>JADMIO011826992.1_pt1 | contig 61701 bp, 60 predicted proteins | sample 8958161 | NCBI WGS metagenome assembly JADMIO01 (sample SAMN16585339, study PRJNA669376) | soil metagenome | isolation source: Crop rotation soil | place: USA: Cullars Rotation, Alabama | collected 2011
GGCCGCGACTTCAAGTCACGTGAATTCCAAGCTTCGGATCCCACTGTGCTGGAAAGAAAAGCAAGCCACGCACCCTGCGGGCCGGCGAGACATACGGCGGCGTGACGCTCATCAGTTCGACCAGCGATGAAGCCGTCATTTCGATCAATGGCAAGCAGCAACGATTGCATATCGGCGAGGGAGTCTACAGTGCAGTGTCGGTTCAGAATGAGCATGCGACAGTCTCGCTGACGCCAGACAAAAACGGGCACTTTGTATCGTCCGGTAGCATCAATGGCGCGTCGGTGCGCTTCCTGGTGGATACCGGCGCCACGATGGTGGCGATGAATGTTGATGAGGCCCGGCGTGCCGGCGTCAACTATCTCGCGGGGGAGCGCGGCGTTTCGCAGACCGCCAACGGGGTGACGCCGATCTACCGGGTCAAGCTGGCTCAGGTCACGCTGGGAGACATTACGTTGCGGGACATCGATGGCGTCGTCCACGAGAACAGCGCCCTGCCAATGGTGCTGTTGGGCATGAGTTTTCTCGGCAAGCTGGAGATGCGCCGGGATGGCGACAGCCTGATTCTCGCCAAGCGCTACTGAGTACTAAACTTAAGTCCACCACAGGGCAATCCGAAATGATCTACGAGTTGCGCATTTATCATGCATTCCCCGGCAAGCTTCCTGCGCTCAACGCAAGATTCTCCAATCACACGTTGAAACTATGGGAGCGCTTCGGCATCCGTCAGGTGGGGTTTTGGACCACGCTCATCGGCGAAAGCAACAATGACCTGTACTACATCCTGGAATGGGAAAATCTAGCGGAACGGGAGCAGAAGTGGAATGCGTTCGCGACACACCCGGATTGGCTGGCGACGCGGGCGGAAACCGAAAAAGACGGCCCGCTTACGACGCATATTACCAACCTGATGTTGACGCCGACCGCCTACTCGAAAATGAGATGAACCGGAGCGGTATACCAAACGCTATTTTAACTATGCCGGCGCGGCATGATTACGTAAAATTCTGCGCTCGCTTAGCATCAACAGGCACATATCATGGATGAAAGACTGGTTTATAACGTAAACGTTGCGGCGCAAGACGTCCTGCTGAACCCGGATGAAATCAAGCGCCGCGTTCCTTTGACGGAAAAAGCCGAGCAGACAGTGCTCGAAGGCAGGCACGCGCTCGAACGCATTCTGGACCGCCGCGATCATCGCCTGCTTGTCGTCGTCGGGCCGTGTTCGATTCACGATCCCGTGGCGGCCATCGATTATGCGCGCCGCCTGAAAAAAATTTCGAATGAAGTGGCTGACACCATATTCATCGTCATGCGGGTGTACTTCGAAAAACCGCGTACGACGACAGGATGGAAAGGGTTGATCAACGACCCTCACATGGACGACTCCTTCGACGTCGAGAAGGGCCTGGAGCTTGCGCGCACAGTCTTGCGCGACATCAACGAACTGGGCTTGCCGGCCGGTACCGAAGCGCTCGATCCAATCAGCCCCCAGTACTTGGGCGATTTGGTTACCTGGAGTGCAATCGGTGCCCGCACAACTGAATCGCAGACCCATCGGGAAATGGCGAGCGGGTTATCTACGCCGGTGGGGTTCAAAAACGGCACCGATGGCGGGTTGCAAGTGGCAGTTAATGCACTGCTATCGGTATCGCGCCCGCATAGTTTCCTCGGCATCAACCAGCGTGGCCAAGTATCGGTTATCCGTACCACGGGCAACCGCTACGGCCATATCGTGCTTCGCGGCGGGGCGAAAGGTCCAAATTACGACTCAGTCACCATGTCCGTAGTGGAGAAGGAACTGGGCAAGAACAAGCTCCCGGCCAATATCGTTGTGGATTGCAGTCACGCCAATTCGAACAAGGATCACAATCTGCAGCCTCTGGTCATGCTGGACTGCGCGCACCAGATCATGGAAGGCAACCGTTCGATTGTCGGCGTCATGCTCGAAAGCAACATCAATGCGGGCAACCAGTCCATACCATCGGATTTGAAACAATTGAAATACGGAATATCGGTGACAGACGCTTGCATTGACTGGTCGACCACGGAAAAACTGTTGCGGGATGTGCGCAGCAAACTCAAAGACGTGCTTCCGAAACGCATTCCCCGAACCGCGGAGATTCGCAAGATCGGAAGCTGACCGCTTCAGGAATCCTTGTCCAAAAGAAAACGGGACGCCAGAGGCTGCCCCGTTTTATCTGAATCGCCTGATAGCAGCTATCTCATCACAAACGGATTGCCGGTCTTGACCCCGGTGTTTATCCAGACGCTTTTCATCTGCAGGTATTCGTAGATGGCGCTCTGGCCGTTCTCGCGTCCTACGCCGCTATCCTTATAGCCACCGAATGGCGACATGAAACTCACAGCCCGATAGGTATTGACCCATACCGTGCCGGCCTTGATGCGCTCCGACATGCGTATCGCCCTACCCACATCGCAAGTCCATACACCTGCACCGAGGCCAAAGCGTACGTCGTTGGCAATGCGCACTGCATCTTCCTCATCCTTGAACGGGATGATCGACAAAACCGGCCCGAATACCTCTTCCTGCGCGATGCGCATTTTATTGTCCACGCCCGTGAAAATGGTCGGCTCCACGAACCAGCCGTTACCGCATTCCGGACGCTTGGCCGGACCACCTCCCATGCGCAGTTTCGCGCCTTCATTCTTGGCGACATCGATGTACGACAACACTTTCTGGTATTGCGGCTGCGTGGTAACCGGCCCGACCTGGGTCTCCAGGCTCATCGGATTGCCCATTTTGGCCGTCTTCGCCAGCGCCAGCAGCTTGTCGACGAAGGCATCGTGAATGGATTCCTGGAGCAACAGGCGCGAACCGGCGATGCAGGTCTGGCCGGTCGCTGCAAATATTCCAGAGACCGCGCCGTTCACCGCATCTTCGATGACCGCGTCCTCAAAAACAACATTAGGCGACTTGCCGCCCAACTCCAGGCCCACTTTCTTGAAGCCACGTGCCGCCGCCTCCGCGATGACCCGGCCCGTTGCATCCGATCCGGTAAACGTAATCTTTGCGGTAAGCGGATGCTCGACCAGCGGCATGCCGGCCTCTTTGCCGTAACCGGTTACGACGTTGACAACGCCGGCCGGAAAACCAGCCTGCTCCACCAGCTTGATGAATTCCAGCGCGGACGCCGATGTGAATTCTGACGGTTTGATGACTACGGTATTGCCTGCCGCCAGCGCCGGTGCCAGCTTCCATGCCGTCAGCATCAGCGGGGAATTCCATGGCGTAATCGCCACAACCACGCCAAGCGGCTCGTAACGAGTGAAGTTGAAGTAACCTTTTTTGTCGAGCGGAATGACTGCGCCCTGTACCTTGTCGGCGAGGCCGCCGAAATAGTAATACCACTGGGGCACGTAATTCAGTTGTCCCGCCATCTCGGCGATCAGCTTGCCATTGTCGCGCACTTCGATTTCAGCCAGTTGCTGGGCATTTTGCGCAACCAGGTCGCCCAGCTTTCTGAGCAGTGCGCCACGCTGCGTCGGCGTCATCTGCGGCCACGGACCATCGGTGAACGCGGCGTGTGCCGTGCGCACGGCGTGATCGGCGTCCGCGGCATTGCCTCTGGGAATCAAGGCCCACGGTTCACCTGTAAACGGGTTATAGCTCTCGAACCATTCGCCTGAAGAAGGAGCGACCCATTCGCCGCCGATGTACATCTGGTACTTCTGCATGTTGCCTATCTCCCGGTGTCTTTTGTATTACCGCCTGTCCATCGGTTTACCCAATGCGCCAGTGACTTTGATCTTGTTGTAGCCAATCAGAGAATTCAAAATGAAACTGAAGGCCGACACGAAAATCGCCACAAAAAATCCAGACCAGAATCCCGTTACGGCGAAACCGGGTACCAACCATGCCACCAGCAGCAACATCAGCGCATTGATAATCAGTACGAACAGCCCAAACGTGACTATCGACAAGGGCAGGGTCAGCATGACCAGCAGCGGTTTAACAAATACGTTGATGATCCCAAGCATCAGGCCGGCGATAAAAAGCGATTGCGGTGTCGCAAACGAAATAGTGTCGAACAAGTCGTCCGCCACCCATAAAGAGAGCGTGTTGATGCCCCAGAATAGCAGGAAGCGTACGAGCGGCTGGTTCAGCATGAAGCCGATGTTAGCACGCACCGTAGTTGTGGGCTGCCGGCACGGCTCCTCTGACCGTTACACTGCCTCCGGTTGGATCTCCGCTGGCTGCGTTCCTGTACACTTCGCGATTTTTCAAGAATCCTCCATGTCTGCGCAACAGCACACCTTGCCGCGTTCAATGTGGGTCCTGCTGGTCTTGCTGACGTTTGGCTGGGGATTGAACTGGCCAATGATGAAAATGACCTTGGCCGAGTTGCCCGTTTGGACTTTCCGGGGTCTGTGCGTTGCTGCCGGCGCGGCCGGTCTGTTCATTCTTGCGCGCCTGGGCCGCCAGTCGATTCGAGTGCCGCCGGAACACTGGCTCCGGCTCTTCGTTATTTCGATCTGCAATGTCACGCTATGGAACGTACTCATCGGCTACGGTCTGAAGATGTTGCCAGCTGGCCGCAGCGCGATTCTTGCGTACAGCATGCCGGTCTGGGCGGTTCTGCTGTCGCTTTTCATATTGCACGAAAAGCTGACTCGACGGCGCATTGTGGGTCTGGTGCTGGGCATGGCGGGAATGGCGCTGCTGCTCAGCGGAGAGATGAGCGTCATGCGGGCTTCGCCGCTTGGCGCCCTTTACGTGCTCGGGGCAGCCATCGGCTGGGCACTCGGTACGGTGCTCATGCGGCGTTATCCGATGAAGCTCACGACGACCGCGCTGACCGCCTGGCAGTTGCTAATAGGCGGCTTGCCCATCATGGTAGGAGCTCTCCTGATCGATTGGGGCAACTGGCGCCCAATCGGTGTGGGCGCAACCATAGGCCTGGTTTATAACCTGACATTCGTCTTCATTTTTTGCTATTGGGCATGGTTCAAGATTGCGACCACTGCACCGCCCAGCGTATCTTCGCTGAGCACATTGATGATTCCGGTTGTCGGAGTATTCAGTGGAATATGGGTGCTCGGAGAGTCACCCGAGTGGCGGGAATACGTCGCACTGCTGCTTGTCATTGCGGCGCTGGCCACGGTCCTGATTCCGCCACGAATGACTGGCAGATAGCTAGCGACCTTTACGTGCATCCCTTGTGGATGTGGGCCGAACCGGCCATGGGCGATGTCGACCACAATGGCTTGAAAGTTGCACAATACTTACCAGTTATGAAAACCAGCCTTTTACTGTTACTTGTTTGGGCCATTTCTGCCGGAATTGCGCAGGCCGACATCTATCGCTATGTGGACGAGGACGGAACGGTGCATTTCACCAATGTGCCGCAGGACAGTCGCTATAAGGTGTACCTGAAGGAAACGCGCAAGCCTGACCCGGTCACCGACACGCTGGCGAGCGAGATCCGTTACTACAATGAAAAAGACCGGGCGCGCTACGCGCACACTATTCAGGAGGCTGCAAAAGCCACGCGACTGGAAGCGGCCCTGATCCATGCAGTCATTTCGGCCGAATCCGGGTATAACCCGTTCGCCCGTTCTCGGAAGGGAGCAGCCGGACTCATGCAATTAATGCCGGAGACAGCCAGACGCTATGGCGTAAAAAATCGCCTCGATCCCGCGCAAAACATCAGCGGCGGCGCACGCTATCTGCGCGATTTGATCCGCATGTTCAACAATGATCTTCAGCTCGCCGTGGCCGCATACAATGCCGGCGAGAATGCCGTAATCAGGGCTGGCAATCGTATACCGCCCTACCAGGAAACCATGACCTATGTTCCCCGGGTCATGTCGTATTATCGCAAGTACCGGACCTCGTAACGATTCGCTCACACTTGAGGCGGTGATGTTGCTTGCCGCTGGTATGCAGTCGCCGCAGCACCATTCGGCAGGACTGCACCATGCAGTGCGCCGTTATCCAGTTTCAAAAATACGTAAGCTCAAGCGTTTTCCGGTGATTACGCTGGGCCACTAGCGAGCAGTAAGTCGTTGCGGCGGATACCCTGTTATTAGCGGCATGCAAGGCTGCCGCGCTTCACCTATCATGCGCAATCTTTTGCTCAGCCTGTTTGAAGTCGACAATGAAAATAGACAAAATCGAAACCATTGTGCTGAGTATTCCCTATACCAGCGGGGGCGCATCGGACACCGAGGTCTGGGGCGGGAAAGCCTGGCAGACGGCGGATGTACTGTTAGTGCAGATTCGCACTGACGACGGCGTTACCGGTTGGGGCGAAGCCTTCGGTTATAACGTCATCCCGGCAACCAAAGCGGCCATCGATCAGATCTTGGCACCGATGTGCATCGGGCGCGATCCGCGCGGGATTGAAGCGCTGATGCTGGAACTACAGCAGAAGCTGCACATTTTTGGACGCAGCGGGCCGATCATCTTCGGTCTGTCTGGAATTGACATCGCGCTATGGGATATCGCGGGGAAGCTCGCGCAACAGCCGGTGCATCAGCTGCTCGGTGGTGGCAAAGCTGAACTGGAGTGCTATGCGAGCATGGTTCGCTACACCGAACCGAAACTCGTGGCGGCAAACGTCGAACGCGCGCTGAGCGAAGGTTTTCGCCATATCAAGTTGCACGAGATCGAATGGCCCGCCGTTAGTGCGGCCAGACGGACTGCCGGCGAACTCATTGACATCATGCTTGATGTGAATTGTCCCTGGACCCAGCGCGAAGCGTTGGACATGGCCCAAAAAAAACTTGCTCCGCTGAACTTGCGTTGGCTCGAGGAACCGGTATGGCCACCAGAGGACCATACCGCGCTCGCAAAGGTACGCGCAGAAGGGGGCATTCCAGTTGCTGCCGGCGAGAATGCGACAACGATCGCGCAGTTCAAACACCTGTTTGATGCTGGTGCGGTCGATTATGTGCAGCCCAGTCCGGCGAAAATGGGGGGAGTGTCTGATCTGCGTAGAGTCTTCGCGCTCGCGGACGCCTACAACATTACCGTCATGCCACACAGTTTCTACGATGGTCCGGCGTTCCTTGCCGGCGTGCACGTCAATGCAGCGCTCGGGCGAGGTTCGATGGTGGAATGGCGCTACTTCGATCTCGAAAAACGCCTTTATGGTGAGCACGCCATACCGCGCAATGGATCGATTACCGTCCCGCAATCTCCGGGTTTGGGTTACGACCCCGATCCCGAAGTCGTAAAACGTTATCGCGCGGACTAAATCGAACCGGCACCCGTTTTTAGAAGAACGTTAGCGTAATATTCCGCTCATGAACCTCGAACGCATTACCGTTGAATTTCACGCTGAAGAAGACCGTTTGATGGTGCGTGTTTTTTTTGACAAGAAGGCTGAGATCCAATTCTGGCTAACGCGGCGCCTGGTCAAACGCGTCTGGCCGGTGCTGCTGCAGATGGCGCAGGCGCGTCCGGACATCCAGATGCAGCCCAACCCTGAAGTACGCAAGGCGCTGCTGGGCATGCAGCACGAAAAGGCATTGCAGGAAGTCAAGTTCTCCAAGGCAGCACAGGAACCCGAACGCGAACATCCGTTGGGTAACGCGCCAATGCTGGTTAGCAAAGTGCGGGCGCGCAGAAATGAAAAAGGTCAGACTGTGCTGTCTTTGCAGCCACAGCAAGGCAACGGCGTGGACCTGGCCTTGGGCGACACGCTCATCCACGGGCTCATGAAGCTGATGCAGGACACCGTGCTCAAAGCAGAATGGGACATTGACCTGGCAGTGCCAGCATTCGCGCACGCCACCTCCGGGAAAGATACCGATCGCACCGTCAACTGAGGTTGCATTGATGCGTTGTTGCGACAGGACGAATCTCTTGAGCAACTTTGCATCGAATTCCGTGCGCGCACGCTTGACGCCAGCGGTGCTGCTTCTGGCCCTGCTGGGCGGTTGCGCGACATTCAGAAGCTATGATTCCGAATTGACGCACACCATCAATCTGGTGTCCGCTGGCAATGTCGATGGGGCGATCAAGCAACTGGACCGCAACAACAAGCTGCCCGACAAGGACTTGCTTTATTACCTGGAGCTGGGGGAGCTGCAGCGCCTGAATCATCGATACGACGAAAGCGAGAAAGCGTGGCTTACTGCGGATGGTCATGTGCAGACGTGGGAAAAAACGGCCATGGCCAATCCCGAGAAACTGGTTGGCAGCATCACCAGTGCGCTAATCAATGACAAAACTATTCCGTACGAGGGCCACGACTACGAAAAAATCATGCTGACCACGCGACTTGCGCTGGATCGCCTCGCACGCGGTGATTTCGACATGGCGCGCGTTGATATCAAAAGAACGCACGAACGCGAAGCGATCATTGCGGAGCTCAAGGAAAAGGAGCTTCGCAAAACGGAAGAAGAAGCCAGAAAACACGGCGTGAAGACCGGTTTCAAGGAATTGAACGGCTACCCAGTACAGACCATCGACAATCCGGAGGTCAACGCACTCCGAAACAGTTACGAAAGCGCGTTCAGCCATTACCTTGCAGGGTTCATTTACGAGGCGCTCGGCGAGCCGAGCCTTGCAGCGGCCGGGTATCGCCATGCAATTGAATTGCAGCCGGGGCAACCTTTGCTGGAAGATGCGCTGGCGGGGCTGGATACGCGCGTTATGGTCCGGGACGAAGGTTATACGGATGTGCTGTTCGTGCTGGAATCCGGCGTGGCGCCAGCCCGCAAATCAAAGCAGTTCAACCTGCCTTTCCCATACCGGGACCGCTTGCTGTTCGTGCCGGTTTCCTTTCCGGTCATCGCGCCGGCTTTGCCCGTATTCATGCCCGCGCAATTGCAGATTGGGGGCGAGGCGCCGGTCAATACTGCGCTCCTCACCAGCGTGGATTTGATGGCGCGAAAGGCGCTCCAGGAAGAAATGCCGGGCATTATTCTAAGAGGCATGATTCGCTCGACCAGCAAGGCAGCGGCGCAGTACCAGGCCAGCAAGAACAACAATCAAAGCGGGCTCGTTGCCCTTGCTGGCTTGGCCGTCACCATCGGGACCGTAGTAACTGAATCGGCGGACGAACGCGGCTGGCGCTCGTTGCCAGCGCAAATCGCGATCGCGCGCATGCGCATACCTTCCGGTGAACATACCCTTGGATTCGGTGCCAGTCCCGGGGGACAAGGTTTGCGTTTCAGCATATCGGGGCGCTATGCGGTGGTCAGCTTGCGCTTGCTCGGCAATGCCACTTTTCTAATTCCCTCGCCGGTGGTACCGTCCGAGAAGTCCGGTACGCACGCATCAAAGATGCTGCCTCTTGTTGTTCGGTCAACGACGATGGCATCGAAAACGTTTGGACAACCGTGAATCACTTGAGGAGTCGAAACATGAAGCTGCCCGTGCTTGCCGTTTTTCTTACTGCATCGCTCGTCGTCGCCGGATGCGGAGGCAACAAGTATGAACGTCCCGGATATGCCTATGGCTGCCCGACCGGAAACGACAAGAAGATCAAGTCCAAGGAGGATTTGATCAAGGCGAAGCTGGAGGTGGCGGGCTCGCTACCGGACATCGATGTGGTGGATCTGCGCTGCTCGGACCGGGCTACCCTGTTGCGCATCGATATGGATCTGAAGAACGACAGCAAGGAAGTGCGCCGCATAGCTTATCGTTTTCGCTGGCTCGACAAGGAGGGCATGCGCGCATGGGAGGACGAGTCATGGAAACCGCTGTTGATCTATGGCAAAACACTGCAAACTTTGACGACAATGTCCCCGTCGCAGGAAGCCACTGACTTCAGGGTCGTGATCATGGACCAGGACAAATAACAATGCTTATCTCAAGGAGCGATATCATGAGTCAATCTCTTCCCATTCAGCTTGCCGGCGCATTGGCAATTTGCGTGGCAGTGGGCCTGTCTGGCTGCGCGTCCGAGAAAACGAAATACGGCGATGCGCGCGGTGTCGAAACCGTGACGAACCAGTTCGGCTCCACGGATTTGCAAATGATTGCAGAATCGATGACCCGCTCGATGGTTAACGCGCCCGTGGTAGCTGCGGGCAATCTGCCCATCATGACAGTGCAGGAGGTCAAGAACAAAACCAGCGAGTACATCGATACGCGTGCGATCACGGATTCCATCCGCGTCGAATTGCAGAAAAGCGGGCGAGTCCGTTTCGCAGCAGACGCAGCAGCGATGGATCAGCAGATTGAAGAATTGAAGAGGCAACAAAGCGACTACTACGATCCGAAAAAATCAACCGAGATTGGCAAGATGGTCGGTGCTTCTTATCGGCTCGAGGGAAATATTTCCTCCATCGTGAAAGAAGCCAAGGGTGTAAAGGACATCTACTACAAGTTCAATCTCCAACTCTGGAATATTCAAAACGGGCTGTTGGAATGGACTGACGAAAAGGAAATCCGCAAGACCACATCCAAGACCTAGCCAACCGTGGTGTTGCTCAAGAGCGCCCGTGCAACTACACCGGGCGCTTTTTATTTGCGCAGGCCAGGTTGATACGGGTCGTGAAGACGCAGCCAGACATGTTATGCCTGCTCATCGCCGCAGCGAAGCAACGTCCCGGCGCTTTTTGTTTATTGTCCGATAAGCTTCAGGGCAAAAACCGCGAAATGTCGGGCTGCAGAGCGTCGGATTTGGCAGCGCCGAAGCATCGTCTGGTAAAAGTAACGGCGGCTGGCGAATAACTTGAAAACACTCAATCCCGACCCGGAGCAGATCAAGTGATCGAGGTGAAGGGCCTCACCAAGCGCTATGGACAATTCGCGGCGCTGACGGACGTGAGCCTGAAAGTATCCGCCGGTGAAATAATGGTAGTGCTCGGTCCGTCGGGCGCCGGTAAAACCACGCTGCTTCGCTGCATCAACCGCTTGATCGAACCGAGCGAAGGCGAGGTTCGCATGGCAGGCGTGCCGGTGCCTGGAGATCGCGCCGGATTGCGTCACCTGCGCTCCCAAGTCGGCATGATTTTTCAGGATCACAACCTGGTTCCCAATCTGTCGGTGCTCAAGAATGTTCTGTTGGGGCGCCTCTCGCACATGCCCGCATGGCTTTCGCTGCTGCAACTATTCACCGACGAGGACATACGCATCGCGCTGGACTGTCTAAGGCGCGTCGATCTTGAATCACGTGCCTGGAACCGCGCAAACCGGCTGTCGGGTGGCCAGCAGCAGCGGGTAGGCATTGCTCGCGCGCTGGCTCAGCGGCCGCGCGCGATCCTTGCCGATGAACCCGTCGCAAGCCTCGACCCACAGAGTGCGCGCTTGGTTCTGAATGACCTGCACCGTGCCGCGCGCGATCTTTCGATCGCAGTGCTATGTAATCTTCATCAAGTTGAGTACGCACGCGATTTTGCCGATCGCATTGTCGGAGTCTCTGCTGGCCGGGTGGTATTCGAAGGAACACCTGCGCAACTCGATAATGCCGCACTGGCCCGGATTTATCCGGGACTGAATTCCGCAGCTCAGCCCGCGACTGCTTTGCAGCAGCGTACCGATGTCCCGCAGTCATCCAAGATGCTGTCACAGTGAAGCAACAGCGGCTGCACTTCATTTTGGGGCGTCCGTGGACGGGGCGGGATTGGGCCAAATGCGGCGTTGTGTTCGGTATAACTACTGTCGCCCTGCTGTGGAGCGCCCGTTATCTTTCCCTGTCTTTGCCTGAACTGGTGAAGGGCGCACCATGGATCGTGGATCTGGTTTCCCGAATGGTTCCGCCCAATTGGGGATTCTTGCGGCAACTGGCCCGACCGGTTCTGGAAACCGTGCAAATCGCAGTCTGGGGAACCGTGTTTTCGGCAGCGCTGGCCCTGCCGCTTTGTTTCATGGCAGCGCGCAATATGGTCCCGCGCTGGGTATTTCACACCACCCGGCAGTTTTTCAACGCCGCCCGCGGCATCAATGAGCTTATATTCGCGCTGATTTTTGTAGCGGCCGTTGGGTTGGGGCCGTTCGCCGGTGTACTGGCGCTATCGCTTCATGGCGCCGGCATGCTCGGCAAATTTTTCGCTGAAGCGGTGGAGGAAGCGGATCGCGGCCCGATTGAAGCCTTGCGCGCAACCGGTGCTTCAGCCGCGCAAGTCGTAATGTTTGGAATTTTGCCTCAGGTATTGCCGGCCTGGATTGCCGCCACGCTGTACCGGCTGGAGGTTAACCTGCGCGCGGCAACTGTACTAGGCATGGTTGGCGCAGGTGGCATCGGTTTCGAACTTTACAGCAGTTTGAAATTGTTCCAGTACCAGGATACGGCGACCTGTGTGCTGGTTATCCTCGCGATGGTCATGAGCGCTGATTACCTCTCCTCGCGCCTGCGGGCGTACATTTTGGCACCATGATCCATAGGTGCAAAGGCACTACAGTAAGCGGACGATGAGTGCCAACCAAACCGGAAATTTTTGAAGGCTACATCATGCAAGCGGTGTGAGGCGCGATGCGAAGCGTTGCAGGCATTGCAAACCAAAAGCGTCGGGCGCCAGAAACGGGGCGCGATCGTGCACCTCGGCCAGCCCCAGCCGCCGTGCGGCAAGGCGCTTGCCGTAACATAACAGAGTGTCGAGCGACTGCATGGTGAACACGATGGCGGGAAGAATGTCCCGGTAGATAACTTCAGCCTCCTGGTGCTTATCGGCTCGCATCAGATTGAAGATACGAGCTTGCCAGTCGAATGTGTCGGTTGCCGGAATCATGCCTGCACAACCGGCGCGAAGATTATCCGTCAGTTCCAAACCCCCGCGGCCGTTGAATACGGCTATGCGCCCCTCGGTTTGCTCGATGAAGCGGCGAACGGTAATAACCGGACCCTCGCCTTTGAGAATGCGGAAATTGGCATGATTACGGTGCAGTGTGTTCACGCCGTCTGGCGTCAGTCCGACCCCGAGATACTCCGGCGCATTTTGGATCGCGACCGGCAAATCGATGCGGTCCGCGACCGAGCCGAAAAACCGTATGAAGAAATCCTCCGCAACGTTACGTTCCGGCGGCGGCTGCAGAATCACCCATGATGCACGCAGCGATTTCGCAAACTTCGCAAACTCCACTTGAGCCGGCACCGTGGCGGCATTGACGGTCACGGCCAAGGGCAAACGGCCGTCCAGTTCCTCTGCCACACATTCCACCAGTTGCCTGCGCTCCCTATCGACAAGTTTGCTTACCTCCGTGGCAAGGCCCAGCACCGCCACACCGTGAGCACCATTGCGCACGAAAGCCCGTACCTGCCGGCGCGTTGCATCATCGTCCAATTGTCCCTGCGGGCTAAAAAAGGCATACAACATCGGATAGATGCCTTGCGGCATCGTCACATCGTGCATTTCGTCTCCCATTCCCTATCACGATCACTCACGCAAATTGGCCGGTTCCGGTGTGAAAACGGTGTACCATTTTTCCATGTCCACACGATACCGATTCTGCAGATGAACGTGAAAAGTCGTTCAAAGTACTCGATCTACAATCGATAATGAATACCATACAGATAGCGCTGAGGACACGCATGTCGGAGTTTTGGGCCAAAGACCTTGGCTGCCCGGCGCCGAACGCGAGCCTTGTTGCGCACGGCATGCCGGCACGTCCAGGGGCTTCCGAATCGATAAAACAAGAAAAAATGTCGGAACAACGGGGACGACGATGGATTTGACGGTCGAGGAAGCTGCGGCAATACGCATAAAAGTTGAAATGCTGCGGGTCGAACACCGCGATCTCGATGAAGTGATAGAACGACTGTCGCATGACCAAGAACTAGACGAATTACGCCTTCGCCGCTTGAAACGGCGCAAGCTCCTGCTCAAAGACCAGATCGCAATCCTGGAAAGCCGCCTGGTTCCGGACATTCCGGCCTAGGGCAACGGCCCCGCTGGCTGAAACACCGTGCGTCCGCAAAGGATCCGCCAGTCAAGGCGGCAAGCGGATCTGATGAACCGCCACCGGATGCAAGGGTCTATCCGTGAACCAATCAAACAGGAACCGGGTGCATGCGACAGAGCCTGACAACGATAACCGCGATACTGTGGTGTCTTGCACTCGGCGGATGCGCCGGGCTCGAACGGCGTCCGCCCCCTTCACTGGATCAAATCGTCAAAATGTCCAATGAGGGCACACCGCCAGAGGCAATCGTTCGTGAACTGCAGGACACACGTGCGGTGTATCCACTGACTGCTTCGCAGATCGTCAAACTGCACGAACAGGGGGTTCCCGAGCCGGTGCTTGACTATATGCAGAACGTCTACGCAGAAAGCATCCGATGGGATGCACGCATGCAATACGAAAGCACCTATTGGTGGCATAACTGTTTTTATTGCTATCCTCGTGGTGTCATCGTCGTGCCGCGTTGATCGTTAACAGGTAAGCGCGTCGGTCCGATGCGCCGTCAACCCCGGAGCCAAAATGGTCGTCAACCACCCATCCCCCAGCGTGCCCTTTACAATCTTGCTCATCGCATGCGCGCTTTTGTTCTGCGGCTGCTCGGTTATGAGCGCGCGGCCAATCATGCCCATCTCGGAAGTGGTCTCGCTCAGTCAGGGCAGTCCGGATCAGGCAATCAACCGCGTGTCGACCTCGAAAACCGTTTATGCCTTGCGAGGATCGGATTTCGGCAAGCTCGCAGACGCCGGTGTGCCGCCCGCTGTGCTGGACTATCTACAACAGTCCTTCGTCAATGATGTCGATCTGCTTACCCGGTATTGGGCAACCGGCGAATCCCTGGGCGGCTGTGGATCGTGCTATCCGCAACCGGTGGACCTGGCTACTCTAGGGAGCGGTGGCAACGGCATGGCCGATGCAAGTGGCGTCGGCCATTTCTATACCTATGGCAAACCGGAGGGGTTGCCCGATTGGGTAACCGCTTTCCCCGGCTACCCCAATGCTCCAGGGCTGACGATTGGCGAGGTAGTGCAACTGGTCAAACAAGGTACGCCGTCGGCAGATGTAGTGGCGCGCATTCAGGCTTCAAGACTGCACGATATCATCGGCACGCAAGGCATCGGCAAAATAGGCACGCATTACGTCGTCGGTCTAAGCGGATCCGAACTGGCGCAACTGCATAAGGACGGCGCCAGCGACGAAGTCCTCGATGCCTTACAGCAAAAATTTCTCGCTGAATTTATTGAATTTGGCCGCATCCGCTATCAAAGTTGGGGCAAGGGCAGCGGAAACGTGCGTTAACCTATCGGCCGACCACATAAAGCCGCACCATTCGTTCCAGAATGCGAGTTACCCTGTTGTAACAAATTATCTTTTTTCCCCGAATGAATCGGTCACCGCGCCCTTTGTCGCGCTGGATACGAGGTAAGCGTATTTCGCCAGAAGGCCGCGCGTAAAGCGAAGCTTCGGTTGTTTCCATGCCGCACGACGCTTTGCCAGTTCCTCGTCCGGCACGTTCAACTGGATGAGTTGTTTGTGTGCGTCAATGGTTATTGAATCGCCTTCCTTGATAAGGGCAATAACACCGCCGACGTAGGCTTCCGGTGCCACGTGGCCAACCACCATGCCCCAGGTGGCCCCGGAGAAACGGCCGTCGGTCAGCAGACCAACCGAATCGCCCAATCCCTGGCCGGTAAGTGCTGACGTCGGCGCCAGCATCTCCTGCATGCCTGGGCCGCCTTTAGGTCCTTCGTACCGGATCACGACGACGTCTCCGGGTTTGATCTTGCGATCCATGATGGCCGCCATGACTTCCGGCTCGGAATCGAATACCCGAGCCGGTCCCGTGATGGACGGATTTTTCAGGCCGGTAATCTTGGCGACGCATCCCTCGGGAGCAAGGTTTCCTTTGAGAATGGCAAGGTGTCCCTGTTTGTACATCGGGTTGTTGAAGGGACGGATCACGTCCTGGTCCTTACGCGGTTCAGCCGGGATATTGGACAACTCCTCGGCGATAGTGCGGCCGGTAATGGTCATGCAGTCACCGTGAAGCAAGCCGTTCGCCAGCAACATTTTCAGCACCTGCGGTGCGCCGCCGGCCTTGTGGAAATCCGTTGCTACATAACGTCCCGAAGGTTTCAGATCACACAACACCGGTACCTTGCGACGCACCCGCTCGAAATCATCGATGGTCCATGGCACTTCGGCCGCCGAAGCGATCGCCAGATAGTGCAGCACTGCATTGGTCGAACCGCCGGTGGCCATCACCAGGCTCACCACGTTTTCGATGGAGTCCCGGGTGATGATGTCACGGGGACGTATGTTCTTCTTGATGGCAGCAACAAGCACTTTCGCGGACTCCGCCGCAGAGTCGGCCTTTTCGGCATCGGGCGAGGCCATGGTCGAAGATTGCATCAGGCTCATGCCGAGCGCTTCGAACGACGTTGACATGGTATTCGCGGTAAACATCCCACCACAGGCGCCAACGGTCGGACAGGCATTCTTCTCGATCCCTTCATAGTCTTCCTTGCTTATCCTGCCTGCGCTGAACGCCCCTACGGCTTCAAATGCACTCGCAATGGTAAGGTCCTGTCCTTTCCAATGGCCAGGCTTGATGCTGCCGGCGTAGACATAAATGGCCGGAACATTCATGCGCGCAATCGCCATCATGCCCCCGGGCATGTTCTTGTCGCAGCCGCCGACAACCAGCACGCCGTCCATCATCTGGCCGTTTACCGACGTTTCTATCGCGTCCGCGATGACTTCGCGCGATACCAGGGAATATTTCATCCCGTCAGTGCCCATGCCGATGCCGTCGGTAACAGTCGGTGTGCCAAAGACCTGCGGCATTGCCCCTGCCTTGCGCAAGGCATCCATCGCCCGATCCACCAAGGGCTGGATGCCGGCATTGCATGGATTCATGTTGGAATGGCCATTGGCGACGCCCACGATGGGTTTTTCGAAATCGCCGTCTTTGAAATCAACCGCGCGCAGCATTGCGCGGTTGGGCGAACGGGCCACGCCCGCGGTAATCAATTTACTGCGCCAATTGTCCGCCATGCTTTCCTCCCAACAGTCAGTGCGCCGTCTGCTCGCGCGTTCATTAGAATGAAACCTCGTGCCTGCCCAGTTTGCGTGCCCGATCCGGCGGCGTCTAATATATTATTGACGTCATTTTGATATTTCTTGCGAATCGATGGATCTTCGCCACCTGCGTTATTTCGCGACCGTAGCAGAGGAACTGCATTTTGGCCGGGCGGCGAAAAAGCTGCATATTTCCCAGCCACCGCTTTCAATGCAGATCCGCGCACTGGAAAACGAACTCGGCGTGACACTATTGAACCGCACACAGCGCCACGTTTCGTTGACCCAGGCTGGCGCCGCCTTGCTCGGCGAAGCGCGGCATATCCTGGCGCGTGTTGAACAGGCCGTGCTGACGACAAAAAGAGCGGCGCGTGGCGAAATCGGTGAACTCGCCATCGGCTTCATCAGTGTGGCTGATTACAATGTGTTGCCGCTAGTATTGCGCGAGTTTCGACGTCGCTTCCCATTGGTCAACTTGAGCTTGCGAGAGTTGACTACGGACGCGCAGATCGGTGACTTGCTGGCGGGCCGTATCGATGTCGGTTTCGTGCTGCCTCCAATCGACGAACCGGCGCTGCAATCAGTGCCGATTCTGCGCGAGCCGCTGATTGCTGCGCTGCCGGGAAAACACCCGCTTGCGCGCAAGCCCGGCAAGCTGGCACTCGAAAAACTTAAAGACGCTCCCTTTATCCTGTTCCCGCGACCGAATGCGCCGGGCCTTTATGACGACGTGGTTAGTTGCTGCAAGGCGGCCGGATTCAGCCCCCGCGTCGCGCAGGAGGCCATCCAGATGCAGACCATCATCAGTCTTGTGTCGGCAGAACTGGGAGTTGCCTTGATTCCTGCCTCGCTTACCAATCTGCAGCGCACTGGAGTGGTGTACAAGACTCTGCAAAGCGGCAGTCCCCTGTCCGAGGTTCATCTTGCATGGCGACGTGGCGACAACTTGCCCGCGCTACGCGTGTTCGTTGAAGTCGCGGCACAAACGGCCAGCACCGCGCGGAAGTCACACAGAGTTCGCGCGCTGCGATGAAAGGCTCCGCGCGAGGGACGCGTTCGATCTTTCTACCGGACGAGTCTGCCACGTTAGAGCTTGGCAGGCGCTTGGCATCGCTAATCGAGCCGGGGTTGTATATAGCCCTTTCGGGCAACATCGGAACCGGCAAAACCACATTGACGCGGGGCATGCTGCGCGGATTAGGCTACCCGGGGAAGGTGAAAAGTCCCACCTATACTCTGGTTGAACTCTATAATCTTTCTAGGATAGACTTATATCACTTTGATTTTTATCGTTTCAGTGATCCACAGGAATGGGCAGACGCAGGCTTTAGAGACTATTTCACACCGCATAGTGTGTGTCTTGTTGAATGGCCGGAACGAGCGCAGGGTTTGTTGCCCACGCCGGATATTGCAGTTAGGTTGAGTGAGGAAGACGATGCGCGCCGGGCGCGCATCGGTTTTGAGACGGAGCGCGGAAAACGTTGCTTGCAGCAATTGCCAGACTGAATTCTTTTGTGTGCGGTCCCCTTAAGGCAGGTGGCGTAAACAGCCTATTGCTGCGCATCGCGCTTGCAAGCTTGCTGATCGCCGGCCCTGGCACAGGATATGGTGCGATCCAGATTGCTTCGGCCCGCGTGTGGCCGGCACAAGAATACACCCGGCTTACGCTTGAGTCGGATGCGCCGATCACGTACAGCGTGTTCACCGTGGCCACGCCGGCGCGACTCGTTCTGGATCTGGAGGACGTGGAATTCAACAGCGCGCTCGAACAGCTTCCCGCAAAGATCTCTGCGGCGGATCCCTATGTGAAAGCATTGCGCATCGGCCGCTTCAAACCTGGCGTGGTGCGCCTGGTGCTGGATCTTAAGGCAGCAGTAAAACCTCAGGTGTTCGTGCTGCGGCCGGTTGGCGAATACGGCCACCGCCTGGTGCTCGACGTCTATCCGCTCATCGAAGCGGATCCGGTCATGGCGCTGCTCGACAAGAAAGACACCGCTCCGGTACCGCCCTCATTGCCGGCTGCAGCGGAAAAACCGGCGGCAAGCTTGACCGGAAAAGCAGCCGCGCCGACGCTCAGTCTGGTACAGAAACCGGTGGCCCGTCCGGACGTTTCACGCTTGATCATGGTCGCCATCGATGCCGGCCATGGCGGCGAAGATCCGGGTGCCCGCGGTCGCAGTGGCACGCATGAGAAGCATGTGACTCTGGCAATCGCGCGGAAGCTGAAGGCCTTGGTGGACGAGGAGCCCAATATGCGCGGCATGCTCATCCGTGATGGCGATTATTTCATCCCGCTGGTCACGCGCGTCATGAAAGCGCGCAAGATTCAGGCGGATCTGTTCGTTTCCATTCACGCTGACGCTTATGTGAAGCCGCACGCGCGCGGATCATCGGTGTTCGCCTTGTCGGAGCGCGGCGCAACTTCAGCGGCGGCCGGATGGCTTGCAAGAAAAGAAAATGAGGCCGATTTAATCGGCGGGGTTAATATCGACGTGGCCGATCCTACCCTGAAGCAAGTGCTGATCGATCTGTCGCAAACAGCGACCATTAACGACAGTCTCAAACTTGCCAAAGCGGTACTCGGAGAACTCGGTGGGGTCAATGATTTGCACAAGGCTCATGTCGAACAAGCCGGATTCGCAGTCCTGAAGGCGCCGGACATTCCGTCCATCCTGGTCGAGACGGCTTTCCTGACCAATCCTGAGGAAGAAGTGAAACTCAAGGATGAAAAATATCAGGACAAGATGGCGCAGGCGATCCTTGTCGGAATCAGAAAATATTTTTCCGCGAATCCTCCGTTGGCGCGATCAAAGTTGGCGCAGAACTGATTTTTACACGCGCCATGAAAACCAGCAATTGCGCTCGGGAGTCGCGCTGATCGCCGCTGGACGCTGCCCAATACTGGGCTGCGCCAAGCGCAGCAGATTTTCGGCATATCGGCCGCCCGGTAGATGATCACCGGTATCTTGCTCGCGGCAGGCAGCGGCAGCCGTTTCGGTGCCGATAAGTTGTTGCATCCGCTAGTGGACGGCACGCCAATCGGAGTCGTTTCGTTGCGCGCCCTAAAAAGCGCATTACCCAATGTCATCGCAGTGATCCGTACCGGCGATGGCCGTCTGCGTGCCTTGCTCGCCGTTGAACAAGTCAAAGTCTTTGAATGCGATGACGCGCATTTGGGCATGGCACGCAGTTTCGTATGTGGTATTGAGGCCAGCCGCGATGCCGAAGGATGGGTCATCGCGCTGGGCGACATGCCGTTCATACAACCGCGGACGATAAATTCAATAGCAACGCGCGTTGCGCAAACCGGCCGGATAATCGTACCGGTATACCTCGGGCAACGCGGTCACCCAGTGGGATTTGGTCGTCGCTATCTCAGTGAACTGCAGAAACTCAGTGGAGATGAAGGGGCGCGCTCGGTCATTGTTCGCCATCCCGGCGACGTCGACCTGCTGGAGTCTGATGACCCGGGAATCCTGCGCGACATTGATACTCTGGCCGACCTGAAGGGCAGCGCTTAAACGAGGTCAGTTCGGCCTCAAGACAACCGCCTTGAGGTCGCCGTCCACAGTGAAATTTCCTCTTATCTGTGCCGCCTGAGACCGTAGTTCGACAGCTATTCTGCCGCTGACATTCTTGCTCGGCGATACGTCGAACGCACCAGTCGCCGATAATAGTCCGGAAGCAAGCTTCACATTCCGGTAGGTGTAGCGGCCTGCTGCCAAATTCAGCGTGCCGGTAATTTCCTCGAAGCGCGTGGCACCCCCCTGTGTTACGCCACGTCCGCCAGATTGCAAGGCGCGCACGAGGTCCACGCCATCCATATCGCCTTTCTTCACTTCGAAGTTGCCATCAATCCGGGGGGCATCGAACAGCGTAGCCAATGTCTGGGAAGACATCGCATAGCGCAGGCTGGATTCAAGTTGTCCGGTCGATTTCGCATCCCGGGTGAATACCGCCATCAGATGCTGCAGCTCGATGCGTTGTGTGGTCACTTCACCTTCGATTGACCACGGGCCGCCCCAGACCATCATTGCGCTGCCTTTCGCCGCGCCGCCGTAGAGCAGGGATTCAAACTTCTCGATCGTAATGCGCTGATGATTCGCTGTAGCTTTCAGCGTCAAGTCCGTGAATTCGATTTGCGGTCCGACCGGCGGTACCCACCCCTTGCTTGCGTTCAGCGCAATATCGACTTGATTATCGCGCGGCACGAGTTCCACGTTGACTTTGCCGTCGGTTGCCGAAACCAGCGCCTTCTGTATCGAACCTTCCGGAGAAAAAGCCAGGTCGACGTCGAAGGTCGGCAATTTTGCGCTGCGAGACTCGACTTTGGTAGATTTCGCCACGATCCGCCCTATCTGCAAGGTCCTGTCCGCGATCGCCGCATCCAACCACTTGGGTAACCTGGGCAAGACCTCTTCCGCGAGGGTTGCAGACTCCAATTGCATCTTGTTGACTATTTTTACGTCGGCAAATGCCGATCCGAATTCAGGCGAGACGGAAACCTTCTCGATCTTGACGTCCTGTGCCGTACCGATTTTGACATTTTGAAGAATGATCTCGAACCCGCCCAGAACGGAAACATGCATTGAACCGATTGAAACCGGTTCTTTCAGGTGCGCAGATGCCAGCTTTTCTATCGACGGCACGTAGGCGTTCATCGGCACCACCTGCAGCCCGCCCATGACGAGTGCAACAACCACGACCAGTCCGATGAAAACCGGCTTCAAACGGTCCAGCGGTGTCTTGATCCCCTTTTGCCGCTTCAGCGTATCGACTTCGGCACGCTTGCGGTCGCGCTCCTCCTGCTCTTTGCGCCGCTTTACAAGAGCGTCCTCGCGCGAGCGCCGCTCATTCTCGACTTTCATCGCATCCTGGCGCAGGCGCTCCTGTTCGCGCTTGGCCTTTGCTTCTTCCTGCTCGCGAATGCGCAATTCCTTTTCTTCCTGGCGTTTGAGCTCCCTTCCCTCACGCTCCTGACGTTCGAGCTCCATGCGTTCGCGGCGTTCGAGATCTTCCGCTTCGCGCCTAGCAGCTTCTTCGCGCGCCTGCTCTTGCCGCTCGGCACGCTCAAGGGCAAGCCGCGCCTGTTCTTCCTGCTCTCGACGGCGCTCCTCTTCTTCTTCGCGCTTGCGCAATACCTCCTGCTGCTTTTCGAATTCGGCTGCGACCTGTGACTCCATGGCCCTCAAGCCGGAAAGGTCGAACTCGGGCAGATCGTTGTTTGAGGAAGCAGCCTGTTTATCCCGTTCGCGGCGCTCATCTTCCTCACGGCGTGCGCGATCCGCTGCTTCTTGCTGGTCACGGCGCTGACGCATATCCTGATCTTCGCGCCGGCGGCGTTCGTCTTCCTCGCGGCGCCGGCGGTCTTCTTCTTCACGTCGCGCGCGCTTGTCTTCTTCGTCGCGAGCTTTGCGCTCTTCGTCTTCCTTGCGTTGCCGCTCTTTTTCTGCGCGAACGCGTTCTTCCTCTTCGCGGCGTTTGCGCTCATCCTCGGCTCTGCGTTCCTCTTCCCGCCGCCGTTCCTCCTCCTTGCGCATTTCCTCTTCGCGCTTCCGGAGTTCCTCTTCCTCGCGTCGCGTGCGCGCCTCTGCTTCCTGCCGCTTGCGGTCTTCCTCTTCGCGCTTCCGGAGTTCCTCTTCCTCGCGCCGCTTGCGTGCCTCTTCTTCCTGCCGCTTGCGATCTTCCTCTTCGCGCCCGCGGCGTTCCTCGTCTTCACGTCTCTTGCGTTCTTCAGCTTCCCGCATCCGGCGCTCTTCATCTTCCTTGCGCTGCCGGTCCTCGTTTTCGCGGCGGCGCGTGTCCTCTTCAGCCCGCCTGCGGTCTTCCTCGTTGCGCTTGCTTTCTTCTGACCCGGAACGGCGTTCCTGTTCCGCCTTGATCCTTTGCGCGGCTTCCTCACGAGCGCGGCGCGCGGCGTTCTCCGAGGTCTGCACATGCTGTTGCTCAAGTTTCTTGCGTTCGGCCTGTTCGAATGCCTGCCGCTCGACCTCGAGTACTTTGGAAAGATCACGCTGCGTCTGGGCCATGGCTTCAGCCTGGGCTTTTTCCTTGCGTTCCGCTTCTTCGCGCAATTTAAGTGCAGCAGCCTCCTTCACCTTGCGTTCGGCCTCGATCTTTGCCAGGCGCGCGCTTTCTTCCCGAGCCAGCTTCGCTGCTTCCTGTTTCTTCTGCTCGTCCTCCTGGTCGCGCTTTCGCTTGGCTTCCTCCTCCGCCTTTGCACGATCGGCCGTCTCCCGCTGACGCCATTCGCTCTGGGCGTTCTGGTAGACGTTCTTGGCGGGTGCAAGAGAAGAGGTGAAGTCCAGATCATCGACATAGGAACCTGCACCGCCACCTTTGGTACCGGTGGATGTATTGGCAAATTCCTTGATGTAACCCGCGGTCGTCAGATCATTCAACGCCTTCTTCATTTCGACGTCGCTGAACTTCGACTTTGAGATCAGATCATCGACCGTACATTTGCCGTCGATCAGAGTCAGCACCTTGACCAGATCTTTCGCAAGCTTGCCGGCTTTGTTCTTGATCTCCAGCACGCCCTTGCCGGTCTTCGAGTAAATTATTTTCTTGTCCATCCTGTTCTTTCTCAGCCCCTGAAAAGCGCAACGCTGCACCGCATAAACGCCCCATCCGACAGTCAAGACGGGAATCAAACAAGCAAACCAAGCCTCGTTGCAAAAGCCTTGAAAACCTTCTAATTATTAAGCTTGGCGGGGCGCCCGTCTAGAGCCGATCGGGATTAAATAGAAATAGATTGCGGTGCATTGTCGCCGGATGCTGATTCAACGCTAACTTTTATTTTTCGGCGATGTCCGCTTCCCGACACGGGGCCACCAGTGTGCGTCGGCGCAGCATCCGCCAGGTGTTACAGACATGCGGCAGCAAGCGGCTCCCGGCTGCACGCGTTCGCCTGCAGCTATAATCGGACCGAACCGCTACTCTTCCATGCCCTCCATACATTTGCTTCCCGATTTGCTGATCACCCAAATCGCCGCCGGCGAAGTGGTCGACAGGCCCGCGTCCGCTCTTAAGGAACTGCTTGAAAACAGCCTTGATGCAGGTGCATCGGAAATTTCCACTCAATTGACGGACGGTGGTATTCGGCAGATACGGGTTTCCGATGATGGCGCCGGCATCGCCGAGGAGGACCTTGGGTTGGCGCTGGCGCGCCACGCCACGAGCAAGATTGCCTCCCTGGAAGACCTCGAGCGTGTGGCAAGCCTCGGATTTCGCGGTGAAGCGCTGGCCAGTATCGCAGCGGTTTCACATTTCAGTCTTGCCAGCAGGGCAACCGGCAGCGCGCGGGCATGGAAAGTTGAAGCCCGCGGAGGCACGCGCCTTGCGCCAGAACCCGCGTCAATTGCGGCCGGTTCCACAGTGGAGGCATCGGAGCTTTACTTTAACACTCCTGCTCGCCGGAAATTTTTACGGACGCCGCAGACTGAGTACGCGCACAGCGAGGAAGCATTCAAGCGGATCGCGCTTTCCCGGCCCGATGTGCGCTTCACGCTGACTCACAATGGGCGCGCGCAATGGCACCTTCAGGCAACCAGCGAGCAGGAACGTATCCGGGCCGTGCTGGGCGATGAATTCGCCTCTGCTTCACTGCGCGTGGACGTCAACAGCGCAGGTTTTCACTTGCACGGCCTGGCAGCGCAGCCGGCCTATTCTCGGAGCTCGCGCGATGCGCAATATTTTTTCGTCAACGGCCGTTTCGTTCGCGACAAAGTTCTATCGCATGCCGTGCGCGAAGCGTTCCATGACGTGCTACATCACGACCGTCATTCGGCTTACGTATTGTTTCTGGATCTCGATCCCGCCCTGGTGGATGCCAATGTGCACCCGAGTAAAACAGAAGTGCGCTTTCGCGATTCACGGGGCATACACCAGTTCGTGTTTCACGCGCTGGAGAAAGCACTGTCGACTGCGCACGCCGGCAACAGCGCAAGTGCGCAATCTGCGTCTTCGGCTGCGTATCGGTTCGACGGCGGGTTTGTCCGTCAATCCGATATGAATTTGTTGACCAATGAACCGGCTGCCTTTTATGCGACGCTATTCGGCTCTTCCGGCACGAGAACGCCACTTGCCACACCAGTGGAAAACGCGTTTGCCACTCTGCCGCCGGACGTGGATCACCCACTGGGATTTGCCCTCGGCCAGCTGTCCGGTGTGTATATCCTTGCGCAGAATCAGCACGGTTTGGTTGTCGTTGACATGCATGCCGCACACGAGCGCATCGTCTATGAAAAACTGAAGTTCGCCGTTGAAGGCGATGGCATCCCGACCCAGCACCTGCTGATTCCGGCGACGATGAACGCAAGCGCGCTGGAGGTCGCCACTGCTGCCGAACATCCTGACACATTGGCGCGTCTGGGCTTCGAACTTGCCGAAATTGCGCCTGCCGTACTCGCAGTACGCTCCATCCCGATGAGCCTGGTACAAGCCGACGCCGCACAGCTGGCACGCGATGTCCTGGCCGGGATCGCGGAATTCGGCGGCACTCGCGTGCTGGCGGAACGTCAAAACGAAATATTGTCAACCATGGCCTGCCACGCGGCCGTCAGGGCCAACCGCACCCTGACGCTCACCGAAATGAACGCGCTTCTGCGTGAAATGGAGAGGACTGAACGCTCCGGCCAGTGCAATCACGGCCGCCCGACCTGGTTTCAAATCACCATCGGTGAACTGGACAAGATGTTCATGAGGGGGAAATGACGGGCGAGGGGCGACAAGCGCCCCCGGCCATTCTGCTGATGGGTCCTACTGCAAGCGGCAAAACGGGCGTTGCATTAGAGCTCGCCAGGCGCTTGCCCGTTGAAATTGTCAGCGTGGATTCAGCACTCGTATACCGAGACATGGACATCGGTACCGCCAAGCCAGACCTGGCAACGCGCCGCCAGGTTCGCCACCACTTGATTGACATCATCGATCCCACGCAAACTTATTCGGCGGCACAATTCCGCGATGATGCCCTTGAACTCATGCAAGGGATCGTGGCGCGCGGCCGTGTGCCGCTTTTGGCCGGCGGCACCATGCTGTACTTCAAAGCGCTGCGCGAGGGCTTGTGCGTCTTGCCCGGGGCCGATGACAACGCCCGCATGGTGATTGATGCCATGGCCGCGCAAGCGGGCTGGGCGGCCGTTCATCGCGAACTGGAGCGCATTGACCCTCCCACCGCAGCACGATTGGACCGCAACGATGCGCAGCGCATCCAGCGCGCAATGGAAATCTTCTACCTGACTGGCAAACCGATGTCGCAACTGCTCGCTACCCAAGACGCCGTTACATTGCCCTACCGTATGCTGCCGATTGCGCTTATTCCAAGCGACCGCAGTGTGCTGCATGAGCGCATAGCGCAACGCTTCGAACGCATGCTGGAAATGGGGCTCATAGAGGAAGTGCGCGAATTGCGAAAGACCTATGCGCTGAATCCGGCGCTGCCGTCGATGCGCTGCGTAGGCTACCGGCAAACCTGGCAATTTCTGGATGGCGAATTCGGACTGGCGACGTTAGGCGAGAAGGTCGTCGCAGCAACGCGCCAGCTCGCGAAACGGCAGTTGACGTGGCTTCGCGCCACAACCGGGGCCATGCCGTTTGATTGCCTCGCCGCGGATCTGCAGACCCGGATCGAAGCCTGGCTGTCGCGGGAATTACAACTCTAAAGGGGAGCGCGATCTGGCGCGCCCCCGTGTACCGCGCGTATCAGTTACTCAGCGAATCCGCGCCCGCCTTCGCGATTTGGCCGTCCTCAGTGGATTTGACACCACTCACGCCAATGGCACCGACCAGTTGACCACCGACCATAATCGGAAGCCCGCCCTCCAGCGGTAACGCGCCGTGCAATGCGATCAGGGCATTGCGTCCGCCGGCAATGGCTTCTTCAAACACTTTGGTCGGACGCTTGAACGCCTGCGCGGTGCGCGCTTTCTGGATCGCAACGTCGATGCTGCCGGTTTGTGTGCCGTCAATGCGCTGCAGGTAAAGCAGGTTTCCGCCGTCATCCACCACAGCGATCACGACGTTCCAGTTATTTTTCCTGGCCTCACCCTCCGCCGCCGCGGCGACCTTCTTGGCGCCCTCCAGCGTCAAAACTTTCTTGTCGGCCAACTGCGCAGCCGCATTAAAGGACAGCAGGCCCAATGATGCAAACAATATTAAAGACATCAATTTTTTTGTGAAAAGCATGGTATCTCCTCGGATGGTCATTTTTTTCGGACCGGAACTCGATGCCCGGTGAACAGGCAGTCAACAAGCAGACATGCGCCAGACACGATAACGCACTCGACACCCAAAATCCAAGTCAGTCTTCTGGAATATCGATATGCTCGACGCGCGAGCGTGCCGCGCCACTGGCAAACGTCATACGCAGTAATTGGCCTGTGGCAAGCTGTTCGGCCGCGCTCACGACGCGGCCGTCGTCTGTTTCCACAATGCTGTAGCCGCGATCAAGCACCGCGCGCGGATTGAGATGTTCCAGGTTGGCCCTCATTTTTCCCAGCCTGGCGGCGTACTGCTCCAGCATGCGTGCCTGGCAGAAACTCATCCGCTGTCGCAACGCTCGTTGCTCCTCCCTCAGCGCATCGATATCCGGAAGCAGGCCTCGCAATTGCTGCGACAGATCCGACACCCTCCAACCTGCCACGTCAATTGCCCGCTTCGATGCTGCCTGCAATCGGGTCGCGAGGTGTGCCAGATGCCGCAACTCCGCCTGCAAACGCTCACCCGGATGAACCAGACACTTTGCCAGATAATCGAGATGCTGCATCCGGGTATGGAGCGCGCGGTGCACATCGCGCGACAGTCGCTTTCCCAATACGCCGACGCGAGCGAGCAGTTCCACTCGATTCGGGCTCACCAGCTCCGCCGCGGCAGTGGGTGTCGGAGCACGCGCATCGGCAACAAAATCAGTGATCGTGAAATCTGTTTCATGCCCCACGCCGGACACCACCGGGATAACGCAATCGAAAATGGCGCGAGCGACGATTTCCTCGTTGAACGCCCATAGATCTTCCATGCTGCCACCACCACGGCAGAGAATCAGAACATCGACTTCTCCGCGGCTGGATGCGGCACGGATTGCCTTAGCAATCCGCATTCCGGCGCCTTCGCCCTGCACGGGAGTGGGATAAACCACCACTCGAATCGACGGCATGCGCCGCGCCAAGGTCGTCAGCACATCGTGCAGCACGGCACCCGTGAGCGAAGTGACCACGCCAACCGCGCCGGGAAATTTTGGAATTGGCTTGCGTCGTAACGCATCGAACAGGCCTTCCTGTTCGAGCTTGAGCTTGAGGCGCTCGAATGCCTCAAACAGAACCCCGAGTCCAGAGCGCCGCATGCCTTCTATGGTTAACTGGAACTCACCGCGCGCTTCGTACAACGTAGGCAGCGCTCGCACTTCCACTTGCATGCCGTTCTCGAGCTTCCAGCCCACCAACGCCGCCTTGTTCCGGAAAAATACGCAGCGCACCTGGGCGTTGGCGTCTTTCAGCGAAAAATAACAGTGGCCGGATGCGGCGCGTGTGAGATTGCAGATTTCTCCCGCAATCCAAAGCAATGGGAAACCGGTTTCAATGAATTCGCGTGCGCGACGGTTCAGTTCTGCAACGCTGATGACGATTGTATTTGAATCATTCATATGCACACGCAGCATCCCGGGTCACAGGCCGCACGCCCGTTCGGTCAGCACAGGTGTGCGACGCAGAATGGCATGTCCCATTTTCATCTTGACAACCTCCGTGCGAGTCGTTCCTTCATCCACAGTTGACGCCAAACTGACACGGGATTGCCCGGAAACCCGCATGACTACAGGGGGCGACATAATAAGTAATTGTTTTAATGCCAAATAAAGCCCGCCGCTTTTTTAATCATCCTACAAAAAATGCTTTCGCAGATTTGACTTAACCTGTCTTTGTACAAACTATGCACATAGTTATCCACAAAGATTGTGGACAAATCTTACGTCAACGACACCAGCCGGTTCACTTGTCAAGAGCATCTCATCTGCATACCGGTTGGCTTGCTGCGCTTATCGATGCAGTTTAAAGTGGCGCGGGTTTGAAAAATGCGGAGTCTACTTGCTACATATCATAGAAGCGGCTGGATGGCCGATCTGGCCGTTGATCCTTTGCTCCATCATCACGCTCGGCATCATCGGCGAGCGCTTTTACACATTGCGAAAAGATTTCGTTGCACCACGTGACCTCCTGCCCAGGGTAGTCCAGGAATATCGCCAGAAAGGCGTTTCAGCAGACATGCTGGACCGGCTGGCACAAGCAGCCATGTTGGGCAGAATCTTCGCCGCTGCCTTGAAAGAGGCGGCCAGTTCCCGAGAGATCATGAAAGAGTCGATCGAAGAAGCCGGGCGAGCGGTCGCAAACGAACTCGGCCGCTTTCTGACGACACTCGGTACCATCGCTACCATGGCGCCATTGCTTGGCCTGCTCGGCACGATCATCGGCATGATCGAAATCTTCGGCTCCCAGGGACCCACGGGAATGGCAAATCCGGGCCAGCTGGCGCATGGTATTTCGATTGCACTGTACAACGCCGCATTCGGCATCATTGTCGCAGTGCCGAGCCTCGTGTTCTATCGCCATTTCCGCGCCCGCGCTGATTCGCTGGTGGTAGAAATGGAAGTTCAGGCCGTCAAGCTGGTAGAAATAATTCACGGCCAGCGTCAGGCCTGACCCGTCCGGTCATGAATTTCCGCCGTGGGTCGTTCAGGGAGGAGCCGGAAATCAACCTGGTTCCGTTTATCGACATTCTTATCGTCATCGTGATATTCCTGGCCGTCACAACCACGTACTCGCGCTATTCGGAAATGCAGATCAATCTGCCGACGGCGGATGCCAGCAAGCCCGCAGAACGTCCAAATCAGATCAACGTCGGCGTGTCATCCAACGGTCAGTACATGATCAACCGTGCCGCGGTCGGATTTACCACGCCCGAAGCACTTGCTGCCGAACTCAAGCGTGCTGCAGGCAGCAACACCGACCCGGTCATCATCATCAACGCCGATGCCAATGCCACGCATCAGTCGGTAATCAATGTCATGGAAGCCGCGCGCGTCGCGGGTTTCAGCAAAATTACCTTTACGACCCAGCAACAGCGCCATTGAAACCGCCGCGGCTGTCTCGGGCGCGGCCCATGGCGTGAGGTGAATCACTGCACTAGCCGTCAAAAGGGGACCAAGTCCTGGGCTTCCTCGATCGTCATTGGTATCGCCTGTCATGGCTTTCGATCCTGTTGCTGCCCCTGGGCGCCGCATTCGCATGCGTGGCCGGGATCCGGCGTGCGCTCTACCGCTTCGGATTGTTGCGCTCGTATCGGCTCGCTGTTCCCGTAATCGTAGTGGGCAACATCAGCGCCGGAGGCACGGGCAAAACGCCACTGGTGTTATGGCTGAACGATTTTCTAACCGAGCAAGGCTATGCACCGGGCATCGTGAGCCGGGGCTACGGCGGTCACGGCGAGATCATGGCCGTGATGCCGAGTTCGCTTCCCGAAGTGGTGGGGGATGAACCGGTATTGCTGGCGACCCGCAGCCGCCGCCCGGTATGGATCGGGCGCAACCGCGTTGCGGCGGCGCGGGCCCTCATTGCGGCTGAGCCTGAATGCAACATCATCATCAGTGATGACGGTCTGCAACACTATGCGCTTGAACGCGACTTTGAAATCGCAATGATCGATGGCAGCCGCGGCATCGGCAATGGTCTTCCACTGCCTTCGGGACCGTTGCGGGAGGGAGCGCGGCGTTTGAACCGGGTGGATGCTGTGGTCGTCACCGGCAATGCATTGGCGCCGGTGGCTGGCAAAGCCACGTTTGCCATGGCGTTGGAAGGCAGGATGTTTCGCAATCTGCTGAATCCAGAGTTCCAGCAGGATGCGGCCGCCTTCCACGGAAAACGCGTCCACGCGCTCGCCGGCATCGGCAATCCGGGGCGTTTTTTTGACCACCTGCAGCGTATGAAGCTTAATTTCGTCGCGCATCCGTTTCCTGATCATCATGCCTACTCGGCCGGCGATCTGGAGTTTTCCAATGGCGATGCTGTCATCATGACCGAGAAGGATGCGATAAAATGCCTGCCCTTCGCGCGTGAAAACCATTGGGTGTTGCCAGTGGACGCGGTCGTCGATACTGCCCTTGGCACGCTGATTCTGGAGAAGATGAAAGACCGGCATGGATCCTAAACTGCTCGATATCCTGGTCTGCCCGTTATGCAAGGGTCCGCTGCTTTACAAAAAGGCCGAAAAGGAACTGGTGTGCAAGGCCTGCCGCCTCGCCTATCCGATCATGGACGGAATTCCTGTGATGCTGGAAGACGAAGCGCGCAAACTGCCTCCGGAGGAAGAAGTGCGGTGAACGGTAAGGCATGATCCGCTGCAGGCATCCTGGCTTCACTGGTTACCGTTCGACCCGTTACCGATCACCATGCAATTCGTCGTAGTCATTCCCGCGCGCTACGCCTCTGCTCGCCTGCCAGGCAAACCGCTTGCAGACATAGCGGGCAGACCGATGGTGGTACACGTCGCAGACCGGGCACGTGAATCGGGCGCATACGAAGTCATCGTGGCTACGGATGATCACAGGGTTCAGCAAGCAGTCGCGCAGCACGGACACCAGGCCATGATGACCCGGGCGGATCACGTATCCGGCACGGACCGAATTGCAGAAATTGCAACCCTGCGCGGCTGGGCGGACGACGTCATCGTAGTCAACGCCCAGGGCGATGAACCTCGCATGCCGCCCCAATTGCTGCAGGCTGTCGCCGAGCAAATCGCCACACACAGCGATGCCGTCATCGCGACTGCCTGCCATCCGCTGCATTCGGCAAATGAAATGTTCGATCCGAACGCGGTCAAGGTTGTTCTGGACAAGAACGGCTACGCGATTTATTTTTCACGCGCACCCATTCCGTATGCGCGTGACGCCTTCAAGGTGGCCACCTCGAGCCTGCCCCTCGGACTACCGGCCTATCGTCACCTGGGCCTGTACGCGTATCGCTGCAGCTTCCTGAAAATCTATTCAACTCTGCCGCCGGCCGCCCTGGAGCAGTTCGAATCCCTCGAACAGTTGCGCGCGCTCTGGCATGGCTACCGCATCAGCGTGGTAATCACGGACCAGGCGCCCGATCCCGGTGTGGATACGCCGCAAGATCTGGAGAATATGCGCCGGGCTTTTCTGGCGGGTGGCTGATCGCCCGTATAATCACCTTCGAAAGGCCGAAGTTCAAAAGGCCGCGCTCCCGGCATTGGGGCGTACATGATATGAGGAGAGAAATGCGACTGATCCTTCTTGGCGCGCCCGGCGCCGGCAAAGGCACTCAAGCCGCCTTCATTACTGCAAAGTTCGGCATCCCGCAAATTTCCACCGGCGACATGCTGCGCGCGGCCGTCAACGCGGGCACGCCGCTGGGTCTGAAGGCAAAGCAATTCATGGATGCGGGCGCGCTGGTGCCTGATGACATCATCATTGGCCTGGTCAAGGAGCGCATCAAACAACCGGATGCCGCCAAAGGCTTTCTGTTCGACGGTTTCCCGCGCACCATCCCGCAGGCCGATGCCATGAAAAACACAGGCGTCATGCTTGACTGGGTTGTCGAGATTGATGTTGAAGATGCGGAAATCGTCCGCCGGCTGTCCGGACGCCGCGTTCACCCTGCTTCAGGACGCACTTACCATGTGATATTCAATCCGCCCAAGGTTGCTGGCAAAGACGATGTTACTGGCGAACCTCTGGTGCAGCGCGCGGACGACACGGAGGAAACCGTCAGAAAGCGCCTTGACGTGTACCACGCCCAAACCCTGCCGCTGGTCGCTTATTACTCCGACTGGGCCAAAAGCGGCGCCCCTGGCGCACCAAAATACGTAAAAGTGTCCGGTGTCGGCTCCATGGACTCGATACGCGATCGCATCTTCAGCGCGCTGAAGTGACGCTGTTGGTTGCAACAGAGTAAAACGCAATACGAGGTCCTGCTCGGGAGTACAGCAAAATGCCAAAGATGAATGCGTTCTATGCCCAATCCGGCGGCGTCACCGCGGTGATCAACGCTTCAGCCGCAGGCGTCATCGAAACGGCGCGCAGACACAAGGACAAAATCGGCAAGGTGTTCGCCGGCCGCAACGGCATCATCGGCGCGCTCACGGAAGACTTGATCGATACGAGCCGGGAATCGGCCACAGCAATTGCAAATTTGCGCCATACGCCGGCCGGCGCCTTCGGATCATGCCGCTACAAGCTCAAGGGGCTGGAGGAAAATCGCGCGCAGTACGAGCGGCTGATCGATGTATTCAGGGCCCACAACATCGGCTATTTTTTCTACAACGGCGGTGGCGATTCCGCGGATACTTGCCTGAAGGTTTCCGGATTGTCCGAGTCGCTGGGTTATCCGCTGCAGGCGATTCATGTCCCGAAGACCGTGGACAACGACCTGCCGGTCACTGATTGCTGCCCGGGATTCGGATCGGTGGCCAAGTACATTGCAGTTTCGACACGCGAAGCAAGCTTCGATGTCGCGTCGATGGCAAAGACCTCCACCAAGGTTTTCATCCTGGAGGTCATGGGGCGCCACGCCGGCTGGATCGCAGCCGCCGGCGGCCTGGCGGCCGACCAGCCGGGTGATTTGCCGATCATGATTCTATTTCCGGAAGTGCCCTTCGATAAAGCTGCGTTCCTGGCGCGCGTTCAAGCACTGGTCAAACAATATGGTTACTGCTCCGTGGTGGTTTCGGAAGGTGTGCGTGATCCCTCGGGCGGTTTCCTGGCTGACCAGGGACTGCGCGATGCTTTTGGGCATGCGCAACTTGGCGGGGTGGCACCGGTAGTGGCGGCCGTGGTGAAGGAAGGACTCGCGCTCAAGTACCATTGGGCCGTTGCAGACTATCTGCAGCGCTCGGCGAGGCATATCGCCTCGAAGACCGATGTGGCCCAGGCCTACGCCGTCGGCAAGGCCGCTGTGGAACTCGCGGTCAAGGGCCGCAACGCGGTGATGCCGACCATCGTGCGCAAGTCGAACAAACCCTACAAATGGACCGTCGGCGTGGCGAACCTGAGCGATGTCGCCAATGTCGAAAAAAAATTACCGCGTGACTTCATCAGCGAGGACGGCTACGACATAACCGCCAAATGCCGCCAATATCTGTCGCCGCTGATCCAGGGCGAGGACTACCCGCCGTTCAGCAACGGACTGCCCAGGTATGTGACGCTCAAAAACGCCGCCGTAGCCCGCAAACTTCCGGAATTCAAGCTTTGAGCACAAACCGGCTGGTCTTGCTCGAAGTCGGTTAGAATCGCGCGTTTGCTCACCGCAACGCCTGCCAGTCACGCCGGCAGTTTCCAGGGTTCAGGAGCCGGCCCATTTTCGGCTCTGTAAAAACAAAGGGGGATTCATGTCTTCAGCACTGATCTTCGCGCTGGTCTGCGCGATCATCGGGATTGCCTACGGGGCGATTTCCATTCAATGGATACTCGGCCGACCCGCCGGCAATGCGCGCATGCAGGAAATCGCTGCTGCCATTCAGCAAGGTGCGCAGGCTTACCTGAACCGGCAGTACGCCACCATTTCCATGGTCGGCGTGATTCTGTTCGTACTGCTTGGGTTCGGGCTCGACTGGTACTCCGCCGTTGGTTTTCTGATTGGCGCGGTGCTATCCGGCCTGACCGGTTTCATCGGCATGAATGTCTCGGTGCGCGCGAACGTACGCACCGCAGAAGCAGCCAACCATGGCATCAATGCCGCGCTGCAAGTGGCATTCCGCGGCGGCGCCATCACTGGCATGCTGGTCGTGGGCCTTGGCTTGCTCGGTGTAGCAGGCTACTACGGCATCCTGCTTGCGCTGGTGGAACCGGACAAAGCCCTGCACTCCCTGGTCGGACTTGCATTTGGCTCCTCGCTGATCTCCATATTCGCGCGGTTGGGCGGTGGCATTTTCACCAAGGGCGCCGACGTCGGTGCCGATCTGGTGGGCAAGGTCGAGGCCGGCATCCCGGAAGACGATCCGCGCAATCCGGCCGTGATCGCGGACAACGTAGGCGATAACGTCGGCGACTGCGCCGGCATGGCAGCCGACTTGTTTGAAACCTACGCCGTTACCATTGTCGCCACCATGTTGCTTGGCGGTCTGCTGGCGTCCCAGGTCGGACCCAATGCGGTGCTCTACCCGCTGGTGTTGGGAGGCGCTTCCATCATCGCCTCCATCATCGGCACGTTTTTCGTAAAGGCAAAAGACGGCGGCAAGATCATGAACGCGCTGTACAAGGGCGTGATCGTGTCCGGCGTGCTCGCTGCGATCGCGTTTTACTTCATCACCGGGAAGATGATGGGTGACAGCCCGCTGGGCGCGATGCATTTGTTTTATGCATCCCTCGTCGGTCTGGTGCTGACGGCGCTGATGGTGGTCATAACCGAGTACTACACCGCGACCGAATACGGACCGGTGCGCCATGTCGCCGCTGCTTCACAAACCGGTCACGCCACCAACATCATTGCCGGCCTCGGCGTGTCGATGAAATCTACCGCGCTGCCGGTGCTCGCGGTATGTGCGGCCATCTGGGCGTCCTATATGTTCGCAGGCCTGTACGGTATTGCCATTGCGGCAACCGCAATGCTATCCATGACTGGCATGATCGTGGCACTGGATGCGTATGGACCTATCACGGACAACGCCGGCGGCATCGCGGAAATGGCCGGCCTGCCGGCGAACATTCGCAACATCACCGATCCACTCGACGCGGTGGGCAACACTACCAAAGCCGTTACGAAAGGGTACGCGATCGGCTCTGCCGGTCTTGCCGCGCTGGTTCTGTTCGCTGATTACACGCATAACCTCGAATCGCTGCACAAGCTTGGCGAAGGTGCGCTGGTCAAGGGCTTCGAACTGTCCGACCCGGCCGTCATCATTGGCCTGTTCATCGGCGGTATGGTCCCTTATCTGTTCGGCGCCATGGCCATGGAAGCCGTGGGACGCGCTGCAGGCGCGGTCGTGAACGAAGTGCGGCGGCAGTTCCGCGACATCAAAGGCATCATGCAGGGCACCGCGAAACCCGACTATTCGCGCGCGGTCGATATGCTGACCAAGGCGGCCATCAAGGAAATGCTGATTCCTTCGTTGTTGCCGGTACTGGTTCCCGTTGTGGTTGCCTTCGGCATGAACTGGCTCATGGGTCCCGGCGCAGGCATTCGCGCACTGGGCGGACTGCTGATCGGCACGATTGTCACCGGCCTGTTTGTCGCAATCTCCATGACCACGGGTGGCGGCGCCTGGGACAATGCCAAAAAATATATTGAGGATGGTCATTACGGCGGCAAAGGTTCCGATACGCATAAGGCGGCGGTAACCGGCGATACCGTTGGCGACCCCTACAAGGACACGGCGGGCCCGGCGGTGAATCCGCTGATCAAGATCATCAACATTGTTGCGTTGCTGTTGGTGCCCTTGCTGTAGCGCAATCGGCGGACGTCGGCCAGAAATCCCGCGCTTTCAGTCGCGGGATTTTTTTGCCCGCACGGGCCCGCACTAACGCAGCGACTAGAGATATCACATGGCCGTCAAGGCAACCATTTTCAAAGCCACGCTGCATATCGCGGACATGCAGCGTGGTTACTACCATGACCACGTGTTGACCATCGCGCGCCATCCGTCCGAAACCGATGAACGCATGATGGTCCGCTTGCTGGCATTCGCAATGAACGCGGATGAGTCGCTGACGTTCGGCGCAGGTCTGAGCACCGACGATGAACCCGACCTGTGGCGCAAGGATCTGACCGGCAACATAGACACTTGGATAGACGTCGGGCTACCAGACGAGAAACGCACTCGCAAAGCCAGCGGCCGCTCTGGTCAGGTCCTCGTGTACAGCTATGGTGGTCGCGCCGCCGACCTGTGGTGGAAGCAGGTCGGCGACAAGCTCGCGCGGTTACACAAGCTCACGGTAATCAACTTGCCGCATGCCGGAACGCAAGCGCTCGGACGGCTTGCCGCACGCAACATGGACCTGCAGTACACCATGCAGGATGGGCAAGTGTGGGTGGCGGATGGCCATCAGTCGGTGCAGCTTGATCCGCAAGTCAGGCTGGCCGCAGAACGACGCACACACTAAACCGTATTACACGAGTACGGTGTTCCGCGCCATAATGGGCGAACCATCCCGGTCGCGGCCATCGATGAGCGCAACTTCCCTGACCTCCGTCGAAACTCTGGTCGAAGCGATTCCCGACGGTGCGCTGCTCGCGGTACCGAAGGATTCGTCCGGCGTCGCCATGGCAGCCACGCGTGCACTTCTGCGGCGCAAGCCAAGCAATCTGCATTTGCTGTGCGTGCCGGTCGGCGGTCTGCAGGCCGACCTGCTGATAGGTGCCAATGCCGCGCGGGTGGTGGAGACATCTGCGATCACGCTCGGGGAATTCGGCGCGGCGCCCTGCTTTACGCAAGCACTGGGCAACGGCTCGCTCTCCATCATGGATGCAACCTGCCCGGCAATCTACGCTGCGTTGCAAGCGGGCGAAAAAAACATTCCGTTCATTCCGCTGCGCGGCATCATCGGTACCGACCTGCTGCGCCATCGCAGCGACTGGAAAGTCATCGACAATCCGTTTGCGCCCGGTGATCCCATCGTTTTGCTGCCGTCGATCCGGCCGGACGTTGCGCTGTTCCATGCACGCTATGCAGATCGCGATGGGAACGTATTCATCGGCAAAGAGCGGGAAGTGATGCTCATGGCGCATGCTTCCAGTACCACGCTCGTCACCGTCGAGGAAATCGTGGACGGCAATTTGCTGGACGATCCGGCGCGCGGCGGCGCGGTACTGCCTTCGATATACGTGTCTGCCATTGCGCTCGCCAAACGCGGCGCCTGGCCGCTTGGGTTCGCGGACCTCTATCCACTGGACAGCGCGGCGATGGCGCGCTACATGATGCTTGCGCGCACTCAAGAAGGCCTGCAGCAATTCATCGTGCAATGGGATAGCGGCGTGCAAGCCGCGGCATGAGCGCATTCAGTTCCACCGAATTGCTGGTCGCGGTGGTTGCGCGGTTATTGCAAGGCTGCGCTCATGTAGCTGTTGGTGCATCTTCGCCGATCCCGGGCGCCGGCGCACTGCTGGCCCGGTCCCAGTCCGGCGGCGCGATGCACGTCAGCGTGCTCGGTTCAGTCAAGGACAATGCCTTCACCAGCGGCGGCGTGGAGTTGTTCGATCTCGCCGCCCAAGGCCGGATCGACGCGTTTTTTTTGGGCGGTGGACAGATCGATGGACAGGCCAACATCAATCTGGTCGGCGCCGGCCCCTATCCCAATACAACGGTGCGCTGGCCGGGTTCTTTTGGATCGGCCTATCTTTATTTTCTGGTCCCGCGCGTCATTCTGTTTCGCGAAGAACACACCCGCCGGGTCATGGTGCGGAAAGTGGATTTCATCAGCGCGCCCGGCGTGAGCGAAACTGGTGTGTACCGCGTCGGCGGGCCATACGCGCTGCTAAGCGGGTTGGCGCTGTTTCTGTTCGACCGCACGCAACGCCGTTTTCGGCTCGAGAGCGTGCACCCGGGTCACACTGTCGAGGAGGTGCGCGACCACACCGGCTTCGAATTTGACTGCCCGGCGCATGTTGCTTCGACGCGCAGCCCGGATGCTGCCGTGCTTGCCGCTATCCGCGGCCACATTCGCGATGACATCGCGCTCACGTACCCGCAATTCGCAGCACGCTTGTCCGCGGCCTGATCTTTAGTGACCCAGCAGCGCAGCGCCCAGCAAAGTCAATCCTGACACCAGCAGCAATGCTTCGATCAGCAGGCTGAACTGTTCGGCCGCAAGCTTTGGCACCAGCCGCCTGGCGATAAAGGAGCCTGCCATGAGCGAGCTGCCGATAATCATGCCATTGATGAAAATTTCCGCGGGCAACGCGCCGAAGCTGCGAAACACAATGGCCTTGCTGAGATATAACGCCAGTGAGCCCAGTGCTTCGCTGCCGAGATACGCGCCCTTGATCAGGCCGAACGCCAGGAAAAATGGCGCATTGATTGGACCGGTCGACACCACGATGCCGGTCAGGTAGCCAATTAGCGCCCCGCACACAGCAAGGCCCCACAGGGTCACGCGCATGTTGTGCCGGGCCAGCCAGCGCCGGCCCGGAATCACCGCGAGGAAAAAGCAGCCCATCACCAATTCACTCCAGCGTTGCGGAATAATCAGCAAGGTCGATGCGCCCAAGGCCGCGGCCGGCACGCCGGTAGCAGCATAGGCCGCAACCGCGCGCCAGTGCACCTCGCGCCACCAGACCAGCACGCGCGATGCATTGGCCAGCAAGGCGGCCACCGCCATGATCGGCACCGCTTCACGTGGACCGTACAGCATCACCAGCACCGGCATCAGCATGATGGACGAACCGAAGCCAATGACGCCGCCCAGCGTGCCAGCCACAACGCCCAGCAGCAGCACCGCTGCCAATTCCGCGTGCAGAACCATCGCTACCGGTTCCGCCGGGACGGTGTGCGTCTCTGGGGTAAAATGAAATGCATCCTTTCGTGCATGATCCCGCAAGCAGCATGCTTGCGCCGCACCCCGATGTCACTACCGGCCAGCTTGCAATGGAACTGCGGCAACTCGAATATTTCATCGCCATCGCAGAAACCGGCGCGTTCTCGCGCGCCGCGCTGCGCTTGTCCGTCGGACAACCGATCCTCAGCCGCCAGATCAAGGCGCTGGAACAGGAATTGGGCACTGAGCTTTATCATCGCACGGGCCGAGGCATCGTGCTCAGCGAGGCCGGCAAGATTCTGGAACAGCACGCGCGCGGCGTGCTGGAGACAACCGCTGGAGCACGCCGCGCCATTCATGCGCTCGGCAGCGGACCGGCGGGCCGCGTGGTGATCGGCATGCCGCCCTCCGTGGGCGCAGTGCTGACCGCTTCGCTGGTGCGACAGTTTCGCCAGGAGTTTCCGCAAGTTTCGCTCGGCGTCATGGAAGGCTTCAGCGGGCATGTGCTCGAATGGCTGACCACCGGGCGTATCGATGTGGCGGTGCTGTACAACGCGCCGCGCACCAGCGCGCTCGTGTGCGAACCGCTGCTCAACGATGAATTGTTTCTGCTCGGTCCGGTTGCCGATCCGGCCGGCGCGGGCAGTGCACAGGTTGCAGGTTGCAGACTTGCGCACATTCCGCTGATCCTGCCGAGTCGCCCGCACGGACTGCGCATGCTGGTGGATGAGCTGCTCGCAGACATCGGCGTCACGCCCAACGTGCAAGTTGAAATCGATGCGATGCCGTCCACGCTGAGCCTGGTGGAAGCCGGTATCGGCTACACGATTTTGTCGTATTCCAGTGCGCATCATCTGCTGGAAGCAAGGCGCATTCGCAAGTGGGCGATCGTGGAGCCAACCATGACGAGATCGCTGGTGGTCGCCACTTCGATGCAACGGCCGGTGACCAAGGCTGCGCGGGCACTGGTGGGATTCGTGCGCAAGCAAGTCGATGCGCTGGTGGCCGAAGGCCGCTGGACTCCCCGTCCAGGCAACTCAGTACAGGAGCTGCGCACTTGAAAACCATTGCGACATGCGTGCGGGCGGTAGCGCTCACGCTGCTGTTCATTGCGGCGACAACGCAGGCAGCGGACCCGTATCCCAGTCGCCCGATTCGCTGGGTCGTGCCCTGGCCCGCGGGCGGGATCGCCGATACGCAGGCGCGCATCATTGCCGACGAACTCGGCAAAGCGCTCGGACAGCCGGTAATCATTGATAACCGTGCGGGCGCGAGCGGCACGCTGGGCGCAGACCTTGTTGCCGGCTCGAAACCGGACGGCTATACGCTGCTTTACATCTCTCCCAACGAGCAGGCAATCGCGCAGGCCATCGGCATGAAAGTGCGCTATGACGCGCAAAAAGACTTCACGCCGATCACACAGCTGCTGCGCCGGCCGGCAGTGCTGGTGGCCAATGCGGCTCTGGATGTGAAAAGCGTGGCGGCACTGGTCGAGCTGGCGAAGGCAGACAGCACCTTGAGTTACGGCACGCCAAGCGTCGCGCACTTCTGCCACTTCGCCGCGGAAGTATTCAATCGCAGGGTTGGCATCAGGGTACCGGCAGTTGCCTATAAAGGAGAGGCGCCCATGATCAACGATCTGCTCGGCGGACAAATCGCCTATGGCTTCGGCTTTGCGACTACCGTCGCGCCGACCGTCGCGGCCGGGCGGCTGCGTGCGCTTGCCACCACGGGAGCGGCGCGCTCGCCGCAGTTACCTGACGTGCCTACTTTCGCCGAACTGGGCATGCCGGAAGTGCAGATGTACATCTGGACTGGAATCGCCGCTCCCGCCGGACTCCCCGGCGACATCATGACGCGCCTGCACACCGAGCTCAGCAAAATTTTGCGCAGCCCGGCGATCAAATCGCGCCGCGAATTCGCCGATTCGGAAATCGTCGCCAGCAAGCCCGAAGAATTCCTGCAATTTCTCGCCGCCGAACGCCAGCGCTGGACAAAGCTTGTCAAGGAAACCGGAATTACGGTGGACAACTGAAAGTTCGATGATCTCCTGAAAGTGTAGTTACTTTTTCGGGTCGGCGTCCAGCCGCACGATCCAGTCTTCCATGCCATTGCGCGCGGCAGGGTAACGCTCCATGACCAGCGGGTCGTGCCCTGGAATGATGTGCTCGCGCGAAGTCGCCAGACGGCGCAGCGTCTTGTAGCCCGCCAGCATGTCGGCCAGGTTGTACAGGATCGGAAATGCGCGATCCTGTTCCATGTGTGCGTAGAAATGGCTTGCGTCCGAGGCGAGCACGACCCAGCCCCTGCGGGTGCGCACACGCACGGCCTGCATGCCCTTGGTATGGCCGCCGATATGATGCAGTTCGATGCCCGACGCAACTTCGCCGGCGCCATCATGGAATTGCACGCGCTGTTCGAAGACGCAACGCACCAGATGTGATATGTCGTCCGGCTCGTAACCGTGCCGCATCATGCCGTGGCACATGCAGCGGCCCGTGGCAAATTCCATTTCCTTGTCCTGCAGGTGATAGCGCGCATTGGCGAACAGCGGGATATTGCCGGCGTGGTCGTAATGCATATGCGTGATGATGACGTCAGTAACTTTGCCGGGCTCCAGTCCGAGCGCGCCAACGCCTTCGGCGACCGGCCGCACGATCTGCCGGTTGCGCTTCTTTGCCATGGCTTCGCTGAAGCCGGTATCCACCACGACGCTGCGCTGCTGGTTCGAGATGAGCCATACGTAATAATTCAACGGCATCTCGGTATCGTGCGCATCGCCGCCGATGAAGTTTTCCGGCGAACGGCGCATGAGCCGCGCATATTTGATGGCGTGGATTTCATAAACATCCTGTTCCATTGCCGTGCTCTCCTTGTGGTTCGAAGCCGGCTTACTTTTTCTCGCTGCGATCGAACTCGGCGAATGTTTCTTTTGCGACCCGGAAAGCGTCCACGCCGGCCGGAATGCCGCAATAAATGGCCACCTGCAATAACACCTCGCGAATTTCAACGCGCGTGACGCCGTTGCGCAGCGCTCCGGCAATGTGCATCTTCAGTTCATGCGGCCGGTTCAGCGCGCATAACATCGCCAGATTCAGCATGCTGCGGGTTTTTTTTGGCAATTCCTGGCGCCCCCAAATCTCGCCCCAACAGTATTCCGTCGTGAGCCTTTGCATCGGCATGTTGAAATCATCCGCTGCCGCCAGCGCCTTCTCCACGAACTCTGCACCCAGCACTGACTTGCGGATTTCCAATCCCTTCTTGAACAGATCGTCGTTCACTTGGTTTCTCCTGTTGGATGAATAGTCGTCATAGTTTGGGCCACAGCGGCGTCGCGATGGCATCCCGGGCTGGATATACGGTGATCGGCACCCCTTTCTGCCATTGCACGATCAGCAAACTGGCGCCTTCGCGCCGGCCATTATCGTCGAACTTGAGCTTGCCATTGCCGGGGAAGAAATCGGCCGGACCGCCGCTCAGGTTCATCGCATGCAACGCCTTGGCAACCGCTTCGCGGTCGGCTTTTCCCGCGGCTTCGAGCGCAGCCTTGAAAATCAGGATATCGCCATAAGTCGTCACGAAATGCTGCGTGGGCCACGGCTCCCCGGTTTTTTTCTTCACTTCCGCAACGAAATCCTTTTGCGCGCTGGTGGTCCAGTCCGCAACGACCGCCATCACGCCCTCGAGCTGCTCGATGTTCATGTTGTTGCGCAGGTCGGGATCGAGGATGGCGGCACCATTGGCGATGGTCGGCACTTTTCCGCGTCCAAGGCCGAATTCGTTCATTTTCTCCAGCAACAGCTTCGCATCCGAAATCACCGTGGGAAGCAGGATCAGGATGTCGGGCCGCGCCGAGCGCACTTTCTGGATCAGCGGCGTGGCGTTCGCGAGCGGCGGCGTGAAGGTTTCGTCGACCACCAGTTTCAAACCCATTTTTTCGAATTGATGATCCCGCATTGGTTTGACGAAGGACACCGAGGCAGCGGTGTTATCCATGACGATGCCGACCGTTTTCGGCCGCTGCCCGGAGGCTTTCTGCGCCATTTCCATTAAGGCCGGCAGCGAGCCTTCGGCCTGCTGCACGCCGGTCGCCGAAGTCTGGAACACGTACTTGAAGCCGCGCGACGTGATCAGGTCGGAATACGAAAATGTCAGCACCGGCAGTTGTGCGCGCTCGGTGACTTCGGTGACAGCCAGTGTGAAAGAACTCAGATAAGCGCCGGTGGCGACGACCAGATCGGGCGCATCCGCCACCATGCGCTGCGCGGCATTCTTGGCTTTTTCAACGCTGTCGCCGGCATCGAACACTGCAAGCTTGAGTTTCGCACCGCCCAGGGCTTTGATGCCGCCCTGCTGGTTGACGGTTTCGATCGCCATATCCGCTGCCATTTTCATGACTTGTCCCTGGCGGGCGTACGGTCCGGACATGGGCGCGATCAGCCCGACTTCCACTTCCCTGGTCTGCGCGCCAGCTTCGACGGCCCCGCACAGAGTGATTGCCGCTAGCAGAACCAGCGCCTGCTTTTGCGCAAACCCGATTGTCTTGCCCATGATGTCTCCCGGTTTGGTGTGATTGGTGATCTCTACATGCCGAGATACGCCTGGCGTATCCGGTCGTTGCTTTTGAGTTCGTCATGGCTGCCTTCGAGCACGACGCGGCCGGCCTCGAGCACGTAACCGCGATCCGCATAATGCAGCGCTTCGGCCACGCGCTGTTCCACAAGCAGCACGGTGAGACCCGAGCCGGAATGGATGGCAATGATGCGTTCGAAAATCTCATCCGCCGCCGTCGGCGCAAGGCCCATCGAGGGCTCGTCCAGCATCAGCAATTTTGGCGAAGATGCCAGTCCGCGCGCAATCGCCAGCATTTGCTGTTGGCCGCCGGACAATTCGCCCGCGCGCGTGGACGCGCGTTGCGCCAGCACCGGAAACCAGCTGTAAATCTGCTCCAGGTTTTCCTTCCACGCATGGCGGCCGGCGTGGGTGTATGCGCCCATCTGCAGATTTTCAAGTACCGTCAGCGAAGGGAATACCTGGCGTCCTTCGGGTACGTGCGCGATGCCGAGGTGCGCCCGCGCCGAGGGTGCAACCGCCAGCAGGTCGTGGCCATCGAAACGCATGGTACCCGCGCTGGGCCGCACGATACCGGACACGGTTTTGAACAGCGTGGTCTTGCCGGCCCCGTTCGGACCTACGATTGCGGCGAACTCGCCACGCTTGACGCGCAAGGTCACGGCGTTCAGTACCGGAATGGCCCCATAGCCCGCGCTCAAGGTGTCGATTTCAAGCATTGGCGACTCTCCAGCGCTTGCCAAGATAGGCATCGATGACTGCGCTGTTGCGGGTGATGTCTTGCGGCAGTCCTTCCGCGAGCAGTGCGCCTTCATTGAGCACGACGAAACGATCCACCAGTCGCACCATGGCGTGCATGGTGTGCTCGATGATGACGATGGTGATGCCTCGCGACGCAAGCTTGCGCACGACCGCGATGACTTCATCGACTTCTGTCGCGCCTAGGCCTGCCAGCGTTTCATCCAGCAGCAGTAGTCTGGGCTGGCCTGCGAGCGCCCTTGCGATTTCGAGCAGGCGCAGCTCCTTGTTGGTCAGCATGCCAGCGGACTTTCCTTGCTGGTTCTGCAGGCCGACCTGTACGAGCGCGGCTTCCGCGGTTGCGCGCGCCTGCGCGTCCGTGCGGCAATTCACGTACGCGCCAACGACGACGTTCTCGAGCACGCTCATGCGCCGGAACGGTCGCACGACCTGGAATGTCCGGCCCACGCCTGCGGCACAAATTTCATAAGGCCGCCGGCCAACCATATTGACTCCTTCGAACAGGATTTGTCCCTGGTCGGGCATGATGAATCCGTTCAGAAGATTGAACAACGTGGTTTTGCCGGCGCCATTGGGTCCAATGATGCCGAGGATTTCACCGCGCCTCACCTGAACGCTGACATCGCGCACAGCCTGCAGGCCGCCAAACGCTTTGCAGACATTACGCACTTCCATTGCGATCGGTCCGTCGGGACGGTGCTTGTCGACCGGCAAAACCACCACACCGGCGACCGCGTCCGTGGCCGGAGTGGGTGCCACAGGTTCGCGGCGGCGCGCAAGCAAATCTTTTATTTTCCAGAACACGCCTTCGGGCGCCAGCAGGATCACCGCCACGATCGCCACTCCATAGACGACGCCCTGGATGCCGGGAATGATGTTGCCCAATCGCGCATGCAAGATTTCGCTCAAGGGCACCAGCACGACCGCACCTATGACCGGCCCCCACAGCGTGGCCACGCCGCCGAACATCGCAACGATCAGCGCCTGCGCTGAAACCAGCATGCCGAACACTGCGGGTGGTGTCACGACCAGCAGCACAACGGCATAGAAGCCACCGGCCGCGCCGGCCAGCGCGCCGCTCAGCGTGATGGCCTTGAGTTTCCACGCCAGGGTGCGTATGCCGGCGGCTTCTGCGGCGGCCTCATCTTCCCTAATTGCGACCAGCGCCATGCCGAAGCGCGAGCGTTCGACCCGGCCGGTCAACAGCATCGCACCGGCCATCATTGCCAACGCCAGCCAGACATACCAATGTTGGTTTTCGAACTGCATGTACGCGAAGGCATGCGCGCGTTGCATGGGAAGGGCTAATTCCTGATAGCCCAGCCATTCGAATACATAAAGCAGCGCCAGGGGATACGCCAGCATGGCGAGTGCGAAATAATGACCGCGCAGGCGGAAGGTCGGAATGCCGACCACCAGTCCCGCGCCGGCACCGACGGCTGCGGCACCGGGTATGCCGAGCCAGGGAGAAAGCCCCCAGTGGATCTGGCCGAGTGCGACGAAATAGGCACCCAGGCCGAAGAACGCGGCATGACCGAATGACACAAAACCGCTGTAGCCACTCAACAGGTTCCACGACAGACCCATGACGGCCCACACCGGCACGACCGCCAGAATCAGAAGGTAATAGGAGTGTTCGACGAATGCCGCAAGCAAGCCATAGGCAACGACAAACGCGCCGATCAGCAACGTCTGGCGGCGCCAGCTGGCGTCGAGCATGTCAGGTCCGCCTCAAGGCCGTACCGAACAATCCCTGAGGACGCAACAGCACGATGAACAGGAAGAACACGAAAATCGCGGTGTTCTGCAATTGATTCGGCAGGAACAACGTGGACAGCTGCTGGACCAGGCCGATGGTCAGCCCGCCAAAGAACGCGCCGGGAACACTGCCCAGACCGCCCAGCACCACGCCGGCATACATGACAATGACGTACTCGAGGCCGACATAAGGCTGGAACGACGTACCCGATGCCAGCAAGCCGCCGCCTACGGCAGTGATGCCGACGCCGAAGCCAAAGGCGAGGCGGTGCGAGCGCTCCACGTCTATGCCCATATACGTGGCCGCCTCCGGATTGTCCGCTGCCGCGCGCAGCGACTTGCCCAGGCGCGAGCGGTTCATCAGCAGCACGAAGGCGAGCACGACTGCGATGGCAATTACTGCTGCGACGGTCTGTCCCTGATTGACGAACACTTCGATCTTGTCTGCGTACAGCGGTCCCACCGGCCAGGCATTGGATGCCAGCGGCGTAGCAATCGAAACCGGCGTGGAGCCGAACAGATACAGCCCGGCGTTCTGCAGGATCAGCGCAAGGCCGAGCGTCAGGATCAGCTGCGCATAGTGGCCTTCGGATTGCAGCACGCTGCCGCGCATGCCGGTCACTTTGCTGATCAGCAGCCGGTGCGCCAGCATGCCCGCCAAAAATATTATGGGCCCGGCAAGCAGTGCGGCGACGAACGGTCCTGCCGCGCTGCCAAACAGCGCATGGATTCCGAGCGCGCCAAATGCATAATAAGCCGCGTACATGCCGAGCATCATGAAATCGCCATGGGCGAAATTGATGACGCGCATGACGCCGAAGATGACACTTAAGCCCACGCACATCAGCCCGTAGATCGACCCGGTCAGCAGTCCTGCGATCAGCGACTGCAAAAAATTTTCCAGAAATTGCGCGATGTTCACGGCAGGTGCCCGTCTGCCGCCCGCGCAGCGCGCTGCTTCGCCGAGGAAAAAAGATGCAATGCGGTCATGGCACGCGCAACAGCAACGCCAGGCGCGCGGCATTGTCGGTGCTGTCCAGGCTTTCGATGGCCTGTTCGATCTTCAGTGCGCGCGCCTCGCCAGCAACTTCCGAGACCGCAATCCGGAAGCGATCGCGCACCTCATCAGGCGTCGCGTTGACGACATTTTCCAGCCGCACCCGCTTCGTGGCACCGCTGGCATCGCGCAACTCGACTTCGCCGCCCTGCTTGTCCGGATAAGCCCGCGTCATCTGGTCGTCGATTTCCAGGTTCATCACGCCGAGCAACTTGTGCAAGCGCGCGTCGTTCAGCAATTTGAAATTCTTTTCGGTTACGCCGCCTTCCAGCAATGCCGCGGCCACGTTGTACTGGATGCTCATTTTCGCCTGCAGGATATGTTCAAACGGCCCGGTGTAGTCGCAACCTGGGTACAGTGCGCCGGCGCGCGGCACGCGTATCGTGATCGATACGATGTGCTCCGCCGACATTCCGCTTTGTGCGATCCGCACGGCGGCTTGACTGGCGGTTTGCGCGAAATTACAAGCCGGAACCGGCTTGTGATAAACCGACAGGATCTCGGGCGCACCTGAAAACAACTCCACCCGGGACGCGGCCGAGCGCTTCTTCAGCGCGGCAAACAGTCCGGCTTCGCCATCCAACGCCGACGGCGAAGCAAAGGCGCCGCTCTCAGCAAGCCGGACCGCGCTCACGGCATTGCGCGCGGCAAAACCGGCCTGGAACCACATTTCGCTGCCGCCGGTGTGGGCCCACTGATTGAATCCGGCTGTCGTATTCGCCCCGAGTGCAATGGCGCTGGTAGCCTGTTCAACGCTGAACCCAAGCAGGCGCGCGCCCGCTGCAGCCGCGGCGATGGGACCGCTGATGCCAGTCGGGCGGTGAATCGCGGCAACTTCCGCGTCCATGGCTGCCCGCCCGACTTGCCCGCCAATCTCATAGCCGGCGACCGTGGCGGCGATGAACGCGCGCCCGGTGCTGCGGCGATATTGCGAAAGCGCCAGCAATGCCGGCAGCACGACAATACCGAAATGGCTGATGCTGCCCGAGTGCATGTCCTCGCGCACCAGACCGTGACCCATGACTGCATTGGCGAAGGCGGCATCGCCAAAGGCAAACGAATCAGGCAAGCCAATGATGGTCGCGCCCGCAGCAGGGTCGCCGGCGCGCTCGGCGAGGGCCAGCGCCTGACGGCTCCAGGGCAGCGCGCGCGATTCGAACGCGCAACCGATCAGGTCCATGAGACACAGCTTGACCTTGGCCGTGACCTCTTGCGGCAGATTGTCTTCCGATAAGGCAACAACGCTGCGCGCCATGCGCGCCGCGAGTGGTTCGTGCGCGTCCAGTATCTGCGGTTTGTTCATCGCCTGGGTTGCAATCGACATGTCAGGTCTCCTGCTCAACGGTTCATCAACGCCTGTTTCGCATGCATCAGCTGCGCACTTCCACGCCAGCCCACGACTCGACGACCTTGCACATTGAAGTGAAATCCGAATCGGGGCCGTACATGGCATTGGTGACGGCCAGCATCTGGCGCACGGCTGCACCGCAGATCATCGGCACGCCGAGCGCTTCGGCTTCGTCGATGCACAGGCGCACATCTTTATAAGACAGCCCGGTCGCGAAGCCGAAATCAAACGTTCCCGGCAACACCGATTTCGGAAATTTGTCCTGCGAAGCGCTGTTGCGTCCGGACCCGGCGTTCAGCACATCGAGCATGACTTTCGGGTCAAGCCCTGCCTTGACGCCCATGACCATCGCCTCGGAGGTCAACGCGAGCGCAGCCGCCGCCAGCAGATTATTGGCGAGCTTCATGGTTTGCGCCTGGCCCGCGTTCTCGCCGAGATGAAACGGTTTGCCGAAGGTCTTTAAGATGGCTTCGAGCTGCGCATAAATATTCTTTGGGCAGGACACCATGACTGCAAGCGTTCCTTCGCGCGCGCCCTTGAGTCCACCGCTGACCGGCGCATCAACATAAATGACATTGCGTTTGGCAAGCTCCCGGGCAACCAGACTCGCTGTGCGCGGGCCGATGGTGGAAAAATCGACGACGTGCCTGACCTTGGTGCCTTCGATAACGCCTGCATGGTCGAGCGCCGCACGCTGCACGATCTCTGGATTCGGCAAGCTCAGGAATACCGTTTCCGCCAGACCGGCCACTTCCGCAGCGGACGCCATGCGGCGTGCGCCTTTTTTCACCAGTGCGGCGACCGCTTCCTCGGCTACGTCGTAAATCGCCACCTGATGGCCGGCGTCCAGCAAGCGCGCCGACATGAGCCCGCCCATGCGGCCCACACCAATGAATCCGAATTGCTGTTGTGCCATGGAATGCCCTTTGGGGTTGTGGTACGCCATGTTAGCGGGATGCGCGGCGGCGAGCATCCCCGGCATCGGCATAACTGATTGCTTATTCCTGACATAACGCAGCGCCGCGGCGCAGCATCCACGGCAAGCAGCGTCAGGATTAGCGCTTGATCATGACGACTTCCAGATAGTCTGCAGATACGACCAGCGTGTCATCACCGGATACGTTGAACCGGTTCAGCGTGGCATCGAGTTCGAGCAGGAACTCCTTGCGGCGCTTCTCGTCCAGCGCCTCTCGAACGCGAATGATCGGGCCAAAATACCGGCTGAACGTGTCTATCCAGTGGGCACTGCTTGAGAAGCGGAACAGGGCGCTGCGCCGTGCTACGCGAGTCGACACGACAGCCTGGCCGAACAGTTCGGCCAGATATTTTTCCGTGCCCCATTGGGCTGGTGGGCGCACCCCCGGCGGCGGTGGAACATATCTGCCCACCAGCGCAAAGGCCTGTCCCCAGAACCCCTCGGGGGTCCAGTTCGCCATACCGATGCGCCCACCGGACCGGCATACGCGCAATAGTTCTGCAGCAGCACGTTGCGCATCGGGCGCGAACATCGAGCCATAGACGGACAGCACCACGTCGAAACTGCCATCGGCAAACGGAATCTTCTCGCAGTCGGCCACTTCGAATTTCGCCGGTAATTTTTCCACTGCCGCGCGCTGGCGCGCGCGCTCGATCAGGGCCGGCACATAATCGATGCCAGTCGCATCGCAATTGCGGCGCGCCGCGGACAATGCCGTGTTGCCGCTGCCGGTTGCCACGTCGAGTACCGTTTCTCCGGCGCGCAGGTCCACCGCCTCACATAGCAGTTCGCCGGGATAGACGGTATTCCAGCCGATCATTGCAAAATCGCCCAGCGCCCAGGTGTGCTGTTGCTGCTGCTTGATCGCCTCGAAATCAGCCATGCGCTGCGCCTCCCGGTTGGTCACTTGCCATCGTATTCGCGCGAGATGTCCTTGTTCGTGTAATCCCGCAATTTCAGCGTCGCCATCAAGCTGATGAACGCGCACGCCGCAACGTAAGCTGCGATCGCGTAACCCGAGCGGTAATGCGCAAACAACGCGGCCGCGATCAACGGCGCCGGGCCACCGGCGATAATCGAGGCGAGCTGATAACCGAGCGAAGCTCCGCTGTAGCGCAAGCGGCCGGTGAAGGATTCTGCAATCAATGCAGCCTGCGGACCGTACATCATGTCATGCGGAATCAGCGACAGGAAAATCGCGATAAAAATCCATTGGGGAACCATCGTGTCGAGCATGGCGAAGTAGACGAATCCGAACAGCCCGGTCGTGACCGTACCGATCATGTACATGTTCTTGCGGCCGATGCGGTCGGACAGCCAGCCGCTGAACGGCACGCTGAAAAATGAAAACACCGACGCGGCAAGCAACGCAGTCAGGATGAAATCCCGCGGTGCCTTCAGTTGCAAGGTGGCATACGTAAAAATGAATGCAGTGAAGATATAAAACGGCGCCTGCTCGGCCATGCGCGCCAGCGCCGAGAAGATGACTTCACGCGGATGGCGCTTCAGGACTTCGACCATCGGCGCGCGTTCGATGCGGTTTTCCGCCAGAAGCCGCGCGAACGTCGGCGTCTCCAGAATGTTGAGCCGGATATACAGGCCGATCGCAATCAGGAAAATGCTGAGGAAAAACGGTATGCGCCAACCCCACTGCAGGAACTGGTCACCCGACAGCCAGCTGAAGCCCAGCACGGCAAGATTTGCGAGAAACAGTCCCGCCGGCACGCCAAACTGCGGCCATGACGCAATGAAGCCGCGATGCTTGTTCGTTTTCGCCCACTCCATGGACATCAGCACCGAACCGCCCCACTCACCCCCGACGCCAACGCCCTGCAGGAAGCGCAACAGCGTGAGCAGCACCGCCCCCCAGACGCCGATTTGTTCATAGGTCGGCACGAACGCGACCAGGAAGGTCGCGATCCCCATCAACATCAGCGTGGCAATCAGCGTCGACTTGCGGCCTATGCGATCGCCATAATGGCCGAAGATCGCCGCACCGATCGGCCGCGCGATGAACCCCACCGCATAAATGCCGAACGCCTGCAGCGTTCCGGTCAGGGGATCGGATTGCGGGAAATACAGCTTCGCAAACACCAGTCCGGTGACGATGCTGTACAGAAAAAAGTCGTACCACTCGATCGTGGTGCCCACAGTGCTGGCAATGACCGCGCGCCGCAACTGCTTTCGGTGCTGCACGTCGTCTAGGGCCGAAATGCTGGGATGAATGGTTGCCATTGCTGGTCTCCTGTTGTTTTGCCGGTGTCAGGAATGCGCGCTGGCAGGATTGTCCGCTACCACGAGCCCGCGCACCAGTGCATGGAGCCGCTCCACCGTCGCCGATGACGCATCGACGGGCGCGCCGACGTGCAGCGCCACTCGCGGAAACAGCGTCGCCACTTTCCATTTGTCGCGATTGCGCGAAAAGATACTGCGCCACAATCCGGACAACGCCATGGGCACGACCGGCACCGGTGTACGCTCCAGGATGCGCGTGACGCCCGGACGGAACACACCGATCTGCCCATCGCGCGTCAACTGTCCTTCCGGAAAAATACAAACCAGCTGTCCGTCTGCCAGCGCCGCGGCAATGTCGTCGTAAGCCTGTTCCAATACCTTGGGCGCCTCTTTCGCTCCGGCGATCGGAATGGCTTTCATGCAACGGAAGATGAAGCGCAGCACCGGAACGTTGAAGATCGAGTAATACATCACAAAGCGGATCGGCCGGCGGCACGCAGCCGTGATGATCAGCGCATCGGCCAGGCTTTGATGGTTGCAAACCAGCAGTGCCGCCCCCTCCTCCGGGACGTTGACCAATCCCGAAGTGCGCAACCGATAGATGGAATGCACTAGCATCCAGTCGAGGAAGCGCAGCAAAAACTCCGGCACCAGCAGGAAAATATACAGCGCCACTGCCGCATTCAGGATACCCGTGAGCAACAGCAATTGCGCGATGGTCATTCCGGCACTCAACCCGAGCACCGCGAGGCCGGCCGCAACGACCATGAACAAGGCATTCAGGATATTGTTCGCGGCGATGACGCGCGAGCGGTGGCTCGGCGCGCAACGTGACTGGATCAGCGCATACAACGGCACAATATAAAAGCCGCCGAACATGCCGATCAGAAACAAGTCAAGCGCGACGCGCCACGCACCCGGCTGCGTCAGGTATTGCCAGGCACCGGCTCCGGCCTGCACCACGCTGCCCGGTGTGGCGAAGAACAGGTCGACCGCGAAAACAGACAGGCCGATCGAACCGAACGGCACCAGCCCGATTTCAACTTTGTGGCCGGACAAGCGCTCGCACAGCAGCGACCCGGCTGCGACCCCGACGGAGAACAGCGCCAGCAACAGCGTCACCACATGCTCATTACCGCCGAGCACGTTCTTGCTGTAGTTGGGAAACTGCGAGAGGAACATGGCGCCGTAGAACCAGAACCAGGAGATCCCGAGCAGCGACAGGAACACCGTACGGTTCTGCCTGGCGAATTTCAGGTTCGACCATGTTTCGCGAAACGCATTCCAGTCGAACTTCAACGACGGCGCAACCGCTGGCACCTTGGGGATGGCAAGGCTGGTCAGAAAGCCGAGCACACTGATCGATATAATGACCGCGCTAACCCAGGCAATGCCGCTGGGCAGCGCCACCAGCACGCCTGCGAGCAGCGTTCCGGTAAGGATGGCCACGAAGGTTCCCATCTCTACCAGCCCGTTGCCGCCGATCAACTCCGCAGGGGTCAGCGTTTGCGGCAAGATTGCGAATTTGACCGGACCGAAAAAAGTCGAATGCAGTCCCAGCAGAAACAGTGCCGCGAACAACAACGGCAGGCTCGTCAGCACCAACCCGGCTGTGCCAACCAGCATGATGCCAATTTCCACTGCCTTGATGATGCGGATAATGGCCGATTTCTCAAATTTGTCGGCGATCTGGCCTGCGCTTGCTGAAAACAGCACGAACGGAAGAATGAAAATGGCGGCCGCCAGATTGGTCAACAGGTTTGGATCGGCGCTGGAATAAGCCGCGGCGTGATACGCCACCAGAATGACCAGCGCATTCTTGTAGACGTTGTCATTAAACGCCCCGAAGAATTGCGTCAGGAAGAACGGCCCGAAGCGGCGTTCGAGCAACAGGCGGAACTGATTTTTGTTTTCCATGGCTGGCAGACGCTCAATTGGCTGCACAGCTTATGAAAAGGGCGCGCACAACGCAACGTCGCCGGGATGCCCCGCCTGCCGGCCACTGACGGCCGAATCTGGACGGCCTCTATCCAGAGTGCGTCATTTGGATGTGACGCGGACCATGCCGGTCGGCTAGCCGCGCCGGGTTAGTGGAACTAGCAAGATCGCCCGGCACTCATATACGCTTAGATCCATGCCGGATCAACCCTTAGGAGACCAAGATGACGAAGACACTTTCCGCGTTGGTTGCGGGCTTGTTTGCATTGACGCTCGGCTTCAGCGCGCACGCTGCCAGTGACCAATACAAGGCGGCAAAAAAGCAAGCCGACAGCAGTTACAAATCGGCCAAGGCCGAATGCAAGAAAATGAGCGGGGACGAAAAGAAAAGTTGCATGAACAAGGCCAAGGCCGATCATCAGGCTGCGCTGGACCGCGCCAAGACCATGAAATAACGCGCAACGAACTGTACCGCGAAACCGCTCTGGCGTTTGAAACACCAGAGCGGTTTGCTCCAATGCCCGGACTATTTGCCGCGCCGGCTCCTCGCGCACAGTTTGTTTATGGTTCCCCGTTCACAGGCCAGTACGCGGGCGGGATCCAGTCCCGCATCAAGGCCCAAAGTCTTCAGCGCCTGCACGACTTTATCGAAGTTTTCAAACGTCCCGGTCAGAGCCAGGTCGCGCGCCTGTTGCCATACTTCGATCCTCTTTTTTCCTTGGATGATGTCCGGGGTTATTTTCATTTTCTAAAGTTCCACTGGCCGGTTGGTGTGGGTGTTGGCCGGGCTTGCCGCAGCGGTCATGCAATTTGCATTGTCGGTGCCATGCTATCCGCATGGTCGAGGATACGGAACCGGCCGAATGGTCTATGGCAAGCAACAATTTCGGGCACCAAAAAATGGTGGACTTCGCAAGCCGCGCGTGAAGTTCGCAATGGCCAGCGTTGCGGTGGCGATAAGGGGAACGACGCGCGGCCGGGTCCGGTTTTAGAAAGCGGGCCCGGGTGGAGATCTGCGTGGAAAAAAGCGGCTTAAGCCTGACTTAAGCTAACGCGCCTTCTTGAAATCGGCCTTGCGGCGCTTTGGAATTTCAGCATGGTGCTGGAGGCATTCCGGACAGATTATGCCGGCGCCAGGCGCCAGGCGTTCCACGAAATTCCAGACCGGCCAAGCTGAACATTCAGGCAGAACATGCCAGACATTGGTTCCACGCTCCCGTCGATACAGCTTTTTTCTACGTTCTATGCCCACGCCCGAAGAATAACAAATAACATCCCGACCGGCCTGCAAGCGCAAGAGCGGCAACGCAAAGGCGCCAACCGTTCCCGTTCTGAGGAACGCAGCGTCCGATGCCAGACGCGGCGTTCAGGGCGCGAGGGGAAATGGAGCGGATTGAGGGAGTCGAACCATCTATGGCAGCCGGGAGTGGGCTGTTACCCGCCGTCGAGTAATCCGCGTGGTGATTGGCACGGCGCTTTACCTGCCTTCCGGTTCCTTAAGAAGCCGCGGCAAACTCCGCACCAACCAAGCGCGAGTATAGACAAGCGGCGGCGTCAACATGACGCAAGCAGGTGCGCCGTTCATGGCACATTCGGCCTATCGCGCTCGTTCAGGAACATCGTTAGGCCGCTAACCGTGCTGTCGAATGTGCGCCAGCGCACAGAAAGCTTCAACCCTGCATAGTACAATGTACTGGCCTCTCCTGCATGGGCATTTCCGGACTCTTCATGCTCGTGTAGGTTTGTCCCCGGCTCAATGCCGGGGTTTTCTTTTTCAGACCGTCCCGGCCTGACTGAACAGCAGGTTCGTCTGGAAAGCGGCCTTGACCTTGTTGCTAGCGTGGCTCCGGAAAACCGAGCGTGCCCTGCTTGGCCCGATCTGCCGCCGCGGGCTGGTAGGATGCAACCAGCGAAAGCAACGCCTGCAAGTCGGCCGGTTTGGTCAAATGGTCGTTGAAACCGGCGGCGGTCGAGCGTTTGCGATCTTCTTCCTGGCCAAAACCGGTGAGTGCGATCAGCAGCATGTCGTTGTTCTGCGCATCCTGGCGAATTCGGCTTGCTACCGTATATCCATCCATGCCCGGCATGCCGACATCCAGCAACACCACGTCCGGCTGATGAATCGGGACGGCAGCCAGCGCGCTTGCTCCGTCATAGGCGACAGTGACTTTTGCGCCCGCCAGGCGCAACAGCATGGAAAGGCTGTCTGCCGCGTCGCAATTGTCGTCCACGACCAGGACGCTGCGTCCCTCCAGGGACGTCTCCACACCAGCCGCCTTGGATTTCGCCCCCGCATTGATTTCCGGCATCAGAATGGGCAGACGCACGATGAACTCGCTGCCGTGGCCCGGGCCGGGACTACGCGCTTCGACATCTCCGCCATGCAGTTCGACCAGCATGCGCACCATCGCAAGGCCGATACCGAGGCCAGGAGTACCGCGGCTGCTGTCGACCTGCGTGAACAAATCAAATACGCGGCTTAGCATGTTGGTCGGGATGCCGCGCCCGTTGTCCCGCACGCTGATGACGGCGCGGCCATTTTGGACCTCCGCGCTGAGCCAGATCTGCCCGGCGTCGGCAGTGTACTTCGCGGCATTGTTGAGCAGATTGGACAGAACCTGGGCCACGCGCACGCCATCGGCTTGCAGCATGACCGGCTCTGCCGGGACCGAAAGGTCAAGCTGATGGCGCCCAGCGCCGATGAAGGGCTGGCTCATCTCGATGGCATGGCGCAGCACCGTCTGCAGTTCGATCGGCACGAGCTTGAGTTCAATCTTGCCCATCGTATAGCGAGAGACATCCATGAGATCGTCGACCAGGCGGATCATATGGTTGGTCTGACGTTCGAGCATGGCATGAATCTGCGTCTGTTCCGCGGATTCCACTGATTGACGCAATACCGACAAGCCGTTGTAGATCGGCGCCAGAGGATTGCGCAGCTCGTGTGCCAGCGTCGCCAGAAACTCATCTTTTCTGCGATCCGCCTCGCGCAACGCTTCCTCGAGTTTCTTGCGCTCGGTGATATCCATCATCACGCCAATGTAGGTCGACCGCGTCTTTTCGCTTTCGTGGGAACAGTCCCCGCGCAAGTGCATCCAGCGCACTTCGCCGTCGGGCATCTCCACCCTGAACTCCAGTTCCATGAACAGCCCGTTGGCGACTGCATGGGCATGCACACGGCGCCGCGTAGCGACATCTTCCGGGTGCATCACCGCTTCGAGGGCCTCTATGGTCCCTGCCCAATCGGCCTTGCGCGCATTGATCAGGTTAAGGAACTCGTCTGAACACGTAAGCTTGCCGCTCGCCACATCGAGCTGCCAGGTGCCCAGACGGGCCGCCTCGGCGGCAAGCTTGCTGAGCTGATTGGCTTCGACGAGTTGCACCTGCACGTGCGCATGTTGTTTGCGCGCGGCATCCTCGCTCAGCGCCCGCTGAATTGCCGGCGCCAGACGCGCCAGCCTGTCCTTCAAAACGCAGTCCGTCGCACCACTGTGCAGCAGTTCGATCGCACCCTCATCGCCCAAGGCGCCGGTGACCAGAATGAACGGCACCCGAACGCCGGCGTTGCGGACATATTCGAGGGCCTCGAGACCATTGAACCGCGGCACGCGATAGTCCGACAAGATGATGTCAAACTCGCCCTTTCGGATCGCAGCTGCAAAAGCTTCACGGCCATCAACCACGGTGATCGACGCGTTGAGTCCCGAGCGCAGCAACTGCTCGCGGATCAGGCGCGCGTCCACAGCATCATCCTCCAGGTGAAGGATGCGAATCGCGCTGCTCATGGCGGTCTCGCCTGCGATCTGGAATGCGACAGACAACCGGGCGGCGGCTCGTTGGCCCAGCCCCAGAAACGCGCCAGCTCGGCATAACGTTCTGCACGAACCGTGCGGTCTTCATGATTCAGTACCAGACTGTTGACGCCGCCTTCGTAGGCACTGTTGACCATGTCGGCGTCCGGTGCAGTTGCCACGATGACCACCGGCACCCGGCGTAATTTCGCATCAGCGCGAATTTCCTTGAGCAACGACAACGCCATGGGCCTGCCCACATTTGGGCCCACCACCACGACGGCTGGCAATCCCGATGCCCGGCGGCGAAACGCTCCGCGTGCGCGCAGGAAGTCCAGCGCTTCGTCCTTGTCGCGGACGATGCTGGTCTGATTTTTAGCGTCACTGTCGCTGATACCGGACAGCGCCAGCAGCCAATCGGCTGGCTCGTCGTCGACGAGCAGAATTCTGGCTAGGCCGGCCATGCGCTGGACTCCATTTTCAATGGTTGCCCTCCGGGATCGGGCACAACGAGCGGAACCATTCCCCCAGATCGGCCCGCGCACGAGCGGCGAATCCACGGTCCACGAATCCGGGCGGACGCTCGTTGACGTTGTTCCAGTATTTGGCCAAAGCCTGCAGCGTCGCACGATAGTCCGTGAAGTTAATGCTCTTGACCACGTAACCATTGACGCTGAGATCGTATGCCCGCTCGACATCGCGCTCCTCGCGCGAGGAAGTCAGGGCCACGACCGGAATCACCTTCAATTTATCGTCCTTCTTGATCTGCTGGAGCAGTTCGAAGCCGTTCATGCGCCGCATTTTCAGATCGAGCAGGATCAGGCGCGGCATTCCGGGTGGACGCTTTACAAACAGCCCGCGCGCATGCAGATAGTCCAGCGCTTCTTCGCCATCGTTGACGACGACGCACCGGTCTTCGATCCGCAGCGCGCGAAACACTGCCATGGCGAGGTGCACATCACCCGGATCGTCTTCGACTAACAGAATATCAATGGAGGCGCTCATAAGTTGGAGTGGCAGATGATAAAGGGAGGGAAAAATAAATGACTGTGCCTTCGCCGGGCACGCTTTCGGCCCAACTGCGGCCATTGTGCCTCTGGATGATCCGGCGCACGCTCGCAAGGCCGATGCCGGTGCCTTCGAATTCCGCGCCCGTGTGCAGGCGTTCGAAGACGCCGAACAGTTTCTTGGCATGGCGCGCGTCGAATCCGACCCCGTTGTCGCGCACGTAAAAGACATACTCGTCAAGTTCCTTGCGTGCGCCAATTTCGATCTCGGCTGATGCCTTGCTACGCGTGAACTTGAGCGCGTTGTCGATAAGATTCGCGAATACCTGGCGCAGCATCGCGGGATCACCTTCGACATCCGGCAACAATCCAATCTTCCAGCGCACATCGCGGCCCGCCAGTGCCGGCGCCAGCGTTTCGCGCACCTGCTCGACCAGCGGCGCGAGGTGCACGCTGGTGCGGTTCATTTCAGTGCGGCCATAGCGCGAAAAGCGCAGCAGGTCGTCTATCAACTGTCCCATGCGGCTGATGGCATGCTGGACCAGGCTGATGTATTCGGCGTCCTGCTCGTTTTGTCTGTCCGCCAGGCTTTCCTGCAGCAGCGCAATGAAACCGGATACCTGCCGCAAGGGCGCGCGCAGGTCATGGCTCACGGTGTAGCTGAAAGATTCCAGTTCCGAGTTCGCCGCAGCCAGCTCCTCGATGCGTTCCGACAGTTCCTTGTTCAACTGTCCGATGCGTTGCTCGGCCTGGCGGCGTTCTTCGACTTCCGCCTTGAGCGCATGGCTTTTGCGAAATAGGTCCGCGAATACCGCGATCTTGGAGCGCAGAACCGCGGGCTGGATCGGCTTGGTCAAAAAATCCACGGCCCCGGCCTGATAACCGGCGATGGCGGCTTCATCGCCGTGGGCAGTCAGGAACAAAATTGGAATGTGTTGCGTTTTTTTCCGGCTGCGGATGATCTGCGCAAGTTCGATGCCGGTCATGCCGGGCATCTGCACATCGAGCACGATCGCCGCGTAGTCCTGCGACAGCAGCGCGAGCAGCGCATCCTGTCCGCTCAACGCGCGTACCAGCGAAAAGCCCGGCGCCTCGAGAATGCTCTCCAGGGCGAGCAGATTCTCGGTCTTGTCGTCGACCAGAAGGATGTTGACAGGCGGTAAACGGGGCATTGGAGCGTTCACCGATAGAGCCAGATCCGCAGCATGGACATCAACTGCTCGGTATTGACCGGCTTGGCGATATAGTCGGAAGCGCCCGCTTCCAGGCATTTCTCGCGGTCGCCTTTCATTGCCTTTGCCGTCAGGGCCAGGATCGGCAGCGAGCGAAACTTCTGCGACTTGCGGATCTCGCGCATGGTTTCATAGCCGTCCATCTCCGGCATCATGATATCCATCAGCACGGCGCTCAAGTCCTCCGTGTTTTCGATCAGATCGATGGCCTGGCGTCCATTGGTCGCGCTCAAGACTTCGATTTCGTGGTTCTCCAGCAGCGTGGACAGCGCGAAAATATTACGGGCATCGTCGTCCACCACCAGTACCTTGCGGTTGCGCAGAACCTCGTTGGAGGAATGCAGGCGTTCCAGCATGCGCTGCTTCGACTCCGGCAGACCGCTGACCACCCGGTGCAGGAACAACGCGGTTTCGTCGAACAGCCGTTCGGGCGACTGGACATCTTTCAATACGATGCTTTTCGCGACGGTCTTGAGCTGCTTTTCCTCTTCTTGCGTCAAGTCCTTGCCGGTGAATACGACGATGGGGATCTGCGCCAGTGCAGGTTCGGCCTGGATGCGATCGAGCAAGTCGAAGCCGGTCATGTCTGGCAGGCGCAGATCGAGCACGCAGCAATCGAATGGATTGTCGAGCAACGCTTTCAGCGCCTCATCGCCAGTGCCCACTGCTTCAATCTCGATGTCATCGTGGCCGAGCAGTTCGATGATGCTGGCGCGCTCGACATCGTTATCTTCCACGACCAGCAGGCGCTTGGTGTGCGGGGCGGCAAAGCGGCGGATGCGATCAAGCGCGGCCTCGATGCCGTCCGAGGTTACCGGCTTGACCATGTAAGAGAAGGCGCCGTGCGACAAGCCGTGCTGGCGTTCTTCTTCGAGCGAAATGATCTGCACCGGGATGTGCCGCGTCAGCGGATCGAGCTTCAGGTTGTTGAGCACCGTCCAGCCCAGCATGTCGGGCAGGAAAATATCCAGCGTGATCGCCGTGGGCAGATACTGGCGCGCGTAGGCGAGGCCGGTCATTCCACGCTGGGCGACGATGCCCTTGAACCCCTTCTCGCGTGCCAGGCCCAGCAGAATTTGCGCATAGTGCGGATCGTCTTCGATGATCAGCAGAACGTTCTCGCCTTCCGTAATCAGATTACGGTCGTCGGCAATCTGCTCTTCGCGCACCATCGGCACCACGGGCAGAGCCAACGACGTCGGCCTGGCTTCGTGCGTGGCGGCTCCTGCTCCGGGAACACTCAGCGTCGCAGTGGAGGGGCCGGTGTAGACGAGTGGCAGGTAGAGCGTGAAGGAACTGCCCTGCCCGGGCGTGCTCGCCAGCCGGATTTCCCCGCCAAGCAGCGTGGCAAGTTCGCGCGAGATCGCCAGCCCGAGGCCTGTGCCACCATATTTGCGCGCGGTCCCGGCATCGGCCTGCTGGAAGGCCTCGAAAATAAGTCTTTGCTTCTCCGGGGCGATGCCGATACCGCTATCGCTGACCGCAAGTGACACCACGCCCGCTGCGCGGCTCAGTACCGGGTGGTCCTGGCTCCAGCCGGCGGAGGCCACACTGACCTGCACGTCGACGTGGCCGTGGGCCGTGAACTTGAAGGCGTTCGACTTTCCAGCACATTGGGATCCTAAGCTTAGAATTCCACGTGGACAAGTTGTCGCGG
>JADMIO011280018.1_pt1 | contig 61695 bp, 41 predicted proteins | sample 8958161 | NCBI WGS metagenome assembly JADMIO01 (sample SAMN16585339, study PRJNA669376) | soil metagenome | isolation source: Crop rotation soil | place: USA: Cullars Rotation, Alabama | collected 2011
GGCGCGGCACGGAGACGCGAGGGTGGGGCGTGCGAGGCGCGGGGCGGAGGAGCATGGGCGCGGGGAAGTGGGGGCGGGACACGAGGGCGGCGGGGACACATGGACGGGGCGGTGGGGGCGCAGATCAATGAGGCGACGCCATGTCATGTTAAAATAGCGCTGTCTTTTACACGCGACAATGCGTTTTCGACGCCGGCATACGCCTCTCTTACTTCTGCTTTTTCTGACGAGTCCCTACCCTGCGCGTTCGCAATCGACCAAAGCGGAGTTATTCGGGACCGTTCGGGACGCAGGGGGCCTTGCGGTGGACGCCGCGCGCCTGGAATTGACGAACACCGGCACCGAGACCAAATTGCCGGTCGAAAGCAGTGTGGAAGGCAGGTTCCACTTCTTCGCGCTGCCACCAGGCACGTATCGGCTTTCCGTAACGAAGGGCGGTTTCGCGACGCTGCAACGAGACGGCATCGTGGCGAGGGTGGGAGACCAGATCAACCTGGACCTGCAACTTCAGGTCGGAGATGTGTCTCAAGCCGTCATCGTCACCGGCGCCCCGCCGCTCCTACAGTCCACGCGCGGGACTTCCAGCTTCATGGTGGAACAAAGGAAGGTCGTCGGTCTACCCCTTGACGGCCGGAACTTCGTCCCGCTCATCGCGCTGTCGCCCGGCGTGAACCTCCCTCCGGGCAATCTGCTACCCAGGATCAACGGGAGCCGGCCCCGTGTCAGCGAGTACATCTACGATGGGATCAGCGTCCTTCAGCCGGAGCCAGGGCAGGTGGCGTTCTATCCGATCGTGGACGCCATTCAGGAGTTTCGCGTCGAGACGAACAGCTACTCGGCAGAATACGGCCGCTCCAACGGCGGGGTAGTCATGGTGAATCAGAAGTACGGCTCCAACCGTCTGCACGGAACGCTTTTCGAGTTCTTGCGAAACGAGGCGCTGAATGCGCGAAATCTTTTCGCGCCAAGCGGTCCGAAACCGCGATTCCGACGGAATCAGTACGGTTTTGTTTTAGGAGGACCGGTTCAGAGAAACAAGACATTCTTCTTTGTGGACTGGCAGGGCACGCGGCTCGATACAGGCGTTGTCCGCACCAGCACCGTTCCGACGAGCGCGCAACAGCGGGGCGTCTTCACTCAGGCAATTTTCGATCCGCGATCCACACGCCAAACCGCGGGGATCTACACGCGCGATCCGTTTCCCGGAAACACAATTCCATCCGGTCTTTTCGATCCGGCCGCACGGGCCGTCCTCGACCGGTATCCAGCGCCGAACGTTTTCGCGGGAGGGAACGAGGCAAACGCAAACAATTTTCGCCGGGTCGGCTCCGACACGACGGCGCAAGACCAGTTCGATGTCCGTCTCGATCGATATTTCGGCGCGAGGCACCGAATTTTCGGCCGGTATGCGCACCTGCGCGACGACTCGCAACCGGCCACTCCGCTGCCGGATGGAAGCGGCACGTTCACCGCGACCTATATCGGGAAGACTCTCACGCGAGCCGACAGTGTGGCAGGCGAGCACACATGGAACATCACCACTCAGGCCGTAAACCAGCTCCGATTCGGCTTCACGCGCCGGGGATTCGATCGCTCAGCGTTGGCAACGGGTCAGCCGGCCACACAAGTCTCGGAGATTCCCAATATTCCGCTGTCGTCGTTCCGGGATGTTCTGCCCACCTACGACGTAGTAGGGTTCCAGCAACTCGGCCCCCCGGCAAACGGAAATGCCACGTTCACGACGTCAGTGACGCAGTTCGTGGACAACTATTCCCGGACCCAGGGCCGCCACAGTCTCAAGGCGGGAACAGACATTCGTCTGGAGCGGTTGGATGTTTTGCAGCCCCCAAGCCCTACCGGGAATTTCCAGTTCAGCAACATCTTTACCGCGGGCCTCAGCGCGACGGGCGCACCGACTGCGAACACCGGAAACAGCGTTGCATCATTCCTGCTGGGGCAGGTGACCAGGTTCAGTATCGATGCACAGTCGGATGTGCTGAAGCCCAGGGCGACGGTCGCCGAGTTCTTCGTTCAGGACGATTGGCGAGTGACGCCTCGACTGTCGGCGAACCTGGGCGCGCGTTACACCCTGAACTTCCCCTCCACGGTTGCAGACGATCGCGGCGGCGTCTTCAACCTGCAAACGCAGAGGCTCGATTACTTCGGACAGAACGGCTTTCCCCGGGCCGCCCGGGAACTCGAGAAGCTAAACTTTGGACCGCGAGCCGGATTCGCCTTCAAGGTCACGGATTCGCTGGTCGCGCGGGCCGGCTACTCGCTCACGTGGATTGAACAGGCGGGCATCACCACTCCCTTCACGACGCCGCTTTTTCCATTCATCCAGACTCTGGGGCAGCAGACGCTGGACAATATCAATCCCGCATTCGTCCTGTCACAAGGGCCGACTGTGGTTCCGCAGGCTCCCGGTCCGGACGCCGGTTTGGGCCAGGGCGTTTTCGGAGTCCAGCGAAGTAACGGAAGCGGCTACGCCCAGCAATGGAACTTCAGCCTGCAGAAGACGATCGCGCAGAACTGGAGTATTGAATTAGGGCACCTGGGATCGAAGCTGACGCGGCTGGGCGTGCCGGACATCAATCTGAACCAACTGACGGTGGATCAACTCAAGCTCGGGGCACAGTTGACGCAGCAGGTGGCGAACCCGTACTTCGGGCAGATTCCAGCGAACACCTCGCTGGGAACACCGACGATCGCACGCGCCCAACTGCTGCGGCCTTACCCACGCTTCACGACTGTCACCCTCTATCGGAATAACATCGGCCACTCCACTTATCACTCTTTTCAAGCTCGAATTGAAAAGCGCTTTTCGGGAGGACTCACGTTCAGCACGGCTTATACCTTTTCGCGCCTGATCGACGACGCAGGGGCTGTTTTCGATTCCGCCGTTCTGACCGGCCCGGTTGCCAACTTCCAAGCGGCGGACAGCTTCAACAAGCGATTGGAGAAAGACGTCTCTACCGGCAACGTGCCCCACATCTTCGCCAGCGGCATGGTGTACGAAGTTCCCTTCGGCCGAGGTAGAACCCACACGTTGACGGGGTGGCGGGACTATCTTGCGGGCGGATGGCAGATCGCGACCATCTTGCGCTTCCAGTCCGGAAGCCCCATCGCCGTTACTCAGGCGACGAATCTGAACGCGTTTGCCGGGTTCGGCATTCAAAGGCCAAACCGAATCGCGGATCCAACGCTGGCGGCCGATCAGCGCACAACCGGCCGCTATTTCGACACATCCGCATTCATTCAAGCTCCGCAATTCACGATTGGCAACAGTTCACGGAATCCGGTCTCGGGACCTGGATACCAGACGGCCGACGTCATGTTGGGCAAGCAGTTCGCGCTTTCCGAGCGGTTGCGGACCGAATTCCGCGCGGAAGCTTTCAACGTAACGAACACGCCGCCACTGGGCAATCCGAACGGCAGTTTCGGCAATGCCGCGTTTGGATCAATTACCACGGCGCTGGATCCACGCGTTTTCGAGCTCGTATTGAAATTGCACTTTTGAGGCGAGGCCGACCGTGGCGAGTTCGGCAGTCATATCCCGACGACGTTGAAACACAGACCGGCACGCGGCGACGGCCTTCGATCGGTAGAATGTGAGGTGGTAATGTATAAACGACGCTGTCGGGAAGCCCAGGACGGCTAGAAAGCCCGGTTCACTCGTTAGCGCCTCGACCGCATGATTTTCTTTGCCGTGGCGCGGCACTCCCTGACCGTCGCAGCTCTGATCGGCGCCCTTAAAAAAGATTCGTCAGAAGAAATCGTGGGTTGATTCGGGCTCGGGCAGCTTGCCAAGGGCGTGATACAGCGCGAGTTCAAGTACGCGGTAAGTGCGGAAGCCATAGGGTTTTCTCATGGTGACTTTAGCCTTGTTGTTCAGACCCTCCACAACGCCACTCGAGATCAGTTTTTGCGCTCGAAAGTAATTCAGGATCAGTTCCCGATGCGAACGCAGAGATCGCGCGATCTTCTTCATGGGTTCGATACGAGAGCGCATCGTCTGTCGACACCACTCGTCGAGGAACTTGCCAGCCCAGACGGGGGAGGTGTAGTCCCAGAGTTGCTGAAAGGCTTCCTTAACAAGGTAAGCGCGGACGGTTTTCAGGTTGAAGCGGAGGATCTCGCGTAGACGGAAGTGCTGTTCGACCTTGAGGTTATCGCTGCGGCGTAACAGTAGCCAGCGGGATTTCTTGAGGACCGGATCGCGACCCTCGCGCTTCATGCGGCCGGCTTCCTCAGCGCGAACCTCGTCGAGTGCCTTGTTCATTTTGGCCACAATATGGAAGCGGTCCAGGATATGCAGGGCTTCGGAGCACTTCTCGCGGATGACCTTCAGATACGGCTCCCACATGTCCGAACAGATGAACACGATCTTGGAAGTGACCTCTTCGCCCATAGTGGTAAAGAACCCCTGGAAGGATTCGATGGTTCTTTCCTTCCCCACCCAGAGCAGACGCGTGATGCCAAGATCGATTTGATAGACCAGCGTCAGGTACTTGTGGCCTTTGGCGTATTGGATCTCATCGACTCCGATGGCATCAATCTGGCCAATCGTGCGGTGCTCCAGCCCCCAGTTGACGGAGTGTTCGACGGCATCAAAAACCTTGTCCCAGGAAGTACGAAACGCCTGGGCAGTTTCCTTCCATGAAAGGCGACGCGCCCAACGGGCTAGGAACAGCATATAGACGTTGGTCAGACTACGTTTGCCGTCGCCCCACGGAACTTCTTCGACGACCACAGCGTTGCAGCGTCGGCAGTCCACTCGCCGCATGGTGTATAGCAGGAAGACAAAGAAGCCCCACAGCGGGATGAACTCAAAGCGGCGCTCGGCAAGTTGGTCGTAACCGGGCGCGGGCTGGTGGCATCGCGAGCAAAGCGCGGACGAACCTTTGCGCGGCCGCACGACCACTTCGATACTCTTCTTGTCTTGAGCGAATCGGGCGTGCTGGTAGACGAATCCCCGGAATCGGTGGCAGCGGTTTAGAATTGTGATCAGTTGCATGACAGTGAAGCGAGTGGCGGCAATAACCTCAACCATAAACTGCATCACCATCTCTTGGTCTTCCCGCGTGCCGCACCATGCCGCTGCCCGCACGGCTGGCCGCAGTCCAGAGCGGCGAGTAACGTCCGCAAAAGCGCGCGGCGCATTTGATTCTTAAATGATTGGCCAGACGCTCGACCACTATCGGATCGAATCAAAGCTTGGCGAAGGCGGTATGGGGGTGGTCTACAAGGCTCGCGACAGGCATCTGGATCGCATGGTGGCTATCAAGGTCTTGCCAGCTGACAAGGTCGCCGACCCCAGCCGGAAACAACGCTTCGTGCAGGAGGCCAAGGCAGCCAGCGCTTTGAACCATCCCAACATTGTCACGATATACGACATCCGCTCCGAGGATGGCACGAACTTCATCGTGATGGAGTACATTGACGGCCAGACCCTCGACGAGTTGATTGCTCCCAAGGGGATTCGCCCGGCTCAGGCGCTGAAGTACGCCGTGCAAATAGCAGATGCTCTGTCTAAGGCACATGGAGCGGGGATCTTGCACCGAGACCTGAAGCCTTCCAACATTATGGTTACCGAGGAGGAACGCATAAAGATTCTGGACTTCGGGCTGGCCAAGCTGCTTGAGCCGGGCGAAACGTCTCCAGAGGCCACCACCCTCACCGTGCGCCACCTGACGGAAGAAGGGCAGGTTGTTGGCACCGCAGCATACATGTCTCCCGAGCAGGCGGAAGGCCGCAAGCTTGACGGGCGCTCAGACATCTTCTCCTTTGGGTCGGTGCTTTATGAGATGGTGACCGGCCAGAGACCCTTTCCGGGCGACTCCTGGCTGTTGATTTTGACCAAGATTCTGCACGAGGACCCGGCACCCCCCGCCCAGTTCGCCGATTCGATTCCGCCAGACATGGAAAAGATCATTCTGCGTTGCTTACGGAAAGACCCGGCACGCCGCTACCAAACCATGGCGGATCTAAAGGTGTCGCTGGAGGATATTGCGGCAGCACAGGGGTCAGAGCGGTCGCCGGTGGTCGGACGTGGGCGATCGCTGCAGGTTTGGCTCTGGGCTGCATTGGCGACGACGCTGCTTGTAGCGATCTTGTTGGCCTGGCAGGTTTGGCACACGCCGCAGTCGTCCGCGCCGTTGCGGGCTGTTGGGCTCACCACGTTTCCGGGCGTAGAACTCTATCCGTCGCTTTCCCCAGATGGGAATTACGTAGCGTTCACGTGGACGGGACCCAAGCAGGATAATCCTGATATCTACGTGCAGATGATAGGCTCCAACTCTCCACTGCAGCTGACCACTGATCCGCGTGGCGACTTGAACCCAGTTTGGTCGCCAGATGGCCGCTGGATCGCGTTCCTCCGCCTTGAGTCTTCGGGTCTGTCACCACAAGTCGGCAAAAGCGAATTGCGACTGATTCGCCCGCTGGGCGGGCCGGAACGTAAATTGGCTGAGATCCAGTTCCGACAGCCCTACGTGCCTGCGCCCTGGCTTGCCTGGTGTCCGGACAGCCAATGTGTGGTCGTCACAGATTCGAACGGAGAGGGCAAACCAGACGGTTTGTTCGTTATTTCGCTTGAAACTGGACAGAGGAGAGCATTGACTACTCCCGAAGCTCCCGTGCTTTCCGACAGCAACCCTGCGATATCTGCCAATGGCCGTTCTCTAGTCTTCCGCCGCGACGTTGCTATCGATGCAGGTGGGCTTTACCTGCTTCCGCTCGGAAAAGACCTAACTGTTGCCGGCGAAGCAAGGAGCCTGACGAGTGCCTCGCTCAATGCTTACCATCCAGCATGGATGCCTGACGGCAAGGAGATACTATTTTCGGCGAACGGAAGCCTTTGGCGAATGATCATGTCAGGCAGAAATCCAGGCGACAGCATACCGGCGCGATTGCCCTATGTTGGTGAGGACGGTTTGATGCCGGCGGTCGCGAGTCCCCCGGCTAGTCGATCGGCTCGGTTGGTCTACGTTCGCAGCTTCAGCGACTGGAATATCTGGCGTATCGAGACCGCTGCTCCCGGCGTGCCAGCTTCGTCTCCGCCTGTGGTTGCTATCTCCTCCACCCGAGTAGACAACATCGCCGAGTTTTCCCCTGATGGACGGCGCGTCGCGTTCCAATCGACGCGTTCGGGAGACTGGGAAATATGGCTGGCCGGGCCCGACGGGTCCAACGCTATCAAACTCACCTCTATGGGCGCTTTCGCTGCCGCCCCGCGTTGGTCTCCCGATGGGCGGCTGATTGTGTTCGAATCGAACCTCGAAGGTCCATTCGGCATCTATGTGATCTCCGCGGAGGGTGGCAAGCCTCGTCGCCTCAGTTCTACTGGCGCCAATGATCACGCCCCCAGCTTTTCCCGAGACGGCGATTGGATCTATTTCAGCTCGGATCGAACTGGAGAATATCAGATTTGGAAAATGCCTACGTCTGGCGGAGAATCCGTTCCGCTTACACAGAATGGCGGTTGGGTTGCGATGGAGTCGCCAGATGGCGCCTATGTTTACTACACGGAACGCCCTGGCACCAAACCGAGTGCCCTGTGGCGGCTACCAACCTCTGGCGGCGAACCCGTTAAAGTGCTGGGCGGGGTCATAATGCGCGCTTTTGTGGTGCTCGAAAAGGGAATCTACTACATCGACCGGCCGTCTGGCGATGCGCGGCTACAGTTCTTTGACTTCAACACCAGAAAGTCAAAGACCGTGGCTGGCAATCTCGGCGATGTCAGGTGGGGACTTACCGCCTCGTCCGATGGCCGAACGATTCTCTATTCTCGAGCTGACTCCTCGGTTGATGATCTAATGCTGGTGGAGAACTTCCGCTAAGAGCGAGCGTCCTAGGATCGGCAAACTTGGTACAGAAAAAGGGCATGCTAGCCTCCGGACTCACCCAAACCCGAGTTGCCTTGCGGCTTGCCCACAGATTCCGCTGAGGAGGCTTAAAAAAAGATGTTATCTGCGTTGATCTGCGTTTATCGGCGACCTGGAATGGTTTTTTAGCATCATGAAGACTCTGGTTGAGAACAGGCTAGCGGAGATCCGCAAGAGCCGCGGTGTGGGCGCGTCCGACCTGGCACGGCGGGTGAATGTCAGCCGTCAGACGATCTATGCGATCGAGGCGGGCGCTTACGTTCCGAATACCGAAGTGGCCCTGCACCTGGCGCGCGAACTGGAGGTGACGGTGGACGAACTGTTCTGCCTGCGGAGCGATGGCCATTCGTCACCAGAATCGGTTTCCGCCGAAGTACTGACCGCGGCTCCGTTCGAGAAGGGCCAGCCCGTCAGAATCTGCCGCATGGGATCGGAGTGGGTGGGCGTGCCGGTCACCGCTTCGCCGCACTACATGCCTGAAGCGGACGGCATCGTCAAACGGACCCGGCAGACCAAGGGCCATGCTGAATTGACGGTGTTCGCAAAAGAGGAAGCCGCCGAGAAGCGGCTGGTGCTGGCCGGCTGCGATCCAGCGACCGGTCTGCTGGCGAGGATGGTGGAGAAAATCAGTGGGGTTGAAGTCGTGTCCGCGGCGGCTTCGAGCAAACTGGCACTCGGTTGGCTGAAAGAAGGCAAAGTCCACATCGCGGGGTCGCATCTGGAAGATCTCAAAACCGGGGAATTCAACCTGCCGCACATTCGGAGGGAATTTCCCGATGAGGATCTCAACGTCGTCACGTTCGCGCGGTGGGAAGAAGGATTCGTGTTTGCAGCAAACAATCCCAAGGGGATTCGAAAGATTGAACACCTGACGCGAAAAAATCTCCGTTTCGTGAATCGGGAACCTGGATCAGGCAGCCGCGCGCTCCTGGATCGACTCTTGTCGGCGAGCGGAATCGACGGAAGCAGGGTTCACGGCTACGATCGCATCGCGTACGGTCATCTGGCTGCCGCCTACCGTGTAGTCTCGGGAGAAGCCGACGTCTGCCTCGCAACACGCTCGGCAGCGAAAACGTTTGGACTCGGATTCCACCCACTGCACAGCGAACGCTACGATCTGGTGATGCGCAGGCAGACTGCCGAACTTCCCGCCGTCCAGTCATTTCTGGACGTTCTTCAGCGGGCTGCGCTGCGCCGCAAACTGGAGGTTCTCGCGGGATACGACACCTCGGAAACGGGGGCAGTGATTGCGTAAGGAATTGAGCGCAGCGCCGACTCCGCGTCGGCCCCAGCGACTCGTGCCTCACTCGATCCGGTTTGATTAGCCGCGCTGCATCCAGATAATCGAGGCGGACGGACGAGGCCCGCGGCGTTGCTCCTGCTGCGCGCCGGCCTGCTGGCCTGGCTGTTGCGCGTTCGGACCCATATAGAACGAGGGATCCGCGGCCAGGGGTCCGGCCTCGGGCGGCAGATCCTTTTCGCGATTGACGCGGGCATAATTTGGAATCGCCAGCATCTTGCTGCCGTCCGTGAATTCGCCCTGGATCGCGATGACGCCTCCCAGGAGATCGCCACGCCACGCAGTCGTCAGCAACGAGTCCGGCGCCAGCGCCCTGGTGATGTCCTGGTCCGCGCGTTCGATGTTATAGACCAGCGGACCGTACCGCAGGGCCACCTTGCCGCGCGTGGATGCAATCTGATCGACAGCCTGTACCCGTTGGACTTTCACGGGCAGCTCCATTTCGATTTTGTCCCCGCGCTTCCAGTTGCGCGTGATGACGGCGTACCCCTTTTCGAGCACCGGCTTCACCGTCGCGCCGTTCACCGTGAGAGACACGATGCCGTTTACTTCCGGCGTGGGCCGGTAGAGCTTGCTGGTGGCGCGGTTCGGGACGCGCAGACGAACCGTGAAGTTCTTGCGCGCTTTCGGATTCACCGTGATGGCGATCTTGCCGTTCCACGGATAGTCGGTTTCCTGCACCATTTCGATATCCGTGCCGGCTGCGTTGTCGAGCGTAATCGTGCTGCCGATGTACATGTTGACGTATAGGCCGTCCGGAGCCTTCGCGTAGGTCCAGGTGGGCGCCATCAGCAGGGTCCGCGGAATATTGCCCACGCAGCAGGGGCAAGTGTGCCACGAACTGCGCCCCATGGTGGCATCCAGCGGATTGGTGTAATAGAAGTTCCTGCCCTCGAGGTCGGTCGAGCCGAGCAAGGCGTTGTACATCGTCTCCTCGAGATTATCCATGTACCTGGCATCGTGGTAGGCGAGGTTCATTTTCCAGTGAAAGAAGACCATGCCGCAACTGGAGCACGACTCGCAATAGGCGTTGTTTCGCAACGAATAGTTCGGGCCGAAGCCTTCGGAGGTCTCGCCGCTGCCGATGCCGCCGGTCAGGTAATACTTTTTGTTGACGACGTTGTCCCACAGCGATCGCACCGCGCTCTGGTAATCCGGGTCATGCGTTTCCACAGCCACATCGGCCATCCCGGAGTAGGTGTAGGTGGCGCGGACGGCGTGGCCGACGGCCTCGTACTGTTGGGTGACGGGAAGATGGCTTTGGTCGTACTCGGAGCGGTCGCGGGCCGGATCGACAGCAGCGGTATAGCGCGAATCCAGGAGGAATTTCGCGGTTTGAATGTACCGATCACCTTTGCCGCCGCCCTCCATGTCATTGACGAACCGGCCGAAGCGCACGAGCGCCTGCTCCATCTCCTGGTGACCGTCGTACCAGGGCTTTTTGGGGGCAGGCCCGAGGTGGTCATACCAGCAGTCGGCAAGCTTCTTCGCAGCGTTGTAGAGCCGGGCGTCCTTCTTGCCGGTCATCAGGTAGTGATTGATGGCGGACTCGAGGAAATAACCCGCCGTGTACCCTTCATGATCGCCGCGGTGACGCGGATCCCAGTGGTCGAACTTGCTGCTCTCGACAATCGTTGTCCCGTCGCGACCTCCGATGCGGTTCAGCGTGAAGGCGGTCTGCAGGTAACCGTCGGGCTCCTGCGCGGCGAGAATCTTCGGGATCCAGTCTTCCAGCGTGGCGCGGAATTTTTCGTGGGCCTTGAGGATTTCGGCATCGCCCTGCGGATCGATCATCAACGCGATGCTCATGGCCTCCACAGTCTGGTGGACCCAGGCGTTGGAGAAGACGTAGCCTTTGTGATTGCCTGCCGGCTCGCCGCGGAGTTTCCTTCCCGCCTCGATGAAGTTGTCGATGCCGCCCGGGCCCAGGGTCACATCGTTGCGGTTGATGATGTCGATGCAGTGCGGGATCCAGTTGACGATCAGCACCTTGGCGCGGGGGTTCCAGAATTTGCTGTCGATTTTGAAGTTTTTGGTGTAGACCGCTTCCAGTTGTTTCGCGGGGGGCGGCGTTTCGACCGAGACGTTCAGGGTGGAGGAACTCTTCGTCTGGCCGTTGCCGGCAGTCAGTTTGAGAATGTAGGCGCCCGGCGACGTGAAGGTAGCCGTGGTGATGAGCGCTTCAGGATCTTCGAATTTCACATTGCCCGGGCCGGACTCTTTGCTCCACGTGGTGACGGGAGTGGGGCCTGCGGGAGCAGATGGCGCAGGCGCGGCGGGCTGGGCCTGCGGTCCGCGCGGACGCTCGGGGCGCGGCGGATTGCCGTATCCGGCCCATCCCCGGAGATAGGTTTTGCCGGGGAGGATGGTGACGCGATCGATTCCGGCGGCCGCGTTCAACTGCGCCTCGTCCGCGGCCATGGCGCAGGACACGATTGCGGTTTGGATGGCGGGCGCGGTCGCTGCAACTGCCGCGGCCTTCCCCAGCGCGCCGAACATCTCCCGCCGGTTGATGTTTCTGTTGTCATCCATGGATCACCTCAAAAGTCGAATTGACGGGGTCCCAAAGGCTCTGAGAGCGGTTCCATTCCGCCTCGGGACACGCCTGCCCGCAAGCGGGGTCCATTCCTCCTTCAGGCTACCTCAAACGGCGGTTGCAGGTTCGAGCCCAGGCGCTAGAAGTTTTGTTGACGTCCACTTCGTCGATGCTGAGATTGGCGCCGCAAACGTTTACCGGCAACTATGTCGTCGATTTCGGTATGGCGCGTCACGGAAGAGTCGTGAAGATCCGGAGCACCTGGATCGTGCGGATCGGAGACGACTTGCCGCGATTGACGAGTTGTTATGTACTATGAAATAGGACAGATGGGCATGACGGGCATTGACATACATTCTGTGGTCGCGCTGCTCGAAGACCTACCTGAAGAGGGCTTGGCGCCCGGCCAGGTCGGCACAGTGGTCGAGAACTGGGCTCCGGATGTCTACGAAGTCGAGTTCGCCGATGACAACGGAAAAGCCTACGCCATGGTCGCTTTGAAGGCGGAACAGCTGATGCGACTGCACCACGAACCGGTGCACAGAGCCGCTTAGCCGCGTCCGGGTCGTACCGGCTCCCACTCCAAATCAGTAAATCAGTTTCAATCCGAATTCCAGGACGCGGGCGGGACCGGCGCCGGTCACGGCGCCGTAGGTGCCGGTCGGTTTTCCCGCCGTATCGAACCGCGCCGTCGTGTCGATCCCGGTGAAGGACGGGTGGTTGACGACGTTGAAGGACTCGGCGCGGAACTGGAGGCGCGCGCGCTCGTGAATCTCGAAGTTTTTTAGCGCGGAGACGTCCCACTGGCTGAAGCCGGGGCCGATCAGCACGTTGCGGCCGCCGGTTCCGAAGACGCCCTGGACCATTCGCTCCGGAGGCAGCGCCGCGTCGGTGTTGAACCAGCGGCTCAGGGTGCGCTCTCCCGCGGGGAGATTCGGATTGGCGATGAACGAGGCGCGGGACGAGCTTGCCCCGATCCGCGCGACGTCGGACGAGACCGAGATGGAGGAGGGCGCGCCGCTTTGATACGTGGTGACGCCGGCGAATTCCCATCCACCGAGCACATTCCGCACGAGCGGATGCGCGTTCTTACGGAAGAACGGAAGCTCGTAGATATAGTTGACATTGAGCAGGTGCGCGCGATGGACGGAAGAGAGGCCATAGTCGGCGCGCGCGTCGTAGGAATTCTGCGGACTGCCCGAAGAGGTATCGAGCGCGCGCGACCAAGTGTAGTTGCCGGTGAGGGAAAGGCCTGAGGCCACGCGCCGGCTGACGGTCATCTGCATACTGTTGTAATTCGAATTATCGCCATGGTCGCGCATGCTGATGTTGCCGTATCCCAGGTAGGGGCGCAAGGCGTTCTGGTTGATGGCGCTGGCCGGAGGATTCAGGCGGGCTCCGACCGGGAGTTGATTGATATTGATGGTGCGCGAAATATGGCGGCCGAGGTTCCCGACATATCCGATGTCGAGAATCGCTCCGCCCGGCAGTTGCTGTTGAACGCCGAAGTTATAGGAGATGATGCTAGGAGTCTTGAGGCTGCGGGGCAGCATCGTCAAATTCGACGGAAAATTGCGCTCGGTCCCGCCCGCCGGGTTGTCGATATTGCCGTCGAAGATGCTGGCAGTCACGTTGAAGGGGGGATTGCCGCTCGGGTTGATCAGGACATTTGTCGGCGTGCGGTCATAGAAGATCCCGAAGCCGCCGCGAATGGATGTACGGGCGCGGCCGAACGGATCGTAGGCGAAGCCGAAACGGGGGCCGATGTCGCCATGATTCGTCTCGTAAGCGCCGCGGGACAATCCGACGAAGAGCCGCTGGAGCGAAGGATCCCCGGCGGCGGGAATGCGCCCCTTGGCCTTGTCGGGGAAGCCGGAACCGAATAGCGCCAGGCCGTTGTAGGGATCGCCTGTGCCCGGCGTAATGGACCCGTCGGCGGGGCTGATTTGAGGGGCCTTCCGGGCGTCAAAGAGAGACGGGACAAACGTCGAGGTGTTGCCGAGCTGATTGTAGAACGGCGGGATGTAGTTGTAACGAATTCCCATTTCCACGGTCAGGCGGCGCGAAACCTTCCAGTTGTCCTGGAAATAGGCGTCCGCCTGATTAAAGCGCCCCCAGTAGTCGGCGTCGGCGCCCGATTCGGTGTAGTTCTGGAAGTTGCCGAGCAGGGCGTCGCCAATCACGTTTCGGGTGGTCAGGCGGGCGGAAGTAGTGAAGGATACGGCGCCCTGGTCGTTGAAGCGGATGTTCTCGTCGGTTCGGCTGCGGGTGATGTGGATTCCGGTCTTGAGCGAATGCGAGCCCCAGACCTTGCTGAAGTCGTCCCGCCATTGGAAGATGCTGTTGTTCTTCTTGATCCGGTCACCGCCGTTATATCCGGCGAAGCCGGTCATCGAAAGATCGGGAACGATGCCGAATCGATTGCCGGGAAGCAACTCCGGGAAAGCAACCCCGAGCGAGCTGCGCTTCAGGATGTCGTTGTGCGGATCACCGACGATGATGTCGTGAGAAAGGCTGAAGCTGAGGTGGTTCATCGTGGTGGCGGAGAAGATATGCGATGTCTCGAGCACCGTCACGTATGCCGGCCGCGGGCGGCCGCCCGGAACGATTCCCAGATTCCCGCCCTGGAATGCATCCAGGATCTCCCAGCCGTCGTGGACCCAGCGGTAGTTGATCTGCGTCTTCGGGGAGAGGTTATAGTCGAAGCGGAGCAGGAGGTCGCGCGGATCGGTCCGGCTGACGCCGGTGGCGACATAGTTGCCGCCCGGGCCTCCGAAGTTGGGCAGCGGCAAGGGCTTCAGCAGCCGGGGGCCGTCGCGGGAGAAGCGAGAGGCGGGAATCGTGCGATCCGGAAACGGCTGGTTATTCGTCGGATCGACGGGCGCGGCGAGGGTGGAACCGCGGAAGTCGCCGCTGCGCTCGGCCGCGGTCGGGACGTTGTTGACGCGGCTCGATCCGATGTGGCTGTACTTCCACTCCTGGCTCAGAAAGAAGAAGAGCTTTTGCCGATCGGTATTCCATTTGTTCGGAACGAACACCGGACCGCCGAGCGTGTAGCCAAAATCGTTGAACCGGAGCGGGTCCACCTGGCGGGCAAAGAACGTGCGCGCGTCGAAGAAATCGTTGCGGACAAACTCGAACAATGTGCCGTGGAACCGCTGCGTGCCGCTTTTGGTTACGACGTTGATGAGGGCGCCGGAGCGTCCTCCGAATTCGGCGCTATAGCCCGAAGTCAGAATCTTCACCTCGGCAATGGCGTCGGCGCTGGGATTCACGGCGGCGTTGGAGTTGCCGCCGTTGTCCATGTTCTCCGCGCCATCGATGTTGAAGACGATCGAATCGGTGCGGATCCCGTTGATGCGCTGGCCGGTGGTGGAGAGGGCGAGGCCGAAGGGATCGAGAGTGGTCGCCACGGCGCCGGGGATGAGCCGAAGCAACTGCGAATAGTTGCGGCCATTCAAGGCGACCTGGCTCAACTGGCGGTCCGAGATGACGCGGGTCGCATCGCCGGAGGCCGTCTGCACCTGCTCGACGGCGGCGCTGACCGACACGGATTCGGTCAGAGCGCCCACCTCCATACGGAAATCGACACTGCGCCGCGTCGCGGCGTCGAGCACGACGCCCGCCTGCTCGGAAGAGCGGAAGCCCTGCTTCTCCGCGAGTACGTTGTATTTGCCTTCCGGAAGGGCGGCGAAGACGAAGATGCCGTTGTCCTGAGTGGCGACGGTTCGTTTCAAACCGGTTTGGGTGTGGGTCGCGGTGACCACACAGCCGGGAACGGCGGCGCCCGAAGCGTCGCTCACCTGTCCGGAGATCTCTCCGACGTTCGATTGGCTCCAGGCCAGACCACACCAGAACAGGCCATTCGCGAGAAGCGTACCAATTCGAGACACGTGAATCGCACGATGGAATATCGACATAGTCCCCTCCTACGGCGCGTACCGGGTTGTATTCTATACGAACGATCGGGAGATGCGAAGGTCCGCGTGTAAAATGATGCGCTGGTGTAGAATTACGCAACGGAGGAATGAGCATGCGCGGTGCGAATGCTTCGCTAGCCGTGTTGGCGATGGTGGTGTGCGCGTTCGCGGCGGCGCCCGAAGTGACGATCGAGATCCGGGATTACGCGACGCTGCCGATGACGGGTGCGGTGGATGGGGCCGGCAATAGCGCGGGACTGCTGGCGCGCATCAATTTCTTACGGGAAGAGCCCGGGGGCGGCCGGAATCGGTTTTTCGTGAACGACCTGAACGGTCCTTTGTATATCCTGGATACGCGGACGAAAAAGACGACGACGTACCTCGATTTCAACGGCCTGGCGGGGCAGGCGGGGATTTTTCACCGGCTGACGATCGATAACCTGCTGGCCAGCGGGTTCATCAGTTTCGAATTCGACCCGGATTACGTTCACAACGGCAGGTTCTACACGATCCATTTGGAGGATCCCGCGCTTCCGGCTTCTAATCTTCCCGACAACAAAAACTTTCCGGGCTTGAAGCTGCAGGGATACACCGTCACCGCGGCGATTCGAACCTTCGGAGAGACGCAGCGCGAGGCGGTGCTCATCGAATGGACGGATTCGGATACATCGAACTCCACTTTTGAGGGGACGGCGCGCGAACTGGCGCGTCTTCAGTACAACGGCCGCATTCACCCGATGGGCGATCTGACGTTCAACCCGACGGCGCGGCCCGGAGACGCCGACTGGCGTGTGATGTACGTGTCCACCGGCGACGGCGGCTCGGGCGAGCAGAGGTCCGACATCCGGGCCAATCCGCAGCGACTCGACACGCTGGTGGGCAAGATTCTCCGAATCATCCCCGATCTCAAGGAGCAGGTGGAGCGAAGCACGATCAGCGAGAACGGCCGCTATCGGATTCCCAAAGACAATCCGTTCGCTTCGAAAGCCGGGGCTCGCAAGGAAATCTGGGCATACGGTTTGCGCAACCCGCATCGTTTGACATGGGACGTCGATCCCGACGGGAAAGCAAACAACCACTTGATTTCGCTTGTGATCGGACTTCGCACCTGGGAGACGGTCGATATCATCCACAAGGGCGCGAACTACGGCTACTCGCTGCGCGAGGGGCCACAGCAACTGAAGGCCGACAACACGCTTTCGAGTCCGCCGGAGCAGGATGTGATTCCGGTCCAGATCGACGGAACCACCACGGACGGCTCGGTGCACCCGAGATATCCGGTCATCGCTTATAGCCATGCGAAGGGTGTCGGCGGAGATGCGATTGCGGGCGGCTTCGTGTATCGGGGGAAGGCGATTCCGGCGCTGCGCGGGAAATTCCTCTTCGGCGACATTACGACGGGCCGCATCTGGTGGTGCGACTTCAAGGAGATGCTGGCGGCCGACGACGAAGATCCCAAGACGATGGCCGAGATGCACGAGGTGAAGGTCGCCTGGAACAAAGAAGTATACCGGACCATGGCGCCGATCAACGAGATCGCCTATCACGCCCGCGGCGGCAAAGCGGAACATCTGCCGGGGTTCGGGCGGGTAGCGGGAGGACGGTCGGATATCCGGTTTGCAATGGACTCCGCCGGAGAACTTTACATCATGAGCAAGAGCGACGGCGTGATTCGGGCGGTGGTCGGAGCGGTGGCGCAGTAATTCCATCTCGGGCCGGACGCGACCCTCGACCGCCAATCGGAGCGTCGCCGACCCACTCGCTGGTATGTTATAGTTCCGGACGAAATCCTCCGAGACCGAAGCCTATGTCTTCCAAACCATATTCCACGACGCGCCGCGGCTTCCTGCTCGAGGGCGCGGGTCTTGCCGCCGCTCTCGCGCTCGATGCTCCGGCGCAGCAGCCGGGAAGGCCGGCGCCGTGGTACCGGCACGCCTACCGCTGGGGTCAGACGAACATCACCGAAAAGGATCCCGTCCGCTACGACATCGCGTGGTGGAGAAGCTTCTGGAAACGCACGGAAGTGCAGGCGGTGATCGTCAATGCGGGCGGCATCGTGGCGTACTACCCGAGCAAATTCCCGCTTCACCACCGTGCCGAGTTCCTGAACGGGCGAGACCTCTTCGGAGAACTCACGAAGGCGGCCCACGACGACGGCATTTTCGTGATGGCGAGAATGGATTCGAATCGAACCGCGGAGGACTTTTTCCAGGCACACCCGGACTGGTTCGCGCGCAACCGGAACGGCGAACCTTATCGCGCCGCGGACAAGTACATCACCTGCATCAACAGTCCGTATTACGACGAGTACCTTCCGGGAGTGTTGCGCGAGATTTGGGAGCGGTCCCGCCCCGACGGGTTTACGGATAACAGTTGGGCCGGCATGGGACGGGAGAGCATCTGCTATTGCGCTAACTGCGCCGGCAAATTCCGGGCCAAAACGAACATGGACCTGCCCCGCGCGGCGAACTGGGACGACGGCGCATACCGTAAATGGATCCTGTGGAACTACGAGCGCCGGACCGAAGTTTGGGAACTGAACAATCGCACGACGCAGGGTGTGGGCGGTCCGGACTGCGTCTGGTCGGGGATGATGAGTGGGTCGGTCAGCGGGCTCGCGCGATCGTTCCGCGATCTGCGCGAGGTGGCGCACCGGGCGGGGATCATGATGCTGGATCATCAACGGCGCGACGACGACACGGGTTTCCAACAGAACGGCGAGACCGGCAAGCGCGTGCATTCGGTGATGGGCTGGGACAAGCTGGCGCCGGAGAGCATGGCAATGTATCAATCGGGCCCCGGCTATTATCGGGTCGCGAGCAAGCCGGCTGCGGAAGCGCGGATGTGGATGATCGCGGGGATCGCGGGAGGCATTCAGCCGTGGTGGCACTACATCGCGGCGTACCACGAGGACCGCCGCATGTACGACACGCCGGAACCGGTGATGCGCTGGTGCAAGGCGAACGAGTCGATCCTGGTGAACCGGGAGCCGGTCGCCAGCGTGGGAGTGCTGTGGTCGCAGCGCAACACGGACTTTTTCGGCCGCGAGGATGCGGGGGACCGCGTCGATGCTCCCTATACGGGCTTCATGCACGCGCTGGTGCGCGCGCGCATCCCGTACGTGCCGATCCATGTTGACGATCTCGCGGCCGCCGCAGGCAAGCTCTCGCTCCTGGTTCTGCCGAATATCGGGGCGCTCTCCGAGCGGCAGTGCGAGTCCATTCGGGTGTTCGCGCGCAACGGCGGATCGGTGTTTGCCACCGGCGCGAGCAGCCGCTACGACGAATGGGGCGATCCGCGTCCCGACTTCGGGTTGGCCGATCTGTTTTCAGTTCATGCGACGGCGCCCGCGGGCAGGCTCTCGAACGCTCAACAGGGGGGCGGCGGGAGGCGGGGTGGGGCGGCCCCGGAGGTCCACACCTATTTGCGACTCAGCCCCGAACTGCGGGGCAGCATCGACGGTCCGAAAGCAGGGGACGAACCGGCGGCCGCCGGCGCCCGGCGCCACGCCGTGCTCCAGGGCTTCGACCGCACCGACATTCTCCCGTACGGTGGCACGCTGCAGGAGCTGAAGGTCGATGCGGGAGCGGTTGTCCCTCTGACGTTCGTTCCGCCGTTCCCGACGTATCCTCCCGAGACGTCGTGGATGCGGCAGCCGACGACATCGATTCCCGGACTGGTGCTTTCGGAGAAGGGGCGTTCGCGAGTCGCCTACATGCCCGCGGATATCGACCGCAGGTATGCAAGAGAGCACCTTCCGGACCACGGCGACCTGCTGGCGAACGTGGCACGATGGGCGGCCGGCGGCAGCATTCCACTTGTTGTCGAGGGACCAGGGGTGATCGATTGCCACTTGTACCGGCAGGGCGCCAGACTGATCCTGCACCTGGTCAATCTCACCAACGCGGCGACATGGCGCGCGCCGATGGAGGACTTCATCCCGGTGGGGCCGATCCGCGTCACCGTCACCGCTCCGGCGGGAACGCAGCCTTCCACCACGGCTCGCCTGGCCGTCTCCGGGACGATGGCGGCAGTCCGGCGGAACGGCAGCGCGGCGGAGTTCTCGGTGCCGTCCATCCGCGACCATGAGGTGGTGGTGCTGGGATGAAAGTCCTGGGGGGCGGCGCTGTACGGGTTAACGATTGACGCGTGCCGGATCAGGTCGGGAGGAGCGCTATGAAGACGGCTTCGGTTCTCATTACAGCGGCGGGGATTTGGGCGGCGGCGGGAATCGCGCAGAGTCCCGCGCCGGCGGATTGGGTGAAGCACGTGATCGCACGGGGTTTCCAAACTCAAACCGTGATCCCCGCGGACTTCGACGGGGACGGCCGTATCGACGTGATCACAGGGGACATTACGGCAAAGGCCGAAAGGCTGATCCTGTATCGAGCGCCCGATTGGCAGCCGGTCGTGCTGCATGAGGGCATTCGCACGATTTACGGTGTAGCGTTGGACGTGAACGGGGACGGGCGGCTCGACGTGGTCGCGGCGCGCTACCATCCAGGACTCGTCTACTGGCTCGAACAGCCGCGCAATCCTTCCACACAACAGTGGACGTATCGGCTGGTCGACGACGCAGGTGCGGGTGGAGCGGATGGCGTGCATGCGCTGTATGCCGGAGACGTCGACGGCGACGGCAAGCGGGACATCATTGCGGGAAGCGGCCAGCCGACGGGCGCCATGCGGGATTCGCTGGTGTGGTATCGCATCCCACCCGCCGCGGCGAACGGCGCGCGATGGGAACGGTTGGTCATCGCGGACCGGGACGCCACCGGATTGAGCCACTACATCGGGTTCGGCGACGTGAATGGCGACGGACGGCCGGACATCGCGAGCGCAGCCAAGGACTCTCCGGGGGGCAACTGGTTCGCATGGTGGGAACAAGGAACGGATCCGCGGCGCCCCTGGAAGAAGCATCCGATTGCCGACAATCAGAAGGACGCGACGAATATCGTCATTCACGATATGAACGGCGATGGGCGGCCGGACTTCGTGGCGTCACGCGGCCACGGCGTGGGAATCGTCTGGTATGAAGCGCCCGACTGGAAGGCGCACGACATCGCGGCCGATCTGAAAGGTCCGCACGCGCTCGCGGTGGGAGACCTGAACGGCGACGGCCATCCGGACGTAGCTACTGTCGCCAAAGACGCGCGCGTTGCCGCCTGGTACGAGAATGACGGCAAGGGGCGGTTCGTGGAGCACCGGTTCGACGACGATCAATCAGCGTACGATATCCGGCTCGTGGATATGGATGGCGATGGAGATTTGGACCTGGTCGTGGCCGGGTTTGAGAGCCGGAATGTGGTCTGGTACGAGAATCGGATCCGGCCGGCGGCCCGACGCCGCTAGGTTATCCCCCGGCGCAGCGATGTCACGGGGACCGGTTCAGGCCGACAGCACGCCGGCGAGAGGACCCGTGCTGTCGCCGAAACGCTCGACGGGAGTTCCAAACGCGTCGAGCATGGAAACGTAGAGGTTGGCAGCCGGAGCATCTTCGCCATATACGAGGTGCTGACCGGCGGCAATGCGGCCGCCTCCGCGGCCAGCGAGCACCAATGGCAATCGATGCGGATCGTGCTTATTGCCGTCGCTCAGCGCCGACCCGAACAGGATCATCGAGTTGTCGAGCAGAGAACGGTCGCCCTCCTTCATGTCGCGGAGTTTGCGCAGGAGGTATCCGTATTGTTCGACGTCCCAGCGGTTGATCACGGCATACTGCCGCAACTTCTCAGCGTCATTCGAGTGATGGGAAATTTCATGGTGCGAATCGGTGACGCCTTCGAGGAATCTGAAATTTACGCCGCTAACGGCGTTGCCGAACATGAACGTGCCGATGCGGGTGGTGTCGCTCTGAAACGACAACGCGATCAGGTCCAACATGAGGCGCACGTGTTCCGCATGATTCGCCGGATTCTCGACGGGCTCCGGAACGGAATCGACGCGCGCCAGCGGCTTCCAGACGCGTTTAGGATCGCTGGCTCGCTGCATGCGAGTCTCGAGAGATCGGATGGTGGACAGATACTCGTCCACACGGACCTGATCGCCGGCGCCGAGTTTCGACCGCACTTTCCTGGACTGTTCGAGCACACGATCGAGCAGAAGCAGGTCCTGCCTGGCTGAACTTTCGGCGGGGGAGGCGGCCCGGAACAGGCGCCGGTACACCGACCTCGGGTTGGTTTCGCGCGCCAGCGGAGTAGTCGGCCCACTCCAGGAGATGTGGCATCCGTAGACGCGGGTATAACCGACGTTCGCGTCCACGCCGGTAGATTCCGGCTCGATCCCGAGTTCCAGGGAAGGCAGAGGAGTCTCGCCGCCGACACGCTGCGCAGCGACCTGGTCCATGGAGGGGCCATGGATATTGATGTCGACGCCCAATGTCTTGGTGATCGTGGTGCAAGTGAGCAGGCTCGACTCTTTTGCGTAATGGCCATCGCCGGTGTTGGCCGCGGCGTTCCAGAGATTGCTCATGACGAGCAATTCGTCTTTCAAGTCGTGGAGAGGCTGGAGTGTCGGGGAGAGTTGGAAGTCGCGTCCCTGCCCCTGGGGAGTCCATTGCGACGTATTGACGCCGTTGGCCATGTAGAGCACGGCCATGCGCACGGGCGATTTGGCGTTCGCCGGGCGAGAATCGGCCAGGGCGGAAGGAACCATCGCTTCCAACCACGGCAACCCGAGCGCGACGCCGGCGCCTCGCAGAACGGTCCGTCGGGACAACGCTTTCCGGCGCGGAATCATCATGGCTTCTTCTCCTGTTGCTCTGTGTTTCGTAAAGGATGCCTGGGGGCGCCAACGGGCGCGGCGGCTGCCTGATACCGGAACGGAACACTCATGATCACTGCATTGACCAGGGCCTGCGCGCGATAGTTATTGCGCTCGACGTCGGCTATGATGCTATCTACCGTGCAAGAGTCCTGAAGCGTCAGGCCCCGGCCGAGCGCATACCCGAGCAGTTTGTTTGTGAGGTTCCGGACGAAGAGATCTTTTTTGGCCAGCAGCGCGGCCTTCAGCTGATCGGAGCCGTCGAACGTGGTTCCATCGGGCAACTCGCCGCGGGCGTCGATCGGCTTGCCTGCGTCTTCCGTGCGCCAGCGTCCGAGCACGTCGAAGTTCTCGAGCGCGAAACCGAGCGGGTCGATGCGATTGTGACAGGTCGCGCACGCCGGATTGGCCCGATGTTGCGCGAGCCGCTCGCGCAGGGTGGCCGGCGTTGCGCCCACGTTCTCTTCTTCAAGCTTCGGCACGTTGGCCGGGGGAGGCGGCGGCGGAGTGCCGAGAACGGTCTCGAGGAGCCATTTGCCGCGGAGGACCGGGCTCGTCCTGTGAGGATGGGAAGAAATGGCCAGCACCGCGGGCATGCCGAGGAGCCCGCCGCGATGGCTGCCTTCGGGCAGCTCAATCCGCTGCGGCTGCTCCTGGTTATTCGGCCGGGCGGGTTTGATGCTGGTTCCGTACACCACTTTTTGCAATTTTCTCGTGGCGATGGTCCACTTGGAATCGAGAAGATCCAGGATCGAAAGGTCGTTGGCGAGAATTTCGCGGAAAAACAGGACGGGTTGATTCTTAATGTCGCCCTGAAGTTCCGAATCCTTCCATTCCGGAAACAGTTTGAGATCCGGTTGAAAGCCCTGGCCCAGGTCCCGGATGTGCAGCCACTGGTCAACAAAGCTGCGCGCGAAATCGAAGGACCGCGAGTTCCTCAGCATGCGAGCTACCTGACCCTGCAAAACCTCCGGGTCGTGCAGCTTTCCAGTCTCGGCGAGCGCCAGCAGCAGCCCGTCGGGCATACTGCCCCAAAGGAAGAACGAGAGGCGCGATGCCAGCGAATAATCGTCGAGCAGGCGGGCCTGTTCCGTTGTGTTCGGCGGTTCCATGCGAAACAGGAACTGCGGCGAGATCAGAACGGCGCGTAGTGAATAAAGAATCGACTCGTCGAAGGATTCGCCGCGCTTTGCGGCGGACGAGAAGAGGCCGAGATAGAAATCGAGTTCGGACTTGTCGGCGGGGCGACGAAACGCTCTCGGCAGGAACTCCTGGAGAATCGTGAGCGCGGCCGTCTCGGGGCGGATTCCCGGGCTGGGGGCGGCGACCAGGAACTTTGCACGAGACCGGGGGTCTTTCGAGGCATAATCGAGGGCGAGTTTCGCAGCTTCCAGATACTTCTCGGCGTAAATCGGCGAGAGGAACAGCGTTTCGGCGGCATTATCGAAGCCCTCACCACCGGCGCCATCGGCCGGCAGCGTCGAGCCGATGTCCACGTGAAGGTTGAGCAGGTCTCGAATCGTAGCGGTGTACTGAGATCGACTGAGCCGGCGGGCGGGCGCAGCGCCGGGTGTCATGCCTTCGGCACAGGCGGCTGTCCGCAGATTCTTCTGGACCCATGTGGCGAAGGCCTCGCGATGCTCCAGGGCGAGGGCCCCGCCCGGCGGCATCTCACCGTTGCGCACGCGCAAGGCAGCCTTAGTCCATGCCTCCGGAATTTCGCGAAAGCTCGCGGGCGAGGCGAGTTTGGCGATTTCGAAACCGCCGGCGGGGGTCTTTCCGGCGTGACAAGCCCCGCAATTCGACTGTAGAAACTGCTGGCCTTCAATATCGCTGTACTGCGCCGCAGCCGGGTGGGCTGCCGCCAATACGGCAAGGAGAGCCAATTGAACGTGGAACTTCGACAGCTTCATAGCAAGGTCCGGCCACTTGGTATCGCCGAAACTGGACAAAAGCACTCCCTATAAGGTAGCACTTCGCCCGCTCCGGCCGGTTCGCCCTGGGAGGTGGTGATATGATTTCGACTGATGAACCGTTATGCCGCCCGATTGATTCTCGGTCTTTTGTTTTGTGCGATTGGCGCCTTGGCCTCGGAAATCGACGGCATATGGGTAGGTCAACAGGCGGGGCGTCGCGGGGAACCGGAAGACCTGGCATTTCGGTTCAAGGTCGATGCCCAGGTTTTAGCGGGCAAAGTGTTTGGCGACGAATTCGATCTTCCGATTACCGAAGGATCGTTTTCGGGGGGGCAGATCCGGTTCACGGTGACGAGCACGAACTACTATAGCCGCAGCAAAACCACGTTCATCTATACGGGCGGGATCAAAGGCGGAGAAATGGAACTAGTGCGCGAACGGGTCCAAACGGCTGAGGATAAGGCGGCCAACCGACCGGCAGGCAAGCAGACGGTCAAACTGCGGCGGATTCAGTAAACGACCTTCATTCCTCGAATCGCCTCACCGCGTCCGGAACGATTTGGGGGGCATCATTCTGGAGATTTCGGCAGTCTAAATGAGAAAGGGGCGGAGACACCCGGAATCGCGTTGGAGCGATTGCCGGGCGAAATCCGCCTCCTTGTTATGCGGAAGCACAGGCTGCGAGTTGAATAGCTGAATCGCAGGCCGGCGCTTATTTACGGCACGATCCAGGTCCCGCGCGACTGATACGGAGCGGTTTTCGAACCGTCAATCGCGTCCAGGTAGATTTGTTTGGCGCCCGCGAAACTGTGCTGGAAGGACAGCGCCAAGTTCAGCGTGAGCGCCGTGCCAGAGACGGAAGCAGAAGAGGCGGCAGCGTTCAACGCACACTGGCTATTCTGCAGGACGCCAGGCGAAGAGAGAAGAGCGGTGGTCCAGGCCGCCGTCGTATCGGAAGCAAGCGAAATCGAATTCGTGCGGCGGTCGAACCACATCCAACAGGCGGAACGCCCGTCGACCGCACTGCCGATCAGGATGTGACCACCGACGAGCGTAGTCGCTCCAGCGGAATCCGTGAACACGAACTGGAGCGTCTCGGAAGCCTTGGAGCCTCCAGTCGGCCAGACAGACGTCGTGGACGGACCGACGGCGCTGGTGTCAACGGTCCAAGTGCCCATCGACTGATAGCCACTAGTGAGGCCGTTCGCCGAGACTGCATTCAAATAGAGCGTGCGCGATCCCTGAAGAGTGGACTTGAAGCTCACGGTTACGTTCCACGTGAAGGCACCGGCGGCGAGGAGCACGGAAGACGAGGCGGCGCCGACGCTGCACTGGCTGTTTTGCAGGACGGCGGCCGAACCGAGCGCAGCCGTGGTCCAGGAGGTGGCGGAGTCGTTTGCCAGAGCGATGGATTTGGAAGGCGCGTCATAGTACAACGAACAGGCATTGCGGCTATCCGCGGCGGAGTTGATCAGGAGGCTCACGCGTGAGAGATCGGCAGCGCCGTTGGGGCTGCCGTACACGAGGTGGAACGTGGAAGCAGCGCCGGAACCGTTGGCCGGACTGGCGGAGACGGCGGTCGGCGGGCCGCCGTTGATTTGATCAATTTTATTGCCGAGCTGGTCGCGCACGCTATAAAGGGCGTTGATGTCGCGGGTCCAATTGGTCCAGTCGGCGCCGACGGTCTTCGTGAGAGCGGTGGCCCACGCGCCTTGGCCCAAGCCCTTCAGGATTTCGACGTAATCGAAGTCGTCTACGCCATCGCGGATCCACTTGAGGCGCATGGATGGCGCCAGACCACCGGCAATGCCGACCTGGTCGCCCGGATACACCAAGGTGCCTTCGCCGGGGTAGTTATTGGTCGGGTGCCAAGCGCCCACAGTGTTGAAGTCGTTCCAGGGATCGGCGTTCCAGCGATCGAGACTCCAGTAGAGAATACCGCTAATTCCGAGGCTTGTGTGGATGAAGCCGGGCTGAATACGGAAGTTAATCGGAGCGAAGTCGATCTGCCATTTGGGTGAATAGCTGTCCTGGACCAGATCGTTGTAGGACCAGATCCGGCCGGTCTGTTTGGCCTTCGCAATGCCGGCGGGAGCTTTGTCGTACATGATTGGGAGAACGCCCCAGATGTCGACGGCGGGTTTTCCGGTCCCATCGTTGAAGAGAGGATCGGCCGCCGGGGTGGGGCTCATTGTCACCAGATTGCGGACACCGGCGGCGTGCAGATTGCGAGCCCACTGTTGGATTACCGGAATCATGGTCGAGAGGTTCGGGCAGTCTGTAATTTCGTCGAAGGAATAGTTGTAGAGCGAGAGGCCGGGCTGCTGCGTGGCCACGGAGGCGTTGATAGTGGTAACGGAAGGCGGAGCGGGGGCCACGCAGTTGTTGAACGAGGCGCCGCTCCAGAAACGGAGGGAAGTCATACTGAGGCCGAAGTTGTCCATGAGGGATCGCTCGGTCTGCGAGTCGCCGGCGCAGCTATTGCCCGGCAGCCCGGAGCCGATCTGAGTGGCGCAACTGGAGACAACCAGGGGATTGAGGCGGTTCCGAAGGAGTTCCTGGTACCAATCGGGTCTCGCACGATCTCCATGTACGAAGACGAAACTGGATTCTTCGGCCGGCTTGAGTGGCAGGGCGAAGTTCCAGACCTTCAGACTTACGGGCACTACGACGAGGCCCGCGCTGGCCGAGACGGTGATCGAGCCGCTGTAGGTTCCGGCAGCGGCCGTTCGGGGGACTGTGACATCGACCCAGAAAACATAATTGCCGCCCGCCGTCAGGGTAGCCGGTAGCGCTCGATAGGCGCCAGCAAGCGGCGCGCCCGTAATCGGGCTCGTGAAAGGAACGAGCGCGTCGGGATACCAACCGGCTCCCAGGGGTTGATTGGACCCAAGCCAGTTAGGACTACCCTGTTTGACATTCACGTAACGCTCCGCATAGAACGTGTAACTGTTCCGTGAAATCGTCTGACCGGTGGCGCTCACAAGGTCCGTAGCGACTACGCTGGATATTGTTAGTCCTGTGGAGGGCGCCTTTACATTGATTTGAAAGGATTCGGTTTCGCCTTTGGCGGCGGAGATCGATGCCCGCAGGTTAGCGCCCGCGGCGGCATTAGGAGAGGTGCGCTCCAGACTGGAGGTGACCCAAACCGGGAATGCGTCGGCTTGCGCTACGCCGCAGCAGACGAAAGATGCGAAAAGGGTGACTTTGGTGACCTGATTGTGCAGCATGGTTCCATGTGGCCTGTAGGGTATGTTTTGATACAACTTTCAGTGCTGTATCGAAACGTACCCCCCAGTGGCAGTCGGACACAATGCTGTCAATAGGGGGAATAGAATTCGCTAACCTCAATTAATGCCGAGGCTTGGCGGCTAAAGAAAAATACCTTAATCTGTATTGACGCGGATGAAAATGCGGGTTAAACTACAACTTGCTCACCCGTTGAATTGTGATCTTTTGATTAGGTGTTCACGTTTCCCCGCTCTCTCTGCACATTCTCAGCGTTGACTAGTTACTGGTCGCAGTAGTTCAAATTCTAGCCTCACAACCTCATTGCGCCGTAGGCGTGGCTTGCCTGACCGCGAAGCCGCGCGTATGTGGCGGTGCGGTACTTGTTGTTACTCAATTTAAGCGAGGAAGAAAGCTGCTATGCGCAACCGCATCTATGTCCTGTTAATTAGTGTGATTCTGCCGTCCTATGCTGCCGCCCAATCCATATGGATAACATCGAGCCTGGAAAGGACAGGCGCCAACGACGCAGTGGGATCCACCACGCAGGCCACAATTTCAGCCGCCAAGGGCGAGACCGAGTCCTTTCAAATCATCATCAAAGCGCCGTCTGTCAATCTGACTAACGTGAACGTGATTGCCTCCGACCTGTCGGGCCCCGGAGGCCCGATCTCTCAAACGAATTACCAGATGTATGCCGAAAAATACGTCAATGTGACCCAGAGCAGTCCAGACTGGTTGGGGACCAATCGGCCGCTGCCGACCGGCTGGTATCCAGATCCGCTCATCCCCCTGAAGAATCCAAATACCGGCGCCGCCATCAATCTCCCGTTGTCAATCAACGCATACAACAATTTGCCGATTTGGGTTGACCTGACGGTGCCACGATCGGCCGCGGCGGGCCAATATTCGGGCACGATCACGGTGCAGACGAGCGCGGGTAACAAAGTAGTCCCAGTTAGCTTGACAGTCTGGAACTTCGCGCTCCCGCTCAAGCCTTCGGCGCAGTCGAGCTTCGCGTTTTGGAACTACTTGCAGGTGCGACCCGAATGGCACACGGAACTGCTGCGCCACCGTGTCCAGCCCCTGATCGTTTCTAATTGCACGAGCACAATCGGCACGGGCCTGGTGGGAAACGGCTGCGTCGCAGATTCGGCGACGGAAGGCAACCTCATGAACAACTATGGCTTGTCCCTGGGAGCGCTTCGCTTTTGGAGCGGCGCGCAATACGGCAATTGCATCACTCCGGCTTCGCCGACAGTCACGGACATTCAGAGGGCGATGGCGACGCACCAAAGCGGTCTTCTGCTGTATAACTACTCATTCGACGAGATCACCAACTGCGCCAATCTCTCGTCCATGATTCCGGTAATCCAGAGTTGGGCGCGCAATCTGCATCAGGCCGGCGTGCTCAATCACGTGAATATGGGCCCGAGCACGGCGGCATGGCCGCTCTTCAACGATGGAACCGGCCGATCGGCAGTCGATATCTGGGGCGTTCTGCCGGTCATGTACGACCAGTATTTAGCCGGTATCAACCAGGCGAAATCGATGGGTAACACCATTTGGTCGTACAATTCTCTGGTACAGGATACGTACTCGCCGAAATGGCAGATCGATTTCCTGCCCATCAATTTCAGAATCCAGCCTGGATTTATCAACGAAAGCCTTGGTATCAAAGGGCTTCTATACTGGCGAATCGACCGATGGGTAAGCGACCCATGGAATAACGTCAACACCGTTGGAATCTGGCACCCTACCAACAACTACCCGGGCGACGGCACGCTGGTCTATCCCGGCGACCAGGTCGGAATGCCCGGCGGAATCGCCCCTTCGATGCGCTTGAAGTGGATTCGCGATGGCATGGACGATTACGATTATGTGGAGATTCTGAAGGGACTGGGACAAGGCTCCTATGCCTTGTCGCTGGCAAACAGCGTGGGCTCCAACTGGACCAACTGGACACGGGACCACAACGCACTCTATAACGTGCGAAACCAGCTCGGGTCCAAAATCGATCAGCTGATGGGTGGGTCATCCGGTTCCACGGGCACGGGTGGCACGGGTGGCACGACTGGATCCAGCGGCTCCACCGGCAGTTCGGGCTCGGGAGGAACGACCGCTCCGGCCGGCCTGGCGGTCAGCCCCAGCTCCGGCGGGGGATTGAGCGCAACATTCACTGTAACTTACTCCGACACGAGGGTTCCGAACAGCTATGGGGTGCATGTGCTGATTGCATCTACGATCGACGGCCGGAACGCATGCTGGCTATGGTACGATCGCCGCTCGAATACGGTATCGCTGGCCTGGGACAATGTTGGAGGGTGGAACAGCAACAACGTGGGAATTAATTTTACGCTGCAAAACAGCCAGTGTTCGTTGAATACCGCGTCCGCGTCCGCATCGACAATTGGAAATACTCTGACGGTGAAGCTGCCGATCACATTCCGAAGCACCTTCAGCGGCCAAAAGGGCATATATCTGGATGCCGTCGATGGTTCGGGGAGCACGGGGTACAAGAACGCCGGCACGTGGTTGGTGCAGTAAACAAGCATTTACCGGTCTTTGCGCGATGCAGGTTTACGAGCGGAAATCGACAGGCGGTCGATTTCCGCTCCTATTTTTTGGCGGGCGGCGAGGAGCCTTGCGCTGTCCTGGGTCCAATGCGACCAGTCGGCGCCGATCGAGCGCACGATCGGGAGGACCCACTGTTCGCGGCCCATCTGCTTCAAAGTCTGAATGTAATCGTAGTCAGTTACACCGTCGCGAATCTGTTTCAGCCGCATGGAAGGCAGCACTCCGCCGGGATCTCCAAAATCGTCGGCGGGGTACAGCAAGAAGCCTTCACCGGGGTACGATGCCGCAGGGGCGAAGTGGCCGGTGTTGTCGATTGCGGAGCGCCAAGGACTACCCATCCACTGATTCGAGCGCCAGTACAGGATTCCCGTAAGATTCAGACTTTGGCTTAAGAAGCCGGGCTGAATGCGGTAATTAATCGGCAGAAAGTCGATCTGCCACTTCGGCGAGTAGGCGTCTTGAACCGAGGCGTTGTAAGACCAGAAGGTCACACCCTTTTTCCGGGCAGCGGGAAGTTGATCCAGAGCCTTGTCGTACATCAGGGGAGTCATCACGGAGATATCCACGGCTGGGTGACCGCTTCCGTCGTCGAGCAGTGAAGGATCAGGCGCCTGCGTCATCAGGTTCTTGATGCCCGCGGCGTGCAGGTTGCGCGCCCAAGATTGGATCATCGGAACCAGGCCGGCGCAGCTTTCGATTTCATCCGCCGTGAAGTTATACAACAGAAGGGTTTTGTCATGCGCCGACAGCGCCCGTCGCAACTCCCGCACACCGGGCGGCGGCGCCATTTCGCAATTCCCGTAGGATGCGCCGCTCCAGAATCCGGCATCGACCGCGGCGAGCCCGAACTGATTGATTAGTTTGCGCTCTGTGGGGACGTTGAGGGGACACGGTTCGCGGTCTCCGCGGCACGGGGAGATCCTCTGCGGCATTACCCTGTGCTGAAGAAGCATTTCGGCAACTCCCAGGCGGAGCTCGCCGGTGTAACCAAAAGACGATAACAGATTGGGCTTGACGGGGACTTCGAAGCGCCACACGCGGAGGCCGACGGGGATGGTTGCCGATCCTTCGGCAGCATCGATCCGTACGGACGTCGTATAGTGACCCGGCGAAGCATCCCGGGGGACATAGACGTCGATCCAGAAAGGCTGATTGACGCCCGCGTCGAGGCGGACCGGGGTTTTCAATGGAATGAGTCCGTCGGCAAACCATCCCGGTCCCAGGGGCTGATTAGCGCCTTTCCAATTCGGACTCGAACGTGGAACGTGAACGTAGTGCTCGCGGAATATTGTGGCATGAGAACGGGAGATGAGGCCGCCATGATCGTCGCGAAAATCTCCTATCTCGACGGTCGTATCCGATAAACCGGCGGGGGGAACCTGGAGAGCCACTTGAAAAGACTGATACTCGCCACGGGCGGCGAACATTTCGAAGGATCGACTGTTTCCGGGAGAATCGTGGAGTCCGACGCGGTCCAGACTGGGCACGGTCCAGACAGTCAGCGTCCGTTTGGAATCGGCAGGCGCGAACTGCAGGCCCGAGGTCGAAACCGCACAGAGCAAGCCCGCGAGCGCGGCCCAAACCGTAGCTTGCCACGCCCGGAGAAACGTCGACTCTTTACAGCGGGGCACGCTTCAGCACGATGGCGAAAGCCTCCGCGGCCTGGCGACCGGCAATCGCGCGCGCGAGCAACACCCAACCACGCCAGAGCAAGAAAGCGGGGGCGAACCAGGCAAAGTATGGCGAGTACCAATAGGGCTTGATCAACTCGACCTGTAAGCCCGCCCGCCTGGCGGCGCGCACAAAATCGGTGGGCGTACAGTGATCATAAAAAGCCTGGAATCCGCAGTAGCCTTTCGATTTCGGCACCAACAACGACAGTAGCATCTGCTTGAGTTTTTCGGGAATGCAGAGGTTCAGCCGCGCAAAGACAGCGTTTCGGCATGGCACGTAGAATACGGCATGGCCACCGATCTTGAGGATGCTGGCAACGGCTCGTAGCGCCGCCGGGGTGTCGCGAACGTGCTCGATGACCGAAGCGCAAAGCACCACGTCGGCGTCGGACGCGCCCGTGAAGCCCGCAATGTCGGCGCAGACTACACCGTCATAGCACCCCGACGGGGCGCGCGAAAGTTCATCGGCGTCGATGTCCAATCCGATAACGCGGACGGATGCGTTGGACTTTTGCGCCGGCGAGAGCACCGGATGCTTTCCGCCGCCGACATCGTAAACGAGAGCGTTCCGAGGGACGTAAGCGGGCACAACGTGATCGATGAAGTCGAATGCGCCATCGACGCTGTATGAGTTCGGCAGGAGCCGGTCGATGGCAGCGCTGATCCGCTGCTGAAGTTTCAAAAATCTCCCGAACATTCCAATTCTCTTAGGGCGCGTTACCCGGTCGGGCGCAACGCCGGCGCTGTGTTCGGTCATGGTCATGGTTGGCTTCCCCTCAGCTCTGACTTAGGCAGTATCATCATGGAACTCCGTGAGATTGCGGCTGGTTATCATCCACCAACATCCTGCCGAGCCGGGGTGTCCGATAAGCCCTGCGAAGTTGCCGCGGCCGTAGGGTTTGACCGCTGGCGAGGAACAACATGCGAATACGGTCCTGGAGCCTGTCCTTGGCGAGCAAATAGAACCAGTATCGATACGGCGCCTTGCGTGTTTGTTGGCGCGAACGAGACATCATGTTCTGCAAAACGACGTCAGCCAACCGTTCGGATACGGGGTTCAGCTTTTGGAGGCCCACTTGCGGCGGGAGGCTGCCGAGACACTTCCGCGCTAAGGCGAGGCCCAAATGCAAGATGCGCTCGGACGCGCAGTCCCGAGCATACCTGTGAATCCACGCCCAGTCCATTTTTTCGTGTGAGCGGATCAACTCGGAAAGCGAGCAGATCCATTCCAACTTGTCCCAACAGTGCTTCGCGCCATGAAAACACAGCTGGAGAAAGACGTCCTCCGGGGAAAGGACGGTCATGAGTTTCCCTCCAACCGATTCTTCGCGACTGCGCGCCCACAGTTGGGGAGTCGCCAAGTCGGGAAACCCCAGGTTGCGTGGAGCGAACTCCCAATGCATTTCGATGACGATAAAACCCGGGTTCCTGATGAACCGGATCACCTTCTCGGCATTGTGAATGTACTTGTTCTCCTCAGCATCTTCGTTGAATTCCGCCTGATATCCGCCGGCCGTGAGCGCTTCCCGAGCTCGTTTCAGGTCGGCGGGACGAACGAGGATATCGAGATCACTGAAGGAACGAAGCGAGATATCGCGGTGGACCATATTGGCAAGGACAGGGCCTTTGAATGGAATCACCGGCACTCCGCCCTGCTCCAGGATGGTGACTACCCGCGCCAGTTCCGCCGTCATGAAGAGGTTCCGCGCGGCGCCGGCGAACACCTCGACCGCAATCCTGTTCATAAGTTCCGGCGGGGGCCCTTGCGGACAGACAGCTTTCAGATGGCGGTGCAGCAGCGGAAGGAGGGCATGTTCACGCGCCGTTTCCAGCAACCGATCCCAATCGAGGGGCGACCTCGCGAGCCGCTCGATTCGGTCGTGGGTCGCGGCATCCAGGCGCAGACGCGCGACAGCGAACAGCATCTGCCACTCTGCTGAACGGATCTCGGTGCGCGGTTCGGATGGCGGCAGGCCGTCGGGTCGCGGGCAGTTTTGCGGCAGGCTATTCCGGCAATGGCGGCGGACCGCGACGAAGGTTGCAAGAGCGATGAGAAGCTGCGAGGCAACAACCACAGCCGCCACTGCCGGCGCGCCGAAGTGCGGCGCGAGAATTACGGAGAGTGCGACCGTAAAGAGAGCGGATACGAGCGATATGTAGCCGAACGGGCGATCCAAGCCAAGCGAGAGCATCCAATGGGCGCCAAGCGTATTGCCGAGAGCGATGAGCGGGGCCTGCAAGGCGAAGATTCTGACGATGAGCACCGCGGGGCCGAATTGCCGGCCGAGAAAAATCCGAACCATCCAAGGCGCACAGAGGAAAACGGCAACGCCCATCATCGTGCCGCACCCCCCCATTACCATCAATAGGCGACGCGCAACGGGGAAGAACGATTGGGGAGAAGAAGCCATGATGCGATTGATTCGGGCATACAGGGCATCCGTCAAGGGGGCGAGTAGTCCGATGACGGCGCGACTGATGCGCTCCGCGCCGGCATAATACCCGAGCACGGCAGGCGGGGCAAAGAAGCCGAGGACAAATACGCCGCTCAGGCTGGAGACGATGAAGGAATTGCGGGGCATGAACGCGTGCAACCCGGTTCGCAAGTTGGTCAGGGCGTCGTCCCAGGTAGGCCATCGAAATGGCGCTTCGCGGTAGGCCAGCATCGAGAGAACCAATAGAGAGATCAGACAGGCAGTGGCATTCAGGGCCAGGGCGCGCCACGCATCTTCGGGGGCCCGCACCACCAGAATCATGGCCAGAATCGCCAACGCCTTCACGGAAATATCCACGGTTGCGGCCGTCCGCATCCGCTCCAAGCCCTGGTAATACCAGTTCATGCTGGCGCCCTGCAGCACGCCCCACGAGACCCCGGACCAGAAGAGTAGGGGATGGTCGCGAAAGGCGGGCACGACCCGGGTGGCCCCGAGCGCGACGGCGACGCTGAATAGCGCCAGAAGAGCCTTTGCACTCCAGACGCCCGCGAGCACGCGACTCAGAATCTCCGGTTCGTCGCGGCTCCGCGCCACGAGTTTGGTTGCCGAGAGTGCGAATCCGCAGTCCACCACGAGGATGAGATACATCGCAAATGTCTGTGTCAGCGCGAATACGCCCCAGTGAGACGGCCCCAGAATGCGCGCTAAATACGGAACGGCGAGAAATGAAAGCAGATACCCACTGAAGTAAAAGCTATACGACGCAACCAGATTTTGGACGAAGCGCCATCTGGATTGACCGGGTAACGGTGTAGAGTTTGCGCCCAACGGCGGGGTTTCGAACGGGGTCGATGGCTGCTCAGAAGGCGCCTCGTGCGTGTTCATATCAATCCACAGTTGCGCCATTCTATCCGGCAGTGACGGCCGGCTCGTACTCCGCCGCTCCCGCGGTCAGCGCCGCCTCCGTCTGCTGCCTCCACGATTCAGCATAGAAGCCGCCTCGGCTGAGGAGGCTGGCATGCGTCCCCGACTCAATGACGGCGCCAGTTCGCATGACATGAATGAGGTCGGCTCGCATTGCAATCGTAAAGCGGTGCGTAATTACGACTGCGGTCCGGCCGTCGGCAAGGACTCGCAGACGTTCGAACCAGTCGGCCTCGGCCCAGGAGTCCATGAAACTGGTAGGCTCGTCGAGTAGAATAATGCCTGCGCGCCGGAGAAAGGCTCGCGCCATCGCGACGCGCTGCCATTCGCCTGAACTCAGTTCGCAACCATTCGCGAATGATTTGCCCAGGGGAGTGTCGTAACCCTGGGGCAGGCGGGAAAGAATATCGTGGGCGCCGGCCAAACGGGCCGCGTGCTCGATAGCAGCGTGGCCGGGGCGGCGTTGAAGGTCGCCGATGGCCACATTTTCGCGGGCCGGCGCGTCGTAAGAGACCGGCGTCTGAAACAAGACCGAAAGATTCGCCCGGAGGTCGCGTAGAGAAAGGTCGCGAACATCAACTCCGTCGAGCTCGATGCGTCCGGAATCGACGTCGTAGAATCGGCAAAGGAGCTTGATCAGGGTGCTCTTGCCGGCGCCATTCGGGCCCACGACCGCGACGATTTTGCCGGCAGGCACGGTCAGGCGGCAACCTTTCAGAGACGGGCGTTCCGACCCGGGATATGTGAAACTGACGTCTTGGAAAACAATTCCACGCTGTAAGGGAGAGGGCATGGGAAGGGGAGCCGCAGGTTCCACGACCTTGGGCTCCAGAGCGAGAAAACGGAAGAATTCGCTCAGAAAGAGGCTGTTGCTGTAAACCTGGCCGAGCGAGGCCGTAATGTTTCGCATTAAGCTCTGTCCTCCCACAATGGCCTGGTAGAACAGAGTAAGATCCCCCAACGTAGCCCTTCCGTGGAACGCGCGCCAGCCGATCCACGCCACGCTGGCCCCGATGACCAGCAGACCGGCAACCGCAGCGCCGAGTCGGGCGAAGCTCTGCTTTCGGATCATGGCGAGGCGGTGGACGCGGAGAGTCCGGCGCAACCCGCGATATATCTCCTGGAAGTGGCCCGCGAGTCCGAACAGGCGGAGCTCCGCGGCCGCGGCGGAGGTCGAGAATTTCTGATCGTAATACTGAATCCAACGTCTTTCGACCGTGGTTCCCTTCCACCAGAGGTGAACGAGCCAGTTGTATCGGGCCACCACCGCGAACGCCGGCACAACGCTTGCCAGCATGACAAGAATGAGCCAAGGGCTGTATGTCGCGACAATGATCGTGAGCACCGCTACCGTAATCGTGTTTTGAAGCGCGGCGCCGAAGTGTTCGAGAAGCACAGCAGGGCGAATATGAGCGTCGTCACGGGCACGATATAGCTGGTCATAATAGTCGGGCGACTCGTAGAAAGCCAAGTCTACCTCAACGGACTTTCTTTGAATCTGATCCGAAATGTGCTCGTGGATCAGCTCGGCATTCAATGTTCGAACCCATTCCAAGAAGCTGTACAGCAACTCGGTCAACAGAGCGATACCCGCGGTGATACCGGCGTAAATCAATACAGGCCGGACGCTAGCCCAGGACGCGCCGGCGCGCAACCCGGATACCAACGAATCCACCATCGCCTTTGTTACCAGGATGCCGCCTGCCGGGAGAACGCCGAGCAACAGAATCAATCCGATCCAAACGACGCTCCAGTTTCCCGCAGCGGCCCAGGCGAAGCGGATGGTCTGCTTCAACAATGTTAATTGTGCGCGGAAGTTCGGAAAGGTCATAGTCGCGGCTGGATGTTGTCGCCGAAGTTTCCGGGTATGCCCGCGGCATAAGTCCCCTCGACCGCGACATCCGGGTCTTGACATTCGACTATGGCTTGTGTGACAGCTTCAATCCCGGATAGTTTGTCAAACGTTCGCAGCGAGTACGCGGGAACGCGACGGGCCAGATCGACACAGTCGCGGAAATGGGCGGCGCCGGCCGGGTGTCCCCACCTGGTGGGAACGGAATGACGGACCAGTTCGATCGCGGCTTCCGATTCCCGCAATCGGCTCGCTCCGGCACGCGACCCCCTGTTGAGCACGAAAATGCGGTGGAGCGGCGCTGTGCTGGAACGAAAGCGGTGGCTGACGGCGCCCGCCACCTTGGCCTGAACTCGATGGAGCGGTCGCATTTCATCCTGCTCAAAACCGAGCGAAGACGCAATCTCCGGGTACAACTTCACGAATGGATAAGCGGATGCGACCATCGGCGTCCCTGGTTCCAGAGAGACGGCCGCGTTGTCGTCGGACAACAATTCATGTCCTTGCCGCACGAGCGCGGCAGCCAACGTAGACTTGCCGGCGCCGACTGGTCCGCAGAGCGCCACGGCAGCCCCATGGATACGCACAACACTTGCATGCAGCACGCAGAGGCCACGTTGCTGGAGGAGCATCGCGAGAATCATGCCCTGCACATAGAGGCGCAGGACCGGGGCCTCGATGCCGGGCTCCGGGATGATATCAATCTCGCGGCCGTTGCGCACTTCGAAGGCTCCCACGTCGTTGAACCAGAATCGAGCGATGTTCGGCTGGATCTCGACGCGCTGCGCCTCGGTCCGCAAGTTTGCCAGCCAGCGCGGCGGAGGCGCGAGGCGGATCGTTACGTCCGTGCCCGCCGGACCGGGTACCAATTCCGCCAATTCGATCGGCGACGATATGCCGAGTCCGTAGGCAAGATATGAAAACATAGATTTTACTCACTGACGACGATTATCAAAATCCGAGGGTCCCGCGCCGCCCGGCGGGTCTTTGCGCGTCTCCATTTCGACTGAAAAAAGGGCGCGCCCGAGTAAGCACATCGTTTCGGGCGCGCCGTCGCAGGGGTTACCCGCTCAGTCTGGTTGCTGCGCCCTGGAACGTGAACGCGTCACCCGTCCCGAACGTCTTGTTGTTCGCGAGCGTCAGTGTTTGCACGTTGCCGAACACAATCAGAACGGGCTCATTCCAGGTCTTCTTCGGTTTGTCCATGCCGGTCCTCCTTTACCTTCCGGGGAAGGCTGACGTTCCAAGCACACCATCTGATCGGGCAACAGAAGATATTCGAATCGCCCAACCTTAAGATGCTTTCGGAACTCTTAGGAAATGCGAGCACCACGACCCGACGGACGCGAATGCCGCCGGACGCGCGCGTCTGTTTCAGCCGCTCAGGCGTGTCGGCTGGTTCTGGAACGTGAACGCATCGCCCGTGCCGAAGTTCTTGTTGTTCGCAAGTGTAAGTGCTTCCACATTGCCGAACACAGTCAGAGCGGGTTCGCTCCAAGTCTTCTTTTGTTTCTCCATGCCCTCCTCCTTTCCCTCGAAATAAAGGTTGGCTTGCGCCGACCTTGAGCTTTGTGATCGCAGGATCGTCCTTCCACCGAGTGGGGCCAAGTCTCGAGGCCCGCACCTGGAGTCCACCTCACGGCGTGAGGCCGGAATGGTCTAACCAAAGCGCGAGATTGACGGCTTCAAACAGTTGAATCGAATCGTCATGGTGTCGCAACGGATCAGCATCGTATCTCGCATAGGCCCTTCTCATTGCGGTTTGATCAATATAAGGTTTGAGCGCAGGAGCGCCGTCGAGCACAACCTGATCCAGGAGTTTCCGGTCGCCATCCAATAGTCGGCGATAGAAATTCGGGCTCAAATTGCCCTTGCCGGGGCGGTATTGAATTTCAGGCGGGAGAATACCGTCCATCGCCTTGCGCAGAATCAGGCGACTCCATCCCTGTCCAAGTTTCTGGTTCGCGGGCAAAGAAAGGCACAGTTCTACGAGTCTCCGGTCGAAGAACGGATAGCGCGCTTCCACGCCAAACGCGGCGCTAGCCTTATCGGCCACTTCCAAAGCATGCGGATATAAGGCAGCATTCAGCATTTCCCAGTGCTTTTCGCGGGCCGTGGTCGTCAACCGGCGACTGGAGACCAGCATAGAATCGACCCGCGCCGCCAGGTTCAGCCGCGCTTTGAACTCGTCGCGCAAAAGCGTGGCCGTCATGCGCGTGTCATGGACTCGTCCGTGAAGGAGGTACCATAGTCTGTACACCCAGGTCGGGCAGAGCGGTTTGACGCAGAAATCGCGGAACAGCCGGCTGCGCGCGTGTCCCAAATTCGCGGCGAGCAGGTTCAGCTCCCGGGATAGCGTCCTCCACCGGAACTTCAGCAATAAGTCGGAGAGAGCCTCGAAGCCGTGAGACACCGTCGTGTCCCCATCAAAACCGTCCAGAAATACGCGAACGTTATTCTGCCGCGCCTCGCCATACATTGCCCAGTGCAGGTACAGATTTCCGGTGAAGAAGGCCTCGTCGAGATGATAGTGGATGCGATCGATCTGGGTCAGCGGACTCAACTGATCGGCGCGCACGAAATGCGGCTGGAACCCGCCTCTCTTCATCACGGAATCGATGAAGTTCCTTTCGTCTATAAAGCGCAAGTCTTCAGCAGGCAGGCCCGGGAAGATGAGCGAGAACGTATGTAGGGACTCATTTCCGTCTTCGAGTTGCAGCTGGCGCGCCACACACGCGATGGAAGAAGAGTCCAGCCCGCCACTCACGGCCGCCCCAACCGGGAAGGCGCTACGCATCCGGCAACGAACGGCCTCCACAAAGGATTCGCGAAACGCTTCCGTGTATTCACCGTCTGACGAGAGCTTAAGCTCGCGTCGCGGGTCCAAAGACCAGTAGCGCTCGACGCGGACGCGATCCCGTGTGACGATCAGGCGGGAAGCCGCGGGAAGACGCACGATATCCCGGTAAAATGTGCTGGAACGATCGTCGAACAAATTCACAAGGAAGTCGAGAACCCGCACTTCGTTCAAATTGCGGGGCACGTCCGGGAGGGCGGTGAGAGCTTTGATTTCGGAGCCAAAGGCCACTATCTGGTCGGATATAAAATAGTAGAGGCACTTCACCCCCATCGGATCGCGGGCGCTGAATAAGTGCTGGCGCCGTGGGTCCCAGATCGCGAATACGAAATCTCCGATCAGCTCGCCCGCGCAATCCTCGCCCCATTTCTCGTAAGCTGCCAGGATCAGGTCGCTGTCGGAAATAGCGCCGGGCGCGCCTCGCAAGCCGAGCTTCTCGATTAGCTCGCTCCGGTTGTCGATGCGGGCATCCGCAGTGATCACGCATTCGCTGGACGAGCTCGCCCGCGGCAGGACTTCGTTGAGCGACTCTGGCGTGGTCCACAGCATGCGGTGGCCGAGCCCTGCATTCGCCTTATTCCAGACGGTGCTCGCGTCTGGACCACGGTGGATCAGCGTGTCGAGCATGGCCGCGACGTCGTCGCGGCGTACAGGATCACCCTGTCGTCGAAATAGCCCTACGATGCCGCTCATAGCGTCGCCTCGTCGAGGTTTAGAAATGGTGTGTACTGCGCCGTAACGGATCGCGGCCCGCCCAGCAGAACGTCGTCGTTCAGTTCCAACCAGGCGTGAGCCTCGAATGCGCCGTCCACGCGCTTTCCTCCCACTCGCAATTTGGTGCGGTATCCGAAACTGCTGAACAGGGCCTGTCCCGCGATGGCTTTAGTCAGACACGTGGATCCGAATATCGACCGTCGAGCCGCCGCTGCCACAGCCCATGCGATTCGACCGGCCGGAACCGGGCGACGCCGGTTCACAAGGGCGAACGGCGAGGCGATCGCGGCCGCAAGCCAGCGCAGCCGCTTCAGGGAAAGAAAATGCAGCAGCATTCCAGTGACCCACACAAGCAACGCCGCCTGAACGAGCAGGCTCCAATCAGCAAACGTCAACGAGGCGAACCTACTCATGGGTCGCGCGGCTTTCATACTTCACGAGTCCTTGCGCATGCATCTGATCGAGGAAGCTGGACACGGCGTTCCGGCATTGCTCAGCGGAGACGTCGTATTCGTCCAACAAGGATCGGATCAAATCGGTCGCGGTTTGGGGCGTCTGGAGCAATTCCCAAATACGCGTGCCGACCGCGTCGAGGCCGAAGTAGACGCCGGCGGCCAAATTCAGAAGCACGCCGCCATCGGCGAGCGAGCAGAACACCACCTCGGGAAGGCGGACCACCGTCGTTGCAGCAGCATGAACTCCTCTTTCCGTTAGCACCGAACGCATCGTCTGCACCTCTAAATCTGTTGTGGGGGGCCGATCATGAATAAACCCGACTCGCCCCCGGTTGCCGGGCACCGCGCCGACGACCCTGATACTCAGGAAGGTGTAGTAAGCGCAAGTTTCGAAGTCGCCACGCCGCTTGCGAATGCCGCCATAATTTCGACGTCGATCGCGTCAGTATTGGATGGACTGCCCGCGTTCTGCAAATACTTATGATTGTTATAATACGGATCTTTGTAATCCGTGATGGTCTTCTCATCCAGGGCCCGTTTCAGCTCAAGTATGCCCTCCTCGAGGCTCCACCTGCACTGAAAACCGAGACGGTTCCGGATCTTATCGAAAGCAACGCGATAGTCACGCCTGTCCTCGTTTTCAATATGTTCCACTCGCGTGCCGGGAAACATTGAGCCGATGATCTCCGCTATCTGGCTCAACGTGTAGTTCAATCGTGAATCGCCCACGTTGAAGACCTCACCGCTCACGAGATTCAGGGGAGCATTGAGAGCGCATATGATTGCCGCGGCGATGTCCCAGACGTGTATGAATGGACGCCATTGCTGCCCGTTATAAATGGTGATCAACTTGTCCTGATTTGCGCGAGCGGTAAGCAGGTTCACCACGAGATCGAACCGCGGACGGTACGAATAGCCGAAGACGGTGGCGAACCGGAGGATCGTAGGATGGAATGAATCCGAACTGCACGCTAGAAGCGCGCGCTCGGAATCGACCTTGGTTTGGGCGTAAACAGAGATAGGGCACACCGCCGATTCTTCATCTACAATGGAATCGCTGGCCCCATAAACGCTACAACTCGACGCAAAGACAAAGCGGTCGATTCCCGCCCCGCGAGCCACCTCCGCAACCATTCGAGTCGCGGCGTAATTTACTTCCAGCGCCGTCTGCTTGTCGTGTTCGCACGCCGGGTCGCCTACGATGGCAGCCAGGTGCACAATTGCGCTCGCGCCTTTGACTGCGCCGACTACCGTTTTGATGTTGCGGCAGTCGCCCATGACCAGCTCAAAGTCCGGATGGTCCATCACATCCTTGATGGCGTCATATCCATACACCAGATTGTCCAGGACACGAACCTTACGCCCGCTATCGAGGAGCTGACGAACCAGGTTGCTTCCGATATAACCGGCGCCGCCAATTACGAGGATTGGGCCCTCGGAAGTCTTTGCGTCAGCGCGCGGCTCGGGGGACTCCGGAAGATAGCGGAGAATCGCCTGTTTCAGCAGGCGCGCGCCCGCGATGGCTGCAACGGACCAGAGGCAGAACGTCAACGCCACACTCCTCGGCACGAGGTGAGTCGGCACGAGAAAAGATTGCGCTCCGAGGAACAAAAAGGAGGCTACCACGGTCCCGCGGGCGACGGTCTGCAGTTTATGGCGGAGCGGATAAGATGGATATCGCGTATAGAAGCCGGTCAGGACGAATACAACCGGGAAGACAAGCGACAACGGGAGAAAAGTAAACAGGTAGTATGCGCGGAATGACTCGATCAGAGTATTCGCCATCTGGAGATTTTGCCGTGAGAAGTGATACAGCACTGCCGTTGCATACGCGGCAACCATGCACAGGTGAACCAAAGCGAGATCCGCGATCATGCGCGCATAGCCCTGACAGTTATTGACCGAGCTGAATCGTCGACAAAACATTGACTTCGGAGCCTCCCAAACCCTTGCTGGTGTGAAGTTGTTTTCAGGCTGCATGCATCGTGTTCATCGTCTTGCGGGCGCCAGAGTCATGCCGAGTTGTAATTCTCTCGACGGCTTCAATGACATCTTTGACGTCCGCATCGGTCATTTTGGGATACAGCGGAAGAGAAACAAGTCCGCGGTACAAGTTCTCGGCGACCGGGAACTGCTCGGGCCGATAACCGAAGCGCTGCGCGTAGAACGGGTGTCGGTGAAGCGGGATGAAATGAACGCTAGATCCGATGTTCCAGTTAGCCAATTCCTGGATGAACCCCGCGCGATCAATGCTCATTCTGTCCGTCTCGAGTTCAATTGCGTAGATATGGTAACAGTGACTTCGGTCAGGCCGTTCGACCGGAAGACGGAGCATCGGCAAACCCCGGAGCGCCTCATCGTATAACCTGGCGATCTCCTGCCTTCTGCGAGTGAACTCATCCAAGCGGCGGAGTTGGTGAATACCAAGCGAGGCTTGAACGTCCGTCATGTTGTATTTGTAGCCGGCTTCCAGCACCTCGTAATACCAGGAACCCCCACCCGAATAGCGTTTCCAAGCGTCCTTGCTCATGCCGTGCAGCGACAGGGTCCGCATTCGACGGGCGAGATCCTCATCGTTAGTCGTAGCCATTCCGCCCTCGCCTGTCGTCATGTTTTTCGTGGCGTAAAAACTAAAGGCAGTAACCCTTCCGTGCGTGCCGATTTTCCGGCCCTTCCATTCCGCGCCGGCGGCGTGCGCGGCGTCTTCGACGATTGGAATGTCGTGTTTGTCGGCTAAAGCGATCAAGTCGTCCAGATCGCACGCCTGGCCAGCGAAATGGACCGGCACAATTGCCTTGGTACGAGGAGTGATCGCCCTTGCGACGGCGTCCACCGAGATTTGCCTGTGCTCATCGACATCCACGATTACAGGCGTGGCCCCCAGATGCACGACTACATTGGCCGTCGCGCAGAACGTCATCGTCGGCACGATTACTTCGTCGCCGGGCCCGACATTCAACGCCGCGAGCGCCAGATGGAGGGCGGCGGTACAGGATCCAACGGCCAGCGCGTGTTCGCTACCTACGTAGTCGGCAAATGCGGCTTCAAACTGCTTTACTTTCGGTCCGGTAGTGACCCAACCGCTTCGAAGGCTATCCACTACTTCTTCAATCTCTTCTTCGCCGATCATGGGAAGGCAGTAGCTCAAAAAATGTGTTCTCATATCAATCGTGTGCTTACGTAAGATTGCGGCCAAACTGCCAGGAAAGACTCCTCACTTCGGATCGCGGCGCGACTGTCAGCTTGATACGGTTGCGCGCCAATTCGGTTGCAATTGAATAACTCGAGGCCAAAAGCGCCATTGCAAACCACCAATGTCGCTGGTAGAAGGCCTCGATCCCGACGGAAACAGCCAGCATTCCCAAATGGGCGCACATTAGCCCCACAATGATTGACTTCGCAGGAGTCCCTGATAAGGCAGTTGCAGCAAGACCGTTCGCAAAAAACCAGAGTATAAAGCCGATATATACCGTCAGCCCGATCAGGCCGAACTCCGTCAACATCCAAAAGGTGGTGTTGTGGAGAATCCAGCCATTGCGTTCGATGAAAGCGCCGAGCCCGCTACCGAAGAACGGGTGTTCGGCGATCATTGGTAGCGCCTGGTTGATCTGGTCGAGCCGCTGCTGGGTCGTGTTCTCGCGATTGGCGGTGCGCGCGAAGGTGTCCGCGCCCGTACTACCCACGAATACGATAATCAACGCGGCGGCCGCCAGCGCGGCGCCCGCGTACACAGCGACCAATTTTGGCCGCAAGACGACGCCAAACAGGGCCGCGGCCGTCATACCGATCCATGCCGTTCGCGACAATGTCAGGAGTAGCGCCAGCGCCAGCGCGCCCATTGTCAAATACCCCGCCCAACCCTTCAGGAGCGGCCGCCCCCCAAAGAACGTGGTGGCATGGATTACAAGAGCGACCATCACCATTCCGCCGAATGCGTTGGGATCAATCAGCATTCCCGACGCCCGGCGGCCGAGATAGTTCATCCAGGGCAGCGGGTTTTGTCCGAGCGCTTGGGCGATCAGGACCGACCCAGCCGACACTGCTGCATGCAGCCCGACGGCCAGAACGAAGGTGCGAAGCATCCATCGCACTTTCTCCCATGAGTCCGCTGCTGACGTAATGACCGCATAGCTGATAAACAACACAGCAAGTCCAGTAAACTTGTTCAGGAACACGTAAGTGGTCAGGGCTCCATCGCGAGTAGCAGCCTGAAACACGCCGATAAGGAACACGCCAATCAAGCCGAAATGCCAAACACTCCAGGCGTGACGGCGCAGGCGGAGGCTGGTAATTCCGATCACGGCATATGCGATCACGAATAAGTCCGAAGGGGCGGCTCGCGCCGGACCAACGTCAAACTGCACGGGCAGAAAGAATATGAACAATGTTAATAGCCAGCGCAGCAGACGAGACATGGTCTAGATTATGTCCTATATCATTGAACAATGATAGTAATGACGATACATTTTGCTGAACTCGCGCGATGTCTCGGAATTTCCTGCCTTCGGATCCCAATCATTCAGTATGGTTCCGAGCACGGGAGTGTCGTCTGCTTCGAAAAGGGCTACGGCATCCGCGGCGGACGAAAGTGTCGTCGCTCCCGCCCTAACAACCAGGACGACGCCATCGCAGGATCGCGCGAGCACGCGGGCATCGGATATCTGCCGAACCGGCGGGCTGTCGATGAGGATAATGCTGAACTCACGGCGTAGACGCTCGATGAGCATTGGCAGGCGCTCGCTGTGCAGCAATCTGGATATGTGGCTCTCGCCCGAACCGCTGCCCATCACGGCCAAATGGGGAATATGCGTCCGGCCGATGTATTCCTCGAGTTCGCATTCGGCGAGATCGCACGTGTCCTCCAGAAGGTCAGCCATGCCCCGCTTCTGGCCTACGTCGAAAATGTCGTGCAACCGTGGGTGGCGGGAATCGGCGTTGATCAACAGAATGTTTCGGTCGATTCCTGCCAGCGCGAACCCAAGATTGCTGACTACCGTCGTTTTACCTTCATGCGGTCCGGGGCTCGTGAAGAGCAGCACGCGGGCGCCCGACGTGTCGGCTGAAAAGCAAATCGAAGCCAAGGCTCCTCTGAACGACTCCGCAAGAATGGAGTTTTTGCACTCCAGCGTGATGCGGTCCAGTTTGCGCCGCTGCCCTGCGCCGCGGCCAATAGGTCCTCGACGGGCAAGCGCCCTGCGGTCCACTTTCGCCGACGGAATCACACCGAGTTCCCGCACGTTCAGAGACGTAGAGCACTCGCCTGGGGCCTTGATTGAATTGTCGGTGAACTCCCGCAATCCGGCCAGACACACGCCACAGAAGATACCCGCAAAGAGCCCGAGAGACGTAAGAAGGAACGTATTTGGTTTGTAGGGACTGGCAGGCGGCGTGGCCGGAGCAACTACGAACGTATTGCTCTCTGGAAGAGCCGCCATCATAGCCGCTTGTTCCGTCCTTTGCATGAAGGCGGCGTGGAGCGCTCGTGTTGCTTCCACCTGCTGCTTCAGGGTGAGATAATGGATCGCCTTGATCGCGTCATCCGACACCTGTTTCGCCTGGTGCGCGTAAGCAGTCGCAAGTAGCCCTTCGCGCTTTTCAGCGGCGGAGAATTCGTTGCGCAGCGCCTCTGGGATCCTCTTCATCTGGGAATTCAAAGCCGTTTCGATCTCCGCAATTTGTGCGTCGATGCGCTGGACCTTGTAATTTTCCGGAGTGAGCAATGTCAACAATTCGGCTCGTTGACGCCGCAAATCGGTGAGCTTACCTTCATACTCCTGCAGGCGCCCGCTCGCCATCGCCTGGGGCAGCATCTCCGGGTCGCTCGCCGCAATCATTGCAAGCTGGGATTGTTTCGCGATCCGGTCCGCCTGGGCGACCGCCAATTCGCGATCAAGCGCCCGCAACTTTTCTTCCGCCGCCGTATCACGGTCGTTCGTATACAAAAGGCCGGTGCTCCGGGCATAATCCTGCAAGTCGCGCTCGGAGCGCTCGAGTTTTTCCTTCAATTGTTGGCTTTGGCTTGCGAGCCATTCAGTGGTCTTGCGGGCGGCGTCCTGCCTGGAATCGATCTTCTGCTGAATGTATTCCTGTGCGAGGCGATTCGCGAAATTCGCAGCGAGAACCGGCTCGATAGAGTCGTAAGCGATCCGCAGCATGCGAGCGGGAATCACCGGCACCACTGTGATATTGCGCAAAGCCGCATGGATGGCCGCTTCCCGCGAGTCCGGGCCGCGGCGTTGGTCGAGCTTTAGGCGCTCAATTACTTTTCCTATCAACGCCGGGTCACGGAGAATTTCGACCTGCGCCTGGATATAAGGTTCGATGGCGTTTTCTGTTAGCGCGCCGGTCGGTGTGACCTCTCGGGTATTCAGGAAGTTGTCATTGAGCAACCGTATTTCCAAGGTCGTACGCGCCTGATATACCGGCCTTTGGGTCCGGCTGTACAGGTAACCGCCCGCCGCGCCCAAGAGAGGAAACAGCAGAAGGATCCATCGGTTCCGTCGGAATGCGGCCCAATAGTCGATTTGGCGCTCCGGAACGATTGCCGCCGATACACTTACGCAGCCATCGGCCGGATCGGAGGTGACGCGGCTCACACCCGTCCTGTTGGGACGTGCGAGGGATGTCAGCCGCGCCTCGGAATAGTTTGCATTACGCATGTGAGTCTTAACGCGGATAGCCAACGCGGTATATCATGACACCGGCGACCGCGCTCGTCGCTGCATCAACGGCTCTCGCGAGACCGCTTTTTATCTTGCTGTCGGGCACAAAAAGGATGTCGTCCGGCTGCATCTGAATGTCGGCTATTTTGCCGGAGAGAATCTTTCGTAAATCCACGGGCACGTCGATCCGTGTCGCGCTGCCTGGATTGAGCCTGAGAAGCCGGCTCTTTTTCGGAATCGCCGTCCGGTTCAGCCCCTCGGCCATCGAAAGAGCCTGAAGAACAGACAGATAGTCCCGGTCACCGACAGCGAAGCCGCCTGGCTTCCGCACCTCGCCGATCACATATACGATTGGCGACTTTGAGACGGTGATCACGTCATGCGGAGCTATCAGTACATCCTGAAGTTTCCCGTCGAGCACGTCCTTGACGTGAACTTCGGCAACGGATCCCCCGTTCGGCTCAGTGGCGGTATTCGGAACCTTCAATCGTGGTTGTTCCGGACGCCGACTGATTCGAATGGTGCTTCCCGCGTCGGGGCGGGCGCCTTCCGCCAATGACAGCACCTCAGCGAGCGTCTTTCGTCCCTGCACTTGATATACACCCGGCCGCGTCACGGCTCCCATGACGGAAACGGGTTGGCTCTTCACCTCGAGGACACTGACGGTGACACGGGGACTCCGCACAAATGGCAAGAGGGAAGTTGAAAGTTTAGCCCCAAGTTGATCCGGAGTGAGGCCGCCGGCACGAACACGACCCACCAGGGGCAAGTCTACATACCCGTCATCTCCCACGATTACTGGCTTGTCCGAGAGTTCCTCCGCGCCTAAAGCCCACACCGTGACCTTGTCACCGGGCCCGAGCGAATAGGACGACGGGACTTCCAGTCGATCCGGTGGCCGTTCAGCTGCTTCCTGCGCGCGGGCGCACATGGGCGCGTAGCCGACAACAGAAGTTAAAAAGAAAGCCAATACTTGGCAAGCGGTCAGGGAGAATCTTCTCATGTGGCTCGCAACCTTAGTCTGCAGTTATCAAGCGGCCAGCCGAGAACCGCTCCCGGCCCAGCGCGAAAGCCCATCTTGCAGCATGTGAATACCGAAACGCGCCGGAACAAGACCAAGCCAATGAATTGGTTTCCGACTCAAATAATCGCGAGCGTCGATCTATCCATCCAACCATTCTAAGTACATCCCCGCCCACTTCGCCGGACGTCGGAGTATGTTACACCAGATCGTCCCCTCATCGGCGAAAGCCAAGTGTCGCGGAACGTTTATATTCCAGTGTCCACAGTTTTAACCAGCGCAGTAGAGAAAGTCAACTTACAACCCTAAAGACGTCTGCACCTACCGTTCTGGAAGCGACAGTTGCGTTCGAATGTGAAGCCTCTCACGTCCAAAACACTGATGATGCGAGTGTTACGTGAGAAAAGCCGCAGGCATCTTGTAGTGGTGCGAACTTACTGGTACGAACTACAGCAAGCCGATTCCGGCAAACCACGGGAAGCAGTCCCGCCGTTGAGAATACACGGGCGTCTACAAAATCCGATCGTCATTCCAGGGCAGGACATCGGTACTACCTGGATTACACTTAACACTCCGCCCCCTCCGAGTTGAGTTCGCCTCCAGACGAATGGGTTACAGTTGTCAACAATGGACAGCAGTTTGTCTGGTTTGGGCCACCGGCTAGTTTTAACGAGCGCGGCTGCTGGATTCGCGCCGGAGTTCGGGCGAACTGACCGGATTCGCGGCGCGTACGGTCATTCACGGTAAGCAGTCGGCGGTGTTCGGTCGGGCACAGTGCGCTAAAGACGCCAGTAAGACACGGCGCTTCAATTAGCTATACTCGAAACTTCTCGGAGGATCTGTGGTGAGGTTGCTTCGCCTAAGCTGTGGTGATCGATCGATGCCTACATCGATCGATATGGTAGGGAGCGGTTACTTTTGGCCTGCGCCGACGTTTCCTCGCGTTTACTGACGGCTAGCAGTCGTCCGGAGTGTTTTCGGAGCCGCGAATTTCCACGGGGCGCTCGGTAGTCGATCATTCCCCGGCAAAATCAGTCGATGCCGTCGCACACTGGACATCTTGACGATCGAATCTCAAATCCTGCGCGAGGAGGGAAAACCGTGGGCGTGAGGCAATAATGAGGATGATTCACATCGTGGGCGACTCTGCTTGGGGGGGCGGAGGCCCGATTATCCTCGCGTTGGCGGACATGGCTCGGAGCGAAGGCTGGACCGTAGACATGCTGACGACCGATCCCGTCTGCAAGGAAAACGCTACTCGGGCGGGTTTGGGCGTAGTGGACCTGGACGTCATTTGGCGAGATATACGCCCGCTAAGGGACCTGACAGGGCTCATGACTCTGGCGGGCTTCCTCAGACGCAACAGCTACTCCCTCGTGCACACTCACACGTCGAAAGCTGGTTTCGTAGGGCGGATTGCGGCGCGGCTCGCCGGAATTCCGGCGATCTTGCACACGGTGCACGGATTTCCGTTTCACGAACAGTCCGGGCGGCTTACGCGCACAATCTATGTAGTTCTCGAGAGAACTGCGGCGCACTTCTGTGATCGAATTGTCACGGTAAGCAATTACCACCGCGACTGGGCGCTCCGATTGCGAATCGGAAGCCCAGGCCGCGTGGTTGCAATTCCCAATGGGGTGGCGGACCCAAGCGAGCGCTGCAGTAAATCCAGTTGCGTCGTGCGCGCGGAACTTGGGCTCAACCCCGATACGATCATGATCTTGGCCACAGGACGGCTTTCCACTCAGAAAGGCTACGAATACCTGATCGATGCCGCCGCGATCCTGAAGTCCAAGGTGTCACGGCCGTTTCGGATCATACTTGCGGGCGGTGGCCCGCTCCGGTCCGCGCTGGAAGGACGGGCCGAACAGCTCGGTTGCGTTGACCAGGTGACCTTCTTGGGCTTCCGTACCGACGTTCCCGACCTTCTAAACGCATGCGACATTCTCGCTCTGCCTAGCTTATATGAGGGGATGTCCATTTCGCTGCTGGAGGCCATGGCGGTAGGCAAGCCCATAGTCGCTACTTCCATCGGCGGCAACCTCGAACCGACCCAGAACGGACGGGCGGCTCTTATCGTGCCCCCGAAAGATCCAAATGCCTTAGCAGACGCCCTCGCCAGCTTCGTGAACGACAATTCGCTGGCTCGAGAGAAGGCGCGGACAGCGCGGCGCGTCTTTTTGGAGGAATACACCCTGTCGAAGATGGTGAACGGTTACGAGCGTATCTATAGAGATCTGGTGTTGAAGACCAGCGTGGCATGGCCTGCGGCTCTCGAGCGCGTCGGCGGGAAGCAGTCGTGAGCGTGCGCCCAGTGAAGAAGCTTCTGATCGTGGGCGCTACCGCGCCGGATGTCGTCAAAATTATCTCCGCCGTAAACCGCGCCGGCAGAGAGCAGATCCTGATTGAGGGATTCGTTGATGATGATAGCTCCAAGACGGGCAAGGAATTCATGGGTTATCCGATCGTGGGCACCACGGAGATACTCAAAAATGCTTGTCCGGACTTCTGGATTCTCAATAACGTGGCGCGCGATATGAAAGTTCGCGCCAAGGTGCGCGACCGATTGGCGGAATGCGCCGTCCGGCACCTTACCTTGATTCACCCTTCGGTGGACACGGAGTTCACAAACATTGGCCAGGGCTGTATCATCCATGAAGGCGTCAGTCTCGGACCGGACTGCTTCATCGGCGATCACTGCGTCCTGTTGGCGAACTGCACGGTCGGGCACGAGTGTGTTGTCGAGGACTTGGTATTCGTTGGAAACAATGCGATCCTCGGGGCCCGCGGCAGGATGGAAACGGGAAGTTTTATCGGTCTCAACTCCGCCATTCTGCCATACCGCAGATTAGGGGCTCGTTGCATGGTGGGCGCTGGATCAGTTGTCATCCGAGATGTGCAGCCGGACACCACAGTCTTTGGCAATCCGGCGCGCGTCGGAGTCCGACCGGCATGCGCCGCGGAGTAGTGACCTATGCCGCCGGACATTAATTGTCGCGCGCACAACTTGACCTACTTGGCAGCCAAAAGGGCGATCGATGTCCTCGGCTCGCTTCTTGGGATAGGCCTCAGTCTTCCATTCTTCCCTGTCCTGGCTTTCCTGATCAAACTGGATTCGCGCGGCCCTATCTTCTTTCGCCAACAGAGAATCGGACGGGGAGGACGGCTGTTTCAGATTTACAAATTCCGCACTATGGCTCATGGTGTGCCTGAGATCCTGAACCCGGATGGATCTCGCCATGTTGCGAAGGATGACATGCGGGTCACCCGAGTCGGTAAGTTCCTCCGCAGCACCTCCGTGGACGAACTGCCCCAACTGATCAATATCTTGCGAGGAGATATGAGCCTGGTAGGTCCCAGGCCCGATCAACCGGGCGGCCAAGGCCTTGATGCCAGCGTGCTTCGCAAGAAGCATAGCGTCCGACCGGGACTGACGAGTCTGGCTTCTATTAAGGGTCGGAATGCGATTCCGTGGCGGGAGCGTGTGGAGTGGGAACTACGTTACGTCGAGAACGCGGCTCTTCGCCTTGATTTTCAGATCCTTCTGCGAACTGTCCTTGTCGTCCTTCGGCGGGACGGCGTATATTGTCCCGACGTCCGGGGCTCGGGCGATCGCGCATGATCCGGAGGCTTACTGTCTATGAACACACGCGAAACGATGAATACACAGGAGACACTGAGAAACGCATTTGCTTCGGCTCTCGCCGTCAGTGCCGACACGGATATCGAAAACATGAAATACGGCGAGGTCGAGAGTTGGGACTCTGTCGCACACATGGCCCTGATCGCGGAGATTGAGAACGCCTTCGACATCATGTTGTCCACGGATGACGTGATCGATCTTTCCAGCTTCCACAAGGCAAAAGAAATCGTCTCGAAGTACGGTGTAGCGAATTGAGGCTTGACGGTAAGGTAGCTTTCGTTACCGGATCTACACGAGGAATCGGCTGGGCAACAGCCCGACTCCTCGCCCAGTCGGGGGCCGAGGTCGTCCTTCACGGCCGAACCGATTCCGATCTCCTGCAGTGTCGAGCAGTAGAACTTGGCGCCCTCAGGGCAAATGGCGAGACCGTCCTATATTTCGGCTGCGAGCTGACGGACACTCCCCACCTCAAGCAGTGCTATGCGGAGATCTTCAAACGCTTCAGGCGGCTCGATATCTTGGTTAACAATGCCGGCGTGATGGAAGCGGGCGTCATCGGCATGATTACGGCTCAATCCGTCGCGACCACACTGGAGATCAACACGACAGCCGCTATCGTCAGCCTGCAAGAAGCAGCTCGGCTGATGATGCGTAATAAGAGCGGATCGATCGTGAATCTGGCTTCCATCATGGCGACTCGGGGCGGTGAGGGATATGCCGTCTACTCCGCGTCGAAGGCTGCTCTGATCGGATTGACCAAGGCTGTCGCAAAGGAACTTGCGCCCAAGAACATCCGCGTCAACGCCGTAGCGCCCGGTCTGATTCGCACCGATATGACTGCTGGCTTGGGCGGAGATCAGTTTCGAAAGGCGGCGGAAAGGATCAAAATGGGCCGCATAGGTGAGCCTGAGGACGTTGCCAACACAATCCTCTTCCTCGCGTCCGACCAATCCGCCTATGTGACTGGCCAAGTGATTGGCGTCGATGGAGGAATGTGTGCATGATCTTTCACGAGCCCTCTCTGGACAAGGCAGTATTCGATATCCGATCCGCCCACTGGCGCACTTATCGTGATCTCTGCGACGAGGTCGACCGCGTTTCCGAATTGCTTCGAACGTCCGCGAAAGCTCTCATCTTCTGCTTCTGCCGGAACGATTACGAGACCCTGTGCGCATATCTGGCCGGATTGCAGTCTGGTCAGGTTACAGCATTGCTGGATGACGTCCTACCCGTCGCCATGAAATCGGCGCTGATCGAACGCTATCGGCCTGATTTCCTCGTACAATCGCCTCTTTCCGCTTGGAGCCCTGACGAGCCGGCATATCGCTTGGTGAATTCGTCCGGCCCCTTCGTCTGGCGCGCCGTTTGGGCGGGAGACACAGCGATCTCCGGTGAGACCGCATTGCTTCTGTCTACGTCCGGGAGCACGGGCACTCCCAAATTTGTTCGTCTCTCGCTGCGTAATCTGATGGCGAATGCGCAGTCGATCTGTGGCGCTTTGGACATAACTGCGGCCGACCGGGCGGTTACCAGTCTCCCCACGCATTACTCGTTCGGGCTCTCGGTGATCAATACGCACCTCTTATCGGGCGCCTCCCTTGTGCTGACGGATGCCAACATCACGGCGCGTCCGTTTTGGCAGACGGTGCGGGACATGCAGGTCACTTCGTTGGCGGGCGTCCCTTATTCTTATCAACTCTTAAGCCGTTTGAGACTCCCGGGAGATGACTTTCCCTCGCTCGCCACGCTCACACAAGCCGGTGGAAAACTTCAGTCGGACCTTGTCGAAACGTTCCACCGTAGCATGACGAAACGTGGGGGCAGGTTTTTTGTAATGTATGGCCAGACGGAAGCCACGGCGCGGATCGCAATCTTGCCCCCCGCGTTCCTTCCGCAGAAGCTCGGATCCGCTGGTCGCGCGATACCGGGCGGTTGTATTACGATTCAGCCCGCTACGGCGCAGGCTGCACCCCAAATGGGAGGCGAGGTAGTCTATTCCGGCCCGAACGTGATGCTGGGTTACGCGAATCAGCGGTCCGATCTATGCGCGGGTGACGAGCTATCGTCAACGCTCAAAACCGGAGACTTGGGCTACCTCGACGAGGACGGATTCCTGTTCATCACGGGCCGGTTGAGCCGTTATGCGAAACTCTCCGGGCATCGTTTCAACTTGGACGAAGTGGAGTCTATGCTGAAGAGTAGTGGGCCAGCGGCAGTAGTCGGCACGGAAGGCAAGCTCGTCGTTTTCTGCGAGGGCAGGTCGGCTGAGTCCTTAGCGCAATCGCGCGCGGCCTTTGCGCGGCAGTTGTCGATTCATTTCAGTCTCCTCGATTTCCGCGGTATTTCGAGCCTACCCCTTAAGGCGAACGGCAAAATCGATTACTCAACGCTGGAGGAACTGGCCAGGTGCTAGAGACTCTGTTCCAACTCCGCCAGTTTTCTCTGCCGGCCGACCAAAAGGAACGCTTGTTGTTGCCGTTGCTGAACGAGATGACGACCCATCATCGCCACCGCTGCCCGGAGTATGATCGCATGCTGTCGGTGACGCGTCCCGAGCATGACGGCGCCCGAACAATCGCAGAGCTCCCGGCCCTTCCGATCCGAATGTTCAAGACCCATCGGCTGCGGAGCATTCCCGAAAGCGAGATCTTCAAAACGCTGAATTCCAGCGGCACTACCGGACAGCAAGTGAGTTCCATCTTTTTGGATCGGCGCACCGCCAAGCTTCAAACGGCTGCCCTCGCCCGTATCATGGTCGAGGTGTTGGGACCCGAGCGCCTTCCCATGATCGTCGTCGAGCCGGAATGTTTCCTCACCGATCGGACCCGGTTCAGCGCGAGGGCGGCCGGTGTCCTTGGCATGTTGACATTCGGACGGGACCACTTCTTCTGCCTCGACAACGCAATGAGGCTGAATGAGGCGGGACTGTGCAACTTTTTAAACCGGCACAACTCCGGCCCCTTTCTCGTTTTCGGGTTCACCTTCATGGTGTGGCAACATTTCTTCCTACCCTGCGCAGAATCCGGCATCGATTTAAGCCGGGGCATTCTCGTGCATAGCGGCGGTTGGAAGAAACTGGAGGCGCTCGCAATCAGCAACGAGGAGTTTAGACGGCAATTTACCGATCGCACGGGCCTGGCCAGGATCCACAACTTTTATGGCACCGTGGAACAGGTTGGCAGTGTCTTCGTCGAAGGCGATGACGGACGCCTGTACGCGCCGAACTTCGCCGACGTGATCATTCGCGACCCGATTACCTGGAGTGAAGCTCCCATTGGAGTGCCGGGAGTAATTCAGATTGTGAGCGCTCTCCCTTTCAGTTACCCGGGTCACTCGATTCTTACAGAAGATCTCGGGGTATTGCGCGGGATTGACAACTCCACCTGCGGCCGGATGGGCAAATCGTTCTCCGTCATTGGGCGCGTGCCGAAAGCCGATCTTCGAGGCTGCAGCGACACTTATGCCACAGCATCCTGAGCAGGCGAGCATTGGCTTACGAGTCCCGGATGCCGGCCCAATGAGCGTCGGTGAACTGGCTGTCGCCATCCGGCGCTCGCGGAGCATTGTTTCTGAGCCGTTTGGAGCCGATGTCGTCGAGTTTTGCGCGGAGTTTTCCGCCCGTCTCTTCAAAGATCCGCAAGCAAGAAAAAGCGGCGAACTGCAAAGCCTTGCTTTCTTCATGCGCCGCGGCCGACTGGAGGACCTGCGGGCCCATTTTCAGCAATTGCAGAACTCAACCTCAATCCTTGCGCCTCGCGGAGTTGCTTTCCATATTCCACCCGCAAACGTGAGCGCCATCCTCGCGTATTCGTGGCTAATGTCGGTTTTGACGGGGAACGTCAACATCATTCGTATGCCGTCGTCGCCGAGCCATGAGCATGAGATCCTGACTCGAGTCTATAACGAGGTTGCTGCGGAGGCCGACGAGTCAATGCGGCACAACACTTTCATCGTAGCCTACGGCCACGACGAGGGAATTACAGAGAGCCTCTCCTCTCTGGCAGACATCCGCGTGATCTGGGGCGGCAACGCCACAGTAAACCGCCTCCGTGGAGTGCCATTGCCTCCTGGCGCAAAGGAACTGACCTTTCCGGACAAATACTCCGTCTCGCTGATCTCGGCAGCCCACTTCTCCGCGGTTGGGGATGCGGCTCGCGACCGTCTGGCGGCGGCATTTTTCAATGACACATTCTGGTTCGATCAGATGGCGTGTTCTTCTCCGCGACTCCTGGTCTGGCACGGACAACCATCCGTTTCGCAAGAATTAAGCCGGGACTTCCTTGCACGGTTGACTGCCGAAATCAAGCGCCGGACTTACAGGGCGAGTTTGAATGTAGCGATGACGAAGGAGGCTTTTTCATATGCGTCCATATTGGACCAAGGTGTCACGGGATACCAGCGCTACAGCAACGAACTTACGGTGCTCACCCTCGATAGGCTCGACAGTTTGACCCGGGAGCACTGCGGCGGCGGTCTCCTTTTCCAGTACTTCGCTGCCGATCTGGGCCCGCTGCTCGCGTTCATGACTCGGCGTGATCAAACGTTGTCGCATTTCGGCTACTCGGGGCCTGAGTTGGCCGAGATAGCCAGAAAACTGCGGCGGAGCGGAGTCGATCGCATTGTTCCGATCGGCCATGCGCTGGAATTTCACCCGACATGGGATGGGTACGATTTGCTGCAGGAGTTCTCCCGGCGGATCTACGTTCAAGAGGTGGAGCAAGTCGCTACTACGGTCTGACCTGCTGCCGGTTAGCTTTTGGTCTAACCGGTATGTCTCTGGGGTATTAGCGTACTATTTCGTTTGCCATCCGTAATGGTAAGCAAGTTTGGCTGTAAATAGCGTATCTTATGCTTTCCACATAACTCGTGACTTGGCGGTCTTCACCCGACCCTCCCAGGGTTAGTTTTTGAACACAGGAGCGGCGGCAGTGAATGATAAAGAACGCTCCGCAATCACTGGATCGCCCCGCCTCGCATATACTACTGGGATCGGTCGAACGCCACACAGGCCGCCGCATGAAAACCCTGGTTGCCGCGCGAACACTGGATCCCTACCTCAAACCTCATCGTGTGGCGCTGCTCGGTATCGCCGCGGCCGGTATGTTGGCGTCTTTCCTGGAATGTGTTGGCATCGGTCTCTTGGTCTCACTGATCGGTAATGCCGCTAACGGCCCTACCGAGGCTCCAGGTCGTTTGGGACGGTTGCTTTCGCCGCTGCTCAGCATTGTTCCGGAGCAACGGCGCGGGTTTTCCCTCGTTTGCGCTGTTTTCCTAGCTATCCTGCTGAAATGCGCCTTGTCTTACGGAAATGTCCTATGCGCCGCGACGCTGAAGTCGCGAATCGGTCACAACCTGCGCGTCGGTATGTTTCAGCAGCTGCTCAGGTCTGGTTATAGTTTTATCGAAACCAACGATTGGGGCAGAATTTTGGAATCGCTTGCGTCTGAAAGCTGGCGAACGACTCAGGCGATTAGTTACTTGATAAGCCTGATAACTAGTTTGGCCACTGTTTCCGTATTCGCGGCCTTGCTGATCTGGATCTCGTGGCAGATTAGCCTTGTGATCGGCGGTGGAATGCTGCTGGTCCTGGCCGTCAATCACGTGATCAGCGCTCCCGTCAAGCGACTCGGCCAAGAGGCGGTGCGCGAGAATGGAACGCTCGGCGCGTGGATGCTCGATGGAGTCGCCGGGATGCGAGTGATCCATTCCTACAGCCTGCAGGAGCACATGCAGGCCCAGTTTGAAATTGCTTCCGAACGGGTTAGGCGGGCGTTTTGGCGAGTAGATGTCCGTAGCGGTTTCAGTGGCCCGGTGTCGGAGGTATTGTATTCAGCGCTACTCCTGGGGATTTTTCTCCTGGCGGCCCAAAGAACGGCGAGTATGCCTTCCGTTGTGGCGGCCATGATGATTTTCTATCGCCTCCAACCGCAGCTGAGGGAACTGGAGTCAGCCCGCGTCAACCTCATCGCGCTGGGGGGAGCCGTGGAGAGCGTTGGATGGCTACTGAGCCCCCTCGATAAGCACGTCATCGCTTCGGGTCCTCGGACATTTGATGGATTGGGGGCTGGCCTCGAGATGCGGGATGTTGGATTCCGTTATCCGAATTCCCCGCGCGGAGCGCTACACAATGTTTCGTTTTCAATCCCGACAGGAAAGACCACAGCCATTATTGGGCCTTCCGGCGCTGGAAAGACCACCATCCTTCACCTCGTCTGCCGTCTGTACGACCCGACCGAGGGCGAAATCCTCGTCAACGGGGCGCCATTGCAGGAGTTCGATGTCGAAAGCTGGCGCTGCCGTATTGCGCTTGCCGGACAGGATGTTCACTTGTTCAATACCACGGTTCGGGAAAATATCCGGTACGGGAGGCTCGACGCTACAGACGATGAACTGATTGCAGCTGCCAAACGAGCGAACGCTCACGATTTCATCGCGATGCTTCCGCAGGGCTATGACACCGAGGTTGGCGATCGCGGAACCCGCATGTCGGGCGGCCAACGGCAGCGCATTTCCCTGGCGCGCGCTCTTCTCCGTGATCCCGAAATTCTGATCCTGGACGAAGCGACGAATGCCCTCGACAGTATCTCGGAAGCTGCGATTCTGGAAGCCGTCGAAGAGTTTGCGCGCACCCGGACGGTGATCATAGTGGCTCACCGGCTCTCTACGGTTCGGAACGCGGACAAGATTGTAGTGATCGATGCTGGCATGGTTGTGGAGCAGGGCTTGGCGAAGGCGCTTCTCGAGAACGACGGGCTTTTTCAGAAGTTGCACAGGTTACAAACCATTTCTTTGGCGGAATGACATGTCGTATCGGATTCTTGAACTCGAGGTTACCGAACCCATCCCCGATATCGTGCTGACGACCGAGCAGGAAGGCATCGCGTTCGTTCTCCGCCGCTTCGACCGTCCCGTGGCCTTCCTCATGCGGCGATGTCCACCCGGCACATCCTTGGAATCAGGCACGATTGAGCAGTGGATCGACGAAAGCGCCGGTAACGATATCCTGTCCGACGCATTACGCGAGGAGTTGCGCACGAATTCGCCAGGCGAGCCCGCCCCGTCACTCAGCGTCGTCGTTTGCACAAGGGATCATCCGGAATTACTGAAGCGGTGTTTAGGTTCGCTTGCCATTTGCCAGTCCTACCCGGGCGTGGAAGTCCTCGTTGTCGACAACGCTCCATCCGGAACAGAGACACAGGAGATAGTCGCGGCGACTCCGGGCGTGCGATATGTATGCGAACCCCGGCCTGGGCTTGATTTCGCGCGCAATTGCGGCGTCGCCAATGCCCGTGGCGACTACGTAGCGTTCGTCGACGACGACGCTGTCGTTGACCGCCATTGGTTGGAGGGCTTCCGGCGCGCTTGTCAAGACAACCCTGGCGCGGGCGCCTACACCGGACCGGTTCTTCCATACGAGTTGGCTACTCGGGCCCAGATCCTATTCGAGGAGAGGGGCGGGTTTCGACGGGGTTTTCGCCCTATTCGCCATCACCAGAATTCTCCACGTTCGCGCTACTACCCGTGCGACGCAGGCGTCTTCGGCGCAGGCTGCAACATGGTATTGCGGCGCGAGGCTCTGCTGGAGATCGGTGGTTTCGATGAGGCGCTCGATACGGGCAGGCCGTTGCCCGGCGGCGGTGACCTCGACATCTTCTTTCGTATACTCAGGGCCGGCTATACGCTCGCCTACGAGCCATACCTGATGGTTCGCCACCAGCACCGGCGAGAGTATCACGCCTTGCGCCGGCAAATGTGGACGTGGGGCCTCGGAATGATGGCCTTCGTTGCAAAGACGTTTTCGGTGGACCCCCTTATGCGGCCGAGACTGCGACAGCTTGCCCTGAATTGGTTCGCCTACATGTTTCGCCTCACGCTACGCTCGGCCATTGGCCGCAACGACCATCCATGGCGCGCCGACCTCGCTATCGCCGAAACACTCGGTGGCATCGTGGGTCTTTGTGGCGAGTACGGCCGCTCGACGGCGCGAGTTCAAACCATCAGGCGGCAGTTCTCATGACCCTCCCGGGCCCTTTGAAGATTGCGCATTTCGAACTTTCGCGCGACGCATGCGAGTTGACGCGGCCGGAACCGCCGTATGAGGGCGTATGCGTATACTTCTGGCACGACCGCATCTGCCTTGGATCAACGGAGCTTCATGTCGCCCAACTTCCGCTTTCGCGGCAGCAGTTGGAAAACATAGCCGTCGAAGCCATCCTTCCTGCGGTGCAGGGACATTTGTGTGAGCGGGCCGAGCGGGTAAACGACCGGCCGTTGAGGAACATTGGCGAACTGACGCGCTGCGCGCCCGGTCGCGAAAGCGTTTCTGTAGTCGTCTGCACACGTGATCGCGCGACTGTGCTGGCACGGTGCTTGAACTCGCTGCGGAACCTGTCGGAGCGGCCCAAGGAAATTTTGGTCGTAGACAACTCTCCTGCGACAGCAGCGACGCGCGCTGTCGTGGACCGGTTTCCAGGCGTACAGTATGCGCCTGAAGCTAGGCCCGGGCTGAGTGTGGCGCGGAACACGGGGCTTCGCAAAACGACCGGCGATGTCATTGCGTTCACTGACGATGACGTCGTTGTGGAGCGGGACTGGCTAACCAGGCTACGCGAACCTTTCGCCAGATCCCCGGCCGTGATGGCGGTCGCTGGTCTGGTTCTGTCGGCGAGCCTGGATTCGCCGGCCGAGCGCTTTTTCGAGGCGACTTTCAGCTTTAACCGGGGCTACCGGACGCGGGTATTCAATAGACCAAACCAACAGCCTTGGGTGATCGGCGCCGGCGCCAATATGGCCCTCCGGCGAGGTGCCCTTGAAAGAGTAGGCCCCTTCGACGAGCGCCTTGGCGCCGGCGCGGCCGGGTGTAGCGAGGATTCCGAATTCTGGTATCGGCTGCTGGAGGCCGGTTTCACTTGCGTATATACGCCGCTCGCGGTGGTCCATCACTATCATCGCGCTGACATGGACAGCTTGAATCAGCAGGTGTTTGCGTACATGCGTGGTCACACAGCCGCGCTTGCGATTCAATTCGCTAACCACCGCCGCTGGAACAATCTTCATCGGCTTGGATGGACCCTGCCGCTTGCCTACCTGAAGCGGTTCCGGATGATCGTCTGTAACGGAACCGCCGAACAAAGAGTTTGGCGAAGCAGCCTGCGTGGGTTTCTTTCCGGCCTCTCGTTAATTTATGCGGACTCGCTTCTACGCAGTGACGCGAGCGACGCGCCTCCTTCCTCAGTTCCCTTCCCGTCCGGCGTCAATTGCGCCGTCGATGCTGTGCAGGCCTTCTTTCCAGCACAGTGGGATCCGAAGCTTGGAATTCACGTGACTTGAAGTCGCG
>JADMIO011460608.1_pt1 | contig 61673 bp, 53 predicted proteins | sample 8958161 | NCBI WGS metagenome assembly JADMIO01 (sample SAMN16585339, study PRJNA669376) | soil metagenome | isolation source: Crop rotation soil | place: USA: Cullars Rotation, Alabama | collected 2011
GCGACAACTTGTCCACGTGGAATTCTAAGCTTAGGATCCCAATGTGCTGGAAAGGGATTGCACGGTGCGCTGGTCCGGCAAGTACGAGCGGCGTCTCGACAATGTGCTCGCAGTCGAAGACGACATCTGCCGCAAGATCGCCGGCGCGCTGCAGCTGCGACTGACCTCGGCGCCGGCGGTGCACGCATCGGCGCGACCGCGGGCGCACATCGAATACCTCAAGGGCCGCTACTTCTGGAACCGCAGGACCGCCGACGCCCTCGAGCGAAGCCTCGAGCACTATGCCCGAGCCACAGCGCTCGATCCCCGCTACGCGCCCGCCTATTGTGGAATGGCGGACACACTGTTCGTGCAGTCGCTCAACGACCAGGCCGTTTCGGCCGAAGCGCTGCCCCGCGCCACTGCCTACGCCGAGCGCGCGTTCGACATCGACCCCGAGCTGCCCGAAGCGCTGGTGTCGTCGGCCGCGCTCGCCTCGGTGTACGAGTGCGACTGGGGACGGGGGGAGGCGCTCTTTCGCCGTGCCATTGCGCTCAACCCCAGCGGCGGCGTGGCCCGCTATCTGTTTCCAGTCGTCAATCTCGCACCGCGCGGACTCTGGGATGAGGCCCACGTCGAAATGGACCGCGCCATCGAGCTCGATCCCGTGTCGCCGGTGTTGTACCGGGATCTCGGCATCATTTACTACCTGCAGCGTCAGTACCGCGAGGCGGAGGAAGCGCTGAACCAGGCGCGCCGGCTCGACTCCTCGTTTCATGCGGGACTCTTCTGGCTCGCGTGCGTGCTGGCGCAACAGCAGCGATTCGACGAAGCCGTGGCGGCACTCGAAGCGCGGTTGGCGTTGCCCTCACCGAGCACCACGCGCGCGATGTCTGTGTTGATCCACACGCTGGCCGCCATGGGCCGGCAACGGGAGGCGCGCGAACACCTGGCGGCGCTCGAGCAACGTGCCGCCACCGTGCCGCCATTGAATCTGGCGATTGCATATCTCGGATGCGGGGATCCCAGCCGCACCCTCGCCTACCTGGAAAAGGCCTCCGCGGAACGCGCCGCACCCCTCTATCAGATCGGGGTGGATCCCATTTACGACCCGCTGCGGACCCATCCCCGCTTTCAAGCCATCCTGCGGAAGATGCGGCTCGACAACGGACGCGGCTGATAACCTCACGGTAACCCCGCCGTAACTTTTCAGCTCTCAGCAATCACGGCATCCTGCCCGCACCAGCGCGTCTTCTACGTGCGTCGTGTCCGCCTTCAGGCGGACTTGCAGATTCGTGCGCGGCAGTCAGGTCCGGCTAAAGCCTGACAGTACGTACGAATGAAAACTGATCAAGGAGAAGGTTGGCGACGACGATCACGGCAATCGAGCGGCGCGCGCAGTTAGTCAATTGTGCGGAAGCCTATTTCACCGCGATAGGCAAGAAAGATGCCTCGCAGGTGCCCTGGCATCCAGACGTCGCATTCCGCGGACCATTGGCGCCCGGATTCCCCGCGGCGTTGACCGGCAGGGACGCCGTGGCCAACTGGTTTGCCGGGCTGTATCCGGCGCTCGGGCATGTGGAAGTGATCGCCCATCACGTCAACGAGGAACTTGGATCCATCGCGACACGGGCGGATGTCTACCTGACGTCCGGTCGTGCGTTGCGCGTCGTCGATCGTTTTGTCATCGATGCGGCGGGCCTCATCGTCGAACAGGAGAACCACTACGACCCCAGACCGGCATTTGAAGCCGCAGCCGGGTGCATCAGCCAGCAGGAGCGCGACCTGCTCATCGATCTCTTGACCACATCCGAACGCCGCCTCGTGCGATCGATTGTCGGCGTGTCGGCCGCGCAGTGGAAGTTCGTGCCCGCCGCGGACGCATGGTCGATCGCGCAGTGCGCCGAACATCTGTCGCTGTCGGAAGCCAAGCTCCTTACTCTGGTACGAGATCAGATCCTCGCCACCGGTCCCTCGCCGGAGAAAGAACGTGACGCCCGGGCACGCGACGGCGCCGTCGTATCGGCCATGCGCGATAGATCGCACCGCGGCAAAACGTTTGACTTTCTCGAGCCGTCGACCACCCGGCCAACGCCTGCTGAATTCATTCACGCATTTCTTGGGCAGCGCGAGAGGACGATCGCCTACGCGCGAGACACCAGCGACGCCCTGCACCATCACTTCGCGCCACTCGGCACGCTGGGCGACCTGGATGCCTATCAGTGGCTGCTCCTGATGGCCACTCATACGGAGCGGCACGTCGAACAGATCGAAGACGTGAAACGGTCCGCCGGTTATCCGACGGTATAGCCGAGTGCAGTGGCGACGCCGTCTTCCCTGGCTGCTGGCAACCTCGCTGCTGACGCTGCTGTCAGAGCAGGGACGTGGCGTGGCGGGACAAAGCGGTTCGGTCGGCAACCTGTCGATTCAGGCGTGGGATGGGCCGAGCCTCGCCGTCGCGATCAATCAGGCAAATGCCGATTCGGATCTCGACACTATTCAACTCGCTGCGGGCACCTACGTCCTCGATGACAGCTTCACATGGGGGAACGTCGGATCGAGCCTTCCGACCATCCGGACTCCGATGCGGATTGTCGGTGCCGGACGCGACGTCACGATCCTGACCCGTCCCGAGAATGCCATACCGCTTCGATTGCTGTTCGTCGATTCCGGCGCACAGCTGACCATCGAAGACGTCACGCTCGAAGGCGGCCATGCCGACGACTTCAATGGCGGCGGCGGCATCCTGGCCTACGGACGACTCGTCGTGCGGCGATCGGCATTCAGCCGCAACGATGCCGGCTCGACCTTCAACAGCAACGGCGGCGCGATCCGCGCGAATTCGGTGGGACTGACCGTTTCTGACAGCCAGTTCACGAACAACAAGGCGCCGGCCGCGTTTGGTGGAGCGATCGACTCCTTCTCGGTCCCGTGGTTGCCCCTCGACATTACAGGCAGTGAATTCACGTCCAACGCGGCGGATTACGGCGGCGCCGTCGCCGAGCGCTCCAATTTCCCAGCCGCGTCGTCGGGCAGGATCGCCGACAGCCTCTTCCGCGACAACACCGCCACAGAAAAAGGCGGCGCCCTCTGGGCAGGAGCGATCACGCTCGAACGGGTTACCGTGACGGACAACCGCGTGTTCAGTCCAGGCGCGACTGGCGCAGGCCTGTTCATTGACGGCGTCAACGTGATTGACAGCGCCGTCGATGGCAACCACGCGCCCGAAGGAACTGGCGGCGGCATAGCCACGGTCCCCTCCTCGGCCGCCCGACCGGTCTCGGTGACCGGTACAACGATCTCCAACAACGTCGCGAAATTCGGTGGTGGCGTCTACGCCGGAGGTCCGATCACGCTGACGAATGCCACCATCTCGGGCAATCGCGCGTCGACCGATGGAGCCGGCATATATGCCGGGACAGCCACACTCCAGAACGTCACCGTGACCGGCAACGAGGCGGGACACCGAGGCGGAGGCGTCGCGCTGCCCGGATTCGGCGCGATGTCGCTGCAGAACACGCTCGTCGCGGGCAACACGGATACCGACGGCGTCCCCGATTGCTTCAGCGGAGCGATCGCGATCCAATCAGTTGGGCACAACCTGTTCGGCAATATCGGGTGGTGCAACTATGTCGCGGGCGACGGCGATCTGATCGGTACGCCGGATGCATCCATCGACGCGCGGCTGGGCCCGCTGCAGGATAACGACGGTCCAACACTGACGCATTTGCCTCTATCGGACAGCCCAGCGCTCGAGGCGGGCAGCGCGCTCACGCCCGGCAGCGACACCTCGGCGTGCGAACCAGCCGATCAACGCGGCGTGGCACGTCCGCAGGGTGCCCGCTGCGATATTGGCGCCGTTGAGGTCACGCATCACCCGCCGACGATTGTCGCGGCTTTCTTCACCACGGCGGAAGACACGCCAGTCGAATTGGCCTTGACCGTCAGCCACGACGACGGCGACGACCCTGCCGTCAACGTCGTCACCGGCCCCGCGCACGGCACGTTGAGCGGGACGTTTCCGCACCTGCTGTATACGCCAACCGCCAACTTCTTCGGCGAGGACGCGGTCACGGTGATCGCGTCGACGCCGTTTTCCGACAGTGGGCCGGTTGACATCCGCATCACCGTGACGCTGGTCAATGATCCACCCACGGCGGTCGACGATGCGGCGACGCTGGACCATTGGGACACGCCGCTGCACATCGACGTGCTCGCCAACGACAGTGACGCGCCGGACAGCGGTGAATCGCTGGCGGTTGTCGCCGTCACCAGTGGCACATACGGAACGGTCGCGATTGGACCGGGAGCCACCGATGTGGTCTACACCGCGTCGGCTGCGTATTCCGGCTCGGATTCGTTTACCTACACCGTCGGCGATGGCAACGGCGGAACTGCCACCGCCAGCGTGACGGTGACGGTGACGGCGCCGCCCGCTATCGTGCTGGAGATCAACGAGCACATCGGCGTCGTCGATACGCCGTCCGTGGTCCCCGCACTGATGCTACACGTCGAGGAACAGGTCGCGGTCAGCGACACACAGGCGATCGCCCCGGCCGTCATGCTGTCGATCGACGAACATGTCGGCGTCATCGATACGTCCGGCGTCACGCCGCTGGCGCCTGTCGTCATTGACATCACCGAAACGATTGGCGTTACCGACACACCGAGTACGCTCCCGGCAGTCATGCTGGCGATTGCCGAATCGATTGGCGTCAGCGATCAGCCGACGATCGAACCACAGCCTGTCAACACGCCGCCCGGCACCAACGTTGTCGTTCACCCTGTCGACACGGGCGGCGTGTCACCCGTCGTCCTTACACTGGCGACGGTGACCACCGGCGGCATCACCACATTGAAGCTGGGCTCGTTCGGGCCGCCGCCCCCGCCCGGTTTCGAAGAGCCATCGCCCGCACTCACATTCGACCTCGCGACGACCGCGTCATTCACCGGTCTGGCCCACGTCTGCGTCGACTACAGCGGCCACAGCTTCCCGACTACGGATATCCAACTGCTGCACGCGGAAGGCGGCGTCTGGGTGGACCATACCGTGTCGATTAACAGCACTACCCACACCGTCTGCGCCGACGTGCCGTCGCTGTCGCCGTTTGCGGTCATGGCACGGACCGTCGAAGGACGTATGACCGGCAATGGCACGATCACCAGCAACGGCGCCGATTACGAATTCACGTTCAACATCGTCGAGCGCGCGATCGCATCGGAGCGCGGGCGCCTGCAACTGCTCGTGATCGCGCCACGCAGCGGACGCACGCGTGAACGGAAGGATCGATTCGAATCGACGGACATCGGTCCGATCGCCTTCTGGAACGACCCAATCGCGTCGCCAGGGCGCCCGAAACAGGTTGATGCCGACACTGCAACCTTCAGTGGGGTGGGGACGTGGAACGGGACGGTCGGCTACCGCTTCGAGGCGCGTGCGGCCGACGAGGGGGAGCCCGGACGCGGACACGACACATTCTCAATCACGATTCGCGACGCGGCAGGCACCGTTGTCGCGATGGCGAACGGTACGTTAACGAACGGAAACATCCAGTCCCTGCGACTGCCGGGACGAAAGTAACGATCAACGTGGCACAGCCACTGGAGGAATCATGGTGACGCGTAAGCACCGCACTGTCGTGACCATCGTGGCGATGTTCTTCGCCGTCGTGAACATCACCCCAATTTCTGTTCGCGCACAGGCGCCACAGGAAGGCATCACGGTTCACGGCGATTGGGTAATCGACGTTCGACAGCCAGACGGAACGCTCGTACAGCACCACGAGTTTCAAAATGCGTTGATCACGCACACCAGTGGCGTCGGTGTCAGTACCGGTATTGACTTGTTGAGTCGTCTGCTAGCCAATCCCACCGATCCGGTCGTGAACGGCGGCCAATGGCAGATCGTGTTGGGCGGTGGAGAAGTAGCGGGACCGTGCCCCACCCTTGTTAATTTCAGGATCCAAGTTATTCCTGGGTCGGTGGTCGACGGCTTACTTCAGAGCGGGTGCATTGCAAACGCGACCGTGACTCCGTCCGCAGGAAAACTTCTTCTCGAGGCAACAGTCGCAGCGGCGCAAACGGGCGCAATCACGCAAGTCACAAGCATGCTCGAGGGCCCCCGACGGTTCGTTTTCTCGGGGACGATCCTCCCGACGACGGCCGTGGCAAATGTCGTCAGTGGCCAGATGATTCAGGTCAAGGTCACCATCAGCTTTTCGTAAATGAAGTGAGGGCCCGGCACAGGCGGACGAACGAGAACGCCGAACGAGAAGGCTGAACGAGAACGAAAGAAACGCCCCGAACGTTTCGAACGTTCCGAACGCAGAACGTTCCAAACGTCCGACCGCTCAGTGCGTCATGCCGTAGATAATCCAGTCGACCCCGAGCTGATAGGCGCCGCTGGTGATGTTGACGGGAAACATGTCGCGCGCGGACCACTCCCAGTACTCGGCGATGTCGCTATTGTGGTTGGCGAGGGCGATCATGCGCAGGTTCGGGTTGTTCTGCTCGAACAACCCCCAGTACGCAGGCTCGACGCGCACGCTGGGGTGGGGCACCTCGAAGGCCCTCACGTCGAAGAAGGTGTGGAAGATGGGATGGCTGATGTCGAGGCGGATCCAGTGGTACTCGGGCAGCGCGCGCGCCATGTTACGCGCCATGTTGTTCCACTGCTCGGCCTCGAAGTCGTCGAAGATCACGAACCCGCCCTTGAGCAGGTAGGCGCGCAGCTTCGGCACGTCCGCGTCCGCCAGGCCCCAGAACCCCGGCTCGGAGATGTACATGATCGGATTGTTGTAGATGGCGTCATCACTGAGCGCCAGCACATTCGAACGGTCGGGGCGCACGCGCATCCTCGTCAGGTCGTCGAGCACCTGCGTCATGTAGAGGTCGGCCTCGGGGTAATCGTGATTCCAGCTCGAATTGAAGCCGCGGAATCCGCCCAGCCCGGACCCGTAGGCAATCCGCGTAAAGACGAAATCGCCGTTGTACGCGGGATTGGTCCCTGACGGATGCAGCGCGCGCAGGCCGAAGGCACCACCCTGCGCCGCCACGACCAGCGGCACCAGCACGAAGGCAAATGCAAGCAGTCTCACACGATACATGTGGCCCTCAATGGGTCATCGCGTAGAGCACGATGTCGATGCCAACCGCATAGCCATTCGGTGAAAAACTATAGAAGAACCTGACGTCCTCGCCTTCCCGCTCCCACGCGTCTGAAATATCCGTATTGTGCGTCATGACGGCGATGAGATTCCCGTGCTTGTCAGACACGCCGCGGAACGTTGGCACCGCGCTGTCCGAGCCGCGCTCCGATGTCGTGCCGCCGCTCGTGCGCCAGAACTGAATCGAGGGGATCTGCGGGATCTCCTTCACCTCGAACATCGTCTTCAGGATCGGATGGTCGAGTGGAATGTCCTTGATCGGGTACTCCGACGGCGGCAACACCCGTGAGAACTGCGCCACCCAGTTGCTCCAGGCGTTGGTCCCCCAGTAGTCGTCCGCCCAGATGAAACCGCCCTTGAGCAGGAAGGCGCGCAGGCCCTGCACCTCGGCCTCGGTGAAAGACGCCGTGCCCACGTCCTCGAGATGCAGGTAGGGACACTGAAAGAGGTTTTCTTCGGTGAGGCGCACGACGATGAAGTCGGGCATCCCGTAGGAGTCTTTGCTGACGCGTGTCTTGGTGAGCTCGCTGAGGCGGATGGAAAAGTTCAACTCTGCGTCAGGATAATCGGTGGACCAGCCCTGGCCGCCGGCTTCACGCCGTCCGCTCGTATAGACGCCGCGGCAGAAATTGAAACCGTGCCCGAACGTTTCGGCGCTTGCGAACCGCGCGGGCGTGCCGCGCGGTCCGAAGCCTCGAAACTGGCGGCCAAACTGTGCCGCCGCGACGCTGGCCATCATCACGCAAAGTATCAGCGCGATGGCCAGCCGCGATTTCATTTAGTGCCCCGGGACAGGGACTTGTAATACTCCTCCACCATCTTGCGGAATTCTTCGGGCACGTCGTCGCTGCCCGAAAGCACGACGGCGTTCTCGTTGGCGTCAACCTGACGGCGGAGCCCGAATTCGAAGCGCTTCAGACCTTCGGCCACGATGCTCTGCAGCCGCTGCAGTTCGGACGCGTTCTGATAGACACGCGGATCGTCGAGCAGCCGCAGCGCCTTGAGGATTTCGTCAAGGTCCCGCGGGTCGATGTTCTCGGCCGTGAGATCGCGACGCAGCGCCTGCGCATCGCCGCTCCATTGCCGGACTTCACCGCGCAGCTGACGGATGTCTTCAGGTGAGAGCCTCCAGTTCCGGCCCCACTCCCATCCGTAGCCGTAGCCATTGGCGTAGCCGTCATAGCCGCCGCCACGATTGATGCCGCCAAAATTGTTCCCGCCGAAGTTGCCGCCGAAATTACCGTCGCCGATCTGGCCGTCGGCGATGTTGCCGTCGGCGTTACCGCCGCCGCCCTGACCGCCGCCTTGGGCCCCGGCTTGCTGGCCGCCCTGCTGACCCTGGCCCTGGCCGCCTTGTCCCTGCTGGCCCTGTTGGCCCTGACCCTGCTGACCGCGGCCCGCCTGCTGACCCTGCTGCTGGCCCTGTCCCGCCTGCTGGCCTTGCTGCCCTTGCTGGCCTTGCTGCCCTTGGCCCTGCTGTCCTTGGCCTTGTTGACCCTGCCCCTGCTGGCCGCGCTCACGCGTGCGCTCCTGCAGCGATTCGGCCGCGCGCGCCAGACGACGCGCGCGCTCGAGGGCATTTTCCATCCGGTTGGCGTTCTTGCCGTCGCCCTGGCCCAGCGCCGCCGATGCTTCGTCGAGCTTCTTGCGCACGGCATCGATGCCGCCGCTGATCTCGTTCTCGGCGGCCTGCGTCGCCTGCGCCGACGAACCACGGTTCACGAGGTTCTGCGAGTAGCGCAGCTTGTCGCCAAGCCGCTGATCGCGAATCGTGCCGGCGGCTTCCGCCATCTTGCGCGAGGCCTGCTTCTCGGTGGAGGTCGCGTCACGCGCGGCGCGATCGAGCTGCTGTTCGAGCTGATTCAGCTTCGACTCGAGGTCCGACTTGTCCTGGTTGATCTGCTGCGCCTGCTGGCGGCGGTTCGGCGCCGTCGGGCCTGCGTTGCTCAGCTGGCGCACGTCGTCGGAGATTTCCTGCTGCTGCTTGGCGATGGCGTCGGCTTCGCGCTTGGCGTCGTCGATATCGCGCGCGGCACGGCCCGCCTGGTTCTGCTGCAGTCGCCGCTCGGTCTCACGCAGCCGCTCGAGCGCCGCCTGCGCCTGCGACGAGGCGTTGCCGTCGCCGCCGGCTGCGGCGCGGCGCATGGCATCGGCAGCCTGCTGCATCTGACGCGCCGCTTCCTGCAGGTCGGGGCGGTTCTCTTCGCGCGCCAGCCGCTCGAGACGACGAGCAGCTTCCTCGGCCTGCTCCGCGAGCGCACGCTGCTGTGCCGCGGCGCCCCCGCCGCTGCCCTGACCACCACCTTGCGATCCGCCTGCCTGCGCCTGCTGCTGCAACGACTGCAGCCGCTGACGCGCGGCTTCCGCTTCCTGCCGCCGCGCCAACTCCTTCAGCTTCTCGAGCAGCTCGTCCACCTTCTGATCGGCGGTCTGCTGCTGCGCCTGGTTGGCCGTCTCGTAGCGGTTGGCCATCTTCTGCAATTCCTGCTCGAAGATTTCCGCCAGCTCCTGCTGCTGCTGGCTGCCACCGCCGCCGCCACCGCCGCCACCCTGCTGCTGCACGCTGACCTGCGTTTCGTATTCCTCTTCCGCCTTCTGCAGGATCTGCAGCGCCTTGTGCTCGGGGGCGAGCGCCGTATCAGGGCTCGCGGCGGCGAGCTTGCCTTCGGCTTCCTTCATCGCCTCGACCGCTTTCGGCATCATCTCGGCAATCTTGGCGAAGGCCGGGTCCTGCTGCACGAGCTGGCTGTTCATGCGCGTGATCAGCCCCTCGACCTGTTCACGCAGGCGTGACTGTGACAGGCCGACCACGGTGTTGCTCTCGCGGAACTTCGCCGGCGTCGCGCTCTTGCGATCGCGCTGCACGTTGAAGGTCGCGGAAATGATCTGCCGCTGCTGCTGCGAGAGCGCTTCCACCTGGCCGCCGCCGCCACCACCGCCGCCGCCACCGCCGCCTCCGCCCTGGGTCTGCGCCTGGCGGAAGTCCTTCTTGAACGGACGCACGCGCAGGAAATACAAATCGCTGGTGGCCGCTTTGGCGCCCTGCACCGCATCGTTGTCGGTCGCGCGCGCGAAGTACGACACGGAGTCTCCGGGCTCGACGCCGAGCTCCTCCATGTAGAACGTGTGGCCGGCCGTCACTTCGGGCAGGCGGTTGGTGCCGCCAAAGAGCTTCACCACTTTTTCCGGACCGCCGTTGACCGAGTAGACGAGCTCGAGGTTGCGCACGCCGTAATCGTCCTCGGCCTGCGCTTCGACGAACACTTCTTCGATCGACGAGGCCGTGGTGTCGCGGCCCGGCTTGGAGAACCGCACGGTCGGCTGCTGATCGGTGAGGACGTCGATCGTGTACTGCGGCGACGCGGCGGCGCGCTCGCCCGTCGGCGCCACGAGCTCGACCCGATAGAAGCCGTCGCGGTCCGCCTTGAACACGCCGGTGAGCGATCCGTCAGACTGCGCCGTCAGGTCCGCCGACTCCTTCTCATTGAGCGCCACGCGGCCACCTGGCGTCTTCATCGTCGGGATGACGCGCAGATGGACTTCGGTGCCCTTCAGTACGGCAATGTCGCCGCCATCTTCGATCTTCTGTGGCTCGAGTCCGGTATAGGCGGGGAAGTGATACTCGAGCTCGAGGCGTTCGACGTACGGGGTATCAACGGTCTTCAAGTTGAACGTCGGCGACTTGACGCGCGCCGCTTCGACGAAATACTCGAGGGGACCCGCGACGTCGAAGAGCATGCCTTCGTAGTCGCCCTTCTCGCTGCGCACGAGCGGCAACGCCTCGAACGCCGCGCCGGGCGTGCGCCGCACCATCACCACGGCGTCATCGGCGGTGAACCCTGACAGCTTGGCGGTGATCGTCTGATCCGCGCCCTTCGGCAAGGTCGCATTCCCAGGCGAGACCTCGATCCTGTACGGCGCGGCCGCTTCGACGCTGCGCGACACGAGCAGCATCGCCTTTACGGCGTTCCGCACAAATGCGGGTCCGAGCAGCAGCGCCAGAATGGCGACGGCGCTCAGCCCGGCGAGCACTCCGCTCCATCGCCGCAGCGGCGCTTCTTCCACGCGGCGTGACGCATCCACCGAGCAGCAGCGTTCGATCGCCTGCTCAATCAGCTTGCGCACGAGCGCTGGAGATTCCGGTTCCCGGCCGGCGCGGTGCGCTTCGACGGCGCTCAGCAGAATCGCCTCGAGCCTCGGTTCGTTCTCTTCGAGATAGAGCGCCACCTGCTCGTCGGTCACTTTGTGGCGCAGCGGGCGCACCAGGAAATACCAAGTCGAGGTGACGACGCCAAGCGCCAGCAGAATACGCGACGCGATGATCGACGCCGGGGTGTAGCGGGCCCACTCCAGGCCATAGGCGGCGAGGAGAATGAGGCCAACGGCCACCGCGACCACGCGAACGGCGCCGCGCAGCGCCAGCTTCATGCGCCAGCGCGAGCGGACCTCGCCGATGATCTCCATGATGTCTGTCGGGGGGGCTGAACGGCGTCGAAGGAAGTCGACCATGATGCCTCAGAATACGCCCGAAACAGGGCCGGCTGGTTAAGTTTTTGATAAGCGATTCGAAATGATCGTGTCGGCTCCGAGCACCAGAATTCCCAGCAAAAGCAGGTACCACCACATCCGCTGGGACCGCTCCTGCGACTCGGGTGTCTGCGGGACACCGGAAGTTGCCGCCGACTGATCGGCGTCAGCGCCACCCATCGCGGCCGCCACGATCTCCTTGGGGTCCATGGCCGACAGGTCCGACTCGGCCGGATCCACATTGCTGGCCACGACGGTCACGTCGGCATCGCCCGCCTGCCCTCGCACTTCATAGAAGCCCTGCTCGGTCAGCTCGAGCACTTCCGATCCCTCATCGTCGACCGACACGCGCCGGCCTGATGGGGTCAGCACGACGCGGCCGCGCGGCCGCGCCTTGGCGCCGCTGCCGAAGGAGGCGTCCAGCACCTGGCCGACATTGACCCACGGGGCGGGTTCCGAATAGGCGGCGATGTACTGCACGGCGCGGTGCATGAACGGCAGATACACAGGCTTGAGCGGCAGGTCGCCCCACGACAAATCAAGCGAAGAGGCAAAAAGCAGCACGCGGCCGGTGCCGATGCGTCGCTCCATGAGCGCCGGTGCGCCGCCGTCAAACCGCGCCAGCACCTGCGCGCCGCTGGCGGGCATCACCATGCGGTAACCGTAGATCTTGGCGGCGCCGAAATCGCCGCTGCGCGGCGCGCGGAACGGCTCGAAGATGGCGTGGCCGAATTCGAGCGCACCGAGACGCGCGGCATCACCGCGCGTGCGATCGACCGGGCCCTGCACGACGCCTGGAAGCACGTCCGCTTCCGACGGCCACACGGCACGCGGGCCAAACGCGATCAGCAGTCCGCCGCCTGATTCGACAAAGCGCGCGAGACGCCGCCCGAGGCCCGTGGGCACCACCACGTCGTTGATGATGACGGCGGACGCGCGGCGCAAATCGTCGTCGGAGACGGCGTCGGGCTGCCGCACGGTCGTCTCAAAACGCGGCATGTCGCCAATCGACAACGCGCGCGTGAGGTAGAGCGGTCCGGGACCATTGCCCGTGCGGTCGATGAGGATGACGCGCACCGGCTGCACGGGTGAGACGACGAAGTTGAACGCGTTGTCGGCGGGCAGCGCATCGGAGCCCACGCGTACCGTCGCGCGGTTGTTGGCGGAGGCCACCGTGAACGGGGCGAACGTCACCGACGTCGAGCCGTTGGCGTCGACGTTGAACATTTCGGTCTGAATGGGACGGCCGGCGAGCTCGAGCGTGAGCGAATTGCCGCTCACCGGCTTACTCGCACGATTGACGACCGCGGCGGTCACGGCCACGCGCTCCGAATTGGAGAACGTCGTCCGCGCCAGCGACACGGACGTCACCGATACGTTGGGCGCGTCGACCGGACCGCCAATGGCGATCGGCGTCAGCGTCGTGCGCGCGGGCAGCCGCGCGCCTTCCTCGCCACGCCACCCGCCGCGCTGAAAGTCGCTGATGAGCACGACCTCGCGCCGTGGCTGCGTCGACTCCGCCAGGATGCTGCCGGCCACCTTGAGCGCGGGCGCGTAGCGCGTTGACGCGGGCGTCGGCTTGGCCGCGGCCACCGCGGCGGTCAGGCTGGCACGGTCAGCCGCGGCGGTGGACTTGAGCGCGATATCGACGCCCGAGGCAAACAGCACCACCGAGCCGCGATCACCTGGCGCCAGTCCGTTGATGGCGTCGTAGGCCGCCGCGCGCGCGCGCTCCCACCGATCGCTGTAGCCGATGCTGTAGCTGGTGTCGAGCAGCACCACCACTTCGCGCGCGCCGACACCCGGGGTCACGTCGGGCGGGCGCTCGAGGAACGGCCGGGCAAACGCAAAGATGATCAGCGCCAGCGCGGACATGCGCACGATGAGCAGCAGCCAGTTGTGGATGCGGCGCCGCTGCACGGACTTGTACGGCACCCGCTGCACGAACATCAGCGACGGGAAGCGCTGGATCTGCTTCTTCTCCCGCTGAATCAGATGGATGAGCACCGGGATGGCTAACCCCGCCAGGGCGACGAAGAACAAGGGGGCGATGAATGACATGGGCTACCGTCGCGCCTTCTTTTCCCGGCTGCTCAAATACCGGTAGAGCGCGTGATCGAGTGGCTTCGACGTGTCGAGCAGCGTGTAATCGACGCGCACCTCGGAGAATTTCTGCTGCAGCGCGGTAATGTGCGCGTTGACGAGCGAGATGTATTCCTTGCGCATCGCCGCGGGCACGACCGGCACCTGCTCGCCGCTTTCCATGTCTTCGAACGCCTGCGCGTCGCTGAACCCGAATTCGAGCTCCGCCGGGTCGAGCACATGAAAGACGACGAGATCGTTGCCGCGGAAGCGCAGCGGCGTCACGGCATCGACGATCTCTTCGGGATCCTCGTAAAAATCGGAGATGACCACGAGCACGCCGCGACGGCCGAAATGCTCGGCCATCTTGTGCAGCGGCCCACGCATCCTGCCGCCCGGACGCCCCGGCTTGATGCGATCGAGCACGTGCAGCACGGTGTCCATGTGCTTGGCCGAGGGCGGCACGTACTCCACGACCTCGCTGTCGAAGCCGACGAAGCCCACGCGGTCGCGCTGGTTATGCACAAGATTGGTCAGACAGGCCGTCAGGATGCGCGCGTAATCGAGCTTGGTGATGCCGCGGCTGCCGTAGTCCATCGACTTCGACACGTCGAGCAGCACCGAGAAGTTCATGTTCGTCTCGGCTTCGTACTCCTTGATGTAGTAGCGGTCGGTCCGCGCCCAGAGCTTCCAGTCCATGCGCCGGATGTCATCGCCCGGCACGTAGCCGCGATGCTCGGCGAAGTCCACCGACGCGCCAAAGTACGGCGCCTTGTGCAGGCCGTTGATGAATCCGTCGCACACCGCGCGCGCCACGAGCGACAGGTTCCCGATGCGTGCGAGCACGACGGGATCCATGAACTGCGCGCCGGGAATGGCGCTGGGTGCGTGCGCGTCTAAGAGACTCATGTCCGTTCCCCGGTCCGGCTGCAGCCGGACACTACATTCCACTCCGCGGCAGCGGCACCGCCTCGAGCAGGCGGTCGACGAGCATGTCGGTGGTGATCCCTTCCGATTGCGAGTGGAAGTTCGTGATGATGCGGTGGCGCAGTACCGGATGCGTCAGCGCGCGGATGTCTTCGAAGCTGACGTGATAGCGGCCGCTCGTAAGCGCGCGCGCCTTGCCGCCGAGCACGAGGTACTGTGCGGCGCGGACGCTGGCGCCAAACGCCACCCACTTCTTCACGTTGTCAGGGCAGGTGCCGTCTTTCGGACGGCTGGCGCGGACGATGTCGAGCGCGTGGCGCATGACCGGCTCGGCCACCGGCACCTTGCGCACGAGACGCTGGAAGGCAATCAGATCCTGCCCGGTGATCGGGCGCTCGAGCGTCGGATCCGACAACGCCGTCGTCGAACGCACGACGTCGTACTCTTCGTTGTACGGCGGGTGCTCGATGACGATGTGGAACATGAAGCGGTCGAGCTGCGCTTCCGGCAGCGGATACGTGCCTTCCAGCTCGATCGGGTTCTGCGTGGCGAACACGTAGAACGGCTCGTCCAGCTTGTAGGTGCGCCCCTGGATGGTGACGCGGTGCTCCTGCATCGCCTCGAGCAGCGCCGACTGCGTCTTCGGCGGCGTGCGGTTGATTTCGTCGGCGAGCACGATGTTCGCGAAGATCGGTCCCGGCGCAAACACCATCTGCCGGCGGCCGGTCGTCGCATCCTCCTGCACCAGGTCGGTGCCGGTGATGTCAGACGGCATCAGGTCTGGCGTGAACTGGATGCGCGAGAACTTCAGGTCGAGCACGCGCGCCATGGTGTGAATGAGCAGCGTCTTGGCCAGCCCGGGCGCGCCCACCAGCAGGCTGTTGCCGCCGACAAACAGCGTCATCAGCACCTGGTTGATGATGTCCTCCTGGCCGATGATGATCTTGCGCAGTTCGGTGACGATCTTTTCGCGCCCGACCTTCATGCGATCCGCCAGTGCGAGATCGTCCGGAGATTCGAGGTCTACCACGTCGCTCGTGTAGGGGTTCATGACCACTCTGTCACTCATTTCGGGGCTCCTTCGATGGCTCGAATCTCACGCGTCTTCAGCGCCATGTCAGTGACGAGCTGTTCGAGCTCGCTCGTGTACTTCGCCGGGTCCATGCTGTCTTTGAGCAGCCGCAGGGCCTCGACGCGACGCTCGAGGTCCCGGCGGTCCAGATAAAGCTGTCGCAACTTCGGATCGGTGGGCAGCGGCACGGCATCGGCAGCCGATCCCAGCGACATGGCGGCCGCCAGCTTGCCGTCGGCACCGGTGGGCATCGGATCCTGACTGCCCTGCTTGTCGCCGTTGTCATCGAGCATCGCGTGCTCGGTGGCGAGCAGCCCTTCCCGTTCATAGGTGCGCGTCACCTCGCCCTTGGCATAGCGGAACGCCTCGAGCATGCTCACGCGCTTGTTCTTGTCGGCGTCCGCACCGTCAGCGGAAAACGCCTCGACGAAGTAACCGCCAAACAGCGTCGTGAACTGCTCGGCTCCGTTACGCGTGGCGGTGATGATCGTCCGCCCGGGCGCCGACAGTCCCTCGATGAACGGGCCGCTCGAGCTCGACGTGTCGACAAACACGATGTTGCGCGTCGGCAGCCGGCGCAGCAGCGTATTGAAATCAGCGGGACCCATGTCGGGGCCGGGCAGGTTGAACTTGGCGCTCGCGCCGTCGGCGCTGCCATGTCCGAGCAGGATGATATAGACGACATCCTCGGGCGTCGCGGCCTTGGCAAACCCGGCCAGCGCCTTGTCGATTTCCTCGCGCGTGGCGCGGCCCGTCACGTGCGTGTCGCCCTCGCCCATTTCATCGGCGAGGTAGACAAGACGCTCCTTGGGCACACCGACTTTTTCCGAGGCTTCAGCGAGCGTCGCGCCCCACTTGTGGAACAGCTTGCCGTGCTCGGGGTCGCCGGCGAGGCCGACGATGATCAGCAGGAACGCTCGCAACATCTACGACAACCCCACGGCGCGACGGTACCCCCACTCGGCGCACACGATGCCCATCAGCGCAATGAGGATGATCGGCATGTTCCAGAGCTCGCGTTCCTCGACAGACGTCACGCCGCGGCCGGCATAACGGACGTCTTCGGCCATTCCCGCCACCGTCTCCGGCGTGTAGAAGCGGCCGCCGGTTTCCTCCGCAATCCGCCGCAGCGGTCCCTCGTGCATCGTCGGGTCGAAGTATTCGGCGTCGCTGGCGCCGGCACGCACGTAGATCTTGCCGGTGCCGAGCACCTTCGCATTACGGGACGCGTCGACGGAGACTTCGTATGAGCCGGCCTCGGTGCTGACGAATGTTCCGCGGTACTGACCGTCGCGCTCGCCGGTCCACTGCATGGGGATGTCGGCCGTCGTGCCGCCGGGCCGCACGATGTGCGCGAGCACGGTGGCGTCGTTGAGCTCGACGTAGGTCGGGTCGACGACGGTGGCTTCGATGGTGACGGCTTCGCCCGGCTCGACGCGGTCGGGCATGGCGTGGACGTCAACCGGGCCGGGCACACCTTCGACCAGCCAGCGCAGCATCTGACGCCAGTAGTTTTCGTGGGTCTGATCCTCGAGCGTGATGCTGGCGTGCATCTGCCACTGCCAGGTGTCCTGCAGCGTCAGCGCGACCGCCTTGCCGCGGCCGTACTGCTGCCAGGTCAGCACCGGCTGCGACCGCCCACGTTCATCGGTGCCGGTCAGCAGCACCGTGGCGCCGGGCTTCGGTTCGAGCGGCGCGTTGACGCTCGTCACCTGCGGCAGATCACGCCAGCGCGCCAGCGACGCGGCTTCGCTTTGTGCGATCTGCGTCGAGGCATGTGATTCGCCGGCGCGCGTCGGCGACACCTTCAGCCGCGCCAGTTCCGCCGGGTCCGACGCCCGCGTCTTGGGATCGATCGCCAGTGGCAACGCATCCGCCACCGGCGTGCCGCCGTAGCCGCCTTCGCCAAAAGAGCGCGCGCCGCCCAGCATCAGCAGCCCGCCGCCCCGGCGATCGACGAAGTCGGCGATCATCTGCAGCTGATCGCCGGTAAAGGCGCCCGCTTCCACGCTGCCGAGGATCAGGCCGCGATAGGCGAACAGCTCTTCGCGCGTCTTGGGAAACCCGCCGAGCAGTTCATCCGGACCCTCGACGCCAATGCGCAAGAACTTGTTGTCGGCGGTCCGCTGCAGCGCGATCACCGCGAGATTCTTGTCGTCGACCACGGCGCGCTTCAGGAACTTCATCTCGAAGCGCGGCTCGCCCTCAAAGTAGAGGATCTTCTCGCGCGTGTCCTGCACGTCGATGAGCGCGTCGCGCACGTTGTTCTGCGCGACGACCTCGTCTGGCTGCGGGGTGACCTTGAACTTGAACGTGCGCGGACCCGCTTCAGTGGCCGTGGCACGGACGCGCGCCGTGGCGGGACTGCCGTCGGACGGGAACGTGATCTGCTGCGAGCCGACGATGCGGCCTTCGTCCTCGACATCGACCGACACCGTCTTGCCGGCATAGCCGGTCTGCGTGACGACGACATCGACGAGCAGAGAGGCATTCTTTAGGACCGAGCGCGGCGTGCTGACTCGATCGATCTGGATGTCGCGCGGGAGCGCAGGCGTGCCCACGCCCACCGTAAAGACCGGCAACTTCTCCGCCTTCATGCCCAGCAGTGCTTCGGCCAGCGACGCGTCGCTGGTATCGGCGCCGTCAGACACGAGCACGACGCCGGCTACCGGCAATCCGGCCAGTTCGTCACGCGCGCCCTGGAGCGCGTTGCCCAGACGCGTCTGCGACCCGTCGAACTTCAGGTCGTTCACAGAATTCAGTCGTCCCGCGGTGGACGAGAACCGGAACGTCCGCACGAGGAACCGATCCGACAGCGACTTGAGGAGCGGACGGTCGGCAGCGCCAAACTCCTGACGGACGAACTCGCCGCGCGCCTGGCCTTTCCAGTCGGGAATCTGCATGCTGCGCGAATCGTCCAGCAGGACGGCGACGACGTTCTGTTGCGGCACGGCCGCGCGCACGACCAGGGTCGGGCGCAGCAGGCAGAACAGCACCAGCGCCAGGGCCACCATGCGCAGCGCCGTCAGCACCATGCGGTCGCGAAGCCGTCCTTTGCCGCGGACGGTTCGGTAGGTGACAATGGCGACGATCATCACGGCGGCAACGAGCGCCGCCGCCACCAGCGACCCCGTGGTGACGTTAAAGCGGAATTCGCCCTGCTGAAAGACGACCGGGCGATACGTGAAGAGTGCCTGGAAGACTGATTCGAACAAGACAGCCCCTCAAGAATTCATAGGCCTACGCAGTTTGGCCGCAGAGCCGCGATCATACATGTCAATCGGGGCCAGCGGAATAACCCCGGCGAGGGGGGTCAATGGGTCATCGCGTAGAGCAGCACATCGATGCCCAGCGCATAGCCGGACGGCGAGAATTGATAGAAAAAACCGGGATCCTCGCCTTCGCGCTCCCATGAGTCGGCCACGTCCGTGTTGTGGGTCATGACGACCATGATGCGGCCCTTGCGGTCACGGATGGCGCGGAAATGGGGCTCGCGCGTCTCTTCGCCTCGCTCGGACGTGGTGGTCCCCCGCACCCCGCGCCAGAACTGGATGTTGGTAATCTGCGGCACGCTGGTCACGACGAACTGCGTGCTGAAGATTGGGTCGCTCAGCGGAACGTCGACGATCGGGTATTCACTTGGCGGGAGCGCCTTGGCGATTTCACCGACCCACTGCTGCCAGGCGCGCACGCCCCAGAAGTCATCCACCCACAGGAAGCCGCCCTTCAGGAGGTACAGACGCAACCGATCCGCTTCCGGCTGGGTCAGCCCGATGGTGCCGACGTCGGACGCGACGGTGTACGGGCAATCGAAGAGCTGGTCGTCGGTGAGGCGAACCACCCACTGGTTCGGCCGATGCCGTCCGCTGTTAAAACTGACAGGGGTTTTCGTCAGCTCGGATAATCGGGTCAACAGGTTAATTTCGCCGTAGGGGTAGTCCGTACGCCACCCGCCGCCACTCGGCTCGCTCCGCACGCTCGTGTACATGACGCGGCAGACCGTAAAGTTGCGGTCAGGCATCTCCGGCGGCGCAAAGCGAACCGCCTCGCCGAAAAACTCGCCGCCGAAGCCACCGCCGCGGCCAAACTGTGCGTACGCGTACCCTGCCGACGCCACCAGCGCAGCCGTAAGCAGCAAGATCGTCGTGCGCCGGCGCGCGCTCATTGTCGTCTGCCCCTTAATCTAGCCCACACCGCCGCCGCGAGGATCGCCGAGGGGAGCCAAATCCACTGCGCTTCGCTGACCAGTACCCGCATTCCACGCAGACTGAAAAACCCTGCCCCAATAGGTGACACCTGAATAGGACGCCACGGAAAGAAGTAGCGCTCCGTGTCGAATGGCGAAAAGAACGCGATGCCGAGACCGCCATTGGTGAAGGCATCAAGAATGCCGTGCGACGCGGTCACGCCGGCGAAGTACGCGCATGTGGCCACGCGCCCCCCAAGCATCCGTCCCACGACAATGCCGGTGATTGCCGCGACGAGCAGTGAATGCGACAGCCCGCGATGGCCGGCCAGATCGCCGTAGCGAACCCCGAACGCGAAGCCGATGACGTCGGCATCCGGCAACATCGAGCAGACGACGGTCCAGAACCAGAAACGGCGACCCTGTTGCCGCGCGGCGACGCCGATCGCGCTCGCCGCAATGGCGTGCGAAAAAATCGTGGGCATCAGGCCTCGTAATCGACGACCCGCCTTTCGATGCGCACGTCGCGCACCATCGGCACCATGGCCTGATGCGCCGGATGCGCCTGATAGCCGTCCAGCGCCGCACGCGATGCAAATTCCGAGTAGAGGACAAAGTCAGACGACTCCGGGCTGTGCAGGAAGTCGATGCCGACCTCGATGCGAAGCAGCCCCGGGATGACGCCCTGCAGCGCTTCGAATCCGGCCTTGATCCGGCGCAGCGTCTCGTCGCGCTCGGCGCCGGTCAAGTCGGGTTTCACTTTCCAGAACACGATGTGCTTCACCATGACTATTTCGTCCTCGCCTCGATGACCGATACCGGAGACTTCGTCGGCACAATGCGCGTGAGCTCGAAACCGGTGTTCGCGAGCAGTGCTGAAAATTCTTCTTTCGTGCGCTCGCGACCGCCCGGGAACAGCAGCATCTCCAGGTCGAGCACCTTCGCGAAATCAGGATCGTTGCCGCCGGCGATGACCGCCTCGAGCAGGATGACCTTGCCGCCCGGCCGATCGCCAAGCGCCGTGCGGATGTTCCGGAGAATGACCGCCGACCGCTCGTCGTTCCAGTCGTGGATGATGTGCTTCATCAGATACGCATCCGCGCCGGCTGGAACCTGCTTGAAGACATCGCCTCCGATCGTCTGCACGCGGTTGCGGACGCCGAGGGCGTCGAGCGCGGAGGCGCCGGCCACGACGTGCTCGAGATCGAACAGGATGCCGCGCATCTGCGGATAGCGCTGCAGGATGGAGCCGAGCACGATGCCATGGCCGCCCGCGATGTCGGCCAGCACGCCAATGCCGCCGAAATCGTAGGCGTCGAGCACCGCCGGCACGATGCCGGCGCTGAAGGACGTCATCGCCTTGTTGAACACCTCCGATTCCTCGGGATGCTGCGCCAGGTATTCGAAAGGCGGCATGCCGAGCACTTTGTCCGCGGCCGCCTTGCCGGTCTGCACCGAGTAGAGCATCTCCGGATAGATCTGGAAGTGCAGCGGATTCGGCATGAAGAGCGCCATGTCACGGAGGCTTCCCGGGACGTGCGCGCGCAGCAGGCTGGCCGCGGGCGTCAGCGCAAACGTCCGCGGCGCGGTTTCGGCAAAGATGCCAACCATGGAGAGCGCTCGCAGCACACGGTACAGGCCGTCCTCGGTGACACCCGCCGTCTTGGCGAGGTCGGCCACGTGCTTCGGCGGGCCGTCACCAATCTGATCAGCGACGTCGAGTTTGGCGGCGACATAGAGAGCCGCAGAGAGCATGTAGCCCGTTCCGATTTGCATCAGATGCTGGGCAGCGGCGACTTCAGGGGGAACGTGAGAAGGGGCACCGGTGGTCACGCGAATCTCCTTTGTAGGATGGTTCAGGCCAGAAACGCGGCGAGCGTCACGCCGGTCCCCACCGTCACCCACCTGGCCACGCGCGGGCGATGATGCTTGAGACGATTCCACTGCCAGGCGAGCAGCGTCATGCTCGCGATGAGCGCGAGGACGACCGCCACGGTCACGACCGGCGAGAGAGCCGTCGGGTACACCTGATACAAGCCAATGTTCCAGATCGAACCGTAGACGATGCAGAGGTGGACGACGTAGACGACGAGCGATTCCTGCGCGACGGCGCCGAAGACGTGCGGCATCCGCGTGATGCGGCGGCTGGCATGCGCGACGACGGCGAGGACGATCATGCAGACGCCAATGCGCAGCAGCACCATGGCCGGCGCCCACGCGAAGGGACCGGGCGACACAAACGGCAGCCGGTCGCCCTGCAGCCCGACGAGCACCAGGACGGCGCCTGGCGCGAGCAGCATCAGGTTGGCAAAGCGGTGCAGGTGCGCAGCGCCCCAGCGCGCATACACGCCGCCCACGCTGGCGCCCGCCAGCACGTAGGCCGACCATGGGATCAATGGGAACAGCGATCCCGTCGATGGCGAGAGATACGCCGCCAGCGTCGGTGGTCCATACGTCCGCAGATCCATCGCCCAGACGGTAGGCGCGACGCCGATCAGGAAGGCCGCCAGCGCGAACGCCACCGCGATGAACACACGCCGGCTGCGCGAGAGCAGGACCAGCAACTGGAGACTCAGCAGCGTCACGCCGACGAGCTGCAGCACATCTACCGCAAGAAACGCCTGCCATCGCTGATCGTCGACGGTGGCGAGGTCGGCGACGTGGCGCACGGGAAAATGCAGCGCGTAACCGAGCAGGATGAAGAGCGCAAATCGTTGCGCGCGCTTGCGCACCGCCGGCGAGACGTGCGTATGCACCGCCCAGTGGCGCATCGTGGCAATGCTGAAGGCGAAGCCCGAGAGAAAGAGGAAGAGGCTCGAGGTCAGGCCACGCTGAAACGTCCACACGTCGAACCAGGTGCCCGTCTGGTATCTCTTGTCGAGCAGCGCGCTGACGGTGTGGCCGTACATCATCATCACCACCGCCATGGCCCTGGCGAGGTCGATGAAGATGACGCGGCGCGCGTGCACGCCCGGCCCGGGCGCGGGTGGTGATGCCGTGTCGGACATCAGCGGCGGCGGTTATCCCAGCAGCGGGAAGACAATGCCCGTCACTATAAACCGGACGACGTGATAGCCGCCGTTGATGAAGATGAGACGCGCAGGCTTGCGTTCGAACATGTAGTTGGTCGCCAGCGCGGTCGACACCCAGCACAGCCCGATTGCGGCGCCTACCGCAATGGAGAAGCGGAAGCCCGGGTGTTCACCGACGTAGAGCCCAAACACCCAGTTCGCGATAAATCCCAGCACAAAGGTGATGCCGTAGGTCTTTGCCGGGTTGAATCCAGCCGCCAGCTGATCGCGGCTGACGCCGACGGCCGCCATCCACGTCTTACCGAAGAGCGGGCCATACCAGAGCGCACCAAGGGCGAATCCCAGGAGGGTGGCAACGAGCGTCGCCACGAGCGACACAGGCATCAGCGGTCTCCTCGAGTTGAAATTGCCGGCGGCGGGATCTTAGGCTAGGCGTGATGCGCTTGAACAGACTTCTCGTCGCGCTCATCGCGGCGTCGACCGCCTTCGGCTGCTCGCGGACGAGCGAGCCACCCGCCCCGCAGACAGCCGCCACGGGAGGCGCGGCGCCATCCACGGCGGCGACGGAGCGCAAATATCTGCTCGACCGCGTGGACGACGCGTCGGTCGTGCAGCTGTACGCGGATGGATTCGAGGCGCTGCCGTTGCGCGAGAAAACCTTGATCTGGCATTTGTCGCAGGCGGCACTCGCCGGACGCGACATCTTCATCGATCAGAAGCATCGCGACGCGCTCGAAATGCGCGACGTGCTCGACCAGGTGATTGCGCATGCGCAGGGAGTCGACGCCGCCACGCTCGCCGACATCCAGCGCTACGCGAAACTGTTCTGGCTCAACAACGGGCCCTACAACAATCTGACCGCGCGCAAGTTCGTCCTCAAGGTGCAGCCGGCGGCGTTTGCCGCCGCCGCCAAAGCGGCGCAGCAGGCCGGCGCACGGTTCGATCTTCGCTCCGGCGAATCGCTCGACGCCAAGCTCACACGGCTGCAACCGATGTTCTTCGACCCCAACGTCGATCCGATTGTGACCAACAAGACGCCAGCGCCCGGCAACGACATCCTGGAGGCGAGCGCCAACAACCTGTACTTCAACGTGAAGACCTCGGACCTCAAGGGCTTTACCGAGAAGCACGGCCTCAACTCGCGTCTGGTGAAGCGGCCTGACGGCACGCTGATCGAAGAGGTCTACAAGATCGACGGCCGCTACGGTGCGCAGATCGCCAACATCGTCAAGCATCTCGATGCCGCCATCCCGTTTGCCACTGAGCCGATGGCCAAGGCGCTGCGGGCGCTCATTCAGTGGTACCGCACCGGCGACGACGCCGACCGCGCGAAATACGACATCGCCTGGGTGCAGGACAAGAGCTCACCGGTGGACACGATGAACGGGTTCATCGAGGTGTACCTCGACCCGCGCGGCATCAAGGGCAGCTGGGAAGCATTGGTCTTCTACGTCAATCAGGAGAAAACGGCGCGCATCAAGAAATTGGCCGAGAACGCGCAATGGTTCGAGGACCACATGCCCTGGGATCCGAAGTACCGCAAGCCCAACGTCACCGGCATCGTCGCCAACGCCATCGACGTGGTCATTGAGACGGGCGATGCGGGACCGATCACGCCGGTCGGCATCAACCTGCCAAACGACCAGGCGATTCGCGAGCGCTACGGCAGCAAGTCGGTGGCGCTGTCGAACGTGCGCGAAGCCTTCGACCGTTCGACGCCGTCGTCGATGCGCAGCGAATTCACCTGGACGCAGGACGAGAGCGACCGCGGCGGCAAGCACGGCGACTTCTCCGCCGAGATTCACACGGACATGCACGAAGTGATTGGCCATGCCTCGGGCCGCGTCGCCGATGCGCTGCAGGGGTCGCCGCAGCAGGCGCTCAAGGAACAGTTCTCGGCGCTCGAGGAAGGACGCGCGGATCTCGTTGGTCTCTACTTCCTGGCGGATCCGAAGCTGGCGGAGCTGGGCATCCTGCCGGCGGCCGATCAGGATGCGATCGTGCGGGCGGAGTACGAGTCCTACGCGCGCAACGCGCTCGTGCAGCTGCGGCGCGTGCGCGAGGGCACACAGATCGAAGAAGACCACATGCGCAACCGGCAGATGATCGTGCGCTGGCTGATGGCCAACACGAAGGCCATCGAGCAGCGCACGCGCGACGGCAAGACCTACCTCGTGATGGTCGACCCGGTGGCGTTCCGCGAGGGCTGCGGCCGCTTGCTCGCCGAGGTCCAGCGCATCAAGGCCGAAGGCGATTATGCCGCGGCGAAGAAGCTGTTCGAAGACTACGGTGTGCACTTCGACCCGAAGCTGCGCGACGAGGTCGTGGCCCGCGTCGATAAACTGAACCTGGCGTCGTACGGCGGGTTCGTCATGCCCAAGCTCACACCGGTCACCGCCGCCGACGGCACGATCACCGACGTGAAGATTTCCTACCCGATGGATCTGACGACGCAGATGTTGGAGTACTCCGGCGCGAAGCGCTAAATCAACAACTCGTATCTCAGGACGTCCGACGACACGCCGGGCGTGAGGTTCGGGAATTCGGAATGGTGGTGCAACACGCGGTCGCGCGTGAAGCCGCACTTCTCGAGGACACGGTACGACGCCGCGTGCTCGGTATGGCAGATGGCGTAGAGCTCCCGCACGCCACAGTGCCTGGCGATGTCGATCATGGCGTGCAGACATTCAGTGGCGTAGCCCTGTCCCCAGCAGTCGTGGGCCAGCACGTATCCGGTCATGGCGCGCACCGGCGTTTCAAACGCCAGTCCCGTCCCACCCAAAAGTCGGGCGTCGCGCCGGTCCAGTATGAGGTACGGGCCGGCGGGCCACCGCATCCACTCGCTGTCGCTGAACGACACAAAGCTGCGTGTCTGATCGAGCGAGCGGTGTGTGGGCCACCCGACGTACTTCGTCACCTCGGGATCGCTGGCGTAGCGGCGGAAAATCATCTCCGCGTCGCCAGCCTCGGGCCGCCGCAGCACCAGCCGCGCCGTTTCGAGGATGGGGGGAGCATTTCCACCCACACCGTTCATAGGTTGTCGGGAAGGGCGACTTCGGCCTGTGGTCCGACGACGGTGTTCCACTCGCGCACGCGCCACCGCGTCACCACGCCGTGTGTGACGTACGGATCACCAGCGGCAAACGTTTCGGCCACAGCGGGCGAGGAGCCGCGAAACAACAACACGGATCCATCCGGCGGATTGTTGTAGGCGCCGCCAAGCACCAGCTCGCCGCGGGCGACCGCCGCGCGCGCGTAGGCTATGTGCGCGGCGCGATAGGGCGCGCGCGCCGCAGGGTAGTTGTCGACGACATCGTAGAACAGCAGGTAATGCATACGCGTCGGCGAGAGGATATCGCATCGAGCCGCTCGAAAATACGCCCGACGATGATTTGATGGGCAAAACCAGGCGCCGCCGGCTCGCGGAGAATGCCGTACCTCAATTCCTGCGGCCGGTTCGTTTCCTCCGTCGAGAGGTACTGGACCACCGTCATTCTGGGTTCCACGTTCCTACCTCGACGACGACGATGCCATCGTCGTCTCAGGGAATCAACTGCTAAATTACGCGTCGCGATGCGGTGCGTGTAAGGCGAACACCGTGGTGTAGAAATCGAGCTCGGCCTCGAGGCAGCGGACGATCGTGTCGGCCTTGCGAAAGCCGTGCTGCTCTCCTGCAAACGTCAGGTACTCGACCGGCAGGCCCTTGGCGCGGACGGCGTCGGCCATCATCTCCGACTGGTTGGGCGGGACGACCTTGTCTTCGAGCCCCTGGAACAGGATCAGCGGACACGCCAACCGATTGACGAAGTGAATCGGCGATCGCGCGCGATAAAGATCGCGTTGTTCCGGATACGGTCCAATGAGCGTGTCGAGGTATCGCGATTCGAACTTGTGGGTATCGCGCGCCAGCACTTCGACGTCGCTGACGCCGAAATAGCTGGCACCCGCAGCGAACACCTCGGGGTGAAAGGTCAGCGCCGCCAGCGTGGTGTAGCCACCGGCGCTGGCACCGCGGATGACGAGCCGGTTGCGGTCCACGTCGCCGCGTGAGGCCAGCACCAGCGCCGCATTCACCACGTCGTCCACATCGACAATGCCCCACTGGCCGTTGAGACGACGACGGTAGTCGCGACCGTAGCCGGTGCTGCCGCCGTAATTCACATCCACCACGCCGAACCCGCGGCTCGTCCAGTACTGCACCTGCAAATCGAGCGTGGCCTTCGCGGCCGTCGTCGGTCCGCCGTGACTGATGACGATGAGCGGTGGGCGTTCGCCTGGAGGAGCCGAGAAATCCTTGTTGCGCGGCTTGTAATAGAAGGCGTGCGCCGTGAGGCCGTTCGTCGTGGGAAACGCGATCGACTCCGGCGTAGAGATGTACCCGGGATCCAGATAGAGCGGCGCGGCGATGCGAATCGTCTCGGTTGCGCCCGTGGCGAGCTCGAGCCCGACGAGCACATCAGGCGAGGTCGCCGTGCCGGCGACGAAAAAGACATACGTGTCGGATGTGGCCAACCACTCCTGCGGCTGCACATCGGTGGCGATGTCGGTGAGCGTGCCCTCGGTGAGGTCGATGGTGGCGAGATGCCAGAGACCATCGCGCGTGTAAGAGGCGACCATCCGCGACGGTCCGGCAAACGCCCACGTGGCCGTGCCGAATATCCACTGCGGACGTCCGAACTCGGCGTGCTCGGCCGGATACCGCAGCACGGGCTGCGTCGTGCCGCTGAACCGGTAGAGGCTCCACCAGCCCGATCGATCGCTGGCGAAATACAGGGCCCCATCGGGTCCCCAGCCCGGCTGATAGATTGATTCTTCGGCGCTGCCTGCCACGAGGTTCGGCTCGCCGAGCGCGCCGTCCTCGCCGATGGGCGCGATCCACAACTCGGTGCCGTCCCACGGCATTTGTGGATGACGCCATGACAGCCAGGCGAGTGTCGATCCGTCCTGGCTGACACGCGGCGTCGAGTAGAAGTCGTATCCCGAGGTGAGCACCTCGCCCGCGCTCGACGACCCGTCCATGGGCAGGCTGACCAGCGTGTTCACGGGTTCGCGGTCGGGACTGGTGTGATCCTCGCGCACGCAGATCAAGCGGCGCCGCCCGGGATCGATCGTGAAATCACCATAAAAGAAACCCGACGGCGTGATGGGCAGGGGCGCGTTCGACGGGTCGGGATGCGTAAACTCGGCAAACCGATACACGCGCTGATCGGCGAAGTTCACGTAGTAGGCATCGCCTTTCGACACGATGTAGGCAGGACCGCCGTATTCATGCAGCCTCGTGCGCACGTTGACACCCGCTGGCGACAGGTCGCCGCTATGGCCGTTGACGTCACGACGGACGAGCACATTGCGGCCCCCCTCGCTCGGCCGTCCTTCAATCCAATAGAGCTCGCCTTCGTCCAGCGTGACGCCACTGATGCGCAGCACGCCCTGCGCGATGACACGGGGACTTAACGGCGATTTCCACGTTCCATACGGTGCTACAGCCATTGAATGGACTCTGGGTTAGTCGTTCACCCTTCCGGTTCCTGGTTCCAAGTTCGTGTTCAGTTCCAAGCAGGTTCTGGTTCCGGGTTCAGTTCGCGGTTCAGTTCTGGGTTCGAAGTTGCCGGTTCGGATTTCCGTTTTCGGTTCGTTCGTGGATGGTACGTAGGGCGGGTTCCGCGAAGCGGACCCGCCGCGAACCGCGAACCTGAACCGAACGTCCAACCCCTGAACTGAACACGAACCGGGAACAGAGAAGTTGGAAGAGTGAACGGCACGTAAATCAACTCCCGTCCCGAATCACTCGGCACGACTCGATGTCGAACGTGACCTCACCCATCGTCATACGAGTCTGATCGCGGAGGCTGGCGACGAATTCGTAGAAGCGGTGGACGTCGGCAAAGTTGCTCGCCAGGCCGATGGAGACGCGGATCGCGCCGGCGCTCTTGCCGCCGCGGTGGGTAATGAGCTGGACGAAGCGCGGCAGCGTCATGTCCAGACCTTCGGCGGCGCCGGCAAGCATGTCCTCTTCTGTCAGACCTTCCGCCACTTCACCCGCGCCCGGATTGCAGAAGCAGCCGGTGCGCAGCGAGATGCGCTGCAAGCTTGCGAGCTCCTCGACGCGCCGGTAATCGAGCAGGTGGCCGTCAGGGTCGTAGCAGTTCAACGTCACCACACCGCCTCGCGCGTCGGTGGTCAGCGGTCCGTAGATACGAACCATCGGCCGTCCGTTGGCGTGGCGGAGCGCGACGAGGCGTGCCAGCAACCAGCCGGTCAGACAGCGCACGCGCGTCTGAATCGTATCGATGCCAATCGAGGCGAGATGGCGCAAGCCGATGCCGACGGCGGGTATGGCGAGGTAGTTCAGCGTGCCGTCCTCGAATCCCGCTTCACCCGGCGTGAGGATGTGTTGGCGGCCCTGGACCGTCGCAAAGTTGACGGTACCTCCCGCAAACCACGGGCGCTGCAGCTTGGGCAGGACTGTGGTGCGGACGAGCAGGCAGCCGACACCGGTCGGGTAGCCAAACATCTTGTAGAACGACACGGTAACGAAGTCAGGCTTGACCTCCTGCAGGTTGAGACGATTGGTCGGCACGAACGCTGCCGCGTCGAGCACCACGTCCCATCCACGCGCATGCGCGTCGTGCACCAGCGACAGCGGATGTTTGACGCCCGAGAAATTCGACTGAGCGGGGAACGCGAACAGGTTGTCGGCCGATGGATCCGCCTTGCGCAGGAGCGGATCGAGCTGTGCGTGATCGATGCGCAGTTCGGGGAATGTGATCGGAGCGTATTCGACGGCGGCGCCTTTGGCGCATGCGAATTCGCGAATGCCGTTGACCGAATTGTGGTTGTCAACGGTCAGCAGGTAGCGGCTGCCGGGCGCGAATGGATACGACTCGCCTATCAATTTCAGCGCGCCCGTGGCATTGGCCGTGAAGATCGCCGTGTAGTCGTCCGGCGACGCGTTGAACCATTCGAGCACGGCGCGGCGCGTCTGTTCGACAAGGTGCGTCATGCCGGACGAGGTCAGGCTGGCCGAGTGAGGATTGCCGAACACGTGCTGCGTCAGCAGCTCCGCGTGCGCCCGCACCTGCGAGTCGGCGTGCAGGCCACCGCCCGTGTAATCGAGATACACGTGCTGCTGCGCGTCGAGCCGGCCGTACTCGGCGGCACGCAACGCGTCGAGCATCCCCGTCGACCGGTACTCCGGGTGTTCCTTCAGGAACTCGGCGTAGGCCGAGGCATCGTCCACCTTTCTATTATCGTCGCGCCGCTATGATTACCTGATGCCTGGAAAGATTGCGGTCGAAGAACACTACGTACTGCCTTCCATGAAGGACGCCATGCCGCCCACGCCGTTCTGGCATGACGACTATTCTCAGGCCGTCCGCGACCGCATGGCCGATACCGGCGACATGCGGCTGCGGGCGATGGACGAAGCGGGCATCGAACGGATGGTGTTGTCGCTTGGCGGTGTGGGCGTGCAGGACGAGCCCGACGCCGCACGGGCCGTCGAGCGGGCGCGCAAGGCGAACGATGCGCTGGCCGGAATCATCGCGACGCGGCCTGACCGGTATGCAGGGTTCGCGATGCTGCCGATGCAGGATCCTGACGCGGCTGCGGCCGAGCTCGAGCGGGCCGTCCGCGAGCTTGGGTTTCTCGGCTGTCTGGTGAACGGCTATACCAGCCTACGCAATGCGGATTCACCGAGCTTTTACGACGAACCGCAGTACCTGCCGTTCTGGCAGCGACTGGCCGCCCTCAACGTCCCGTTTTACCTGCACCCGCGCAACCCCATCCCGAATCAGCAACGAGTGTACGAGGGGCGCCGAGAGCTCATCGGCGCGGCGTGGTCGTTTGCGGTCGATACGGGAACGCATGCGCTGCGACTTATCACGAGCGGCTTGTTTGATCGGTGCCCCACCGCGACCGTCGTGCTCGGCCACATGGGTGAGCTCGTCCCGTTCGCCATCAGCCGTCTCGAAGCGCGCGTGAAGCACGCGAAAGCCGTGAAACTGCAGAGGCCGCCGAGCCAATACTTGCGCACGAACTTCTACGTGACAACGAGCGGCAACTTTCACACGCCGTCGCTGCTGGCCGTCATCCAGCAGCTCGGCAACGACCGCGTCATGTTTGCGGTCGATTACCCGTTCGAATCACTGGAAACGGGCTCGCGCTGGCTCGACGACGCGCCGATTGACGAGGGCGACCGGAGCAAGATCGCGCGCGAAAATGCTGAGCGGCTTCTGCGCATATAGCCGCGCTTGCGGAGCCTCGTGCGGTCCCGTACTATGACGAGTCCCAAGTTTATTTGCTGCTAGGAGTTAGAGGTTGAACAGTCGAGGTGTCGCGCTGATTCTGGCTGTAGTGGTGTGCGTGGTCACGGTTCTGTTTGCCGTCCCGGCGGACGCCAAAGCGTCGTCCATCGAGCTGATTCCCGCAAAAGCGGACGGCGTGCCGCAGGATGCGCTGACGCTGGCAATCGGCGCCGTGCGCTGTGCGGTCGCCTCGGGCGATATCAAGACGCCGAAGACCCTGACGATCATCGACTATTCGAAGCCATCGGTCGAACCGCGACTCTGGGTCTATGACCTGGCGACCGGAAAGCTGCTCTTCAAGGAGCTCGTTGCGCACGGCAAGAACACCGGCGACAACATGGCCACGCACTTTTCCGACGCGATGAACAGCCGCCAATCGAGCCTCGGCCTGTTCGTCACCGGCGACACCTACATGGGCAACAACGGCTACTCGCTGCGCCTCGATGGCCTCGAACCGGGATTCAACAGCCACGCGCGCGACCGCGCGATCGTCATGCACGGTGCGCCCTACGTGAACGCGCAACTGGCGTCGACCCAGGGCCGCATCGGCCGCAGCTGGGGTTGCCCCGCGCTGCGCGAAGCGGTGGCGCATCAGGTGATCGATACGATTCGCGGCGGCGGCGTGATCTTCTCGTACTACCCGGATCAAACGTGGTTGAAGACGTCACGCTTCCTTCACTGCGGCGCCGCAGCCTAGTGCGTTTTCTAGTTGTACGTAGTGTCCGGCTTTAGCCGGACCGTGATCGGATCACGGTCCGCCTTAGGTGGTAGGCGGTAGGCGGTACGTGGCAGTCAACAGGCCTTGAATTCCGCTCCACAAAATCGCCACGGCCACGCATAGCAGGATGAACGCCGACAGACGCAGGAAGACGTTCGTTCCCGCTTCTCCAAGACGCTCGATCAATCGCGACGCGAAGCGGTAACTGAGATAGATGCTCAGCGCGATAATCGCGATGCCAATCAGATCGGTTACCAGGTCGAGCGGCGAGAACGGAGCGCCGGCCCCTCGCGTGCCGAGCGTCACCGCGATCGAGATCGTGCCCGGGCCGACTGTCAGCGGAAACGTCAGCGGATAGAACCCGCGCCGCGCCAACTCACGTTGCCACGCATCCGCCACCGGTGCGGGCGGCGCCTGCGGCTCTTCACCGGCGTGCAGCAGCCGCCAGCTGGCCGACAGCAGCACCAGCCCTCCTGCCACGCGAACAATCGGCACCGAAATCCCAAAGAACGCCAGCACGTACGATCCGAAAAACATCGCCGCGGCAAGCAACACGAACGCATTGCGCGCGACGATGGTGGCGAGGTGATGCCTGGCCTCGGCGGGAAGATCCGCCGACATTGCCAGAAAAATCGGTGCGCTGCCAAGCGGGTTCACAATCGGCAGCAGCGCCGCAAGCGTAACGAGAATCGATTCGAAGACTCCCAACCGGCCGTCACTTCCTGACCAGACACCATGTCGTCATCGCGCGCTGACGCTCGACGTTGGTGGTCTTGATCGGATCGATCATGCGTCCGCCGAGGCGGTCGGTCCACTCGCGCAGCATGGGCTCGTCCACGAGAAAACGAACGGTGCCGTCCGGGATGCGCACGCGTCTGCGGGCCAGCCCAACCTCGGCCTCGAGGCCGATGTTCGACGCGAGCCGTGCAAAGAAGAGTCCGTCGCGTCGCAGCACACGCCACATCTCGACCATCAGCCGCGCGAAATGCGCATCGTCATCGACGAAATGCAACACCGCACTGGCGATGACCGCGTCCATGCTCTCGTCTGGCCACGGCAGGCTCGCCAGATCGCCGACCTGGAAGTTATCAACGGAAAGATGAGGCGCGTGCGTCGCCGCCAGTGCACGAACACGGCGAATCGCCTCCGCGTCGGCGTCGAGCCCGAAGCATTCGAAGCCGTGCCTGAGGAAATACGTCAGGTTCCGTCCCTCGCCACAGCCCGCATCGAGCACGCGCCGGCGGTGATCGAAACGGCCGCGCGCCAATTGATCGAACAGATAGATGTCTATTTCACCGAACTGCGCGCGCAATTCGGCGCTGGGCAGCGTGTCCATCACGTTTAGCCTTTACGCTATCGCAGAGTTTAGGTATATAAGGCCTCCAACATGAAGCCGACCGCGGTTTTCGCATTTCCGCTCCGCCTGATGTGCGGCTTGGCGGGCCTCGCGTTGTGCGTGGCGACGGGTCCAACGATTCTTGCGCAGGCCCCGCAGGCGCGGACGCCGACCGGTGGCGGCGTGCGCGTCTACCCCGTCCAGGGGAACGTCAGCATGGTCGTCGGTGCCGGCGCGAACATTACCGTGCAGGCGGGCGACGACGGGATTCTGCTTGTGGATACCGGCATCGCAGAGTTGAGCGAGCAAGTGCTCGACGCGATCTGGCCGCTGTCGAAAAAGCCGCTCGTCTACATCATCAATACGAGCGACCAGGCCGATCACGTCGGCGGCAACGAGGCGATCGGCAAGACCGGCCGGCCTGTCTCGACGGTCGGGCAGGTCCGCATGTTTTATCGCAACGACTGGCTGCGCCAGCTCAAGGATCGTAACGCCGCCGCCGATCCGTCGCTCTCCGCGCCGGGTGCCTACATCATCGCGTTCAGCACCGTTCTCGAGCGCATGAGCGCACCCGCCGGCAAAATCGCACCGATGCCTGAAGCAGCGTGGCCGAACGACACGTACTCCGAAACGCAGAAGAACCTCTACTTCAACGGCGAGGCGGTGCAGATTTTCCACCAGCCCGGGAACACCGACGGCAACAGCATCGTGCTGTTTCGCCGCTCTGATGTCATCAGCACCGGCGACCTCGTGGACCTGACGTCGTATCCGGTGATTGAGGTCGACAAGGGCGGCAGCATCCAGAGCGTGATCGATGGACTGAACCGGCTGAAGCAGATGGCCGTGCCAGCCGAGTACGAAGAGGGCGGAACGCTCATCATTCCAGGCCACGGCCGCCTGTCCGATCGCGCCGACCTGGCGTGGTATCAGCAGATGGTCACGATCGTACGTGATCGCGTGCAAGCCATGATTGGCAAGGGGATGACGCTCGAACAGGTCAAAGCGGCCAGACCGACCAGAGATTTCGACGGCATCTACGGCAGCACCACCGGCAAGTGGACCACGGACATGTTCATCGAGGCCGCATACAAGAGTCTGCGCACCCCTTCACGTCCCCGGTAACCAGGCATCTCGCCTGTCGCACGAGGAGAGAACGATGAAATTCGGGTTCCTCGGCCCCTTGGGTATCGCGGCGTCTCTGACCATCGGCAGCGGGGTGGCCTTCGCCCATCATTCCGTCACCGCCCTCTACCTGCAGGACGAGAGTGTGACGATCAAGGGCACCCTCAAGGAATTTCTCTGGCGCAATCCTCATTCGCTGTTCAAGGTCGAGGCTCCCGACGACAAGGGGGAGCTGCAGATCTGGGTCATTGAAGGCGCCGCGCCGACGCAACTGGCTGCCGACGGCGTGACCCGCACGACACTGCGCGCCAACGATCAGGTCATTGTCACGGGCCGGCCCGGGCGTGCCAGCGGCGAGCATCGCATTCTGCTGCAACGCATCGAGCGACCGTCAGACGGTTTCAAGTGGCAAGGCAACTCGGGCAACTGATCGGCTCTCGGGAGCAACCATGAGACTGCGGAGGCTGTTCGCGCCGATGTTGTTGCTGGTGATGACGGCGGATCTCCATGCCCAAGCGCAAACGGCAGGACCCCGGAGCGGGCGTGCGGCAGCGTTGAATGATCTGACGGGATACTGGGTGTCGGTCGTGACCGAAGACTGGCGCCTGCGCATGCTCGTGCCGGATCCGCGCGACTACCTCACGCTGCCGCTCAATCTCGACGCCTCAAAGATCGCGGACGCCTGGGACGTGACCAAGGATCAGGCCGCGGGCGACCAGTGCAAGGGCTACGGCGCGCCGGCCATCATGCGGATGCCAGGGCGGCTGCACGTGTATTGGCAGGATGACAACACGTTGCGCATCGACACCGATTCGGGCATGCAGACCCGCCTGCTCCATTTCACCGGCACACCGCCGCAGAACGCCACCCCCGACTGGCAGGGCTATTCGGTCGCGTCCTGGATAGGCCAGAAACCTATTTCCACCGCCGGTGGTGGGCGACCGGCGTCACAAGGGACGATGCCAGGCCGCCAATCGAACCTCGATCGCCGGCAGGACGTCGACATGGGCCAGGGTCAACTGCGAGTGTTGACGACGAATCTGCGCCCGGGCTACCTGCGCAAGAACGGCGTTCCCTACAGCGGCGAGACCACCGTGGAGGAATACTTCGACCGTTTCACTGCGCCAAATGGTGACGCGTTTCTCGTGGTGACGATCGTCATCACCGATCCCCGGTACCTCGTTGAGCCCTACATCACCAACGCGCATTTCAAGAAGATTCCCGATCGTGCCGGATGGGATCCGACGCCGTGTCGGGCCGATCAACCCCGGTAGCCTGGAGGTGACGCGATGCGAGTCTGGTGTCTGCTGTTCCTCTTGTTGCTTCCGGGCCGCGTGGCGTGGGCGCAGGTTGATTTGACGGGAGAGTGGTCACCGAGAAAGTACAACGACCACCGGGACATCGGGGATTACACCGGCATTCCCCTCAACGAGGCCGGCAAGCTGAGAGCCGCGAGCTGGGAACCGAATCAGGTCGATCTGCCGGAGAACATCTGCCGGCGGCATCCTCCCGAGCTTGGATTCCGCGTGGGTCCTTCGGATCTCTCCATCGACAAGGAACTGGACAAGACGACGCGGCAGATCATCGCTTACACGATCCATTCGTACTTTTCCGAGGAGACGGTCTGGATGGACGGCCGGCCGCATCCGCCTGAGTACGCCCTCCACAAGCAGGCGGGATTCTCGACCGGACGTTGGGAAGGCAACACGCTAGTGATCACGACGACGCATCTGAAGGAAGGCTATCTAACGAGGGCCGGCGTGCCGCGCAGCGCGAAGGCGACCATCACCAAGCGGATCAACCGCTACGGCAACCTGCTGACGATGGTGTTCTACGTGGACGACCCGGTGTATCTCGAGGAGCCGTACGTCGGAGAGGAGACGTGGGTCAACGCGCCCGAGCAGGTGGTCTCGCCGTTTGCCTGCGAACCGGTGACCGAGGGCGCCATCCTGCCCGCCGGCAAGGTCCCCAATTATCTGCCCGGGCAGAACGATGCGATCAATGACTTCGCGATCGAGTTTGGGATCCCGCCCGATGCGTCACAGGGAGGGAAAGACACTACCTATCCCGAATACATCGAGAAGATGAAGACGATGAAGAAGTTGCCCCGTACCACGACGTCGCATTACCAGCGAGCCGGTTAGCCACCAATCCATTCACACAGAAACTGAGGACCAGGATGAGAATTCGACGCATCGGGATGGTGATCGCGTGGTGTCTTCTGGGAACCTCCGGGATCACCTGGGCGCAGCAGGCTACGGGCAACATCAACGGCGTGGTGCGGGACACGTCGGGAGCGGTGCTGCCCGGTGTCACGGTCGAAGCCGCGAGTCCGGCCCTCATCGAACAGGTCCGCTCGGTCGCCACCGACGCTCAGGGCCGCTATCAAATCGTCGATCTGCGGCCGGGTGTGTACTCCGTCACCTTTACGCTCGGCGGCTTCGGCACGTTGAAGCGCGAAGGGCTCGAGTTGACGACGGGATTCACCGCTACGGTGAACGCCGAGCTGAGAGTCGGGTCGCTCGAGGAAACGATTACGGTCACGGCGGAAACGCCGCTGATCGATATCCAGAACATCAGGCAGCAGACGCAGCTCTCACGCCAGACACTCGAGTCGATTCCCGGCACCGGCCGTCTGCCGGGGCTGTACACCGTGCTGCCAGCCGCCGTCCTCGCGCAGCCGACCGTCTACAGCGTAGGGTCGGTCAATGAACGGGTCGCGGCCAACTACAGCCTGCACGGCGCCCCGCTCGCCTCGCCCGTCGTCGACGGGATGAATGCCACCGTTGCCAGCCTGCTGCAAGGCGTCGTCGTCTACAACCAGCTCACGTTTCAGGAGGTGGTCGTGGAGACGAGTGGCATCGGTGCCGACCGCGACAGCGGCGGCGCCCAGGTGAACATCGTGCAGCGCGACGGCGGCAACATGTTCTCCGGTGCGGCGATGTTTTCGTATTCCGGTCCCAGCCTGGAAAGCAGCAACTTCAGCGACACGCTGGCCAAGCGCGGGCTGCAGCCGACCGGTTCGCTGCGGGAGTTCTATGACGTGGGTGCGGTGCTTGGCGGTCCGATCAAACGCAACCAGGTATGGTTCCTTGCCGCCGTGCGCTCCGGCATGACGCAGCAGTACCAACAGGGCGTCTACTACAACAAGCTGCAGGGCGGGTCACCAGGATTGCCGCTCGGCGTTACCTTCTATGAGCCCGATCTGAGTCGGCCCTCCTTTACGAAGGAATACGCCAAGGACGTGACGCTGCGTCTGACCTGGCAGCCGGCCCCGAAACACCGCGTCGCCGTGGCGAGCTCGTTCCAGCCGAACTGCAACTGCCTGTTCGGTCTGTTGAACCCGGGTGTGGTGCCCGCCCCTGAATCGACGGCCGCGAGCTACAACAACCCGAACGCCATGCCGGTGGCATCGTGGACGTATACCGTGTCCAACCGCATCCTGCTCGAAGCCGGCGCGTCGGGCAACATTCATCACCAGATGGTGAAACGGATTCCCGGCGTCACTGCCGACGTCATCCAGATCACCGAACAGGCCAACAACTTCAGGTACGGGTCGCGAGGCACGAGCACCGCCGCCGGCGGCTCGTACACCCACGATCCGCGCTGGCTGTGGCAGCAGCGGTTCGCGCTCTCGTATGTCACCGGATCGCACAAGTTCAAGACCGGATTCAACCTGAGACAATTTGACGAGGGGAACCTGCTCAAGAACCGCGATCCCAACCAGATCAACCAGGCGCGCGACTACACGTTCCGCAACCGCGTGCCGGTGTCGGTGCGTATCTGGGCGATACCGCACGGATTCGAAGAATCGGTCAACGACATCGCGCTCTACGCGCAGGACCAGTGGACGATCCAGCGGGCGACATTGAACCTTGGCCTTCGCTACAACGATGCGAGCGGCTCGACACCGGAGCAGGTGCTCGTGGCCGGCCCGTTCGTTGCCGAGCGCCGCCTCGCCGCGACGAGCAACGTGCCGCATTGGCAGAACCTCGACCCGCGAGTGGGCGCAGCCTACGACCTCTTCGGCAATGGCAAGACTGCGGTCAAGGCGTCGCTCGGTCGCTACAGCACCCAGCTGATTACGGCGGCGACCAACCCGGCGCGGACGCTGGCGACCAGCGCGACGCGCACGTGGGATGACAACACCTTCCCCGTTGGCGATCCACGGCGCGGGAACTACGTGCCGGACTGCGTGCTGGGCACGTCGGTGCCCGGTGCCAACGGCGAGTGCGGAGCGCTGTCGGATCTCAACTTCGGCAAACCGATTCCCGGAACGCGCTACGCGTCAGACGCGCTCGAGGGCTTCAACCGTCAGGACCGCAACTGGCAGGCGTCCGCGCAGATCCAGCAGGAACTGCGGCCGGGCGTTGGGCTGAATGTGGCGTACTTCCGCACGTGGTACGGCGGCTTCCTCGCCACCGACAACGAGCTGACGTCGCCCAGCGACTACGATCCGTACTGCATCACCGCGCCGACCGATCCGCGCCTGCCGACCAGTGGCCAGCAGATCTGCGGCCTGTATGACATCAAGCCTGCGCTCTTCGGCCAGGTCTCGAACGTCGTCACCCAGGCGTCGAAGTACGGCAAGCCAACGCAGGTCTACAACGGCGTCGACGCCACGCTGAGCTCGCGCTTCGGACGCGGAGGCCAGTTTTCGGGCGGTCTCAGCATGGGGCGGACGGTCACGGACAACTGCTATCAGAATAACGACCCGTCGGTGACAGCACAGGCCGCCGTCGTGACCTACCCGCGCACCGAGGCGTTCTGTCACATCAGCCCGCCGTGGTCAGCGGTGACGCAGTTCCGAGGGATGCTGGTCTATCCGTTGCCGTGGGAACTGCAGACAAGCCTGATCTACCAGGACATGCCGGGCATCCCCATTACCTCCACCTACGTCGCCACCAACGCGGAGATCGCGCGCTCGCTCGGCCGCAATCTTGGCCAGTGTCGCGGCTCCGCCACGTGCAACGGCAACGTCACGATCGATCTCATCCCCCCGCAAACGATGTTTGAAGATCGGCTGCGGCAACTGGACCTCCGTTTTACGCGCAACCTGCGCATGGGCCGGTCGCGGGTGCGAGCCAACTTCGACGTGTTCAACGTCTTCAACGCGGGCAACGTGCTGCGCATCACCGACCGCTACGGCGCGGCGTGGCTCAACGCGGTGCAGATCATGGGTGGACGCCTGATGAAGGTGGGCGCGCAAATCGACTTCTGATAAATGGGGTCGGGGGTCATTTTTCGAGGACATGTCCTCGAAAAATGACCCCCGACCCCATTTTCCGTAGAATGAACGGGTCAGGTCCCCATGGGTCTCGCCGGTTTTCATCCCCTCGTATCCCGCTGGTTTTCCGAAACGCTTGGTGAGCCGACGTCGGCCCAGCTGCGCGGCTGGGCGTCCATTCGCGAGCGGCGGCACACGCTCATCGCGGCGCCCACCGGCTCCGGCAAAACGCTGGCAGCCTTCCTGACGGCGATTGACGATCTCGTGCAGGAAGGCCTGCAGGGGCCGCTGCCCGACGAAGTGCGCGTCGTCTACGTGTCGCCGCTCAAGGCCCTCAGCGCGGACATTCACAAGAACCTGGCGGAGCCGCGGCGGGGCATCAGGCAACGCGCCGAGGCCGAGGGTCTGCCGGCACCCCGCATCACGGCCGCCGTCCGCACCGGTGACACCACACAGGCCGAGCGCGCAAAGATGCTGCGCACACCGCCGCACATCCTGGTGACGACCCCCGAGTCGCTGTATCTGCTGCTGACATCCGCGCGCAGCCGCGAGATGTTGCGCACGGTGCGTACGGTGATCGTCGACGAAATTCACGCCGTCATCGGCACGCGGCGAGGCGCCCACCTGGCGCTGTCGCTGGAGCGGCTCGAACAACTGGCGAACGCACCCTTGTTGCGCCTTGGCCTCTCGGCCACACAGAAGCCGGTCGAGGATGTCGCGCGCTACCTGGTGGGGAACGCCGAGCGCGGCGAGTGCACCATCGTGGACGAGGGGCATCGCCGCGCCATCGACCTCGCGCTCGAGATTCCCCGCTCACCGCTCGAAGCCGTCATGGCGCACGAGGTGTGGGAGGAGTATTACGACCGTCTCGCACAGCTGATTGGCGAGCACCGCACGACGCTGATCTTCGTCAACACGAGACGGATGGCCGAGCGGACGGCACGACACCTGAGCGAGCGGCTGGGCGAGGACGCTGTGACCGCGCACCACGGCAGTCTCTCGAAAGACATCCGCCTCGACGCCGAGCACCGGCTCAAGGCAGGCGCCCTCAAAGCACTGGTTGCCACCGCGTCACTCGAGCTCGGCATCGACATCGGCCATGTCGATCTCGTGTGCCAGATTGGATCGCCTCATCGCATCGCGACCCTGCTGCAGCGGGTCGGACGTTCGGGGCACACCATCTCCGGCACGCCCAAGGGGAGGTTGCTGCCAATCTCGCGCGACGACCTCGTCGAATGCGCGGCGCTGCTGCGTTCGGTACGGCGCGGCGATCTCGACTGCATCGTGACGCATGACGCCCCGCTCGATGTGCTGGCGCAACAGATCACCGCCGAAACGAGCTGCGACGCGCACGGCGAGGAGCATCTGTTCGCGCTGGTGACGCGGGCCTGGCCCTACCGTCATCTGGCACGCGGCGATTTCGATGCCGTCGTGCGCATGGTGTCGGAAGGATTTGCCACCTCGCGCGGACGACGCGCGGCCCTCGTGCACCGCGATGAAGTGCACGCCCAACTGCGCGGCCGGCGTGGATCGCGCCTGCTGGCGCTGACCTCAGGTGGTGCCATTCCAGAGGTCGCCGACTACCGCGTCGTGCTCGAGCCCGAGGAGACGTTTGTCGGGACGGTGAACGAGGACTTCGCCATCGAAAGCATCGCCGGCGATATCTTCCAGCTTGGCAATGCCTCGTGGCAGATCACACAGGTCGTGGCGGGCACCGTCCGCGTCCGCGACGCACAGGGAGCGCCGCCCACCATTCCCTTTTGGCTCGGCGAGGCGCCCGCTCGCAGCGACGAACTGTCGCGCGCGGTGTCGGACCTTCGCGCAGATCTCGAACCCTTGGTTTCGCCTCCGGTAGAGGAGGCCTTCAGGCCTCCGGCTATCGCGTGGTTGGAACAGGAAGCTGGCGTCGATGAGGCGGCTGCCGATCAGATCGTCAGTTACATACGCGACGGTCAGAGCGTCCTGGGCGCCGTGCCGACGCAGCAGACGCTGATCCTCGAGCGCTTCTTTGACGAGTCTGGCGGCATGCAGCTCGTGCTGCATGCGCCGTTCGGCAGCCGCATCAACAAGGCGTGGGCGCTGGCGCTGCGCAAGCGCTTTTGCCGCCAGTTCAACTTCGAGCTGCAGGCGGCGGCGACCGAAGATGCGCTGCTGCTGTCGCTTGGCGCGCAGCATTCGTTCCCGCTCTCGGACGTGTTTCGGTATCTTCATCCAGCCACCGTGCGCGACATCCTCGTGCAGGCGTTTCTGGACGCGCCCGTCTTCCAGACACGGTGGCGATGGAACGCCACGATTTCGCTGGCGGTGCCCCGCAACAAGGGCGGACGCAAAGTCCCGCCGCAACTGCAGCGCATGCTCGCCGACGACCTGATGGCGGCCGCCTTCCCCGATGCGGCCGCATGCCAGGACAACATTCCCGGCGACCGTCAGATTCCCGATCATCCGCTCGTGAACCAGAGCATTCGCGATTGCCTCGAAGAGGCGATGGATATCGACGGACTGCTTGCCGTCCTCTCGCGCATTCACAGCGGCCAACTGCGGCTCCTCGCCCGCGACACGCCCGAGCCGTCCGCGTTCGCACACGACATTCTGAACGCGCGCCCCTACGCCTTTCTGGACGACGCCCCGCTCGAAGAGCGGCGGGCCCATGCGGTGCAGACCCGTCGCGCCGGAGATGGTGACGATGCGCTTGCTGCACTGGACGCGTCCGCCATCGCGCGCGTGCGCGAGGAAGCGCGTCCCGATCCTCGCGACGCTGATGAACTGCACGACGCGCTGCTGACGGCGGGGTTCCTGCTCGACGGCGAGGTCGATCAGCCGTTCGAGCCGCTGACCGCAACCGGGCGTGCCACGCGTATGGGAGGACGATGGGTAGCAGCGGAGCGCGTGCCAGAGATGCGTGCCGTCCATCCGGACGCGCCGCTGCAGCCGCCGATTGCAGTACCCGAATCACGCGCCGCGCGCGCCTGGGGGCGTGACGAGGCAATCGTCGAGCTGCTGCGCGGACGTCTCGCCATGGTCGGGCCCACGACCGCGGCAGCGCTTGCTGGCGCGCTGGGCATCGCCGAATCGGAAGCGGACATCGCCCTGCTGTCGCTCGAGTCCGAAGGCGTGGTATTGCGCGGGTCATTCGAGGGCGTACCCGCGACCGAATGGTGCGATCGCCGCCTGCTCGCCCGCATTCATCGCTACACGCTGAATCGCCTGCGCGCCGAAATCGCCGCGGTCACACCCGCCGACTACATGCGGTTTCTGTTCGCATGGCAACACGTCACCGCTGCGGACAAACTCGTGGGGCCGGACGGTCTCCGCGCCGTGCTCACCCAACTGGACGGCGTCGAGCTGCCGGCGCGTGCGTGGGAGCGCGATGTGCTGCCGGCACGACTCGATCGCTACGAGCCCGCGATGCTCGACATGCTGTGCCTGGCAGGCGAGGTCTGCTGGGCGCGGCTCTCGACGGGTCCGACGCCCGTCGTCGGGGCGACCCCCATTGCGCTCTTCCTGCGCGAGCACATCGAGGCGTGGTTGTCGCTGCGATCGACCGGGGCCGCTGCACTCGACGCGAACCCCATCCTCGGGCATCTGCGTACGCGAGGCGCATCGTTCAGCCACGACCTTGCCGCCGCCTGCGGATTGAGCGAGAACGACCTCCGTGCGGCCATTTCCGACCTCGTGGCTGCGGGGTTGGTGACCTCCGATGGCTTTGCCGGACTGCGCGGACTGGTGGGTGTATCGTCGGCCGCCACGACCGGCCGCTGGTCGATGTTGCCGTCAATCGCAGACCCGGCCACGCGCGAGAACGCGGTAGAGGCGTGGGCTCGCGTGCTGCTGCAGCGTTACGGCGTGATGTTCCGCCGACTGCTCACACGCGAAGCTCCAGACGTGCCCTGGCGCGAGTTGGCGCGCGTCTATCGTCGTTTGGAGGCCCGTGGCGAGATCCGCGGCGGCCGCTTCGTGTCGGGCATGTCGGGCGAACAGTTTGCGCTCCCGGAGGCCGTCGAGCGTCTGCGCGAAATCCGGCGCTCGCCCCTGGACGATCGCCTCATCACGCTGAGCGCGGCGGACCCACTCAATCTCACCGGCGTCGTCACGCCCGGCGATCGCATCCGCGCTATCCCGTCAAACCGCCTCGTTTATCGCAACGGCGTGCCGGTCGCGGCGATGGAAGGCGACATGCTGCGGATCCTCGAGCCGATCGATCCGGCGATTGCACGCGACGTGGCGGCGGCGGCGGCCGGCCGGCGCGTCCCGGTGATTAGCGGATATGTCGGCCGAATCGGATAGCGATCCGTGAAGCTCGACCGTTCAGGTCGTCACGTCGTTACCCGTTCGCGCGCATGTTATGTTGCGAATATGACGGAAAACAGCGCGGGCGGCGAGACAGCGACAGTCCAGACCGGCATCGCCGGGTTGGATCATATCCTCAGGGGAGGCCTGCCCGCCGGCGCGCTCTATCTTGTTGAAGGCGACCCGGGCAGCGGCAAGACGACACTTGGCATGCAGTTCCTGCTCGAAGGCGTCAAACGCGGAGAGCGGGTGTTGTACGTGACGCTCTCCGAGACGCGCGTCGAACTGCTCGCCGTCGCACGATCGCACGGGTGGGATCTCTCCGGGGTCGACGTGCACGAGCTGACGTCATCCGAGATAGCGGGTCTTGGCGCGGACGACCAGTACACGCTCTTTCACCCATCAGAAGTCGAGCTGGCGGAAACCACGAAGGCCATGCTCGAAGTTGTCGACGCCATACGGCCGTCGCGCATCGTCATTGATTCGCTGTCGGAAGTGCGACTGCTGGCACGGGAGCCGCTCCGCTACCGACGACAGATCCTCGCCCTCAAACACTTCTTTGCAGGCCGAACATGCACGGTCCTCCTGCTCGACGATAAGACGGCCCAGCTCGGCGACCTGCAATTGCACAGCCTCGCGCATGGGGTGATCGCGGTGGAGCAGTTAGCGCCCGAATACGGCAGCGAGCGGCGACGGCTGCGTGTCGTGAAACTGCGGGGCGTCGCCTTTCGCGGCGGCTACCACGACGCGATCATCGAAAGGGGTGGCCTGACAGTATTTCCGCGTCTGGTGGCTGCCGAGTCGCGCTCATCGACGCATCATGAGGTGGCGCGCACCGGGATTCCCGAGCTGGACATGGTGTTCGGGGGAGGCCTCGACAAGGGCAGCTCCACGCTGTTCATTGGCCCGGCGGGCTCGGGAAAATCCGCGCTGTCCACGCAGATTGCATTCACGGCTGCGAAAGCGGGAGATCGATCGGCCTTCTATCTTTTCGATGAGGGGCTGGAGACATTCTTCAGGCGTTCGGAGGGACTCGGACTGAATATTGCCCCCTATGTCGCCAACGGCATGATTTCCCTGACACAAATCGATCCGGCCGAGCTGTCGCCGGGAGAGTTTGCCGACCGCATCCGGCGCGAAGTGGAACAGGGAGACATGAAGGTCGTCGTCATCGACAGCTTGAACGGGTATATCCACGCGATGCCGCAGGAGCGCTTCCTGCTGGCGCAGCTGCACGAGTTGTTCATGTTCCTGCGGCAACGGGGTGTGCTCACCATTTCCATCCTGGCGCAGGCCGGGATGCTGGGCACCACCGGCGCCCCCGTTGACATCAGCTACCTTGCCGACAACGTGGTCCTGCTGCGATTCTTCGAGGCGGCAGGCGCACTCAGGCAAGCAATTTCGATGGTCAAGAAGCGCTCCGGCAACCACGAGCGCACGATCCGCGAGCTGCTGCTGCAGTCAGGCAGCATCTCACTCGGCGAGCCGCTGCGCGAATTCCAGGGCGTGCTGACGGGCGTACCACAACTCATTGGCAGGACGCCGCTGGAACCGATGGGACCGCAATGAGCGACCGGGATCATCGCGTGCTCATCCTGGCGCCGACCGGACGCGACGCGCCGTTGTCGCGTTCGATGCTCGCCAGCGAAGGGTTTATCGCCGTCACCTGCGCAGCGATGGAGCAGTTGTGCGCCGCCATGGGCGAGGGCGCCGGGTCGCTGCTCATCGCCGAGGAGGCGCTGGCGCCGCGCGCGCTGGCGACACTCGTCACCGCACTCGAAGCGCAGCCCGCCTGGTCGGATATTCCGGTGATCCTGCTTGCCGGCAACGAGTTCAGCACGTCGAGCACGCGACCCATCAACCTCGTCGGTCCACTGCGCAATCTGATGGTGCTCGAGCGGCCCGTGCGCCGCTTGATTCTCACGCGCACGATTGCCGTGGCGCTGCGGGCGCGGCAGCGTCAATACGAAGTGCGTGACCATCTCGATCAGCGCGCGGCGCTGCTGCAGCGGGAACGCGCGGCCCGCGCCGAGGCTGAACAGGCCAATCGCATGAAGGACGAATTCCTGATGACCGTCTCGCACGAGTTGCGCACACCGCTGACGGCCATCTACGGCTGGGCGCGCATGCTGCGGACCGGCGAGATTCGCGATAACCAGAAACAGCGCGCCATCGACACCATCGAGCGCAACGCCAAGGCACAGCTGCAACTCATCGAAGACCTGCTCGATGTCTCGCGCGCGATTTCCGGCAAGCTGCGCATCAACATTCGTCCCACCGACATCAGCCACATCGTGGCCGCGGTCGTGGAATCGATGGCACCGGCGGCCGATGCCAAGGGCGTGCGCGTGTATGTCTCCTCGCAGGGCGATGTCACACCACTGCTGGCCGATCCCGAGCGCGTACAGCAGATCGTGTGGAACCTATTGTCGAACGCCATCAAGTTCACGCCGTCGGGCGGCACGGTCGAATGTCGTGTGACCGGCGGGGCCGACGGACTGACGATCGAGGTCGCCGACACGGGGGCCGGCATCGATCGCGATTTTCTTCCCTATGTCTTTGACCGCTTCCGGCAGAGTGAAGGCGGCACGACGCGGCGGTTCGGCGGCCTTGGCCTGGGACTCGCCATCGTGCGTCATCTGGCGGAAGTGCACGGCGGCACCGTGCACGCGGACAGCGATGGTCCCGGGCGCGGCGCCACGTTCCGGATCATGCTGCCGCGCATGACCGCCCGCGAGTCAGCTCCGCTCGAACTACGGCGCCCCGAACCAGCCGCAGCGGCCGCGCCGCCGACACGCCTGGACGGCGTGCGCGTGCTTGTCGTCGACGACGAGCCGACGGCGCGCGAACTGTTTGCTGCCATCGTCGAAAATGCGGGCGGTGAGTTACGGACGGCCGCCTCGGTGAAGCAGGCCGTGGCGGTGCTGAAAACGTGGTGGCCCGACGTGGTGCTGTCTGATCTTGAAATGCCGGAAGAGGATGGCTTTGCGCTGATGACCCAGGTCCGCCAGCTCAGCGCCTCGCAGCACGCCTCGCTTGCGGCGGTGGCCGTGACGGCGCATTCACGACCCGAGGACCGTGCCCGGGCGCTCGATGCCGGCTTTCAGTGGCATCTCTCCAAACCGGTCGATCCGGCCGATCTCCTGTCGACCGTGGCGTCGTTGACGGGCCGCTTTGCGCCGATCGCGCAGTCCGACATTAGGGGCTGACACGCCCGCGGATAATCGCCTCGACCTGCGGCCCGCCGCACAGCGTGCGGATGCGCATGCGAAATCGGCCCGCGCGCACCGCATGCAGCCGACCAGCGTTCAGATCCGGATCGTCTGAACGCAACCCGATCACCGGCGGCGTGATCTCCTCCGCCTCGAGCGCGATTGGAACATCCGGGATCGCGGCAGCCGCGGCGTTCACGGCGACAACGCTGAGCGTGTTGAGGGCGTAGCGGCCGTCGGGTGTCATCTCCAGCCGGCTGGGCGCCACTTCCAACCGTTCGACGCCGCGCGGGGTGTTGCAGGCTTCGACGAGCTGCGATGCCGCAAACATCCGCGGAGCGACACGGATGCCTTCGGTCAGCGTCGCCGACGTCAGGCCTTCAGCAACCGAGACGAAATAGTTAGTGCTGCGGCTGCGGACGCCGCTCGACGCGCAGGCGCCGCCGAGTGCGGCGACGAGGAGGATGCCGGCGCGGAGCATGGACTCATGATACGTCCGCGTGCAGCCGTCGATAGATGCGGCGGCGGACCTTAAAGGTCCGCTTACCGTTTTTTCGTGCTCTTGCGCTTGCGCGACCCGCCCTTCTTCTTTGGCACCTTCGCGCCGGCTTTCCGCGCTTCGGACAAGCCGATGGCGATCGCCTGCTTGCGGCTCTTGACGCGCTTTCCGGAGCTGCCGCTCTTGAGCGTGCCGCGCTTGCGTTCATGCATGGCGCGCTCGACTTTCTTGCCGGCTTTTTTGCCGTATTTGGCCATCAGAAATGTCTCCTTCGAACCGATGGCGGTAGCAATCGACGTACCGCTCAGCGGCCAGACCACTCGCCGAGAAGACGACGCACGAGCACGAGCTGGCCAACGTGATACGACTGGTGGTCGCCGATGAGGAGGACGCCGCGCAGGTATGTCTGCCGCTCGTTGCCGGTGGGCACGCGCGCCAGCAGATCGATCGACGCGTCTTTCGCGATGGCCTGCATCGCCTCGCGGCCGCGGCGGTACGCCGCCACGCTTTCCTGCCACGCCTTCGCGTCAGGCGGCGCCGGATTCTTGGGCCAGTAGTCCTCCGGCCACTTCTTCTCGTGCACGTAGTTGGGATTGCGGCAAAAGTCGAGGATGTCCTCGAGCGCGATGCGCATGTGCTCGAGCAATTGCCAGGGCGAATAGGGAACGCCAGGCGGCTGCCGTCCCTGCAGCTCGAACGGCAAGTCCTTCACGGCAGCGTCGAAACCCGCGTTCGCTTCACGCCAGTCGAGAAATCGTGCGAGCTGGTCGCGCAGCGCGTCAGTCGTATCCATCAGTACTCCCTGAACGTGAGATTGAAGCGTCCCGAGAAGCCAAGCTCCGGCGGACCGCTACCAGGAATGATGCGCGAGACCCCGTGATACCGCAGCCGCGCGGGCCCGCCGAAGACGAACACGTCACCGGATTCGAGCAGCAGCGCGTCGACGGGATCCTTTCGCTTGAGCCCGCCAAACAGAAATCGCGCCGTGTCCCCGATGGACACGGAGACGACAGGCTTGCCCTGCGCAATGGACTCCGGCCCTTCGTCCTTGTCCTGGTGCAGGCCCATCCGGCCTTCCGCGTCGTACCAGTTCACGAGCGCGATATCCGGCGTGAACATGAACCCCGCGTCTGCAGCAATCCGCGACGCCAGCGTCACCCATTCTGTCGGAACTGGCTGCACAGGCGCATCGTCATGGTCGGCACGCGTCGCCATATATGTATAGGTGAGCGGGTTCCAGTGACGGCCGAGCGACGTCATCCGCACATGCATCTTGCCGCCGCCGCGGACGGTCGGCACATACCCGCCCGCCGGCCCCTCCATGATCCGCCGCGCCGTCTCAGCGATCTCCCGCTGTTGCTGGAGCGACAGGAACCCCTTCATCCAGATCGCGCCCTCCCCCACCTCGCACCTCGCACCTTCGCACCTCGCACCTCGCACCCGCACCTCGCACCCTCGCACCCTCGCCCCCCGCACCTTTACCCCTTTAAAATCATAAGTCCATGACCAAAGGACGACTCGAAGCCTTCAGCGACGGCGTGATCGCCATCATCATCACCATCATGGTGTTGGAGCTGCGCGTACCCGAAGGGACCGACTGGGCTGCGCTCAGGCCGATCGTGCCGGTCTTCTTCACCTACGTGATGAGCTTCGTGGTGCTCGGCATCTACTGGAACAATCATCACCACCTGCTGCATGCCGCCGATCGCATTAACGGCAAAGTCATGTGGGCCAACCTGCACTTGCTCTTCTGGCTGTCTCTCCTCCCGTTTACCACCGGCTGGATGGGGGAAAACCACTTTGCCCCACTGCCGACTGCGGTGTACGGGGCGGATCTGCTTCTGGCGGCGATTGGCTACTGGGTGCTGCAGTCGGCGCTGCTGGCCGAGCACGGGCCGCATTCCCGATTGGGCATGGCGCTGGGCCACGACATGAAGGCGAAACTGTCGCTGGCGCTGTATACCGCCGCCGTGCCCTTGGCCTTCGTCAACCAATGGATGTCGGACGTGATCTACGTCGTGGTGATCTTCATGTGGCTCGTTCCGGAGCGCCGCCTCGAATCAGCCGTGGAGCGGTCCGGCTGAAGCGGAACACTACTTGACGGTGTTCAGGCCTTCGGTCAACTCGACGTTCACGCCCCACGGGTCGGTAAAGAATGCGGTGGCAACTCCATTCGCATTCCTGGCATAGGGACGGTCGAACTTCACGCCGCCGGCTTCCAATGTCTGGCAGAACGCCGCGAGGTTCCTGACCTCGAAGCCGATGTGGTCCAGCCTGCGCCCCTTCAGCGGAGCGAGCGTGCCGGGTGCCGCCGCGACGTTGATGTTCAGGCCCGGCAGGTCCGCGGCCGCGTAGGACTCCTCCTCTGACCGGTATCGCCTTCCGCCAACTCCGCCAAACAGCTTGACGTACCAATCCTTCACGGCCTCCACGTCCTTCTCGGGTACGTAGTAGTGGATATGGTGAAGTGCGATTGGAACCGTCATCGGCGGCGGGGGCCGGTAGAGGTTCGCCTGTCGGTCGGCGACGAATTTCACGTTGATCGACTGGTCCTGCAGGAGCTCGATGCGCTCTTCCTCAGGACTGTAAACGTTCCCCACCATCCGGGTCCCGCTCGCGGCCATCTCCGTTTTGTAGCCGAGCGCCTTGAGGCGCTCGATGGTCTTGACGGTATTCTGCACGCGGAATCCCACGTGATTGAGCACGGAGCCTTCGGTGCCCGCATCCGAGTCCGCCTGGTTCAGAAATACCAGGGCACCGGGGAACTTGAGGACTTCGCGTGTGCCCATCATCACGGGCTGGGCGCCAAGGGCGATCCAGAACTTCCGGTTCGCTTCCATGTTCTTCACGTTGTAGTGCAGGTGGCCCATTGCCACACCCGCGCCGTTCGGGGGCAGCACCTGCGCGGCCGACACGCCGGTCAGACCGACGAGGACCAGCATCACGAGCACGATCACGGCTCTCAGCATTTGACATCGCTCCACGGCACACGGACGATAGGCGATATTAGACACCATGCACCCGGATCTTCAGGAAGCGATCTCATTCCACGAATCGATCGTCGCCGAGGGCAGCAAGGCACTTGTCGGATATGACACCGCCAAGGCGCTCGCCAACGTCGTTCTGCTCTCGGAGATTCCCACGACCTACGACAAGCGCGAGGGACGGCAGGTCAACGCCGGCAACCTGCTCCTGCGTGGCGTCCCGGGCGTCGGCAAAACGTTCTTTGGCGTAATCCTCGCCGCCATCAGCAACGCCAAGTTCGCCCGCCTGCAGGGACGTGCCGATCTGCAGCCGACCGAGGTCGTGGGCTTTCAGATGATCAATCCGGCAACAGGTGCGCTCGTCACTGAGTTCGGCCCGCTCGCCTCCGCGGAAGTGATTCTGCTCGACGAGATCAATCGCATCCCGCTCAAGTCGCAGAGCGCGTTTCTGGAAGGCCTGCAGGATCGCACGGTGACCGTTGGCAATACGACCTACGAGCTCCCGGCCTTCAGTTTTGCGATCGCCACGATGAACCCGGTCGAGCTCGGGCAGGGAACCTTTCCCCTGTCGGAAGCCGCCACCGATCGCTTCGCCATCATGGTGAACATCGGATATTTGCCGCCCGAGGAAGAAACGAAGCTGGTGAACTTCGACTTCAAGCGCGTGCAACTCAACGCGCTGATGACCAAGGAGCGCATCATCGAGTTGCGCGGCGTCATCAGCGCACGCGTCTTCCTGCACGAGCGGTTGGCGACCTACATCCAGCGGCTGGTGGCCGCGACGCGGCCGTACAACCCGCAGACCGATTCGCATCGGCATTCGGTATCCGAGCTCGTCGACCACAGCGTCGACCTCGGCGCATCGCCGCGCGCGATTATCTGCTGGGGACGGCTGGCCAAGGTGTGGGCGCTGCTCATCCGCCGCCGCGAAGAGGTCTACCCAGAAGACATCCAGGACCTGGCGCCCTACATCCTCGGCCACCGCATCTGGCTGGGGCCGCACGCCGCCAGCCACGGCCTGACGACGGAAATGGTGATTCAGGACGTGGTCGAACGGGTGGCCATCCCATGAGAAGCCGCGAAGCCGAGGGCGAACCGCTCGTCAATCTGTCGGAGCTCGAGGAGATCGAGCTGCTCATCCTGAAACGGATGCGCGAGTTCACGATGGGCGAGCACCGCAACAAATTTCACGGCAGCGGCTTCGACTTCGTCGGCCTGCGCGAGTGGCAGCCTGGCGATCGGCTCAACGCCATCGACTGGCCCAACTCGACGCTCACCAATTTCAGCCCGCTGATGGTACGCGACTTCGAGCAGCCGAGCACGGCCACGGTCGTGGCGGTCGCCGACCGCTCGCTGTCGACGCGCTGCGGCATCGACGGCGTGCCGATCGCGGCAGTGATTGCGCGCGCCATCGGCACGATCGGCATGTCGTCGGTCTTCTTCCAGGACATGTTCGGATTGATCACCGTCGACGCCGGCTTCCGTCATCCCGCCGCCGTGCGGCCACGCGTCGGCAAAGGTCAGGTGATTCACTGCGTGGATGCCTATCAGCACGGCCAGGGATCGGTGGAACTGAAAGAAGCCGGCACGCTCAGCATGACGCTCGGCGGCTTTCTGCGCCGCACGTCGCTCGTCCCGGTCATTTCAGACTTTCTGTTCGACCAACCGGAACAGATCATCTCCGAGCTTGCGCTGCTCAATTCCACGCACGACGTGTTCATCGTCCTCATCGACAGCGCGTTCGCGTTCGAACTGCCGCCGGTGTCAGCCGGCTGGATCAGGGCCTACGACGTGGAAACCGGCCGCTCGCGCGTCTTTTCGCGACGCGCTCTCCGTCAGCTCGCGGATCGAACACGAGCCTGGCAGGACCATATCGAGCGGCTCGCCAAAGGCTCGGCTCTCGACGTTCTGCGGCTGGGCATTGACGATGTGAAGAATGCAGTGGCGCTGAGTGAATTCGTCGCCGAGCGACGTCTGCGAAAGATGTAGACTCCAGTGCTCATGCGATGGTTGGTCCTGTCCTTGCTGCTGTTGGTTGGCGCGCCCGCTGGCGCGACGGCTCAGACAGTCGAAACCGATCCACTGCAGTGTTGGTGGCGCACCAGCACTCCGGCGGTGCGGGTCGGACAGCCTTTCGCCGTCGTCCTCACCTGCGCCGTGGTGGAGACGACGAGCGTCACGGTCGTCCCCGACCAGGGTCCACTCGATCCCGCCGTCGCGCAGATGCCGCCCTTCGAGGTGCTCGGCGGGACGCACCATGGCGATCTGCGGACGACTGACCATCGCTTCTTCCAGTACGAATACCGCCTGCGTCTTGTCACGGAGGATGCCTTTGGCAAGGACATCAAGCTGCCGGACATGGCGGTCTCGTATCACTTGCAGAGCCGTACTGGCCACGGTGCCGCACTCGAAGGACGCGAGCTGAGTTACAACCTGCCGCCGATGTCGGTACGCGTGCTGTCGCTGGTGCCCTCCGATGAAGCGGATATCCGCGACGCTACCACGGCGACGTTCGGCGAGGTGGAGTCGAGGCTCTTCCGCGCCAATGTGCTGCGCACCACTGCCGGCGTCCTCTTCGCGCTGGCGGGGCTCGGGTTGATCGTCGCGGTGGTGCGACTCTTTGGCGGCTACCGCTCGAAAACGGCGACCGATACGTGGATGATTCCCGACGTGGCCATCCTGCGCGCGCTGCGCCGGGACCTCAGGGCCATTGAGCGGGAGCGGCGTTCATCCGGGTGGACGGCCGCGCTCGTCGACCGATTGACGACGGCGCTGCGTGTCAGCGCGGCGTATGCATTGTCGCGACGTGTGACGCAGTTGCCGGCTGACGACGTGCAGGGACACGAAGGGCATCTGCTCGTTGCGACCGGCTGGCTGCGTCGCCGGCAGGTGGCGGTCGTTGGATCGGTTACCTCAGAAATGTTCCGTCAGTCTCGCCGCGACGAGTCCGCTGACGGATTCGATGAACTGGCGCGGGCGCTCGACCGCGTCACCATCACACAATACGGACGCGAGCCGCGCGTTGACGACGACGAGCTCGATGCGGCGATCGACGCGGCCACGCGCGCCGTTCGCCAGATGACGGCGCGGCACACCTGGTTGCGCCGGAAGCTTGCGGAGGCCGGTCGTCTGCGCGCGCCGGTCGGTCAACGAGCATGGTCGCGCTGGAACGGGTAAGTACCTTCGTGCGCGCCGCGTTCGCCGAGTGGGACGCGATCCGCTTCGCCGACCTTTTTTATCCGCATCGCAGCATCACGCTGCTGATCCTCGTTGGTCTCGTCGGCCTCACACTGGCGACGCTCGTGGCCCGCGCGGCATTCGGCCAGCGCCGCGGCCGTCATGAAGTGGCGCTCCCGGCTATTCTCGACGGCCACCGGCGCAACCTGCTGTCCTGGGTGCGGCACGCCCCGCTCGTCCTCTGTGTCGCCGGCCTGCCGTTCCTCGTCCTCGCCTTGACCGACCCCTACACCGCGCTCACGCAGCAGGAGGCCACGTTTCCCGGCCGCCGCATCGCGCTGATGATCGATGCGTCGTCGAGCATGCTGCGTAACTTCCCAACCGAGACGCTCGGCCGCAAGGCGTCGCGCGGCAACCCGCCGCCGGCGGCATTCATGACTACCGTATCGGCGGCCGAAATCTTCGTGCGGCAGCGGATGAACGGGAAGTATCGCGATCTGATCGGCCTCGTCGAGTTCGGCGACGAAGCCTACGTCGTCACGCCGTTCACCAATGACTACGACAACATTCTCCTGAGCCTGTCGCTCATTGGCGATTGGACGGAGTTCGTCCGGTTTCCCGATCAGGGGACGACGATCGGCCGGGCGATCGAACAAGGCGTGGGGCTGTTTCGCGCCTTCGACTTTCTGAAAGCGTCGGGCAACCTGCTCCTCCTCTTCAGCGACGGCCAGGACGATCAAGTGACGATCAACGGCGTGCCGGTCAGCGAGATCCTGCGTGAGGCACGGGAGGCGGGGGTGCCGCTCTACATGGTGCGCGTGGCGTACAACAGGGCGCTCGGCGAAGTGATTCCCGATTCGATCTGGAAAAGCGCGATTGAAGCCACGGGCGGAAAGTTTTACCCCGCGGCCGACGAAGCTTCGATTCTGCGTGCCGTACGCGAGATCGATCGACTGTCGGCCGGCACAATCGCCATGCGGCAGTACACGTCACAGCAGCCGCGCTTCCAGATGTTTGCGCTGATCGCGGCGGCGTTGTGGACAGTCGCCCTCGCGCTCAAGCTCACCGTGCCGTCGTTGCAGACGTTTCCATGAGGGTTGCATGAGAAGGGTCATCGCTCCACTCCTCCTCACGCTGCTGCTGGCGGCCGGTGGCGCCGCCGCCTGGCTATTCGGCAACGCCGAGCGGCGCGCCGCGGAAGGACGCCAGGCGTTGGCGACGTTGCAGTTCACATCTGCACAGCCGACGGCCGCCGATCAGGCGAGCGCCAATTACTGGCTCGCCAGGTACGACGCGCTGAGCCAGCAACACGATGCCAGCGGCGCCCTCGTCGAGCGCGATCCCGACGTATTGTTCGTCGCCGCGAATGCGGCGTATCGATCTCTCGATCGCAGCGCGACCGATCGACAGGCGCTCGTGCGAACCTTCGACGGCATCATCAAGAGCTATGCAGAGGTATTGAAGAAAGAGGGCGCACCTGAAGACGCGGCGTATAACTACGAATTCCTCGTGCGCCAGCGTGACACGGTCGCGAGGAACACCGATTCCGCGCGCGGCAAGGCTGCCGCGGCCAAGGTGGTGGCGCCAGCGACCGACCAGCCTTCGATTCATGGTCACCAGGGCGCGCCTCCGAAAACCACCGACGCGTCGAGCTTCCGCATCATCATTCCCAGGCAGACCGACGAGCGCGACGAAGAGCTCAAGCCCGGCACCGGTGACGTGAAGAAACGGAAGGGATAAGAACCGGTGTTCGCCATCACGTTGCCTGACGTGCGATTCAACGAGCCGACGTATCTGTGGCTGCTCGTGGCACCCGGGCTACTGCTCGTCGTGTGGATCTGGCAATTCGCCCGACATCAGCGCGACGCCAGGCGCTATCGCCGACGCCGCACGCTGCCGCTGCACGAGCGCCTGCGCAGCGCCGGTGGCGCGCTTTTCTGGCTGTGCGTCCTGCTGGCGAGCGCCTGCACGATGCTCGCGCTGGCGCGTCCGGTGGCGGCGGTGCCGCTGCCGCGCACCGCCGGGATCGACGTCGTGCTGTTGCAGGACGGCTCCGCATCGATGCGGGTAGGCGATGTGGCGGGCGATCGCTGGCAGCGATCCATCCGTTTCCTGCGCGTGCTTGGCGAATCCTTGCGCTGGAAGGACGACCGCATCGCCATGGCGCTGTTCGCGCACATCGCCGCGCCGCAGGTGCGGCTGACGAAGGACCCGAACACCTTCTATTTCTTTCTCGACCACCTCGCGGCCGAACCGCCGTTCCGGCTGGCCGACGATACGACGTGGGACACCAACATCGAGCTCGGCATCTACTGGGGCGTGCGCCTGCTCGAGAAGGACGAAGAACTGCACGGCCGATCGACCAACGTGCCGATCTTTGTCTTGATTTCCGACGGGCAGGCGTGGAGCGGCGAGGTGGAGAAGTCGATTCACCTCGTGAACGCCCGGCACATCCCGTTGTTCGTCGTCGGCGTGGGCACCACCACCGGCGGCATCATCCCCGAGCCGCCGCCCAAGCCGGCGGCCAACGACGACGAGGCCGCCGCGCCGCTGCCGCCGATTCACGCCTCGCTGGATCGCGCGTCACTCGGCAGGATCGCCACGGCCGGCGGAGGCCAATACCTGGAGATCGATCGCGATACCGACCGCGAGATTGCCAACCGCATCATCGACGCTGGCCGGCGGCGCGCCGGAACGATCGGCATTCAGCAGGGCGCACAGGATTTGTACTGGTATTGCCTGCTTGCCGCCGTCTGTTTCGTCGCGCTTGGCGGGCTCATGCTCACCGAGCGCACCGACCTTGTCCTGCAGTGCGCCGGCGTCGTCTCGGCCCTCGTCACAGTGTGGATGCTGACACGCTGATCACGGTCCGCCTGAAGGCGGACACGATGGGATCACCGAGTGTCTTCATTCATCATCCTTCGATCGGCGCCGATGTGCCGTCCCCGATCGCACAAATATCGACAGCACGAAGCTGACAACGGTGACGACGAGCGCGCCCACGAACGCCGCCTGGAAGCCATCGACGTGAAAGCCGAGATCGAGTGCGTCGGACACGGCACCCGTCAACCAGAGCATCAGCGCATTCAGGACGAAAATGAACAGGCCCAGCGTGATGACGAGGATGGGAAGCGTGAGCAGCTTGAGGAGGGGTCTGACCGAGATATTGATCACGCCAAAGATCAACGCCACCGCAAAGAGCAGCCGCCAGTCGCCGTCGAACGAAATGCCCGCGACCAGCCGCGTCGCCGCCCACAGCGCGGCGGCGTTGATCAGAATGCGCCAGATCAGCCACATCGGCCGCTACTGCGGCCAGTTGGCGTTGGGGTCCATGTTGAGTATCGACTGCGCCTGCACCTTCGGGATCATCGGCTTCAAGTACGGCCGGCCCACGCTCTTGTGGCACGAGTAGCAGCTCTCGAGCATCGTCTTGTAGGTGGCCGCGAATTTCGCGCTGTCTTTCGCTTCAATGGCCGCCTTGACGTCAGCCAGGCTGCTCGTGTCGATGCCGCCGAAGATGCCTTCGATGTTCACTTCTTCCCTGTCAGGACCGGACGAGCGCATGGTCGGCGACTTCTTGATCAGCCACTGGATGTGGCCGCGCGTCTCGTTGAAGTAATACTGGGCGAGCGGCCAGTTCTTCGCCTGACCCGCAAACCAGAGGTTCGTCCAGTGCCACTGCACGTCCATCATGATGTGCGAATTGGATGGCACCAGCTCCTTGAGATGCGCCACTTCCGCGGGCAGGCTGTCCATCGTCGGCAGCGGCGCTGGCCGCGGCGCCTGTGGCGCGGCCGCCTGCGCCGGCGCCGGTGCCGGCTGCGCCGGACGCGGCTGACCACCCTGCCGCTGCTGGGCGGCGTGCACCGCGGGCACGAGCTGCGTGGAGATTCGATCGATGGCAACGCCCAGCACCACACCAACCGCGAGAAGCCACGCTCCTCGATTCCAGATCGTCCTGTTCATATTCATCGCCTGCTCCAGATAGTTGTCCGGGTCGCCAAGAGTCTACAGGAGAGTGAATTATGAGAATGTTTCTCACGATGCGCGCTTGCGATACTGGCGAACAGCAAGCGTGAGGATGACGAGCGCGGAGACGGCGAGAATCGAGAGGGGCCGCACGATGGCGGCGGGCCCCGCCCCCTTCATCAGGATCGCGCGTGAGATGGTGACGAAGTGGCGCACAGGATTGATCTCTGATGCGGCGCGCACCCACGGCGCCATGCTGTCGATGGGCGTGAACAGTCCGCTCATCAGCAGGTAGACGTTGACGATGAAGAAGGTGACGAACATCGCCTGCTGCTGCGTCTCGACGAGCGACGAAATCCACAGCCCGATGCCGAGCGCCACCGCCAGGTAGACCGTCGCCGACGCAAACAGCAGCGGGATGCTGCCGCGCGTGGGAATATCGAATACCACCTTGCCGACGATCAGCCCCAGCGACAGCTCCAGCAGGCCGAGCACCCAGAACGGCAGCAGCTTCGCCGTGATGAATTCGCCGCGGGTGATCGGCGTGACGTTGAGCTGCTCGAGCGTACCGAGCTCCTTCTCGCGCGCGATGTTCTGCGCCGAGAGCAGCGTGCCGATCATCGTCACCAGCGCCACGAGAATGCCTGGCACCATGTAGTGCTGATAGTTCAGCGTCGGGTTGTAACGGCCGCGCGTGCGCACATCGATGCGCGCCACGCCGCGCAGCGGACCCGCCTTGACCGTCAGGATCGATGGCCGTAGCCGCGGCGTGAGCTCGGCTGCGTAGTCGGCGAGGACGCGAGCGGCATATCCCTGCACAATCCCGGCTGCCGACCCTTTCTCGGCGTTGACCGACAGTTCCACCGACGCGATACCCGTACGCATCAGCGACGCTTCGAAGTCGTGAGGAATCGCCACTACCATCGTGACCGTGCCTGACAGCAGCGCCTCGTTGGCGGCATCGAGTGACGGCACGGTGTCGACGATCTGGAAATGCCCTGACGCCGCCAGATGGCTGATGACGCCTCGTGACGTGCTGGTGCGATCGAAATCGGCGATGGAGATCGGTGTGTTGCGAATCTGAAACGTCGCCGCATTCGAGAGGATGAGCAACTGCACGACTGGAACGATCAACACCTGCGCCAGCAGCACGCGGTCCCGTACGATGTGCAGCACTTCGGCCTGGGCGAGAAAGAGGATGCGGCGCACGGCTACTCCAGCCGCTCCTTGAAGGAGCGCACGCTGGCCACGAGCAGCAGCGCCGCCATCCCGGCAAGGATCAGCGTCTCGCGCCACAAGTAATCCAGGCCGATGCCCTTCAGCATGATGCCGCGGGCGATGACGACGAACCACCGCCCGGGAACGACGTTTGAAATGATGCGCAGGGGCGCCGGCATGCTTTCGACAGGAAAAATGAATCCCGACAGCAGCACGTTGGGCAACATCGTCCCGAGCAGCGCGCCCATCATCGCCACGCGCTGCGACGAGGTACGTGCCGAGACGAGAATTCCCAGGGCCAGCGACACCAGAATGAAGAGCGCGCCTTCCGCGAGCAGCAGCAGCAGGCTGCCGCGCAGCGGTACACCAAACACGAGCCGTGCTTCGCCGATAATGGCCATCGTGCTGATGAACCCGATGAAAAGGTAGGGCGCGACCTTGCCGACGATGATGTGCCACGGCTGCAGCGGCGACACGAGCAGCGCTTCCATCGTCCCCGTTTCCTTTTCGCGAGTGAGCGAGATGGCCGTCATCATCGACGACACGATCGTCAGCACAAACGCCATCAGGCCCGGCACGAACAGGTTCGAGCTCTCGCGTGTCGGATTGAAACGCAGTCGCACCGTCGGCACGATGACAACCTGGCGCGTGCGCGCGCCAACCTCGCGCTGATATCCGTCCACGACTGCCTGCGCATAGGCCTGCAGCAGGCTTCCGGTGTTGGGTTCGGTCGCGTCGGTGACAATAAGGATCTGCGCCGGTTCGCCTCGCGCCAGGTCGCTGGCGAAGCCGGCCGCAAAGACGACCGCCTGCTGTGCCTGCCCCGTCTGGAAGAGCGGATCGAGGTCCACGCTCCGCTGCACGACCGCTACGGTTCGAAACACCCCGGACGCGGCAAAACGATCACGCAGCGCCAGGGTCGCATAGTCGGGTGCCGGATCGACCACCGCGAGCCGGACGTCATTGACGTCGGTGCGAATCGCAAATCCAAACAAGACCACCTGGACGATGGGCAGGGCGATGAGCACGGCCAGCGTGCGGCGGTCCCTGAGGATGTGGAACGCTTCCTTACGCAGCAGCCCGCGCAGCGCCGTCATGAGGCAACCTCGGACGGTCTCGCCAAACGCACGAACACCTCGTCAATCGAGGCCACGCCGAATTGCTGCTTCAATTCAGCGGGGGTGCCAATGGCGCCGATGCGCCCCGCCACCATGATCGAGATGCGGTCGCAGTACTCCGCTTCGTCCATGTAGTGGGTGGTGACGAGCACCGTCGTTCCCCGCGATGCGGCTTCGTAAATCAACTCCCAGAACTGGCGGCGAGTGACCGGATCCACGCCGCTCGTCGGCTCGTCGAGAAACACGATGGGCGGCTCGTGCACGACGGCAACCGAGAACGCCAGCTTCTGGCGCCAGCCAAGCGGCAGGCTGCGGACCTGCTCGTCGGCCAGGCGCGCGAGACCCAATCGCGTCAGCACGCGGTCGGTGCGCTCGCGAATCTGCTTGAGCGTGAGGCCGTAAATGCCACCGTAGAGACGAATGTTTTCGCGCGGCGTCAGGTCCTCATAGAGCGAGAAGCGCTGACTCATGTAGCCAATGCTTCGCTTGATGGCTTCACTTTCGGTATAGACGTCGTATCCGGCGACGCGTGCCGTGCCACCGCTTGGCTCGAGGAGGCCGATGAGCATGCGCATCGCCGTGGTCTTGCCCGCGCCGTTCGCGCCGAGAAAGCCAAAGACCTCGCCCTTGCGCACATCGAAGGTGATGTGATCGACCGCCGTGAAGTCACCGAAGGTACGCACCAGATCTTTCACCGCGATCGCCGCATCGCTCACGCCGCACCTGCCTTCAGCTCTTCGTCGGGAGAGCCTGTGCGTGCCATGAAGGTGTCTTCGACGGTTGGCTCGATCGGCTCCGCCGACGCGTCGGCAAATCCTTTGGACGTCAGGAAGTTCGCGACCTCGCCCGCCAGTTGTGTCGCGGGTACATCGGTGCGCACGTCCGTGTAGTGGATGACCTCTCCAAACGGGTAGACGCTGTTGGCGTGCTCGTAGGTCCGCAGCGCGAGCAGCGCCTTGTAACGCTCGTGGACGTGCACGCCCAGCAGCGGGCGAGCGAAACCGCGCACGATGCCGCCCGGAGTATCCACGCCGAGCAAGCGGCCGCGGTGGATCAGCGCGATACGGTCGCACCGGTTGGCCTCGTCCATGTACGGCGTGGAAACGATCGTCGTCAGCCCACCCTGCTTCAGCGCGGCGAGCAGCTCCCAGAATTCCCGGCGCGATACCGCGTCGACGCCGGTTGTCGGCTCGTCGAGCACGAGAATCTCGGGCCGGTGCACGAGCGCGCAGCAGAGCGCGAGCTTTTGCTTCATGCCACCGGACAGAGCTGCGGCGCGGCGGTCGTTGAAGCGTTCGAGTTGCGAATAGATCGGGGCGATCCTCTCGCGCTCCTGCTCGAGGGTCGTGCCGAAGACCGACGCAAAGAACCGAAGATTTTCTTCAACGCTCAGATCGGGATAGAGGGAGAAGCGGCCGGCCATGTAGCCGACACGCTGACGGAGTGCCCGGTAGTCCTTGACCACGTCGCGGCCCTTTCCAGCACAGTGGGATCCGAAGCTTGGAATTCACGTGACTTGAAGTCGCGGC
>JADMIO010897334.1_pt1 | contig 61671 bp, 43 predicted proteins | sample 8958161 | NCBI WGS metagenome assembly JADMIO01 (sample SAMN16585339, study PRJNA669376) | soil metagenome | isolation source: Crop rotation soil | place: USA: Cullars Rotation, Alabama | collected 2011
GCCGCGACTTCAAGTCACGTGAATTCCAAGCTTCGGATCCCACTGTGCTGGAAAGTAAGCCGCTCCCCAGGTGGAATCACACCCATTGCTTCCCCTCCAATAATGATTGGGAAGTTTATCGAGTATTACCCACAGTTTCCCGTGGCTGTCCTCGCCCCGGGGGTACGTTACCTACGTGTTCCTACCCCGTTCGCCGCTGTCCCCCTTGCGGGTTCTCGCTCGACTTGCATGCCTAATCCACGCCGCCAACGTTCATTCTGAGCCAGGATCAAACCCTTTTGGTAGTGTTTCGAAAAACAAGTCCGGCAAGCCGAACCTGTCGTTGTCAACGGGTTTGATAGCCGGACACACGTTAGACGATATTGTGGCTCCTTTCGGAGCCTGGATACGACCTTCGTACGTCCAGCAACCGCTTTCAATTTAATGCAAAGCTGATTCTCAGAACCATCCAACCAGATTGTCAAAGAGCGATCCGGGACATTTGTAACCCGGTGGCGAAACAGCAGTCTCGCGAAGAGAGACCTATCCTAGTCGACCCAAGCAGAATGTCAACTGGTCCCCCTCGGATTTGTCGCAGACCTGTCAAACTGCCTGCGAATCCAAGGCTCCGAGTATTTCGGTCGCCGTGCTTAAGCCACTGAAATCGAAATGGCATCGCTGGCCGGAAAAACGCAACCATTGGCTGGAAAACGATTACGGCACAGTTGTTCTTTTGGCATAAAGTCAGGAATATTTGATGCTTGGCGTGGGTCCCCATCAATACGAGGCAGATGTTCTGCCCAGACTTCGAGCGGCCAGATCTTGATCAACAGGCCTGCTCTGCGCCGCTGATTCTTATTTTGAGATGAGGAAGGTACTTGCCATGAAGAAGTTCGCACTGGGAGTTCTCGTTCTAACAGCAATCGGCTGCGGCGGCCCACCGGCTGCCCCTCCCAAGGCTCCTGGCCCAGCTCCCCATATGGGCACACCACCGGCTCATACGCCTGCAGACAAGCCTGCCGATAAGCCCGCTGACAAACCTGCCGACGGCGACAAGCCAGCCGATGGCGCTACCGATAAACCAGCCGATGGCGACAAACCCGCTGACAAGCCCGCTGATAAGCCGGAAGGCGACAAGTAGGAATAGTCATTAGATGCATGGCGGGTTCCATCATTGATGTGGCAGGTGTTCTGCCCAGACTTCGGGCGGCCAGACGTTGATCAATGGCTGCTCATCGCCGCAAAGTTCGAAAAACGACGAGAGGTTTTTGCCATGAAGAAGTTTGCATTGGGTTTGCTCGTTCTAGCCGCAATCGGCTGCGGTGGCCCACCACCTGCCCCTCCCCCGACGCCAACGATGACTGCCCCTCCAGGAGGCCACATGGGCACGCCACCGGCCCATACGCCTGCTGACAAGCCAGCGGATAAGCCCGCTGACAAACCAGCCGACGGTGACAAGCCTGCCGACAAACCAGCGGATGGCGCTACCGATAAACCAGCTGATGGTGACAAGCCCGCTGACAAGCCGGAAGGCGATAAGTAGGAATAGTTCGCTGACCGATTCCGTTGCAGCGGAGTCGGCTGCATGTTACTGACTGATGGGGTGGATGCAGATCGCTTCCACCCCATTTTTGTTTTGAAGATCCGGTACTTTCTCGAATCACTACGCGAGTGCCTCTATGCGATACGAAGGATGGGACGCATTCGATCGCCAGCCCGAAACGCCGGCTCTGTGCCTCGACATGGATCGCTTTGAAGCGAACCTCGCTGCGATGGCTCTTGCCGTTGCCGCAAGTGGAAAGCAGTGGCGGCCCCACTCCAAGTGCCATAAGACACCCCAAGTCGCCACGCGACAGATTTCCGCAGGCGCCATCGGAATCACCTGCGCCAAAGTCTCAGAAGCAGAACTCTTCGCCGAAGCAGGAATTCGCGACCTGTTGATCGCCCATCTGCCGGTCGGGCCCGCACGAGTCAATCGCGTCACCCAACTCTGCAAATCAGCGGATGTGATTGTGACATGCGATCACTTTGCGCAAGCCGAGCCCCTCTCCGCAGCCTGTCAACGGGCCGGTGTTCAATGTCGCGTTCTTGTCGACATCAACATCGGAATGAATCGTACGGGCATCACGCCGGGCCGCGACGCACTGGAACTGGCCCGCGCGATTGAACAACTCCCCGGCCTGCGTCTGGCGGGCATCATGGGCTACGAAGGTCACGTGATGCGGATGTCGGACGGCAACGAGAAAGAGCGTGTGATTCGCGAAGCGCTGGGGATTCTCAACCAATCTCGTGAACAGTTTTTGCAAAGCGGCCTGTGCTGCGACATTGTCAGCGCCGGGGGAACGGGATCGCTGAGCTACGCGGCCGTCGCGCCGGGCATCACAGAACTGCAGTCCGGCGGCGGGATCTTCGGCGATCCATTCTATACAAAGATGCCGGGTGTTTCAGGCTACGAACCGGCGCTGACGGTTCTGTGCACGGTGGTGTCACGCCCCTCGATGGACCGTGCCGTGCTGGATGCCGGGCGCAAAGCCATTACAGGCGAAAATCATCCCCCGCTGGTCAAAGGTCATCCCGATTCCAAAGTGACGATGCACAGTGCGGAACACATTGTCGTCGAGTTGGGTCCGGAATCCCGCAACCTGCGAATCGGCGACTGGGTGGAACTGATTGTTGGCTATGCCGATTTCACGACGCTGCTGCACGACGAATACCTGTGCTTCCGCGGGAATCGCCTGGAAGCGATCTGGCCGGTGGTGGGTCGAGGCCGTTTGCAATGACGACCAGCACTGCATCGAGTTCGCGGTTGCCGCCGGTCTCGCGACTCGGTTTTGGTTCCTTCAAGATTGGCCGGAATGAAGGGATCAAGTATCCAACCGGGTACGACTTACCAACCGACGACGAAGTCAGCAAACTTCTGAATGGCATCCTGGATCTGGGATGCAACCTGATCGATACCGCGCCGGCGTATGGGCTCAGCGAAGAACGAATTGGACGAGCGATCAGCCATCGTCGTCACGAATTTGTCCTGTCCACCAAGGTGGGTGAAACATTCGAAGCGGGCCAATCGACATACGACTATTCCGCCCAAGCTGTTCGGGCCAGCCTGCAACGCAGTCTGCAGCGACTGAAAACAGACTATCTGGATGTGGTCTTTATCCATTCGAACGGGGACGACCAGCGAATTCTGACAGAAACAGACGTCGTTTCAGAACTTGTGAAGTGTCGATCGCGTGGAATCGTGCGAGCCATCGGCATGTCGGGCAAGACCATCGAAGGCGCGCAACTCGCGATGCAATGGGCAGATGCGCTCATGGTTGAATACAATTTGAAAGACCAGTCGCACCAGTCAGTCATCACACAGGCTGCCGCAGCCGGGTTGCCGGTCTTTGTGAAGAAGGGGCTTGGCTCAGGTCATTTTTCCGCAGCCGATTCGATTCGATTCGTCCTCGGCAACCCCGGCGTCACCAGTTTGATTGTCGGCGGGCTGAACCTGGATCACTTTCGCGACAACTGGCGCGTCGCAGTGGACTTGGCGGCAGAGCGCGGTTAACTTCGTCCGCTTGCCCCAGTCTGGCTTCCGCCAGACGCTCCTCAACAGCACGGACGCTGGCGGCGTCCGCCACGAACCAGGATCGCTGATGCCTTCAAACTCTGCGCTCGTCGACGAACTTCGTTGGAAAAAGTTTCCCGTCCTGGACGATGGTTTTGTCTGCCTGGTCGACGTGATGGGGGACGATTCCTCGGTCGTACAAGCGGCGCGCGTCAGCTACGGTGAGGGCACGAAAAAAGTTTCCGACGATCGCACGCTGATCAGGTACCTGCTACGGCATCGGCACACGACGCCGTTTGAAATGGCCGAGATCAAGCTGCTGGTGCGAGTCCCCATGGATTGCTGGCGACAATGGATTCGGCACCGAATGGCGAACGTCAATGAATACAGCACTCGATATTCGGTGGCGATCGATTCGGCACAAGCAACTTCGCCCGATGCCTGGCGAACTCAGGCCGAACAGAATCGCCAGGGCAGCGGACAGCCGTTGCCCGGGGACGTCGGCCAGCAACTGACGGCCGATGAAGCTCAACTGCACGCGGAAACTCGTCGCATTTATGATGCGCGTCTGGCCGCCGGGGTCGCGCGCGAACAGGCTCGCAAGGACCTGCCTCTGGCTACCTACACCGAAGCCTATTGGAAGATTGATATTCACAATCTTCTGCACTTCCTGGCCCTGCGCATGGATCCGCACGCCCAGGAGGAAATCCGGCTCTACGCGACAACGATCGGACACCAGATTGTTCGTCCGCTGTTCCCCGTCGTGTGGGAAGCGTTTGAAGACTACCGGATGGGAGGGTCGTCGCTCAGTCGTCTGGAACAAGGGGTCATCCGTCGCCTGACAGCTCGAGCGGCCGCCGCAGGAAGCCCGCCGCCCTTCTCGATCGACGACTTCATGGCCGTGCAGGATGACACGTGGCGCGACTTGACGCGCAGCCGTGAACGAGACGAATGCCGAGACAAGTTGATCGACTTGGGACTGCTGAAGGGGAATTGACTACCTTCGGCAACTGTTGCAGTTGGGCTGGCCGCCGAAGCCGCCGCCAAATCCTCCTCCCCCAAAGCCGCCGCCGTTGCTCCCAGCCCAAGTCTGATTGAAGCCAGGTTGGGGATCGGCACCGGCCCAGTATCCGGGGCGGATCATCCGATCGAGTTGGTGGATTGGCTGGAATGCCTTCTCAACAAGCGGTAGATGCAGGCGATAGTTGGGTTCGCGAGTCCAAGCCCGCGACGCTTGAGGCGAGGCCGTGACAAAGCCGTACTTGAATTCAATTGGGTTCAGCATCGCCACATATGCGGCCACGTAAAGCACCAGGCACACGATTGCGCTAGTCATCCCCCACTGATTGACCTGCCAAGACAGTTTTTGGAACATCAAGACCTCCGTGTCTCGCAGTATTTTCGCAGACATCAAGGTCCTGGGATAGACCAGTCAAAGCGGGCCATTTGACTCACAGAGGCCGGTCCTTCACGGCATCCGAACGATGCAGCCCACTCCCAAGCGCGTCCCCATCGGCCGAAATTCCTGAAAACATCTTGAAAACAAATGTATTAACCTGTATGATTCATGTTGCGATTTGAAAGACGGACCAGGCGGACCAGGCTGGCCGCTGGCGTCGCTGAAGAATCACCGAAAGCAAATCAGATGCCAACCAATATATATGCCCTCGCACGTCCACATCCAACCGCCCCGGCTCACGGCGCGAACAGGCTGCTCATCATGTCTTGCCTCCACTTCAATCGCCCGTCCGACTCGACCAATCGGCGCAAGTGCGTTTTTTTCCAGTCGCGTCAAACGGCGATTGACAGGTAAACCCTTGGGTACTGCCGGCCATGGTCTGCCACGATCTGCCAAACCCGCCACTTAAGACAGAACGATCCAAATCAACTTACGTCACGGTTCAGCGACGTAACTCGTGCAAATAGTGAGGCAGGATGAGGGCGAGAATGGATCGCTCCAATGCCGTAGTTGAAATACTCCGCAAGTTTTTGAGACGATTCCGGAACTCTGTCGCATGGTAAGGTAGAGCCTTCCTGGAGCCATGCCATGTCGTACAACCCTGGCGATGCCAAGTCCATTTTCCTCAAGGCGTTGGAACTACCGATGCCCGCCGAGCGATCTGCGTTCGTCGAACAGGCCTGCGCCGGACAGCCCGAATTGAAAGGGCGAGTCGAGGTCCTGCTGAAGACCGCGCATGACCCCGACAGCCTGCTCGACCAGCCGATCTCGGCCATTGAAGCCACTCATGTCTCGCCGCGCGAGCCCGGTTCGGAGTCGCTCGGATTCCTCGATCCATGCGACGTCCCCGGCAGCCTGGGACAGATCGGCAGTTATGTGGTCCTGGAATTCATCGGCCGCGGCGGGATGGGAATCGTCGTCCGTGCGATGGATGCCAAACTGAATCGCATCGTCGCCATCAAGGTGCTGGCGCCTGAATTCGCCGGCAATCCGCAAGCACGTAAGCGCTTTAAGCGAGAAGCCCAGGCTGCCGCCGCGGTCAGCCACGATCACGTTGTCACCATCCACGCCGTCGACGACGATCAGAAGCTGCCATTCATCGTGATGGAATGCATCGTTGGCCAGTCGCTGCAACAGAAGATCGACAAGGCCGGCGCCCTGAACCTCAAAGAGATCCTGCGAATCGGCATGCAGGCCGCGCTGGGTCTGTCCGCAGCCCACGCACAAGGCCTGGTCCATCGCGACATCAAGCCCGCCAACATTCTGCTCGAAAACGGTGTCGAACGAGTCAAGCTGACCGACTTCGGTCTGGCTCGCATGGTCGACGACGCCAGTGTGACTCAAAGTGGAGTCATCGCCGGAACACCACAGTACATGTCGCCCGAACAGGCTCGAGGGGACAGCATAGACCTGCGTAGCGATCTGTTCAGCTTGGGCTGCGTGCTGTACGCGATGTGTGTCGGTCACGCGCCGTTCCGAGCCAGCACAACCATGGGAGTGCTTAAGCGAGTCTGCGAAGAGACCCCTCGGCCGATCCACGAATGTAATCCCGAAATTCCTGTGTGGCTGACTGGAATCATCGACAAGCTGTTGGCCAAGTCGCCCAACGACAGGTTCCAGTCAGCCGCGGAAGTCGCTGAACTTCTGCGACAAAGCCTGGCTCATCTGCAGCAACCGAATCAGGTTCCGTTGCCCAAGGGCATTCTTGCGACGGCTGCGACCAGTGCCCGAAATAGGGTCGTGCCGCAAGCCGTGAAAGCCCAACTAGCCGGTCCCGCCCGTCTGCTTGTGGCAACCGGAATTCTGAACTGGCTGACGCTGCTATTCAGCGTTCCCGTGATGGCTTACCTCTATAGCAACGCAAACGGGTCGGCTGATTTGGGAGTGTTGACTCTCGTCTATCCGATCCTGGCGATTGGATCCGCCGTCATCATTTATGGCGCGATCCGTATGTGGAACGCGGATTCGTTTGGTTGGGCCATGGTCAGTTCGATTGCTGCGATGATGATCGGCCCCGGCTACTTATTGGGTTGGCCGGCAGGGGTTTGGTCACTGGCCGTGTTGAGTCGACCCGATGTTCGCCAGGCATTTCCGCACCATGCCAAAAGTGGGTCTGGACTATCGGCTACTATTCGCTGGGCAGCAGGATGCGTCGCTGTCGCATTGCTGGCGGTGGGCATTGCGTCCACTTTCAGTCCCACCTTTTCGCTTTGGGTCAGCAATCAAGCTGGAATGGAACTTGAAACGGGAGATGGTGAATCGGCGGTCGAACTGCTGAGAGACGGAAGAACCGTTGCCACGGCCACCGGAGTCGGACGGCTGGCTGTCTCGCCCGGTTACTTCGGTCTGCGAGTTCATGGGAAACCGAACCAGAAGCTGCAGGACGTGCAGATGGAGCGGTTGTCGGTATGGCCATGGGAACGGCAGTCTGTCAGTCTGAAATCGGCGCCGCACACGATTCACGTTCGACCAGGTGACCGCTGGCGAGTGCGCGTCACGCTCGAACAATTCGACGATCTCGTGGCGACTGTGCGTTCAACATCAAGTCTGGACCAGCCTGAAGGCGAGTGGACACCACTCTTTAACGGGCAAGATTTGAAGGGCTGGAAAACCTACGACAACTTGCCCGGCAACTGGTCTGTGAAAGACAACTCGATTGTCAGCGAAGGCCCCTACAGCTTTTTGCTGACCGATCGAGACGACTTTGCTGACTTCCATCTGCGGGCCGAAGTCCGAATCAACGGAAAAGGAGACAGTGGAATTCTTGTTCGTTGTCCCTACGAACAAGTGGTCTATCCAAAATCAGTCGGTGTGAAAGGATATGAAGCACAGATTCAGTCGGTGACGTCGTCCGCCATGAACACAGGGGCTCTGGCTGTGGTTCACCACGATGGAAACTGGAAGCTGGTCAAGCCGGCGACGGAAGGACTGACGCCTGCAGAACAGTGGTTTACTCTGGAGATCATCGCACGAGGAAATCGCATCGTTGTCGGCGTCAATGGCCAGATCACGGCGGACTACACCGATGCGGATGCGTCATTGGCGAAGGGCCACATCGCACTGCAGCAGGCAAATGCAAATACCGTCGTTCAGTTTCGCAAGATTGAAGTGCGGGAATACACGCCGCCGCTGGACTTGAACGGGATCTGGGAGACTTCTCAGCCGTGGCCTGTCGAGTTTACCCATCGTCCCATCACGCCTGGGACAAAGTCGGTCCCGATTATTGGGAAGTACGAATCGAAGGGGATGCTGTCAGGCGGTGGCAGGATCGAAGCAATCCTGGATGTCGCCACTCGAACGATTGATGGAGATTTCTTCAGTGGGCCGGCCAGCGGCAAGGTTCACCTTGTTGTCACGCCAGACGGAGATCACATCGACGGAAAGTACGGGTGGCGTGAGAAGGACAAGGGCGATGACGAGATCACCATGCTTCGCTGGGACATGACTCGGCAGAAGAAAGGGCCGCTCGTTCTACCCGGAAACCCATTCGACTATTGGAAGGCCGTCGGCGAGTTGGCCAAGAATGGTCAAATCAAAGCTGAATCGACCGAGATCGTTTGGGGAAGGCCGTCACCCAAAGGAATGCAGCTGGGTGTGCGTCTGAAACCGGCGCAGAAAACGTACGCGGTCGATGATGTCATCGAGGCAATTTTGATCCTGGGCAATTCCAGCGACAAACCGCTGTCATTCGCGAGGCCCCGATTGGAGGTCTTCGAGAAATATGGATTCGATTTGTTTGCCACTGACGATGCTGGCCGAAAGCTGAACTGGAACTGGGGCAGCCTGCACAAAGGGCAATCGGAGCTGACGGTCTCGGGCGCCTTGGAGACACACCTTCAGCCGGGAAAAACTCTGCAACTGCCCATCGCCAGGATCGCACTGGCTGGAACACGAGCCCCCGACGACGCCATCGCTGTCGTGCACGTCGATCCAGGTCAGGTGTGCCGACTGCAGTTCAAACTGGGAACCTATGGCTATGCAAAAGGTGAAGGTGAGCCGCTGGAAAGTGGCCCGATTGAATTCCAAGTCTCTGGTGAAAGCAGAGCCACAGCACCACGGCCTGCTTTGCTAAACACACCGTTTGATTCTCAACAGGCGGCCCAATATCAGAAGGATTGGGCTGAGCATCTGAGGTTGCCCGTTGAGCAGCCAAACACAGTAGGAATGAAACTACGACTGATCCCGCCTGGGGAGTTTGAATTCGGCAGTACGCCTGAGCAGGTCGAGAAGCTGCTGAAAGATTACCCGGCACTCAACGACGACACTTGGACACGCGAACTGGTCCGGGACGAAGCACCAGCTCGTCGAGTCTCGATCCGAGACGCTTTCTACCTGAGTGCGTGCGAGGTGACGGTCGAGCAATTCCGAAAGTTCGTCACGGATTCCAAGTACCAGACCGTGGCAGAGAAATCGGGTGGTGGATTGACCTGGAACGTGCAACAAAGCAAGTGGGAACAAAAGCCCGAGAATATCTGGAGCAACGCATCCAATGAACAGCTTCCTGTCGGATATCTGACGCTGGACGATGTCCGCGCCTTCTGCCAATGGCTCAGCACAAAGGAACAGCGCCAGTATCAGGTTCCAACGGATGAACAGTGGGAATATGCCTGCCGAGCGGGGACATCCAGCTTGTGGTACTTCGGCGACGATCCTTCAGAGATGATCAAGCACGGCTGGACGGTTCCTCACGCACAGGGCGTGCTTCACGCCGCAGGACGACTGGCTCCAAACCCATTTGGACTAATGGACCTGTACGGCAATGCCAGCGAAATCGTTGTCGATAATGCCGGTCGAGCTGTCGAGCGCAGTGGCAGCCCGGGACAAATCGCCGCTCGATGTCGCTCCGCATTCCGCTGGCTGATCGAAAAGCCAAACGAAACTGTGCTGGGACGAGGTTTCCGAGTCGCACTTGCTGTCGCCGAATCACCAGTTCCGAAACTGCTGGCAATCAATCTGAATGGCGATTGGACGTCACACTGGGGGACGGTCACGTTCACTCACGAAACACCAAAAGCGGGTCAAGCAGCCATTCCCATGAAAGCGGCTTACTACGGCGGAGCAGGTTCCATCGAAGGAACGCTGAATCTGGCAACTCGCACGTTTGAAGGGCGATTCAAAGAGTCGAACGGAATGAACGGTCCGATCCGACTGTCCATCGACAAAGACGACGATTCGATCAAGGGAGTCTACGCGTATCGGCAGAGAAACACCGAGACGGATCCCACCAACCTGAACTACGGATGGGATATGACGCGGAAGAATGAGTCGACCGTAAAGATAGCGCCACCAATTGCCGCTGCTCCGTTCGACGCGGCACAAGCATCGCGGTTCCAGCAGGCCTGGGCCCAGTATATGAACACGCAAGTCGAACGCACCGATTCGATAGGGCTGGCCCTGATACTCGTTCCACCCGGAACTTTCCGCATGGGAAGTACTGCCGAAGAATTGGAGGCACTGAAGAAAGAGCTGGAAGGGAACGGTGCCTCGGACTTCGATAAGTTCACCGCCTTATCCAGCGGACCACAGCATCCCGTCGAACTGACACAGCCATTCTACATGAGCAAGTATGAAGTGACGGTCGCTCAGTTCCAGAAGTTTGTGGAGGAAACTAACTACAAATCGACGCTGGAATCCGACGGCGGTCGATTCACGTGGAAGAAATTCCTGGGCACCGGCGATCCCAACCGTCAACCCGTCTGCGGCGTCAGTTGGGAAGACGCCCGGGCGTTCTGTCAGTGGCTTGGTACCAAGGCTTCGCAGAAAAAGTTGTCGTACGATCTACCAACAGAAGCGCAGTGGGAATTCGCCTGTCGAGCGGGCACTCAAACGCTCTGGTCCTCCGGCGACGATGTGGCCTCGCTTTCTGAACAGGCGATTTTCGGTCAGAAGGGAACGCCCTTTCCCGCAGCTCTCGGGCTGCGACGTCAAAATGCATTCGGCCTGTTTGATATGCACGGCAACGTCGATGAGTGGTGCTTGGACTGGCACAGCCGCGAGTTTTACACTCGCTCGCCGTTGAAAGACCCCGTCTGCGACACCACACCAGGCGACCCGGCATCAGGCCGAGTGGCCCGAGGCGGCGCCTGGAACGCCGATGCGTGGTGGAGTCGCTCCACGACGCGCGCCTACGACTTCCCAACGACACCGACTTTTGCCAAAGGATTCCGAGTCGTCCGCAGGGTCGAAGTGCCAGCTCAGTAAACTGACATCGGCAGCAGCCAGTCCTTTCTTCCTATCCAGTCGCTACTCGGATCGTGTAAGTTACACGACCTGAGTTTGATGAGGATGGAGCGAAAGGGATCAGGTGTCCAAGCGATATATCATGACCGTGCTGGCGGCCAATCGAGTCGGGATTCTGGCTGCCCTCACGAACGCCCTCGACGAGCTGGGCGGAAATATGCTGGATGTCAGCCAGGCGGTGATCCAGGACTTCTTCACGATGATCCTGGCCGCCGAGTTCCCAGAAGAACGAGACCCGGAAGTCATCGTCGATCACATCCGCGCAGTCTGTCGTCCTTATGGCGCAGAAGTCGCGCTGAAGAATCCCGAAAATGAGATCCCGTCTGACCTGGAAGAAGAACCAACTCCGCGCCAGCGCTACGTCCTGACGGCTGCCGGACAGGATCGCCCCGGCGTTATGCGATTTATCGCTCACCGGTTGGCCCAGGACGATATTGTCCTGATGGACCTACAGGGAATGCGGCGCGAATCCGACCGCAGCTTTCTGACTTCGATGGAACTGGCTGTCCCGCCGGGCGTTGATGCGCTGGCTCTGCGAAACGATCTGGACAAGGAATTCCGCCCGGCTGGAATCACGATCGCTTTGCAGCATCGGCGAGTCCTGGCGGCGCTGGCTCACCCCGAGCCCGTCGGATTCAACACGGTGTCACCTCCTCCAAGAGACTTTGCGAACGGTTTGTAGCTTTCGGCTTGATCACACGGACCTATGGCACACAACGACAGTTTTTTCTCGGCACTGCAGCAGTTGCGACAACTGCCTCTGGACGTGCGCACGATCACGTTGGGCATCAACATTTCTGATTGCCACAACCACAACCTGCACGCTCTGTGCGAAGGTCTCTACCAGCGGATCATCAGCAAGGCCCAGAACCTGGCGAGTGTCTGCGGCGAAGTCTCGTCGCTGTTAGGCGTGCCGATCATGCAGCGTCGCATCGTCGTCACCCCGATCGATCGCGTCGCGCAGGGATTCGAAGCGAGTGACCTGGTCAATGTCGCCAAGACTCTGGAAGGCGCCGCCGCGCAGGTCCGGGTCGACCGGATCGGCGGGTTCGCCGCCGATGTACAGCACGGTACCAGTTCCAGCGCCCGGCAGCTGATCAATAGCCTGCCTGCCGCATTGTCGCAGACGGTCCGAGTGCGAGCCGCTGTTCATGTGGGTACGACCGAAAGCGGCGTGAACATGGAAGCGATCGCGCTGCTGGGCCGCATCTTGAAGGAGACGGCTGAAGCGGACGCTGCGCGAAACGGAGATGCCGCTGCCAAGCTGGTGATCCTCGCTAATAATGCAACGGGACATCCGCATCTGACTGGCGCCTGCCTGGGTGACGGTTGGGGTGACTTGGTCGTTCACGTCGGAATCGGCGCGGCATCCATCATTCGACATGCGCTCGTCGAACGACTGGCTGAAGAACCCAACGCACCACTGCATGAGTTGGCCGCGGAGATTCAAACGGCGGTCTTCCAGTCGACTCGAACAGCCGAACTGGTGGGACGCGAAATCGCGAGTCGATTGGGGGCGGACTTCGGCAGCGTTGATGTGTCGCTGGCCCCGACTCGCCGCCCCGACGACAGCGTGGCGGCTTTGCTGGGCCTGCTGGGGATCGAGCAAGTCGGTGCCCCCGGTACGGCAACCGCATTGACGCTGATGCTGAGCGCTCTTCGTGCGGGCGCGGCGTTTGCCTCCTGCGCGTCGGGGGGCTACTCGCGGATCATGCTGTCGGTGCTGGAGGATTCCACTCTGGCCGCAGCCACAAAGTCCAAGGAACTGACGTTCGATCAGTTGTGCATGGCCGCGAATGCCGGATCCGGCGGATTGGATCTGGTCTCGCTGCCTGGCGATACGGACGTGGCTACTCTGTCGGCCATCATTGCCGACCAGGTTTCATTCGCCGTGTTGAACCAACGGCCGGCTGCCATTCGTATTATCCCGGTGCCCGGCAAGCAAGCGGGTGAATTGGTCACCTATAGCGGCATGATGAACGATGCCGTGATCCTGCCTGTTCGAGGAACCGGCCTGTCAAAGGCGTTCATCGAGCGTGGTGGCCGATTGCCACCGGTCCGCTAACTGGATACCGAGTTCGACTGCGCCAGCGCTTGCTGCCTGGCTTCGGCTGCCTTCGCAGAGTTTCCGACTTTTTCATAGAGCTTTGCTAAATCGCTGAGTCTTTGAGCCGTCCATTCTGGTTCTGGACGTCCGGTTGACTTCAATCTCTTCAAGTAGTCCAGAGCCCGCAATAGTCGGCCGATGGCCAGGTGATTCTCTCCTCGAGCCGTGTGCAAGAGCGCCCAATGCTCCTGAAGAGAGATACTTCCATTGTCGTCGCCGACGGTGTTTAGCAGTTCTTCGAATCTGGCGGTGAGCTTTGCCAATTCTTCAGCGTCAACACCTTCACTCGAACGCTCTGAAATCAAGTCGTTGAGATCATTCAAATCCATGTAAATCGAATTTTTCTTCATCACGTCGCCTCGAATTGATCCCTTTCCGTCCCTTGTTTTTGGGCTCCTTTGTGCAAGTTTGGTAAAGTCTACTGGCTGGTGAGGTTCGACGCATCAGTATCAGCAAACGTATGGCTGGCCCTTCACGCTCGGTTGAGAATCGGTCTCGGTTCCACGAAAATGGGCTGGTAGAGGGAACCCCCTCATCGGCCACCCCTGATTGACCTGCCCTGATTCTTCCACAGATTGACTGCAAATATGGTTGTCGAACGGCTTAGCAAGACCTGGTTCAATCTCGTTCACGGTCGCAACATCGTCTACAACCAGTGCTGGGAAGACCCAAGGCTCGACCGAGTCGCCCTGGAACTCACGTCGCAAGATCGCGTCGTCGTGATCACTTCGGCTGGCTGCAACGCCATTGACTATGCCCTGGCTGGCGCGGGTCACGTGCACGCGGTCGACATGAACCCCAAGCAGAATCACCTGCTGGACCTGAAGCTGGCGGCCGCCCGCCACCTGGACTACGACACCTACTGGAAGCTGTTCGGCAAAGGCTGTCTGCACGACTGGACGTCGGTCTATCCGAAGCAGTTGCGGCCGCACCTGACACCCGACGCGCGAGTGTTCTGGGATCGCAAGGGAAGCTTGTTCCGCATTGGCCGACGAAAGTCGTTCTACTTCCGCTGTACGAGCGGCACGTTTGCCTGGTTCGTCAACTACTACATCAACCGCATCGCCAAGATGCGCGATGCCGTGAATGCTTTGCTGGCGGCCGAAAACGTTGAACAGCAGCGCAGCCTGTTCGAACAGTACGACTTGGCCAAGAAGCTGTGGCGACCGATGATCAAGTTCGCCATGCGCCGCGACGTGACCCTGTCGTTGTTGGGGGTTCCGCGAGCCCAGCGGCGGCAGATTGACGAAGGCTACCCCGGTGGCATCCTGCAGTTCGTGGTCGATCGCGTCGAAGCGGTGTTCACCAAGATTCCGCTCAAAGATAACTATGCCTGGCGAGTCTACCTGACCGGCGAATACTCGCCTGAGGCCTGTCCCGAGTATCTGAAACGCGAGAACTTTGAGCGTCTGAAAAGTGGTCTCGCTGACCATGTGACATCTCATACGAACACGGTGCAGGGCTTCCTGGAAAAGTCCGAGCACCCGATTTCGCGGTTCATCCTGCTGGATCACATGGACTGGTTGTCGAAGGACCCGGCCAAGAAGATCCTGACGGCCGAATGGCAGGCGATTGTGAACAAGGCCACACCTAACGCCCGCGTCCTGTGGCGCAGTGCGGGTCTGGATGGGACCTTTATCAATCCCATCGAAGTGAATGTGAACGGCCAGAAGAAGTCGCTGGAACAGATCCTGCATTACAATCACCCCTTGGCGAATGAACTGCATGCCAAGGACCGGGTGCATACGTATGGCAGCTTCTGCATCGCCGATTTGAAGAAATAAGCCGCCAATCAGCGAGATTGGTGAACAGATAAAAGAAGCTCGAGCTGGACGCGAGCTGTTTCCTAAAATGTGCGCAAAGGTTGAGTATGGACGCACATTCGCAGGGCACTGGATGCTCAAATCGTGCCGTCGCGGGTCACTGATGGCCTGCATGTCCCACAAAAAAGCGGGTGGACCAACTTTTTGAGTTCTTGGAAGACCGTTTGCACTGGAGTTCGGCGAGCCGAAGGTCCGTATTGCGGAATTCGGCCGCCTGCCACGATACCCACAGAAGGTTTGCACCGTGTTAGACATGAAACTCGCCCTTGGATTCCGGGGTGACGACGACAAGGCTTGGGAACGCGAGCGGAAGGAACTGCGGGGATACATCAATCTGAAACTGGCGGCCAACGGATTGCCGACGGTTCAAGCGGCAGGCGGGACCGAACTGGTCTCGTTGGCGTCGGGCCTGTTGACCAACTTCCGCGAGAAGACGCGGTTGCTGGACGATCAACGCTGCCCCGTCGACGAACGGATCGAAACCTATTTGAATAACCACTTCGCCGACCTGAAACTCGAGCAGCCGTTGCGAGTCCCCGGTCGGGCGATGGTGCTGGATCGACACGGCCTGGCACGCGAGCTGTCGTTGCCGGCTGATGGGAACGAGTTTGAAAACGAGCTGTTGCACTCGTACCGAGTCCGCAACGGCGTCCTGCATAACCCGCGATCCGATCGCCGGACAACGGTAGGAACATTTCACGTCTGCGAAGGCGGGCTTTCCATTCCGGGTGACAAGCGAGCGGTCCCGCGAGCGACGTTCGTCAAGTTGTTTCAGACAGCGATGGTTCCGCCTCGCGACATGATGCTGGTCCCATTCTCGGCGAATCAGGCTGAGAAGGCGTACTACTGGATGACCGTGCTGCTGCGGCCCGTCGTCTGTCCGGCGGTCCCCGGCTACTGCGCCGAGAAAACGATGGAAGTCCGGTTCTTCGCACCGGGCTCGCTGGTCAGCAACCTGGACTTTGTCGAATCGATCTTTGGCAACGCGGGTGATCCGTTCGTGCCGATCAACGATGCGGCCCTTGATGTCGAGCACTGGTCGGGTCACACCGGCTGCGTGATCCTGGCGCCGCACCTGACGAAGCTGACCAAGCGCGAAGTCGGCCTGCCAAACATCAGCCAGGCGACCGATCGTCAAAAGCGCGACCGGATGTGCTGGGAAAAAGAAGACGAACTGTACAACGACGGCGATGCCTTCAAAGTCACCTGCCGCACGGAAGCAGGCGTCATCGTCACGATCATTGCCGACAACTACTTCGGCTACTGCAAGAAGGAAGTCAAAACTCAGATCAGTTACGCCACGAACTTGATGGGTGGCTGCGAAGAAGAGCACGCGGGTGGCGCGCTGGTCTTCCCCAGTTGGAGCCTGGGTGAAGAACTGCAGGTCAACAGTCGCCGTTACAACGGTCGCACGTTTGAAGACGTCGTCCGCGAGTACGGTGAATGGATCGATGTGAAGCCGGAAGGCTACGGCATCGACAAGAACTATCCCGATCTGATCTACATCCCCGAAGATGCCCTCGCCAACCTGCGCCAACAGGACATCAGCTGGAAGCGCGGCGACAAGACGCTGAGCATTCCACTGCTGCCCGGCAAAGTGTACATGGCGCCGTCGGGCTACAAGGTGCGAATGGAAAAGCATCCGTCCGCGCCGTCGTGGCGCATTATCGGGACGGCTGCCGAAGGGACCTTCTGCCACAAGCCCTGTACCGTCAGCGGTGGCGGCAAAAGCGAGATCAGCAAGTCGCTGGTCGATTACATGCAGTACGGTTCGGTGTTTGTTGCGGATATTGAAAAAGACCTGGATATCGTGCAGCAGATCTTCGATCGCAAGTTCGATGATCGCTGGAAGCCCGAGTTCCAGCAGCAGCAGAACTACACGGTTTATCCCAGCCGACCGATCCTTAGCCCGCTTAGATCGTTGGGCAGCGTGATCAAACTGCTCACATCGTCCGAAGAATACACCGACGAATACAACGCATGGCTGAAGTCGATCCCCGACCATATTTATGCGCTGGTCTACGCGATCAAGCGGTTTTACGATCCAGACTGGGGCAACGATTGGCGTCGTCACTTCAGCGTGAACTTTGTGAATGGCAGCCCTGGCCACGAGCTCAAACTGCACGATCGCCAGATCGTGGGAACGTACCTGCGAGTCGGTCTGTCGGGCGAACATGGCTGGCGAACGTTTAAAGTGCGACAAGACTTCGCTGCCGCCAGCAAAGTCCAGAACGAAGACGACATCAGCGCGTCTGTGGTCGTTCCCGCAAACCACTTGAACGATTTGGCCCCGACGCGCCCGCTGATCGATGGCAAGCCACAGGCCAACCAGGAACCAATTGCCGCGAAGTTCGTCAGCAACTGCGAATACCGGCTGTTCCAGCGGCCGGACGATGCCATTCATCGCGGCTTCGACAAGCAAGCCGAAGCGGACCTCGCGCGGCGCGATGTCAACTTCATCTCCAACTTCGAACCGCTGACGCGTGCGAACGTCGAAGACATGATGAACAAGGTTGTCGACTTCGACGCTTTCACGCCGCCGGTGAAAAAGCTGCTGGAATCGGTGCTGGAATCGGACAGCGGCTATGTCGTCTGTTCGGACAATCCACGTCGCGTCGGCGGAGTGTTCTCGAAGAATCCTCGCTATTTGCAAGACCGGCCCGATGTCGTGAAGCCGATGGACCGCTATGTCGGCACGATGGGAACTCGTTTCTGGCGCAAAATCCCGGCCAAACTGCCGGTGCACTTGCCTGTGAACGCCGTGCTGTCGGGTCGACGCAACAATCCTCCCGAGAAAGCCAAGGGGATCCGCAGCCTGGCGGTCTACAACCCGATCCACTACCAGGAACTGCCCGAACTGTTCATGGACTTCATTTGCTCGTTGACCGGCAAGTCGCCATCGACGACGGGTGCCGGCAGCGAAGGCGCGCTGACCAAGGGACCGTTCAACGCAGTCATTCCCACGGCCGATATCAACGCGGCACTGGTCTCGATGATCCTGACCGATCTGCCCGGCTATTCGACGGCAGCCGGTTACATCGGGCCCAATGCGCGGTTCGATCATGATATCAGTCTGCTGGTCCCGGAAGTCTGGAGCCGCATGTCTCCCGACGAACGCGACCCTCAGTTCCTGATCCGCGAACGCCTGCTGGAACCGGTGAAGGACATCCAGCTTCAAGGCGAACTGATCCCTGCCAGCCGGCTGGGTTACCGCATCACCGAACGTTTCATCCGCCGCTACTTCGGCCGCATCTTCGATAACCCGGACAAGGTGTTCGACAAGTCGATCCTGCAGCCGGAAACGCAGGATCCCGAATCGTTTGCCGACGGTGTGAAGTACATCATGGAAGCGCAACAGCGGTCTGCGATGCAGTACTTCGACGACGGATCGATCGAATTCGCGTGCCCGCCGCTGAAGATCCTGCTGACGATCATGGCTCACGGCCACTACGAAGGAAAAACCGAACGCGATCCCGAAGTGCGTCGTCTGTTCACGAAGGAATCGATGCTGTCCAGCGACTGGTACCGCCAGCGCCTGGTCACTCGGCAACAGCGAGACGTCAGCCTGTGGGAACGTCATCGCGACTACCTGGACCTGTACCTGAAGCGCCGTCCCAACGCCGATCCAGCTGTCCGCGCCACCATCCAAGCGCGTCAAAAGATCGTCGCTTCGGAACTGGAGAGAACTCGAAGCGAGGAGTATCTGAAGGAGCTTTACGGAACTCTGGGCGCGGAACCGCACCTGTAAATACTCGCCGTACGGGCGGTTAGCGTGGCGGCAATATTTTGGCTGGTGGGCTGGTTGCGCCATATTCGAAGTACTTGGGGCTGGGAAAGGCGAAGAGGTTAAACACAGAGGGCACGGAGGACGCAGAGAGAACATCGTCGCTTGCGCTGATGTTTGCGCGCTGCGCTGACAGAACCTACGTCGGAGCCATCTTGATCTCGATGACGCATTTCCACAGGACGTTGGTACCGCAAGGCTCATCACGCGGAGCGATGATGGCCAATTTACGCGACGCGCTAACACAGCGCGCACGCTGATCGCGGCTTCCAGAATCACACAATTCTGGACAATTCTGGACACTTTTCGGCTCCCTTGGCGCGCCCGGTTTGGGTCCGAGGTGCGAGCCGCACGGGCGGTTGGCGTGGCGGCAGTATTTTGGGTGGGTGAGCTGTTCGCGCCATGTTCCCGGTCTGGGGTGAGAGGAGATCCACCAGGAGGCTGACGCCTCCCGTTCGCCGGTCTGCTCGCGCCCTGTGCGGTCATGGAAAAGTGGAAGTGTGGGGCTTGTGAAGGGTTGGGATTGGTGGTTGGTCATCGTGAGGCCGGCGAAACGAGGAATAAGAGAAGCGCGCGGACGATCTGCGCAGACGGTTTGGGAGTGCAGATCTGCGCGGAACTGCGCGGATCTGCGCGTTTTTTTACGGATGCGAACCGGTCGGGCGGTGGGCGTGGGGCGGCAATTAACAGTTGACAATGGACAATTGACAGCGAGGAGGTGAGTGTTCGCGCCATGTTCGGTTTCTCGGGTCGCGAGGACAGGCTGAGCCTGAACTCCAACAAGGTCGGTGGCCGGAAATAATGCAAAACCAGAAATCAGGAATCAGAGACCGCTCGCTGGGTATCTCGGCGCGCACGATCAGCGCAGAGAATTTGAGGGTGCAGAACTGCACAGAAATGCACAGATCTGCGCACTTTTTACGGTTTCACCTCCCCGGTCATGGGAACCAGGAAGACCGAAGAAGGGTTGAAAAGCGGGACGAAGAGTCGATGCATCTGGCCATTTTTGAGGTTCCAAACATGAAAAACGGCCACGCATTTTCGCTGCAGGGCAGCTTGATGGCGTGGCCGTTTGTTACAGTCCACTGACGAATTGGTAGGGCGGAATTCGGTTTTGCGGTCGGCGTGATGTCCGTTTGCACTCCGGCGCACTTGATCGATTAACTAGCGTATATTAGTATATTAACTATTCAGTGTCAATGCTATTTATATAAAACAGTGTCCTGTCGCAAGTGCCTGTGCTGTCCTAGCTTTGTGGCGGTGAAAACGGCTCTTGCTTTCGCGGCTTCCAGAGAATCAGGTGGGCGGAGAGAAGCGTGAGAGGACAGGCGAGCGACCAATAAGGAAGAATGCATCCGGAAGAGGACTGGGCAAGCGTGTCGTCTAGTGCACGAGCAATTTGTTCACCTACCTCGTAACGCGGGAACTTTTTTGTTCCCCACTGAATCCCGAGACCATGTCCATCCACACGAAAGCAATAAATCTTCTGATGGAATGAAGTGATCTTTAGTCGTCTGGCTCCGATGTCAATTTCAACTCTATCCAAGACACAATAACTTCTCATCCACCCAACTATCAGCATCAACGACATCAAAAGAGTGACGCACCCCGCCTTTCGCCTCCAGCCTTTGAAGAATGCTCGCATTGGGTATTCCGCTTGACCAATCATTTCTCCCGGTCGACACCATCACAAAGTTTGGACAGACGGAGGGAGGTTGAGCCTGACGGATCGGTTGCCACGCGTGATTGGCAAATCAGAGGCTGTGGCGACTCAAGGTGAATCGGGCGGCTGATGGGTAGGTCGGCTCCCAATTCTGAAGGCGGCATCGCAGAGGAAATCCAGACCCGCCAGAACGGCCCCAGCGGTGAGCAGGGGCCATGCAATGAGAAATGACCTTTCGCTTAAAACGCCATAATTCCAAAAAACAGACAATCCAGCCGTGAAATTCAAGATCGCGAAAAGCCGAACTATGAGATGGCGGAAGTGCATGACAACCTCGCTTCAGTAAACGACAAGGTTCAGCTTATCGCCGGGGCGGTTCGGTTGCGAATCCAATCTCATGCTGGCGAAGCAGTAACCGGCAAAGCGGCCAGCGGTCGCAGAGAAGGCGAATATCAGATTTCAAAATATCAGATATCAGACGGAGGGAAGATCCCCCTCACCCTGCACTCTCCCCCGAAGGCGGAGAGGGGGGAAGACTCCCTCGCTGACGCTTCGGGTTACGAATCAGACGCGTGACAAGTGCGACCACGCCCGCGAGGAGCGGGATTGTCAGGGACCAGGCTGCGGGTTTCAGGACTGATCGCTGCGGTGGGAAATCCCAGACGTTGTACTTGGGGATGCCTGGTTGCGTGTCATCGATGCTTGTGACGAGTGTCTTCTGATCGGGGCTGAGCCAATAGCTGTAGGACTGTACGGGCAACCGGGCGACGGTTTTCCCTGAGGGGACGTCGATGAACACCCACTGCTCGGTATAGGGAAAGAAGATTTCGAGGTACGCGGCGAACGGAATGCCCAACTCTTCCATGCGGCCTGGGATTTCGCTGATGTTGAGCCGCGTGAGCACCAGCGTTTTGCAATCTTGCGACAGAAGTATTGGCACATCGTCTTGCGAAATGGACAGGACCTGTTGGCCCGTCAGGATCTCGTGCACGCCGGTATTGGTCGTGCCGAATCGCGGGATTTTTTGCGGATCATCAGCCCTGAGCGAGATGTTTGAATAACGTTCTCCGAAGAATTGTGGCGCATCGTGACTGAGGTCCCAGATCCGCGACATTTCGATCGTCGCGTCGTAGCTTCCGCCGCTGTTACTTAGATCTTGCGAATAGCACAGCAGGTACTTGTCGTCGCCGACAAACGCCAGAGCCTGTTTGCCAGAGTTGTAAGCGGTCTTCCAGCGCTTGAGAGGGCGGCCCGACGGGAAGTTGTAAACGACAACTTCATCGTTTGCGTCTATCCCGGTGCGATAGCCTGCCAGGCGGTGTCCGTCCTGCGAAAAGGTGACTGCGTGCAAGAGCCCTTCGACTTCCATGACCACTTTCTTCGTCTCCAGTTCCCAGGCGATCGTTTTCCTGGCATTCGCATCGTTGACGGCGCACACGAAGTATTGATCGTCCGGGGACATGGCGATCGCTTCGATGGACCCCGACGTGTTCAGCTCGAAATATTTCTGTCCGGTTTCAGTCTGCCAAAACTCGACCTGATCAGTACTGGTCTGGACGACATACCAGCGGCCCTGAGGTGAAAGCTCACCTTCATTCAGGAAGTGCGATAGATCCTCAAACTGCCTGATCATCCGGAATGTTTCGGTTCGGTCGTCAAAGGCAAGGTGGCGCGTCTTTTGGTCTGTGCTTCTCAGATTACCCTGCTCGAGTAACAGGAAGTGTCCGCGGAACAGTTCGTCGGACCAGATAATCGAGCCATCGGGCTCCAGCATTCGCGAGATTCCGTCCTGGCATTTGACGAGTTTGCCCGTGCAGGCCTGATCGGGAAGACAAATCGAACGATGCGATCCGGTCTTGAGATCCCAGACTTGCAACGGTCCCGACGGTTCGACTTCGAAAACCAGGTTTGTCTCATCTCGTGCGACTGCTCGACTCGTCAAGGCGAGTAGTTTCTGGCTGTCGCGCGTGATGCCCAGGATTTGAACATCGGCCTGGATTGTGAATCGCGGTTCAAACGGCCACGTCGTCCATAGCCCGATGAGGACGCTGAGCCAGATGGCTATTACGACCCAGAACAGGGGTCGGCGAAGCAGCGAGCGTGCATTGGAAATAATCACACAGGCACCCTTGATCGACGTCGCCAGCGAGAGCAGGCTGACCACAACAGACATACGCCGGGGACGACTAGCGACCAAAGGAGAGGATTCAGAATTTGTCGGCGCGGGGGGAAGTCCCAGACGTTGATGGTTTGCTGGCCAACCTGGCTGTCGTTGGAAACGGTGACCAGGGTCTTCTGATCGGGGCTGGTCCAGCAGCTAAGGGTTTGACCGGGAATGCTGGCGAGCGTGCGCCCGTTGGGGACGTCGACGAACTCCCACGTGACGGATTCGGGACCGATCCACGCTTGCGCGAAGGCCGGGATTGGTATTTGGAATCGCGCAGCGAGCAGCCATAGCGACGTCAGCTTGTTCTGTTCGACGACCAGCGTTCGACCATCGGGCGTCAGCATCAAGGGCTGGCAATCTTCGGGGATTGAGAACAAGGTTTGGCCCGTGTGGATTTCGGACAGGTTCCCGCCATTGATACCGAATCGAGGCACTTTCGTTTCGTAACTGTGATCGTACGCCATCATCAGTCCAGGCGCGGCATAGGAGCGCCGGTCCACGTTCAGGTTGGGGGATTCGTCCGCCAGGTTCCACGCAACTCCTTTGTTGATAAAGTTTTGGCAGGACAAACTTCCCATGCCGAGTTCGGAGGTATATCCCATCAGCCAGCGGTCGCCGTCGATGAAGGCCAGTCTGGGTTGGCTTGCCACGGGGGTCCAATTGAGAGTTGGACTGGACTTCTTGATCACGGCGCCCGTCAACGCGTCGTTTATCACAATCTGCAATACGTCTGTCGAAAGCGGTGGCTGAATGCATCCTGCCAGCCATTGTCCGCTCTCGGAAAATGCCATCGCCGCGTAGGCTCGATCGATCGAGCAGACGAGTTCTTTTGAATCGATCCGCCAAATCTGTGTGAATCCAGGTCCTTCGTTGTTTCCTGCCGCAATCGCAAAGTACTGATCGTCCCGTGAGAAGCAGACGTCGTCGATGGGGCGAGCGACATCAATCACCAGGTGGGGCAACCCTGTTTTTGTATCGAGGATCCGCACGAGTGGGGTCAGCGGAGACCTACGGTCGGGCGTTTCGGCGGCGTCAGGAGACCCGCGCCGAGCATTGCAGTACCACTTGCCCAAGGGCGACAGTTTGCAACTCTCAGCGCGACTTAGGCTGATGTCGCACTTTTCTTCGTTCATCACGCGAAAGGTTTGTGTCTGGTAGTCAAAAACGAGATCTTGCCAGATTCGTTCCAGTCGTTCGTCTCGCCACCGGCGAACCAGTAGTGAGTTGCCTTGAAAGGGCACATCCGCGCCTGACGCCCAGCCCATCGGGTCGCGCTGGTACCACATTCCGCTATGGCATTTGACGAGTTCTCCGGAACAGGCCTGATCGGGCAGACAGATTTCGCGGCGCGCGCCCGTGTGCAGGTCCCACAGTTGGATCGGACCTGAGCAATAGGCCTGAGGTAATTGCCCGGAAGGATCCTCTTTCATGGCTCGCCAAGTGATCGTCAGCAGGTTTCGGCTGTCGGGGGTGATCCCCAGAATCTCACCCTCGCCCCACAGTACCAGTCGAGGTTCCATCGGCCACAGCTTCCAGAGCCCGATCGCCACGGTCAGCCAGACCGTGGCGAGCACCCAGATTGAGCGTCGGCGGAACAGTGGGCGTGGTGTGGTGGAATCTGTCACACGGTCGCCCTCGTTCGAGTTCGCCAGCGACGCCAGACTGACCATAGTATGCTGATTGCGGGGATGATCAGCGACCAGGCGAGGGGTTTGAGTATTGGCTTCCGGGGCGGAAAGTCCCAGACGCGGATCTCAATCTGTCCGTCCACCGAATCGATCGAAATTGTCGCGAGCGATTTTTGATCGGGGCTCAACCAGAAGTCGAATCGTTCAGCGGGAAGGGTGGCAATTGTCCGCCCGGAGGGAACATCAATGACGCTCCACGACTCAGTCCGGGGCTCAATAATTGTCGCGAGAAATCCAGGAAGGGGAATGCGGAACTGCTGGATAAGCATCCACAGCCCGTTCATCTTGTCTTCGTGCACGACCAAAATCCGGCCGTCTCGCGTCAACAATAGTGGCAGGTTTCCCTCTGGAATCGAGAGCAGGTGTTTGTTGGTCGGGATTTCACAAAGATCCTGATCTTGAATACCGAATTGAAGCCGCAGCTCAATTTGATTGCGGCTGTATATGTCTCCCAGATCGGCGAATGTGTCGCCGTCATTTGGAACGAGGAAAGTCGGCAGGTCCTGCTCAGCTTTGATATCACCGGCAGTGTTCCAGATGGCATTCACTTTTGCACTGTTCTGGCACATCGCCCCTGCGTTGATCAGATCTGGTACGTAGCACAGCAATCGCTTGTCGTGGTCAACAAACTTCAGGGACTGAAACTCTGCCGGGTCATGCTGAAGCCCGCCTGGACTCCATTGTCTCACCACACTGCCTGTTAAGGCATCGCATATCACAACTTTGGTCATCCGATTGGTTTTTGGATCCTTTTCGTAACCTGCCAGCAGGCTTCCGTCTTGTGAAAACGTGAGCCCCCAAAGTGGTCTATCAATCGTGCAGACCAGTTCACGCGAATCCAGGTTCCAAATACGTGTGTCTTTCCCAGCGAGAGCGCAAGCAAAGCAGGCATCATCTGTGGAGAAGCAACTACTGAGGACCTCGCCATCTAATGCGACTTGTTGTTCCCCGGATTGGGTGTCCCGAATCGCATGCTTGATACGAACTTCTCCGGAAGGCCGACTGTGATCCTCGTACCAGCGACCACTGGGCGATAATCGGAAGAGGGACTGCATCGACTGAGTTAAAGGACCCTGCGTTATCGAAAGTTCACCTTGATCCAGCAGTCGAAAGGACTCGGTCCTGCTGTCGAACAACAGATCTTGCCAGTGCGTTTTGTCATTCGCCGACCGACCCTGAGAGAACACGATCTGGTTTCCGCGAATCCTACGATCGGAGACGACAAACCAGCCCTCTTGATCTTTGACGCGCCAGATTCCATCGCTGCATTCGACGAGTTCACCGGAACAGCTTTGTCCCGGCATGCAAACGAGACTGTGCTGACCGGTCTGCAGATCCCAGATCTGGATCGGCGCACCCGAAACGTGGAGGTACGAGTCTTGATACCACCTCGCTCGCTGGGTCAGTGCCAAGAGGCTTCGGCTGTCGCTTGTGATGCCAAGCACTTCGACATCGCCATGAAAGGTCAGCCGAGGCTGAACCGGCCAGACGAATCGAAGGCTCGCTAGGACGCCCGCCCACACTACCGCAATCACCCAGAATGAGCGTCGGCGGAACAGCGAACGTCGTGCGTTGGAAATGGTCACACGGTCGCCCTTGTTCGGGTTCGCCAGCGGCGCCAGCCTGACCACAGCAAGCTGATCGCGGGGACGACTAGCGAGCAGGCAAGCGGCCTCTTGTCATGCCTGTGAATAATAGGAAGGTCCCAGACGCCAATGTCACTTGAATCGGGTGACTGCATCAAAAGCGACTTTCCATCTGGAGTGAACCAGAAGTCTCCTTGAAACTGGAGCGGCGGGGATCGAACCGGGATGGTCCCCAGGTGTTGGTCTGACGTGAGGTCGACGATGGTTGCAATTGCCGAGCTTGTCGGGATGGATTGCAACGTGGCGGGAAGTGAAATGCCTCGTTGTTGCAAGGTGGCAACGAGTCGACCCCAAGCCGTCGGTTTTTCTTTGAGATAGACGACGGTGCGACCGTCGGACGACGAAGCGCTGACTAGAACATGGCCGGGCACCGAGTAAATCGTTCGGCCGATGGCAAATTCAGGCGGGGCGGCTGGTAAACCCGTTACGAAGCAGCCCAACAACTCGGAGGGATTGAGGTCGTAGGTTGAAACCTCACCTGACGCAGGCCGCCAGGCATACCTTAAGCGTGACCGATCAGGTGATGCATTCAGATCGAGAAACTGGGTTTTCGTTTGTTCGTAGATCAGAAGCCACTGGTCATCATCGGTAAAGTCGAGTTGCATGTCCCCAACTGGCCACAGAAACTCCCCCGAAAAGCCGCCAGGCTCCCTGAAAGTCGCCACATCCGGTGACCCGATCTCCCAGGCTTTCAGCAGGTATTTGGAGTCTTGATCCCCGTTCCCACTAAAGGTCGCCGCCACGTAGCGATTCGAAGTCGAGAACTTGACCGTTGACGCAAAACCGTCAACTGTCTGGACGATTTCACCCGTTCGCAAATCCCAGATCTTTGTGGTATTGGGGCTGGAGTCGCAGATTGAGCAGGCAAACAGTGAATCGTCTGCAGAGAATTGTCCAAGCAGCAACAACCCAATGGCCGAGAGTCGCTCCTCTCGTGTTGCGGTGTCAATCACTCGCAGTTTTTGTTGTGAATCGGAAATATCCGAGCATTCGGCGATCCACCGACCAGTCGACGAGAGTTCCAGTCGTGAGCCGGAGTTCAGATTGAAAACGTGCGACTGTCCCGTTTCCAGATTAACGAAAGCTGTCTGCCTCTCTGTGACGATGGCGGGCCCCTGAATTTTGCCATCATCGTCGACGCCGTCCATCATCACCTGCATCCAGTGACCTCGAATGAGCGCGTGATTGGGGAACCAATGACAATGCCCATCCAGGTGCTGGGGCTTCTCTCTCGGGATTGCGATCTCGCGGCGAGTTCCCGTCTGCAAGTCCCAAATATGCATCGGGAAGTCCAAGCCGAGGCGTGAACCGGGTCCATCGATGACAGCGATCTGTGATGTGAACGTGACGAGGTTTGTATTCCCAAAGAATCCGACGGGAACATGACTACCGAGGTCGCTTATCACCAGTCGCGGCTGAGCGGGCCAGATCGAGTAAAATGTCGCTGCCACGACAGCCCATACGACCAGCGTTCGCCATGGCCATTTGCGATTGGGCTTGGGCTCTGTGGTCATGGCATTTTCCTGACTCGTGTTCGCCAGCGACGCCAAAGCGACCATAGTACACAGACGGTGGGGAACAACAGAGACCATGCCAGGGGTTTGGCGATTGCTCGGCGAATCGGCAGATCCCAGACTTGGTGAGTTTCTATCAGTCGGTCCGGCATTGTTGTTGTTACCAGTGTCCGCCCGTCGGGACTGACCATGATGGAGTTGTAGTAGGTCGCATAATGGTCGGCGGGAAGCGGTTCGCTGGTCTGGCCCGTTTGCCGATCGTGAACCAGCATCTCTGTTTTCGGGTGAAATGGATCGGGGAATCGCAGGAAGGGGACATTCCAATCCGACAGCCACTCAAGCAGTCGGCTTGGTTTGCTTTCGACGGGTCTTTGCAGAACGATCCACCGATCATCCAGGAACTCGACGGTCATTCCGGTGGGGACTTCGAAGATGGACTCGCCCGTTCGCACGTCTAGCAATCGAGCGTTGTCTCGAATGATCAGCGGTGTCGTGGGATTGCTCCAGGCGTCTGCGCAGGTGTTGGGATCCCAGAAATAGGGATCCCGTTCGCGATCGTTGGCATCGTCCGACGAAAGAAAGTGTCGAGCCTCGCCAGTCAGTATGTCCCAAACATGGACCTCTTTGATCAGGCAATGGTCCCATGGAACCCCCGACGTACCACCCATCCAATACCCGTAGGCAATTAAATAGCGTCCATCAGGTGTGAAACGTGGATTCTGAAATTGCTGAGATTTACGAAGCCTGATCTTCAAGACAGGCTGACCTGTGGCGATGTCGATGACCTGATCGTCTGTCGCGAGCAACTTGTTGTCGTGTGAAATGGCCAACACTCTGAGGTCGTGAAGCTTTTTGAGCGGCTGCAATTGCCAGACTTGCACGAGGTCGTCTTCGTTCTTGCGAGTTGTGAACGCAAACAGCGTCTCGTCGTGTGAGAAACAAAGCGAATAGGGACTCGCGTCAATGTCCAATGCAACGGTCCCCGCCTGCTGATCGATGACTCGTAACTCCTCCTCTGGACCATGGCCGCTGGCATACCACCGGCCTGTTCTCGACATGAGCGTTTCCGTGTGCTGGGGAGTCGGGTCAGCGTTCGGCAGTCGAAATGGAGACGAGTGCTCGTCGTCCAGATTGATCTCGACCTTCCAACATTCATTCTTCCGATTGCTCTGCACCAGGGTCATCACCCGATGGCCCTGCCGTGTCGAATAGGGCTCGGGTGGAAGTTGAACATCGCATGGATCGGGATCGTACAGCACGACTTCGTCATGACTGAGCAATTCAGACCGGCTGACAGTTTTCTGGAATGGGAGGGGGATCAGTTGATGTTTGCCGGATTGAAGATCCCATACCTGGACGGGACCGCTTGTGTACCATCTGTAGTATTCCGGATCGTCCGGCCAATTGACGCCTCGTCGAGTCAGTGCGACAAGGCTGAGGCTGTCGGGAGTGATCCCCTGCAAAACGTGGAGACCACGGTCCTGCAGTGTCAGCCGAGGTTGGATCGGCCAGACTCGCCACAAGCCGGCGGCAATTGCGGCCCAGGCGACGATCATCAGCCCAATTCGCGACTTGTGGCTCACGATTGAATGCTCGCCTCACGTAGATTCAGCCTGACATCAACCACCAGCCCTCATACGATTTCTACGGCGATTCCTCCACAGCCACAGTAGCTCGATCGCTGGAACAACGAGCGACCACAGCAGTGGTTTGGCGATCACATGGCCCGCCGGGATGTCCCAGACCTGCAGAGACTTTTGATCGACGGCCGAGATTGTGAGCAGCGTTTTTGCATCGTCGCTGAGCCAGCAGTCTTCGAGCTGGTTCGGCAGGATGCCTCGAGTCTGCCCTGTGGCAAGATCGACAATGATGAGGTCGATACTTTCCGGTGGCCAAAACTGTGCGGGGATTGTGAGTCCGCAACGGTTGATCACCTGCAAGGCACGTGCAGTGGCCGAGAAATGCCTTCTCTTCAGGACGAGGGTTCGATTATCGGCACTTAGCGTTAAGGACTGGACTTCGGTGTCACCACGCTTGGTCTTGGGAAGTGAGTAGACCGTTCCCTTGGTGACAACATCGATCAGATCCTGATCTCGCCAGACATAGCGAGGGGTCACTCGCTGGCGTCGGAGGAGGTTATCGGAGTCTGGCAGCGCACGGTAAGAGAAGGAGAGCTGGCCTGGCGGTGGGTTGGTCAGAGACTCGAACTTGCCAGAGTTCAAGTCGAAATCACCGATCTCAGTGATGCCTCGCTCGTACGAGGGCACGTAGCACAGAAGCCTGTTGGAGTCTGGAGTGAATGCCGGCCGAGTGAATTCCAATCCGAAAAGTGGTCCGCCTGCCGGTTGCTTGACCGTCCCGGTCGCCAGTTCCACGACATGCAGTTGGCTGGTCGTCGGATGGATTCCGGCCAGGTGGGTTCGATCTGGGGAAATGACCAGTCTCCGCAGCGGGACCGTGTACTGAAAATGCAGTTTCGGTGGATCGACTTGCCACACTTGAGTTCCCGTTTCCAGCGGGCCATCGATCGAGAGCGCCAGGTATTGGTCATCGTCGGAAAAACCGTGTTCGAGGATTGTGGCGTCGACCAGTTGAGTGAAATGAGCCTGGCCCGTGGCGATGTCGATCAGCCGCCACTGCTCCTGGTCGCCGTTCACCAACACGCCTCGTTCGAGTTGCCAGCGAAGCCCTGGCGACAGTGCGCTGGAAATTTCATTTTCGTTGCTCACCCTCCTGTTCGTTTTCAGCACGCGGCCGTCGTCCAGATTCAACAGGTTGAGTTCCCGCTGTTCGAGGTTTTTCAGGTTGTAGGTGAAGAACTCCAGAAAGCGGCCCTGTAGTGGCTTGCTGAGCTTGCTCACCTGCCAGCAATCCGGCGCGGCCATCAATTGCACTCCGCCACAATTGACCAATGGTCCCGAACAGGATTGACCCGGAATACAGATCTCGTTGCGCTCGCCCGTCTGCAGCGACCAGATCTGAACAGGGCCGCTCACAATTTCGATGTATTCAGCCGCCTGATTGCTACTCCGCAACTTGATGCCCTCGGTCGGGGCGGCCCGTCGAGTGAGGGCGACCAGATCTCGTCCGTCCGGAGTGACTCCCACGATGTCGACGTTGTGCAGGTTCGTGAGGATCAACCGAGGCTCGGGCGGCCATACCCAGCACAGACTACCGGCGACGATGGCCCATGCGATCATAAGTCGCCAGCGAATGAGGGTTCCGATCACGCGGCCTCCCTCGTTCGAAGTCTTCGAAGTCTGGACCAGATCCATGGCACTGCGACTAAGACCACAGGGACGACTAGTGACCACAACAGCGGTCTGGCGAATGGCCGACGCGGAGGAAAGTCCCACACGCGGATCTCGGGGGCTGACATTTCGGCGGACTTTGTGACCAAGCTCTTTTGATCGCGGCTGAGCCAGACTGAGGGGAACTGTTCTGGCAGTGTTGCCAGCGTCTGGCCGGATGGGACGTCGACGATCGACCACTGGGTCGTAAACGGCGGAATGGCCATCAGCATGAACGCGGGAATGGGAAGACGAGCGACAAGTTCGAACATCGACGACTCGCGAAACGTTTCTGTGATCATCGTGCGGCCGTCGCGTGACAGGACAACCGTTTCGACGTCCTCGGACGTCTCGGTCAGCTTGCGGCCTGTTATCAGCTCGCGGATTTCCCATTGGCCGTCCTCGTTCGACGTGCCGAAATGAGTTGGTATGCCGGGTGGAGAAAAATACGGTCCCCGATTGGGATCCTGCTGCGGATGCTCAAACAAATTGGCATACCTAGTGTGCTTGTTGTGCGCAAGGTCCCAGACCAGATTGATCCTCAGTTCGGCATGGGCAGAGGGGTCGGCGGGTTCCGTGTAAGAGACTGCATCGTGGCTAATCAGATACCGATCGTTCTGAGCAAACCGCAATTGCCGCTCGTTGGTGTAACCCTCCCCTGGCTCGAGCAGATCAAGCTGGTGAACGACGTCACCCGTCGGAATTTCCAGCACGACGATATGCCAGACCTGGTGGCGATTTTCGTCGGTCTGGAATGAGTAACCTGCCAGCAGCCGATGATCGCTTGAGAGGGTGATGCCTTGAAGTTCGCGATCGGTGGCGAATACGAGTTCGGAAGTTTCGATGTTCCAGACACGAGTCAGTGTTCGATCGCCTTCCATGGCTGTGTACGCCAGGTATTGGTCGTCATCGGAAATACACCAGCTCTGCAATGGGACCCCGGATTGATCCTGCAGCGGCATGTTCAGTTGCTGCCGCCCTGTCGCCGTTTCCCAGATGTTGATTTCATCGCGATTGGTGGCGTTTTCAAAATACCAGCGACCTTGGGGAGATGGATCGATCGACGCCCACTCTTCCCGCTCATCAAGACGCCTCAACGTTCGGAACTGACCCGTTCCGCAATCGAGCGCCATCGGGATTCGTTGTTCGCCAGTCTCGAACTTTTCCAAATAAAAGAACAACCAGTTCCCCTGGATGTGCAGGTTGAACTCATCGATAACCATCTCACTGGACTCGACCATTCGCAGGCCGCCATCGTTTCCGCAGTTCACTCGGGCTCCTAAGTCGGTTTGGCCAGGGATCGAGAGCGATCGGCTTCTGCCGGTTTGCAGATCCCACAGCACGATGGGGCCAGCGGCTGTGCTCCACCACACATCGTTGGGATCGCTGCGCACGGCTCGTTCGGTCAACGTGATCAGCTCGCCATCGGCTGAGATGCCGACCAACGAGTAGTACGTTCCCTTCCCCAGCACCAGGCGAGGTTGAATTGGCAAGACGTAGATTAACGTCGCTGCTGTGACAACCCACACGGCCAGCAACAGAGTGCGCCAGATCCAGCGGTGTGATCGAGGCGCTGATTCGTTCGGTGGCGTCACTCGATCATCCTCACGCGGGCCACCTGATGGTCAGGGAATGACACCGTCCTCAACACCGAAGGTCACACCGCGAAAAATTTCCGCCAAAGGAAGCGTACCAACCGGAGGTAGCTCCAATGCCGCATCAATTCCCTTGATGACCGTCAGCAGCCACGAACCATCTGGCTGTCGAGTGAACCGCTCGACCTGTGGTTCGTCCTGTGATACCAGCACATAGTCGCACAGCGACGGCAACTCGCGATACAAGTCGAATTTCTTGCCGCGGTCGTAGCGTTCCGTCGATTTCGACAGCACTTCAAAGATCACGCTGGGACTCGTGATTGAATCTGGATCTTCCGAATCAAGTTCCATTTCGCCGCAGACGATCGTCACGTCCGGATATGTCGCAAGTCCGTTGGCTTGGATTCGAATGCGCTGGTCGCTGTGGAAAGGCTGGCAGGAGGAATCTCGAAGACTTTGATGCAAAGCCGCAAACAAGTTTCCGCTGATCTTGTTGTGACGAATCGGACGACACGCTACTTCGAAGATCTGGCCGCGATAGTATTCGCTCTTTTCCGTCGCGGCTCGTTCGCGCACCAGGTATTCCTGGAATGTATAACGCGGTTTGGTAACTGCAGACATGCCCTTCCGCTCCTGTTCAGCGACTGGTCGCAGCTGGGCATTTTAACGAACAAGGGCCGCGTTCAGGTAGATGAACGCAGCCCTTTTCAGGTTCGATGATCGTTGAGAGTTGATCAGGCCGCTTCGGCGACCTCGGGGGCGCGGCCGGTTGTCTTCAGCGGGATGCGGTCGTTGACGTCGTAGGCGAGACGGCAGAACCGCAGAGTCTTGATCGCCCACCAGGTCATGTCGAGTTCCCACCACTGATGACCAGCGGGAGCGACACTGGGGTGAGCGTGATGGTTGTTGTGCCAGCCTTCGCCGTACGCCCAGATGGCGACCCACCACAAGTTGCGGCTTTCGTCGCGAACGTCGTAGTTGCGGTAGCCCCAGATGTGCGTGGCTGAATTCACGAACCACGTGCCGTGATAGACCATCACCATTCGCATGCACAGGCCCCACAGCAGCATCGGCAAGCTGATCGACAGCAGCGCGACGCCCGAAACCACCAGCCACCAGAAGTACGTCTTTTCGAAGAACAGCAACATCCGGTCGTTCATCAGATCGGGGGTGTACTTTTTGAACAGCGCATCTTGCTCGGCCTTCGTTCGCTTGACGAACATCCAGGTCAGGTGCGACCAGATCGCCGTGATCAGCGGTGAATGCGGATCACCTTCCTGATCGGATCGTTGATGATGCAGACGATGAGTGGCCGCCCAGACCAGCGGCGAACCTTCGCCCGAGAGCGAACCGGCCAGCAGCGTGACGAATCGCACAGGTGCGACCAGCTTCAGCGACTTGTGAGACAGGAATCGGTGATAGCCCAGGCAGATCCCGATACTGGCGGTGAACCAGTGCAGGACGAACGCCGTCGCCAAGGCTTCCCAACTGAAGAAGAACGGGGCCGCCAAGGCTCCCGCGTGCATCACGACCATCCACGTGAACACGACCCAGTCGATGTTGTTCAACCGAAGCCTGTCTGGCAGCCAAGGCCTCCAGACTGCATCTGGTTTGGATTCACCAGCAGGCGCCGCGGGCGTCGCCGATACGTCAGCTCGTCGTGACTTCTTGCCGCGACGGGACGGTGTTGAGATCGACATGGAATTCCATTCTTTGGTTCAAAGTTCCCTGAATCGGGCCGAAGCAGCCTCCTTGGCTTCGAACCGGACGGCCCAGTGCCGCCATAAGTCGCGAGGAACTTTATCCCAAGATCGGAAACCATGTGTCATGAGACCGTCATGTCTCTGTCAAAATTGTGTCAACGCCGCAAGTGCATTCCAGTAATGCTGTTGAGGAGATGTTTTTATGCGGGCGGCGCTGATTTTCGTTGTCGTAAGTCCAGATATTGGACATGAATCCTTCGGTCGCCAGCGACAGAAAACCTGCGAACGGATTGGAAATCCGTTCTACGAGGACGTTATCGGGCTACGTCGCCGCTTCGACGGCTGGCTTGGGCTTGGTCCAGTAGCACAGCAGGATGCCCAAGAAGTACAGCAGCAGCAGTGGCACCATCATCAGCATCATCGTCATCGGATCGGGTGTCGGCGTCAGCAGCATCGAAATGATGGCGATGGCCAGGACCGCGATGCGCCACTGGCTGAGATAATGCTTCTCGGTGAACAGGTTGATCTTTGTCAGGAACAACATGATCAGCGGAAGTTGGAAGCTGATTCCGAACATCAGCGGCAGTGTGACTGCAAAGCTGATCCACTCGGAAATACGGATCTGAGCGGGCATTTCCATGCGCGAGTTGTAGCCGAGCAGGAAATCGAGCACGACGGGCAGCACGGCGTAGAAGCAAAAACCCACGCCCCCCAGGAACAGCCCGACGCTCATCGGCAGGAACGTGTGCACGTATTTTCGTTCGTGGGGATACAGTCCGGCGGCAACGAACAGCCACAGCTGATAGAAGATCCAGGGGCTGGCGATGATCAACCCGGCAATGAACGACACCTTGATGTAGGTGACAAACGCTTCCTGCACGTTTAGCGTCACGGGTTTTGACATCTTTTCCATGCCGTGGCGAAACTGACGGAACACGTCCGATTTTGCCTGCAGCATCAGTTTCTTGTCTTTCAATTCGTCTGCCGCGGCCGGGTACGTATTGGGGGCCGCCTGATGCAACTGATCTGCCAGTTCGTGGGCCGAGATTTCGATGGGAATCACTCGGCGTTCTTCATTTGTTGCGGGAGCGACATTCTCTGGTTTGTCGGCTGCCGATGTGTCGGGCGGCATCAGTTGGTTTCTGATGGACTGCCAGAAACTGAATTCCTTGACGTTGTCGTCGACGGCCTCCATATAGTCGGCCCGGCGCAGTGCCTGATCGACGGGATAGCGGATCAGCTTGACCAGGCTTTCGCCGAAGATCAGCGTCAGGACCATGCACAGGGCCAGCCCCAGCAGGGCGCGGATCAGGTGAAAGCGCAGCACCTCAAGGTGCTCGCCAAACGTCATGGTCGAATCGTCGAACAGGTCTTTATCGGTCGCCATGGTCAGTCCCCACTGCACCTGCCGAGGCAACAACGCTGCCGCAGGTGAATCGAAAAGCTAGGAAGCCGGGGCCGCGAATCAGTCTGATCGCCACAGCGTCGACTGTGCGGTATCCACTCGATAAAGCCCGGCGCGGGTCGCAAGGCAGGGGAGCGGTGGATCAAGCATAGCAGCGAGGCGTGGCTTGATCAAATCCAATTCCGGGCAATTGACAGTTGACAATGGACAATTGACAACGAAGAGCTTCGCTGGCGGCGAGTTACAACGGATTGTCTCCATTTGGATTGTGGCAGAAGGCTAATCAAACCATTTGTCCGGGGGCGCACCAACACGAAGCTTCGAAGACTGGCGATCCAAGCTGGAGCTGGGATCGAGGTTGCCGAAGTGGAAGGCGCGCGATCCTCACAAAGGCGCGATCTCAGGCTGGAGCTTGGGATCAACGGCGTTTAGCCAGCGGCGGCTTGGGGGCCGCCGAAGACCATGATTCCGCCGAGTATCAAGCCGACCAGGATAATCACCGACAAGATCGCAATGCAGTTCATGAAGAAGGCTTTGCGGCACCGTTCGAAGTGCAGGATCAGGAATATCAGTCCAACCAATCCGACAAACACGGTCCCGAGTCCCCACAACGGGCTTTCCTTGAAGGCTTCGGACACCATGGTGAACCAGGCGACCAGCGCAATGGCATAGATCCCAAACATGACGCCCATGAGCAATGAGAGTCCGATGTCGCCGACGGAGAATACTCCGTAAAGAGTGCCGCCGATGCCGCCGACCAGGAAGCACACGGCCGACATCACCAGCGCTTCTACGAGGTCCTGCTGCAGCGTCTTTTCCTCTTCGTCGTCGTCATCAGTGCGACGTTTACCCGCGACGTACTTGTACTCTTTGGCCTTGTCGATCAGCTCCAAGCGTTCCTTGAAGTAGTACGTGAACTGGCCGTTGGTACGCATGTTGAACAGCCCGATGAATCCCAACGGCAGACACATCACCACCAGGATGATCGCCGGGCCGATCAGCGGCTTGAAGTCGACATCGACCGGCTTACCAATCGTCGCGGGATCGACTGGGGGCGGGGCGTTCTTGCCACCTTTGGGGGCTCTCTCTGCTTCGAGCAACCGCCGATTGATGTCGGCGTTCGATTCCATCGTCAGGATGATGCTTTCGATGTCCTGCCCCCAGACGGCGCCGATCGTCGCCACGCCGCCGATCAGGGGAATGCTGGTGATCAACAACCACATCAGCCAGACGCTGCTGCCACCGATCGTGCGCCCCCAGAACTGAACGACCTTCCAGACCATCCAGCCCGGCGCCGGAATTGGCATCGTCATATGAGACATCATCACGGGCAGCATCCAAACCAATGGAATGCAGCCCACACCGATGCAGACGCCCATCATGAATTCCGGCTGCCCGCTGTAATTGACCAGGTAATACCCGATCCCTGCCGGGATCAGCAGGATCGGAACCCCGACCGCCACCAGCCAGGCCGCAAACATGACTCCCTTGGCACTGGCGAGGAAGAAGTCGAAGTTCAGCCGTTTGAATTTGTCTTTGCGTTCGAGCGTCAGCTTGATGACTTCGGTGTCCAGCACCCACAACCAGCCGGGGATCACCAGGAACGAGACGAAGAAGCACAAACCGAAGAAATACCTGGGTGGCCAGGCGGAAATCCACAGGTACATGAACGCACAGCCCATGGAAACCAGCAGGCAGACCAGGACATAGGCGTCCGTTCGCCAAGCCAGCAACTGGTTCTTCAGCATGAAGGCCCATGCGTTTTTAGCGAGTCCGGGATAAAAGTCGGCAGGGTCGGGGCCTTTCATGGCTCGTTTGCGAGCCTTCAAGCCCATGCCACCCGCTTCCGCATCGAAACCGCACTTGGGGCACTCGGTCTCTTCTTCGTCCTGATCCTGCATATCGAAGCCGCACTTGGGACAGATGCGAGCTTCAGTATCTTCGGCTCGGCGCAAGTCCAGCGAGGCGAGGGCGTCTTCCGAATCGACCGGTTTTGACGATTTGGCGGCGACTTTCTTCTTCGGTTTGTCGCCAGATGATTTGGCGGCGGATGACTTGGAGGAGGAATCCCCAGCAGGAACGGGGATTCGGGTCTCGCAGTCCGGGCACTTCACCGCTTTTCCGCGGGCCGTGTCGGGAACGGATAACACCTTTTCGCAGCCCGGGCAGCGAACTTTGACGGGCATGGAGGTTGGCCTTCGGGCAGGCTGCCGAACGGCCGCGATCGCGGTTTTGGGGCAGCAGGAGGAATATCAGAACGGAATTTACGGAGTTTACGGTCGTGTGGGGCCTTCCCGCAACACAGGCAGGCCACTCGGCTTAAAGAACATTCTAGGCAGGTAACAGATTTCCGGGAAACAAGATCCGTGTGGCCGAAACTTTTTGATCTGGCCCGTGTTTAGGAGAAATCCAAGACCTCCGTCGGGCCGTTCGGCGGTCGGGATTCGCACCTTGAGCTAAGTGCCATCCCGACCTGCCGAAACGTGGACGCAATGGATTGAGTCGGCTGACCTGAGGAATACCACAATTTTGTAGGACGTTAATCGTCGGGACGATAAACTTTCGAGTCGCCGCATCCGTCATCGTCGGTAACCCCCATGCGGCGGCTCGGAAGTTCTTGATTAAGGCGCGTGTTTACGCGTTGGACGATTCATCACGCATCATTCCGCAATGTTTTTGCCAATCGGCATCTTCACAGCGGCAGTGGCTATCGATGGTCGAGTGACTTGGCCCTGACTTCGGCGAAGTCGGGCTACAGTTGCTGATTGGTCAAACGATCAGGGTTTGAAGCAGGAGTTGGCCATGGCGCGACGATTCTGCCAAATGGGTCTGGTGTTGGCGCTGGTTTGTGTGGCGTCGCTGGAATGCCTGGCTGCGAATAATCGGTCGAAGTCAGCAACGGGAACTCTGGCCGATTCCAATGCGGTTGCGGCTGAAGTGGACCGACTGATCCTGGCCGACTTGAAGAAGGCTGGCATGAAACCGGCCGAACGCTGCAATGATGCCGACTTCCTGCGCCGAGTCTCGCTGGATATCACCGGTCAGTTGCCTTTGCCTCGCGATGTGACGATCTTCGCGCTGGATCCTGAGACCAACAAACGAGCGGTGCTGGTCGACCAACTGTTGCGTTCGCCCGAGTACGGCAAGAACTGGGCTCGTTACTGGCGCGATGTGATCTACATGCCCGCGACAGAGAACCGGGCCCGGTTCGCTCAAGCCGAATTCGAAAAGTGGATGGCCGCGGAACTGGAAGCGGACCACGGCTGGGACAAGATCACGACCGCGATGCTGACGGCGACGGGCGATGTCAAAGAGAATCCACAGACCGCCCTGGTGTTCGCTCAGGGTGGCCAGGCCGCTGAGATCGCTGCGGAGGCCTGCCGTATTTTCCTGGGCATCCAGATGCAGTGTGCGAACTGCCATGACCATCCGTCTGACGTCTGGAAGCGAGACCAGTTCCACGAGCTGGCTGCGTACTTCCCGCGAATCGCCGTGCGACAGATGCAGGAACCACGAACGTTTGAAATCGTCGCCGTGAATGTCGATCGCGGTCGGGGCGATTTCATGAGAGAGAATCCCGAGCGGTTTCTGTCGATGCTGGACCGCAACCGGGATGGGAAGCTGAGCAAAGAGGAAATGCGTGGCCGCCCGGGAACGCCCGGTGGCATGCCCGCACAGTTTTTGGATCGTCTGTTCGAACTGGGCGACTCGAACAAAGATGGCATGCTGTCGCTGGCCGAGATCAAGGGGATTCCTGCACCACCTCAGATGCAACGGGGTTCCACCGAGCACTACATGCCGGACCTGAATGATCCGTCGTCGAAGGGGAAACTGGTCGAACCCAAGTTCTTCGTCGATGGATCTTCGCCCGGCCACGGATTAACAGATGAGAATCGCCGTCTGGCTGTCGCGAAGTCGTTCACTTCGCCAGACAACCCATGGTTCGCTCGGGCGATTGTCAACCGGATGTGGTGCGAGTTCCTGGGCGAAGGCTTCTATATGCCGGTCGACGATTTGGGCCCGACCCGGACCGCTCGTTTCCCGGAAGCGATTGACGCTTTGGCCGAAGGGCTTGTCTCCAATCACTATGACCTGCGCTGGCTGCTGCGAACGATTGCCAATACGCAGACCTATCAGCGGAAGGTGGCTCCAAAGCCGGTGGCCGAGGATGCGCTGCCGTTCGCCTCTGTCACGCCGACTCGATTGCGAGCGGACCTGGTCTTCAATTCGCTGATCCAAGTGATGGGGATCAGCGAAGATGGTCCCGCTGGTCGGGGTCCGATGATGATGGCGGGTGGTCCACGAGCCGCTCAGCGCGGCGGACGATTCCAGTTCGACTTCCTGTTTGGAATTGATCCATCGGTCCCCAAGGACGATATCACGGGAAACGTGCCGCAGTCGCTGTACCTGATGAACTCGAACACTTTGAGAGGGGCATTGTCGGCGTCGAATGGGTTCTCGCGATTGGCCCGCATCCTGCGAGAAAACCGCGATGACGACGATGCCCTGAATGAGCTGTATCTGCTGGTGCTGGCTCGGGAACCATCGAAGCATGAAGTGCAGATCTGCCGTGATTACATCAAGGATGTCGGTCAGCGCGGTGAAGCGTATGAAGACGTGATGTGGAGCTTGATCAATTCGAGCGAGTTCTTGTCGAAGCGATAAGTGGCTGGTGGGCCTCGTACACTCCCCGAAATCTTACGATTTCGGCTACAGATGATTCCTGTGGAGATCGATCATGTCCATTTTCTCCTGGCACGAAGACGTCACGTTGACTCGGCATTCGCTGTCTCGTCGAGGGTTCCTGTACGGAATGTCGGCGGCATCCGCGGTCGGCGCCTTCAACTTTCGCGATGTGATGTCGGCTCAGGCAGCTGACCTGCGGAGAGAAGGCCGGGCGATGATTCTGCTGTTCATGCAGGGGGGACCGTCGCAACTGGAGACGTTTGATCCCAAGCCGGGGACGGAAAACGGCGGTCCGACCAAGGCCATCAGCACGGCGGTGTCTGGCATCGAGATTGCCGAAGGCTGGGAAGAGACCGCCAAACAGATGAAGGACATCGCGGTCATTCGTTCGATGACCAACAAGGAAGGCCAGCACGAACGGGCTGTGTATCAACTGCACACGGGGTACATTCCGTCGGGTTCGATCAAGCATCCGTCGCTGGGCTGCAATATCGCTCGCGAACTGGCGCCTGTTGCACGCGAGTTGCCAGCCGTGGTCTCGATCGGCAACGGCCGTGCGGCGGGAGTCGGGGGCAGCGGCGCTGGGTTCCTGGGTGTGGACTACGAACCATTCCACGTTGCCAGCCCGGGCAACATGCCTGACAACGTTGCGACCAGCGTGGGCGAAGCGCGATTCAAGCGACGGCTGGGGCTGCTCGACAAGCTGGAAGGGGAATTCGCATCGCGCGGTGGTGAAACCGTTGTCGAAAACCATCGTCGAATCACCGACAAATCGTCGAAGCTGGTCCTGAGTCCGCTCACGAAGACGTTTGACCTGAGCCACGAATCGGCCGAGACCAAGGCGAGCTACGGTGACTCGGAATTCGGTCGTGGCTGTCTGCTCGCTCGTCGATTGGTGGAAGCGGGCGTGACGTTTGTCGAAGTGCGTCTGGGGAACTGGGATACTCACCAGGACAACTTCGACGGGGTCAAGAACCTGGCTCGGCAATGTGACCCGGCATTGGCTGGGTTGATTGCAGACCTCAAGCAGCGAGGGATGTTCGACAAGACGTTGATCATGTGGACGGGTGAATTCGGTCGGACGCCACGCGTGAACCCGCGCACGGGCCGCGATCATTGGCCTCGCAACTTCAACACGCTCTTAGCCGGTGGCGGCATCAAGGGTGGACAGGTGATTGGCGAATCGGCGAAGGACGGCAACGGCCTGACGAAAGATCCCGTCAATGTGCCCGATCTGTTCTGTTCGATCTGCAAGTCGCTGGATGTGAACCCCGCCAAGGAAAACATGAGCCCGATCGGACGACCGATGAAGATCGTGGATGGCGGGCATCCGGTGGACGGGTTGTTTGCGTAGCGTCTGTAGCCGAATTCGTGAGAATTCGGATCTTCGAGACTTTGCCCGAAATCTGACGATTTCGGCTACGTTGACATCACGCAGCGGCGCGTTGGGCTTCCTTGGCGCTGACTCGCCAGTAAACGCCGGTGAAGTCGATCTTCGTCATCTCTGATTCGATGCCGTGCTGTTTGCGGAATTCGTCGACGGCCACTCGGCAGCCGTTCCAGCTACCGTAGTCATCGACGACGATGAAGCCGCCGGGGGAGACTCGGTGGTACATCGCGTTGAGCGCATCGCGAGTTGAATCGTACAGGTCGCCGTCCAATCGCAGCAGTGATAGCTGTTTGATCGGCGCGGTCGGGAGGGTGTCGCAGAACCAGCCCTTCAGGAAGCGGACTCGTTCATCCAGCAGGTTGAAGCGTTCAAAGTTGGCCTGAACCTGTTCCTGCGAGACTTTCATGAAATCGCAGTCGGCCAGGTCGTAGCGTTTTTCCTTGTCGGCGTCGGCCGTGGGTTTGGGCAGACCCTGGAAAGAGTCGGCCAGCCAGACCGTCCGAGACAAATCACCGAATCGGTTCAGCACTGCCTTCATAAAGATGCAGGCGCCACCGCGCCACACGCCCGTTTCCAACAGGTCGCCGGGGACATTATCGGCCAGGATCGTGCGCAGGCACCGTTCCAGGTTGTCCAGGCGCTTGGTGCCGACCATGCTGTAGCCGAACATGGGCCAGTCGGCCCCGTCTTGCCGTCGTTGGGCGTCGAACGGAAGCGTCTTCACGACGCGATATCCGCGCCGCGCCAGCATCTTGTAGAAGCCCAGTCGCAGCTTATAGAACAAACCGCTGCGGCCTGTGCGATAGCCGTCTTCGATTCGCCAGGCGCTTTCGTCGTACAGCGAGGCCGTGAGGCACTTCTTCAGCAGTTCCAGATAGTCGTCGCGCGCCGGGACATCCGTGTGAGCCATCTTCGTCTTCCCCCTCCGTGGTGGACGTGAACCGCTGCCCGGTCTGGGCAGCGCCGATCGTCACGTCGCGGAATAGTAACGGCGTCGACTCAAGTCCGGCAAGACCGATTCCGGGCCATCCCCCCTTCAAGGTTCTGGCGATGCGGTGACGATTTCCAGCACTTTAGCGACTCGAGGGTAGTCGCCTTCCTGGATTCCATTGGCGATGGACTTCAAGAAATTTAGCGTGGATTCGCGGGGCCGTTGTTTCAGGACCGCAAGACCCGCTTCGTTCTGTGGGGTGGCGCCACCCTTGCTTGTGGCGACTGCCAGGGCAAAAGCGATCATGTTCGCGGCTTCGGCATCGTCTGTTTCGATCAGCAACTTTCGGGCATCGACAAGCTGCTGATTGAGTTCTGGAGGCCGGTCGATCCAGCCGGATTTGCGCAGCGTGTCCAGAGAGTCCAGCAGTTCCTTTTTGATTGGCTTCCCCTCGAGGGCTCGCCGCGAAGTGATCAAAGTGGGCAGCGAATAGAGATTCGGCGGTTTGGCGATCATGTTCTTCAGAATCGGAATGGCTTCGACCCACTGGAATTCCACGCTCGCCTGGCAGGCACCATCATACGACGATTGCCGCTTCAGCATGTCCAGGTAGGCTTCCTTCGCGGCCTTTCGGAATGGCTTGTGAATCAGCGCGTATTCGGCGGCTCGCCGGAGCTCGCTGTCATCCGAGTTGTAGAGTTCCAACAGGTAGTCGGTCGCGGCGTCCGTTTGAATGAACGCGAGTGAGAGGATGACTCGCCATTCCCCTTCGCTGGACTGGCGTTCCTGGACTGCCTTCCTGATGTACGGGATTGCCTTGTCACCGAACTTGGCCGGAACGTACAGGCAACTATTCGCCGTGTTTGTTCCTGGATCCTTTACTTCGAATCCGTCGATGGCCAATTGGATCCGGTCCTGGCCGCCTTTCAGGTTCAGATTGTCACGCGCCTGCTCCTGACCAAACAGCGTTCCTCGAGTGAACCATTCGTATCCGTGGCCATTGCCCAGCCAGATGTCGCGCGTGTAATAGGGGCTGTCGCTTTCTCGCCATTTGACCATTTTCATCAGTTCTTCGGACGACAGCTTTAGCGGCCCGGGAAACAAAGCGAACTCCCAGTCTTCGTGCTTCGATACCAGATCCTTCTCCTCATGCTTAGCTTGCACCTGCTGCGTGATGGGACCGATGTACTCTTTCCAGTCTCTTCGCAACACAACGCGGTACCCGCGTCCGCCGATGGAAGGCTGTTTGTCGTATTCTTTCAGTGTCCATCCTTTGATGACCGACCCCATCTTTTCGGCCATCGCCTTGATGGGCAGGGTCTCTGGATCGGCCTGGTCTTTTGCGGCTTGGTCTTTTGCGGCTTGGTCGGGGTCAGCATTGCTGGTTGGCTTGGCGACCAGTGCGCCGGATTGAATTAGCGCGCCCACTAAGGTCAGACCCACAGCGGCCGAGACCAACCACGATGGTTGACGAACCAGAGGATCGCGACCCGCTGTCAGGCCCAACACTCGATGGATGCGCCGACTGAGCGACCCGCCCGTTGCGGCTACGGCAGGGCTCGGCACCGTCATCACGAATGCGGCGAGCGACACCAGCGCCTTCGCATACACATCGCGATCTTCACACACCGCCACCGCTTCGGCGTCGGCACAGTATTCCCGTTCGATCCGGATCTGCCGCGACAGCCACCAGACAGCGGGATGATAGAACAGGCATGTTTCGACCACGGTCTGCAGCAGGTTGACCAGGAAATCGTGACGGCGGATATGAGCCAGTTCGTGGGCCAGGATCGCCCGGATTTGATCCGGAGGCAGGCCGCTCAGAAGACTCGCCGGCATCAGCAGTACCGGCTTCAGCCACCCGACAACGATGGGAACGGAGGTGGCTGTCGATTCGAGCAGCCGTACTGACGCCGGAATCTTCATCCGCTGCATCAAGCTGTGGAGCATCGATTGAGTGGCCTCGGACACGGGTTGCGTCCCCTGAGTCGTCAGGCGATGGGCGAGCAGCCAACCCGCCAGATGCCAGACCGACAAGAGTCCGACGCCGATAGTCCATCCGAACACGACCCAAGGCATGGACTGTTTGAGTTGGGTGGTCAGCCACAGGGAAGTGAAATGCCGGTTGCCAAGAGCGGGCAAAGGAATCGCTTCGTGGGCTTCCAGTTCAACACCGACGGCCATCGAAGTTTGATAGTGTTCGCTGGCGGGGGGCTCATGTCGTCCGCGGGCTGAAATAGTTTGCTCGCCCGCCAGCGCGACGAATGTCACAACGGGTGCGATGGCGATCGTGACCAGCCCGACACATAAGCCGATGTACCGCGCATTCGGGCTTGCCTTGTGAGACAGTCGCAGCAGCACTGCCACAGCAGCCGCGACCAGGGTTGCCTGCCACAGGAAATGAATCAAGGTCCAGCCCAGTCGTTCGACGAGGGGTGACGCTGCCAGGTCCAGGAATGCTGTTGTCATTTGCTCTTCTCCCGTTCGGTCAGCAACCGCTTGATCTCAGCCAGTTCCGCTCCGTTCACGTCGCGCGCTTCCAGGGCGTGCAGCACCATCTTCTGGACGGATCCGCCGAACACTCGGTCAATCACGTCGGACACCAGGTTCCGTTTGATCCCGCTCTCTTCGATCGCCGCCGAATAAACGTGAGACTTCTGCGAGGCGTCGCGTTTGACCAGCCGCTTCTGCGTCATCACCTGAAGCTGCTTGAGAGTGGTCGTGTAGCGAGTGCTTCCATCCGCACAGATCGCATCATGCACTTGGCGAACGGTCGAAGGGCCGCGTTGCCAAAGCATGTTGAGGATCGCCAGTTCACCCTCGGTGGGCTCGGGAAGACGTTGTGGCATGTGACACACTCCAGCGTTGGGCTCGCCTACGATTGACATCGTACATTATGTACGATTGGCGTCGTACATGTCAAGTGGGATGAACGAGATTTCTTCAGATTGTCGTTTTTGGATTGTGCGCCAGCCGTCGGATTTGGCGACCCCAGTCGCGTCAAGTTCGCGATGTCAATTTATATATGGGTCAGTTCGATTGATTTTGTTGGTTCGCCAATGCTCTTATAAGGGAAACTATCTCGGAGTTGACGAATGAACCGCTCACAACCAAAGCCAATGATCACCGTCGGCAAGTTTGAAAATGTGGATATCCGAGTTGGACGAATCCTGGAAGTTTCGGATCCCGTTGAGATCGCAGACAAGAACGGCAAATGCCGGCAGTTTCGTGTCCTGCGGCTGGATTTCGCTGAATTGGGAACGAAGAAGTCGGTCGGCCAGTTTGCCCTTGTGCCTCGCGAGGAGCTACTGAATCGCCTGGTGATGGCCGTCTGCAACTTTTCTGCGCGGCCGCTCGACGAAGCAGGTCAGTACATTTCTGAAGTGTTGACCCTGGGAACAAATCATCCCCAAAGCCCGCCGGACCAGCGCCAGGCAGTACCGATCTACGCTCACGAATTGGCATCGCCGAATGACGAGGTTTATTAGCCTTTCCCACAATTCAATTTGGGTGATTCAAGATGACGGGCCCTGTAATCTTGCATATCTCCGATATGCACCATGGAAAATCTTCAGCACACCAGAGCCCCGATGGACTGGTGCACGCAATTGAAGAGGCGATCGATTCGATCAAACACGATTCCTTTCGTCCAAAGTACCTGTTTTGTTCAGGTGACCTTGGTAGTCGTGGGAAGCCGAATCGATTGCCCAGGCCAAGGATTCACTTTTGAAGATTGCGGATCGGCTGGAAATCGATCACTCGCGAATCATCTTGTGCCCGGGGAACCATGATGTCGATCGCTTCGCCACCGAGGCGTATGAGTCAAAGTTTCCAAAATGCATTGGTGAGAAGCCTTGGGATCCGCCGAAGTGGGGTGGCGATCAGTTTCAGGCATACCTGAAAGTGGCCGATGAAATCTATTCGAAACGATCCGGAAGCTCGGTTTTTTATCGACCGCCTGTTTCGGTCCAGTCGCCTTCCGACATTTTTTCCCTGCACTACTACCCGGACGATCAACTGGTCGTCTACAGCCTGAGCAGTTGTGTCTTTGAAAGTCATCGCGAGCAGGATCGTTTCGGCTACGTTGGAAAGGAACAACTCGACAAACTCGACGAAGTCATCAAAGCATTTAAGGAAAAGCACGGCCTTCTTAGCCTTCACCCGCTGATTCAGGTTGTCGTCGTCCACCACCCCTTCTTTGCGCCCGATGATCGTGACCCGTCGGCCTTGCGAGATCCGTTCATGTTCATGAACTGGTTGTGGCACCACGGTATCCACCTGGTGTTGCACGGCCATCAGCACTACACACGTACCGTCGTCATCCATGGTCGCGATGCCGGCAATGCTCCCCGCGCGTTCGTATGCGCGGGGGCGGGAAGCGTCGGGGCCCGTCCCCAGGAAATGATCGACCGCCGCAATGCGCTGAACCTTGTTCGCTTCAGCGGCCGGGGCTTTGGGACTCGTCAAGTGACTGTCCGTCCCGGCGAATTCGTTCGAGCTTCGCAAAGCTGGAGGTATCACCGCAGCGAAGAGTGGCATTACACGCTGGATTCATCGGGACTGGATTCCAGCACGGAAGTCAAACGGCTGGGACTTTCGAAGGCACTCGAACGATTGCACAAGACACAGGAATCGATTCTTCGAGGTGAACCGGTGACTCTCGAAGGGGCGGATGCTGCGTTTGAATCCTACGGAGAGGCAATGCAAAAGATGACTAAGACTGGCGAGTTGCGTGTGACGAGCACGCTAGGCTCACAATTTTGGGGCGAAAAACTGAAGTTGCAGATTCAACAAGCCAATATGGCTGTCAAAGGTAAAGTCGGTAAAGAGAAGATCCGTCGCATTTTTTTCACGCTCGGCGACAGCCAGGAATACATCCGGAAGCGAACTCAACTGGCAGACAATGAACGAAAGCTTTCGAACAACGATACGGAATGGACAAAACTCACACAGACGAAGGTCAACCTCAACTTCCTGGCTCAGGAATTTGAAATGAAAGTCCTGGACTGCCATCAGTTCAAGATCGCAGTCGATGGATTTGACCCCATGCGTGACGAGTTGGCGATCTATGACTTCGAGCCCGGAGAAACTCGAATCGATCTGTTCAAGCTGGACGATTATGGACAAGTGCTGAACGTAGTGGTCAGGGCGGGGCAGTCGCTGGAGGATGCATTTCGGCGAGAATTTGTCGACGCATTCGACCGAGCGTGGAACCATTTCGAAGCAATGGATGTCAAGCGCTACCTTGAGCTTGCCGAAGATGAAATCCAGCGGGTCCAGTCCGCGATTGGTTACACAACCAATTGGCTGCACGCGTTCGACAAGCTTGTGTCGCAGAATGACAAGACACTGACTGCCGAAAGCGATGCGGTTGCTCAGTACTTGCAGCAGCGGCAAATACAGAACCACCTGGATGTCGGTGTCTGTACGGGCCGCTACATCGACTTGTTGAAGACGTTTGTGAGCAATTCTGCAGCGATAGACATCGACTGCGACGTGGAGAACTTTATTCGAGGCCGGTTCCCGAAGTTGAACTTCAAGTTGGGCGATATTCGAGATGCCAGAGACATCCGAGACATGGGGCAGGACTATGATCTGATTACCTGCATGCTGGGAACCTGCTGCCACTTTGGCCTCAAAGAGGAGCATCGATATGGGGGGCAATCCGGACTAGTTGCAGGCCTTCGCAATATGGTCGGCATGCTGAGCAAGGAGGGGGTTCTGCTTCTTTCCGTGTGGCAGAAACGAAACGCCAACCGACTTCTGGAGATTTACACTCCCAAAGAAGTCGATCGCTTGCTGCGTGACAGCCCAAGCGAACAGACAATTTACAATGCTGCCCAGGAGGCTGGGGCCGGAAACGTTAGGAAATTGGCGGGCACTGGCCAACTGGATCTCTATACAATTGAGCGCCAATGATCTGAAGTGCCCCAACAGTGGACTTTTTATCGGCACATCGAGATTGTCGAGATGATCCTGGTGGGCCTCGAAGATCGATCCCACATCATCGCTTCATCAGAAGTCTACCGGGCACTTGTCTCCGTTGGCGATCGAAACCAGAGCTTTGCGATCTTCGGCGGGTATGGTGAATGAGAGGAACCGGACACTGCCATCGGCCAATGCGGCATTCACGCCCCCTTTGTGAGGAACAGCCGATTTGGAAGTGAACGACAGGAACAGGGCTTCGTCAGCATCCGAAGGCTGCATCCAGGGAACCGCCTGGTCAGCGGCGACTTCGATCACCATCAGCGTGTTCGACGTTCCATCTTTGATCTCGGCTATTTTTCTTGGCTTGGTTGGATTAAAGCAGCAGCTTGTTCCGACAAGCGCCAAATAAGTTGAGTGAGACGTCGGGCTTTTGGAGGACGGGCACCGATAGCCTGGCGGGGCCGTTTTGGCGAACTCGGCATTGGCTGGATCGTCCCACGGTTTCGAAAGGTCGATCTTGTCGTACAGCGCCTGCTGATCCATGTACGGAAGAATCAGCGTTCGCCAGCTGTGCAGTGGAGTGCCATTCGCATCGACGGTGTAGGCCGGCGGGAAGGCGTCATAGCGATCATGGTAGTTATGCAACGCGAGGGCGATCTGCCTGAGGTTGTTCTTGCACTGAACCCGATAGGCTGCCGGTCGGGCCTGTCGCGTCGCGGGGGTGAGGAACAGGAACATGCCGACAACCAACAGACTGAGGCACCCCAATACGACCAGGACCTCGATCAACGTCAATCCGGATCGGCTCTGCGACAAAAAGAGACAACGTCGACGGAGGCTGGATTGCTGAGACATGGCGCTGGCTCCAAACGGGAAGAAATGACGGGATTTGATGCTAACGCATGTCCGCCAGATCGGATGTTGGAAATTGTTGGGGCCGGCGATTTTTCTTGGGAAGTGAGCCTGAAAACCACGTCAAAACAGCGGCATACCCTCCACGGCAGTACGCACTCGCACTGTTGGCGACTATAATTCCGGCCTGCTTGATGATTGCCGCAACTGGAAGGGTTCGTGATGCCTCGGGTTGGTCTGTTTATTCCCTGCTATGTCGATCAGCTTTATCCGCAGGTCGCCATGTCGACTCTGGAACTGCTGGAACGATTTGGCTGCGATGTCGATTTTCCGCCCGCTCAAACCTGTTGCGGCCAGCCGATGGCCAACACCGGTTGCACCGAAGATGCCCGGCCGCTGGCCGAGAAATTCCTGTCGATCTTCAAAGACTACGAATACGTTGTCTGTCCATCGGGCAGTTGCACCGCGATGGTGACTCATCACTACGAAGAGTTACTGCACGGCAAGCCCGGTTTTGAAGAGTTGCAGAAGAAGACGTTTGAGCTGTGCGAGTTCCTCGTTGACGTGCTGAAAGTCAAAATCGAAGGCCGGTTCCCGTTCAAAGTCGGCCTGCACAACAGTTGCCACGGCCTGCGCGAGCTTCGGTTGGGTTCGTCGAGCGAAATGATGGTAGACCGCTTCAATAAAGCAGGACAGCTTTTGTCGGGACTCGAAGGGATCGAGCTGGTCACCCTCAAGCGGCCTGATGAATGCTGTGGCTTCGGCGGGACATTCGCCGTGGCCGAAGAAGCCGTCTCGTGCATGATGGGCCTGGACCGGATCCACGATCACGAACAGGCTGGGACCGAAGTCCTGACCGCGGGTGACATGTCGTGCCTGATGCACCTGTATGGGCTGATCGCTCGACAGAAGAAGCCGATCAAGGTGATGCACGTGGCCGAGATACTGGCGGGACGGCAGCCTGTATGACGTTCGCGAGAAGCACATTGCCGAGCGATGCTGATGACCGATAGGATGGAGTGCTGCTGGCAATCAGGAGATAGGACCATGACGCAGACTGCTTCCTCTGTCTGCACTGCTGAAGAATTCCTTGAGCGAGAGGACCTCTCTGCGCCCGTGGAGTTGGTCAAAGGACAGGTCATTCAGATGCCACCTCCGTTTCCTCGACATGGAACGATTTGCGCCAACGTTGCGTTTTACCTGCAGCTATTTGTGCGGCAACACGACTTGGGACGAGTGATGACGAATGACGTCTGCATCGTCACGGGTCGCAGTCCGGACACGGTCCGCGGTGCCGATGTTGCCTATGTCAGCTATTCCCGAATCCCGAAGGGACCACTGGCAGACGGTTACTTACCTGCTCAACCCGAATTAATCGTTGAAGTCCGGTCGCCGGGTGATCGCTGGAACGAACTGCGAGTCAAGATTCAGGAATACCTTGAAGCCGGGACGCCGGTTGTGTGTGTTGTCGATCCTATGACAGAGACGGCCCATGTCTGCCGGTTGGATTGCGATGAACAGCAATTCTCGATCGGAGACACTTTGGTTTTTGATGATATCCTGCCCGGATTCGCTGTTCCGGTGCGGCAGCTATTTGAGTGACGGCTTGAATCGCCGCTGAGGTTTTACGATGTCTCTGGCATCACCAACAATTTGCACCGCTGAAGGGTTCCTGGAATCTGAAGATTTACAGGGGCCGGTGGAACTTGTGAAAGGACGGGTGATTCAGTCGCCCCCGCCATTGCCTCGTCATGCTCAACTTTGCGCCAAGCTGGCTTGTTTATTTGGAAACTTCGCTGACGCCCAGTTCGGCCATGTCCTGTCGAATGTGTGCCTGATCACTCAGCGCAATCCAGATACCATTCGCAACGCCGACGTTGCCTATGTCAGTTACAAAACAATCCCAAAGGGTCCGATGCCTGTGGGCTACCTCTCTGTTCCAGTCGATCTCGTGATCAAAGTCAGCTCGCCGAGTGATCGCTGGAAAGACTTGACGAGAATAGTGCTGGAATATCTGGAATCGGGTGTCACGGCAGTCTGTGTTGTCGACCCCATGACCGAAACCGTCCGCCGGGTTTACCGCTGGGATCACGATGAACGGCAATTCTGCATTGGCGATACTCTAACTTTTGAAGATATCCTGCCCGGATTCGCCCTGCCTCTAAAGCAACTCTTCGAATAGTCCCCGACATGACCGAAACGCTCGTTCACCATGAACACCCCGAAAACGCAACTCAATTTGTCGCCAACGATTCGCGGGCTCACTGGCACGACCAGTCCCTGTGGTTCGTCCGATCGAAACGCGACAAGGCCGCTTCGACGCTGCCCGAATGGGAAGAGCTGCGCGTCCGTGCGTCGGCGATCAAGCGGCATGCCATGTCGCGACTGGCCGATTACCTGGAAGAATTTGAACGGAACGCGAAGAAGCTGGGAGCGGTCGTCCACTGGGCTCGCACGCCCGCCGAACACAATCAAATCGTGCTGGAACTGTTGCAGAAGTACGGCGCGAAGAAAGTCGTAAAGAGCAAGTCGATGCTCACCGAGGAATGTCACCTCAATCCATTCCTTGAGCGAAATGGCATCGAAGTCGTCGACACCGATTTGGGCGAATGGATCGTGCAGCTTCGTCACGAGCCACCGTCGCACATCGTCATGCCCGCCATTCACATCAAGCGAGAAGAAATTGGCGAGCTATTCCATAAGCATATCGGGACCGACCCCGGAGCCACCGACCCGCCGTACCTGGTGAATGCGGCTCGAGGCGAACTGCGCCGGAAGTTCTTGAACGCGGATGTCGGCATCACTGGAGTCAACTTTGCCATTGCCGAAACAGGCGGTTTCGTCGTCTGTACGAACGAAGGGAACGCCGACCTCGGCGTGTCGCTGCCCAAGGTTCACATTGCCTGCATGGGGATTGAAAAGATCATCCCGCGCGCGGCAGATTTGAGCGTCTTCCTGCGACTGCTCGCTCGTTCGGCGACTGGGCAACCGATCACAACGTATTCCTCGCACTTCCACGGACCGATGCCTGGCGGCGAAATGCATATCGTGCTGGTCGACAACGGTCGCAGCGACATCCTTGGCTCGCCCGAGTTCCGCCGGTCATTGAACTGCATCCGTTGCGGTGCGTGCATGAACACGTGCCCCGTTTACCGGCGCAGCGGCGGACACAGCTACGAAACTACTGTGCCCGGCCCGATTGGTTCGATCCTGGCCCCTTCCCGCGACGCAAAAACTCACAAGAGCCTTCCGTTCGCCTGCAGCCTGTGCGGTTCGTGCAGCGATGTGTGTCCCGTGAAGATCGATCTGCACACGCAATTGCTCACCTGGCGAAAAGAAATCGCCGTTCGCGGCCTGTTGCCCTGGCGAAAGCGAATGAGCATGAAGTTCGCCCGCATCCTGTTGGGCAGCACATGGCTGTTTACGACGGCCGGTCGAATCGGACGCTGGCTTGTTCCCAAGCTGCCAAGGTTCATGGTCTACAACGGCATGAACGCGTGGGGCAAGCAGCGTGAGCTACCACCGATGCCGAAGAAAAGTTTCCGGCAGTTGTATAAACAACGGAAAGTTGGCAAGCATTAGGAGGCTGGGCGACCATGACCCGCAACAATTTCGCGAAGGGATTGGTCATCGCGGTATTGATTCCAGCGGTTGCCTTCGCCGAGGAACCTAAGATAGAGCTTCAACATCTTGGGTGGATTGCAGACCAGGCCCATCAGAATCACTACTTCTCGGTGACACTCTCTAACCCGACGGATGATGCCAGATGGTTCGTTCTTCCCATCTTTGTCGAAAACTCCCCACCGAAGCAATTGCTGTATATCAACTCTGACTCGATGGCCCAGCCATTTGGAGGAAGTGAATGGAAAGGGGATGGGGGTTCGGTAGTTGCCCTCGAATGGCGTGGCCAAAATTCATTTAATGCGATTCGGGTTGCGAGTAAGGGACGACTTCACATCCAGAATCTGAGGATCATAGGCAACAAGAGAGGCTTGGCCCCGATTACTGACAAAGAGGGAAAGGCCGAGATTACGATTGTCTCAGCGAGAGAATTGCATGTGAACGAAACGACCCTTGCCGAAAAGTGGGTTCCCTATAGCGTCACGTCGGACCAGACTGTCCAGATCGACGCCGGCAAAGCCCCGATCAATCTGGGCTGGGATGCCAAGACACGTCGCAATCGAACAGATTATCGGAACGAAGTCGTGAAGAGTGTGAAGGCTGTCGATGGCGTGGTGATCTCAGTGCCCTTTAAGCCCGCAAGTAAGATGGAGTGACTTCCCTGCCCGTTCGGCAAGCCGAATAATGCGAGTAGGCCGTATGTTTGCACTCGCTGCGAAACAACGCAGAACAAAACAGGCCCCATGCAAAAATATACGCTCGCTCTTGCTGCTTTTTTAGTATTTATAGCCACTGCTGTACAAGCACAAATTCCACAAAAAATAAACTACCAGGCCGTTGTCCGCAATGTATCGGGACAGCCGCTTGCCGTCGGCAGCACTATCGCCGTGCGCTTTCAAATACACGAGCTTTCACCCACTGGTGCGGTGGTATTTCAGGAAACCGATTCCGCTGTTACCAATCAATTTGGGCTTATTGCCTTGTTTATAGGCAGTAATGGAAACCTGTCGGGTGTTAACTGGGGTAGCGGAGCAAAGTATCTGCAAGTAGAAGTAGATATAAATGGAGGATTAAACTTTACCGATATGGGCACCAGCCAGTTGCTGAGTGTGCCTTACGCATTATACGCTGCTAATGCAGGCGGAGGCACAACGGGGGCAACAGGCGCGCAAGGTGCAACCGGCCCTGCGGGAACGAATGGAACTAATGGTGCAACTGGGGCAACTGGCCCTGCAGGCATAAACGGTGTAACGGGCGCTACAGGAACAAACGGAACAAATGGCGTAACGGGTGCCACAGGTGCCGATGGCAATACTGGGGCAACAGGCCTTACTGGCGCAACCGGAAGCAACGGAGTTACAGGTACAACCGGTGCAACGGGCTTACTGCCAAACGGCACCGCAGCGGGTAACACTACTTATTGGAACGGCACGGAATGGGTTATCAATAGCAGTAACATATTTAATAATGGCAGCAATGTGGGTATACGCACCGCTAGCCCGGCTGCTGCGCTTGATGTAAACGGCGCCATGCGGGTATCTAACAACCAGGCCTCGCATGAACAGGGTGCCTGGTTAGAGTGGAATAAAGATGGCGGCGGCGGCAAGTCGTACCTGCTTAACCAGCAAGGCGGCGGCGTAGGCGGTGTAGTGCTGGGTAGTGTAGATACCGGCAATTTTGTAAAGGAAAGCATGACAGTGGCCACTAATGGTAATGTGGGCGTAGGTACTACCTCTCCTGCTTCTTTATTACATGTGCAATCGGATAATTTAAGCGATACTGCATTGGCATCGCTGGTATTATCCAGGTATTGGAACGGGCTTACGGACACCCGTGCAAGTTCCATTTTCCATTATAATAACACTTCAACAAATTCAGATAACCTTGCTTTTGCCGTAGCGGGTAATGGCGGTAGCTTCAACCAGCCTAATAGTTTAGGCCAGGTAAAAATGCTGATACAGGCCAATGGCAATGTAGGTATTGGTACTACTGTACCCACTGCTGCTTTAGATGTAGTCAATTCAACCGCAGGCGATGCACGCCTGCACCTGCGCAACACAGCAACCGGTAATGCCGGTTTAGAGATAAGGGGCACAGATGTCAACTCGCTGCAGTATATAGACTTTACCAACGGCGCTACCAGCGCTACCATTCCCGATTATTCCAGCCGCATTGCGTCCAACAAAAACTCGCTAAGCATACAAAGAGGCAGCGGGCTTATAAGTATAGTTAATGCAGGCGGCGTAGGTATTGGCACCGCTAACCCCGATACCAGTGCTGCACTGGAAATATCCTCTACTACAGCAGGCTTATTGTACCCGCGGTTAACACAGGCACAGCGCAATGCTATTGCCATTCCTGCATCGGGTTTAACTATCTATAATACCACTACCAATTGCCTTGAGCTATATGCAGCAGGTGGATGGATGCCTATAAGTTGCGCTTGTACTGCAGCACCGGCCACGCCGCTTGGCATTAGCGGTAGTTTTGTGGTGTGCCCGGGCGTACCTGTTACCTACGGTGTAGCGGCTACCTATGGTGCAACATCCTATAACTGGACAGTAACCGGCGATGCCGGTGCTGTTGTTACCCCTTCAACCAATAGCGCTTCGGTGGTTATTACTTTTTCAAACGCCGGTTCAGCAGCAGTTGTACATGTGTCGGCACAAAATGCCTGTGGCACAAGTGGCCTTTTTAACCAGCCGGTAACATCTTCAACTACATCGGCAGGTACACCGGTATTGAATGATCCTACTGTAGGCACCAATACATCTTTTACTATATCTTGGACTGCTGCAGCAAACGCAACCGGTTATTATTTAGATGTAGCTACCGACCCTAATTTTTTATCTTTTCAGTATAATGCCCTTAACACCGGTAATGTAACCAGCTATAATATAACAGGCCTTAATAGTTGCGTTACGTATTACGTACGCGTAAGAGCTTATAATGCGTGCCAGGTTGCCGGTAATAACTCAAACACAATTAGGCACGTTGCATCGGCCACCTTTACGGCCAGTTATTATCACACCGGTAGCACGCAAACATTTGTGGTGCCTGCCTGCGTTACGCGTATATACGTTAAAGCCTGGGCTGCCGGTGGAGGAGGATGGAGAAATGCATCTGACGGTGCATCCGGTGGCTCTGGTGCTTATGTTAGTGGCTATATAACCGTAGCGCCAGGTACAACTTATTATGTAAAAGTGGGTGGCGGCGGAACACTAAATGCTACCGGTGCCTTTGGCGGCGGTGCAGCGGGCGGTGTAGCTAATGTATCAGGCGGTGGCGGAGGATTTAGCGGAATGTTTAATGATGCAGCTACCACACAGGCAGGTGCTATATTTATTGCAGGTGGCGGTGGTGGAGCAGGTACCGGCTATGTGGATGGTTTGGCCGGATATATCAGATGCCATGGTGGCGGTGGTGGCGGCAATGCAGGTATTTTTCCTAACAATGGCACATGCCAGGGCGGCCAGGCGGGGTCAAGTGGTGGCGCGGGAGGTGTAGTAGGCAGTAATTCAGGTGGTAATGGTTCTGCCTTCCAGGGCGGTAACGGAAATGCTGCCAGCCACGGTGGCGGTGGCGGTGGAGGATATGTGGGAGGCGGGGGTGGTGCTGGCAACTCAAGCACTATAGGCGGAGGCGGTGGTGGTGGCAGCACGTTTATTTCAGGGCCCGGCTTTACACTTATCTCGGCCATTAATGGCAATAATGTTAGCGGCCCTTATACGGCTAACGGCGATGGCCCTGTGAACCCACCGGCTACAAACGACCCGGCTTACTCTTCAGGCATTGGAGTTGGCAGCGAGGGCGCACTGGGAGGCTTTGGTAAAATTTATATTTACTGGTAAATATAAAGGCCGGTGTGCAATTTGAATAAATGCATTCCGGCCTTAATTTTTTAAGCAGGTAATATTATTAACGCGCAAACTCTTTTACCCAGCGGCTTAAATGAAGTTCTTTGTTCATATTTGGCATACCGGTGCCGGTGGCAACGTATAATTTTTTCCATTGCTCTTTGCGTTTGGTAACGGGCGCCTTGGCTATTGCATAGGCATGGCTAAAAAATATTTCTACTTCGGAATCGGTAATTTCTCTCCGCTTCATCCATGCGCGCGAAGATTTAACAAGATAGGGCACCACCGAATAATTGCCCATGTGCAAATGCGCCAGCAGTAACATAGGCCGCAGGTAAGGCTGAAAATCTGTGCGCACCTGTGGATTCATTTGCAGCAGTTCATCCAGCAGCTTAACGGCATCCTCAGCATTTCCGGTATGCAACAGCCCCTTGGCATAAATAAAAACCAGGCTAAAAAGCAGGTATTCCTCCTGCAGGTGCCTGGTGGCATAGGCCTTTATACTTAACGCCAGGCTATCCTGGTATCGCCCGGCATAAAAATACAGGTTGGCGCGCATTACGTTGGCTGCTTCATACTGTGTATTTATAGTGGCAGGGCTTAACCGCTTTGCATAGGTGGGTATCACCTCAATCAACCGGTCAATGGCTTCCAACCCTTTTTCGTAATTGCCTGCCTGGCCCTCGGCACTGGCCAGCCACTTGTAGCTATATAAATGCTGGGTTGATGAAATTGCCCGCAGGCTGCTATCCTTTTCATAAATGGCCACCTGCTTTCTTACAAACCGCACCGTTTCATCTGTACTTTTTTTAGCCAGCACATAGTAAAAATTCATCATGGTAAACCACCCTACCAATGAGCGTTTGCTTACAAAATCTTCCGGTTTCATTTTAAGCAAAGGATGGTTATGGAACGCAAAATGCTGAGGCTGGCGGCGGCTATGCTCAAATTGCTGCACCCTGGCCAGCATTACATGTACACTTTGTTGCTCGGTATTTATTCCCTGCACCGCCTGCATTTTATTTTCTGCGTCTTGCAGCAGTTCATACTTGCCGGCCAGTATAATTATATCCAGCTTGTAATACATAATAGCGGGAACAAAGTACTGGTGGTCTTTTTTTTCGGCATGGGCCAGCGCCTTGTCTGCCACGTCAAGCGCATAATCGTACAGCCTTCTGCCCATTAGTTCTTCAATCTCCAGCAAAAAGTTGGTCATGGTGGCGTTAAACGAAACACCATCTTTTTGTAAGCGCAAAAATTTCAGCAACACTTTTGCCAGGTAGCTTTTTTGCTTCTCCAATTGTGCTGCCGATAAGTTAAGGCTGCGCCTTACATGCGTGGCATTGTATTGTTCTTTGCCCTCTAACGCATCAAATAGTTTCAGGTAGTTGGCCTCATCCTGCTGCTGCGAAGCAAAAGATCTGAAAAGGCGCCTTTCGTTAACGTTGAGAGAAGTAATGAGAGCTAATAAGTAGTCTTGCTTTCGCATGTATAATGCAAAATAGAATAATAATTATTACAGGATGGCTTGTTGCTCTTATATAGAATGTGCTTTCACAATAACCTGCCCACCGGCTCCATAAAAAATACCTTGTAAACACCGGCGGCAAGGTTTGTAATGTCGAACTGCTGAACATTTTTGTTTATATCAAACACAAAAACAGGTGTTTAAATCTGATTATGGCGGCTTCAACCACCCCTTTATTTAACCGTTTGAAATTAGCCGAAGAAAGTTATTTTTGCCGTCCAATTAAAAAACGACTTCGTAGCTCAGTTGGTAGAGCAACTGACTCTTAATCAGTGGGTCGAGAGTTCGAATCTCTCCGAGGTCACACTAGGTTTTTTAAAGTCTCCCCCTTCGGGGGAGATTTAGAGGGGGCCAAGGCCTTGTAGTATAATGGATAATACGAGGGTTTCCGGAACCTTTAATCGCAGTTCGATTCTGCGCAAGGCCACATTTACTTATCTCCGCCCCGCCTTCTTGCCAAAACTTAAAAAAGGCAGTATAACAGACGGCACCAGGGTAAGCCAAACACCTATTCCAATAAGGGAAAGGATAAAATCAAGATGTTCTTTATCAAACTGCATCATTTTGCCCATTTTAATTTTTATATAAACGCCAATGGCCGCCAGCGTAAGTAATGGTATGCTGTACAAAAGCGGCTTAAGCGCAAAGTTTTTATTAAGTAACGCCAACAGCGCTATAAATAAACCTGCAAGCGGTATAACCCCCAGCCCATACCTAAGCCTCGTCCCCAAATACATTTTGGCGTCTTTGCCAAATGATAAATCCCACGCGCTTAAAGCTGTTTTAGCCTGTAGCCATGGCAGAAAAAAGGCAACAACAAGTAAAATACCAAGCAGGATAATGATGATTTTTTTAGCGTTTTGCATTGTACAAAAGTTTTATTGTGCTTTAGGGAATACGCAATAATACAAGGGCCGCAATTGGAAATAATGGCTTATAAAGCCCTGCACATGTTACATTTAGCTGCTTAGCCAAACTTATATAACTTATTTCATGTTGCAAAATGGCTTAATGCCATGCACCATAAAAGGCGATGGCATTAAAAAAATGGCCGGCAAGCGCACTAACTTCTGTGGGAAATGTCAATGCTTACCTGCCGGCTCCACCCTAAAAACTAAATCTATTTCTCTGCTTTGGCATTTAACTGCAACGCCTGTTTTATTACTTCAACATCATGGGTAACCGATGCCAGTTTTTCTTTTACGTCTTTATTCTCCTGCTGCATGGTTGCATTTTGCTGTTGCAGGCCGTTAATCATTTTAACTAATTCCTGCGTGGCCGAAATGTTGAGTGTTGAAAGCGCCTCATAATCTACTGAACGGAAATCGTTCACCTCGCGCCCGTACACAAACACTTTGCCATCGCCTTCAAGGTTTACATTAAAGCCCGTAGCATCAGCGGCAGTTACTTCAAAAATTTCTGTTTTATCTTTTGTAATCAGCTTAACACGCTCGCCTGCTTTTAATGCATTAGTTAATGTTACCCTGCCGTTTTTCATTTCGGCTAATTGGTAAATATCAGGCACCACTTCTGTTTGTTTCGATATAGCATTGGGATATACTTGTTCCACCTCCTGTGCTATTACCTTTTTGTATTCCTTGTTGCCTTTGGCAATGGTATCAATAAAATGATAGTTGGTAATCTGCAGTTTCATTAAGGTGCCCAGGTCGTCAGCGCTGTTTGTGCGCCCTTCTACATGCTTAATGCGCGCATCGCTGTATGCATCAAACTCCGATGCTGCAACCCTATCGCTGGCATAAATAGAAACCGGAATATTACCGGTAATAGGGCCGCCCACGCCGCTGCCGCTTAAATACCGGTACGTATAACTTCCGCTTACATTTCCACTAACCACTAATTTGCCTTGTGTTGGGCTGGTTGAGCCAATACCAACATTGCCATCCTTGGTAATTACCATGCGGTCATTAGTTATTGATGATGAGAAACGAAGGGCAGAGTCATTGCCAACAGCTACATCCCAGCGCTGTGCAGTTCCGCCCGAACCGTTGCCCTTTACAAGGGTAATGCCAATATCATTACGTGGGCTTTGCAGGTCAATGTACGAGCCGTTAGCTGCTGTGCCGGGGTTGTATGCCCTTATTTTGCCTGTAACATCTAATTGGCGCTGAGGGGTACTGTTGCCAATACCAACATTCCCATTTTTTAAAACCGTAAAAGCATCAGAGCGGGTTGAGCTGTTTTGCCCGTTGCCAATATTAAATACCCTGTCGCTGACGTCATAATTTTCTGCGTCCGCCGGGGTGTAAATCGTTCCGAACATACCGGCGTCAAATTCATTGTAAGATACTGCGTTGTTGCCCTCGCCAAAAGCCGAAGCATGGTTGCCGCTTGCTACATTCTCCCGGTTTACGCTAAATGAAGCATAACCTGAAGCTGTGTTCGACAGGCCTATGGCAAATGAATTATCGCCACCAATAATATTCGTCTGCCCACCGGCAATACCGCCATAACCGCCAATCGAGTTTCCATAGCCGCTGGCAATGCCATTATCTCCTACCACAATATTGCTTTCGCCAAAAACGGCGTTTTGTTCGCCTGAAGAGCTATTGCCCCAGCCTGCTACTGCACAATTTACACCGGTAACCCTGTTGTAATAACCACCAACTAACGAATTATCCTCATATACATAGTTGCCAACACCTACTGCTAAGCTTCCATAACCATATACAGTATCGCTGTTTCCAATTACTCCGGCATAATTTCCGGGCATAAAGTTATTGTTGCCTACTGCTATGCTGGGCGAACCAATAATTGTATTCGAAGTGCCTGCCGACATACTTCCGTTTACTACAAAATTTGTATTAGGGGCATCGGTACCAATACCCACGTAGCCATTGCTTTTTATAATCATCCGCATGGTGGATGAAGTTTCCCCAACCCCTGTAGTGCCAAATTGAATATTGCCCGGGAAATCGCCCGATGGGGTTGAATCTGCTGCGATACCTATGTATGCAGCCTCGCCAAAATCCGTTCCGTTATGGTAATTGCCGTCAATCGAGCCAATCCAGTCGCCCTGTAAACTTGCTTGCGGGGTAGCCAGGGTTCCTTCACTTCCTAACCATATTAATGTTGGATATCCGCCATTGGCAACTTTCTTTCCAGCACATTGGGATCCTAAGCTTAGAATTCCACGTGGACAAGTTGTCGCGGCCGCTTCTATAGTGTCACCTAAATACTAGTGACTCCAGCGTAACTGGACTGGCCACAGTTAGGCCGCAAATGTAATCACACTGGCTCACCT
>JADMIO011631525.1_pt1 | contig 61668 bp, 45 predicted proteins | sample 8958161 | NCBI WGS metagenome assembly JADMIO01 (sample SAMN16585339, study PRJNA669376) | soil metagenome | isolation source: Crop rotation soil | place: USA: Cullars Rotation, Alabama | collected 2011
CGCGACAACTTGTCCACGTGGAATTCTAAGCTTAGGATCCCAATGTGCTGGAAAGACCGACTGCATCAACTGGAGCGCGCCGCGATCTCCATCCGTCTCGCGGTTCGCGCCGGCGAGCAGCCCGAGCACCGCCAGCAAGGTGATCGCCGCCGCCACCTGCACCGCCCTGCCCGGCTCGGCACGCAGCAGCCACAGCCCGACCCACGCGGCGGCGAGCAGCAGCAGCAGCACCGCGAGCACGCCGAGACTTCCCAGGCCAAACACCACGGTGACCGTCGGCGGCAGATAGCCCCCGCGCAGCAGCGGCAGCACCAGCGAAAACAGCGGGCTCGAGGCCGAATCGGGGATGTACGCCACCAGCGAGATGAACCCCATCGTCACCACCGACGCGACGCAGAGCCCGACGGCGATCCCGGCGCCGACCTTCGCGTCGAGGCTCGTCGCATGGCGCAGCCGCTCCAAAGCCAGCCCGGCGGGCAAGAGCAGGAACGGCACCAGCGGTGTCAGGTGCCGCGGGCCCGCGGTCCAACCCCACGAGGTGTAGTCGAACGACGAGGTGAAGTAGGTGTTGGCGAGGATCAGGACGACCACGAAGATCGCCAGCGGCCGATCCCAGCGCAGCGCGGGAAGCCCGGCGAAGGCGAGCAGCAGAAACGGCGAGAGCGCGAACAGCCCCCGCAGCGGCCCGAAGAACGAGAGCACGAACGCCGAGGGATCCGGGATCCGGATCCCGAGAAACCCGCCCAGGTGCCAGTGCTGGTACGCGGCATCGTTGAGGTACTTGTACCCGCTGTCGAGCGGGTGACCGAAGCACGCCTGGTGGTACGCCATCAGGGCGATCACGAACGGCGCCGAGCCGGCGATCACCAGCCCGACCGCGCGTCCCAGCTGCGGCCACTGCTTCCAGCGCGCGGCGACGACGTACACCGCGAGGCAGACGACGGAGAGCGCTCCGGTGTACTCGCAGTCGACGGTCAGGCCCGCCAACGCCCCCGCCACCAGCCATCCGCGCTCACGCCACTCGCCGCGCAGCACCCGCCAGCACGCGTAGAAACAGCAGAACACCAGCACCGCGGTGAGCTGGTGGCTGAAGAACATCTCCGAGTACGCGAAGGCGAGCGTCCCCAGCGCGTAGGTGACGACCACCGGCTCCGCGATCTCCGGGCTCAGGTAGGCGAGCAGGAAACGCCGCAGCAGGATCAGCATCAGCAGCGCCGGCAGCACGTTGATGAACAGCCGCGACCAGTAGACCTGCCGGGTGAGGTCCACGCCGGCATCGCCCGAGGTCTTCTGCTCGAGCCAGTAAATCGGCGCGGCGAGAAACGAGATCAGCGGCGCTTTCGAAGGGTAGTAGCGCCCGTCTTTGACCGAGAGATCTCCGACCCGGCCATAGCGCTCGAGCTGGGCATTGATCTCCACCTTCCCGTCTTCGACCAGCGCGCGGGCCTGCCAGAGCCGGCACAGCTCGTTGGGCGAATGGAGGCCCGGGTGCCAGGGGAAGATCAGCAGATAGAGCGCCACCACCAGGCCGTAGCCAAGGCGCTTGTCGCGAAGAAGCTCGGTCATCGAGTGAATCGGCAATAGCACGGGAAGCCAGATGCCGCGTGTGCGGTTAGCATGTCGGCGCCGTGGACCACCTCGACGAGGACACGCTGTCCCAGCTCGCCGGTGGCTCTCTGGAGGCAGGGGCGGCGAAGGCCACCTCCGAGCACCTCGCCACCTGCAAGCTGTGCGTCGCCCGGCTCGAGGCGCTCTCGGCGGTGCTCTTCTCGAAGACCTTCGCGGCGCCGATCTCCCAGACCCCCGCGCCCAAGGGCCCGCCGCCGACCAACCCCGACAGCCCTGAAGCGCGGGAGCACAGCACCGAGGTGAAGCTGCTCCACAAGGGCACCTCGCTGGGCCGCTACGTGCTGCTCGAGAAGCTCGGCGCCGGCGGGATGGGCGAGGTATTCGCCGCGTACGATCCGCACCTCGATCGAAAAGTGGCGTTGAAGCTGCTGCGGGCGGGCAGCCTGAGCGCGGATGAGGGCAAGGCGCGGCTGGTGCGCGAGGCGCAGGCGATGGCGCGGCTGCAGCACCCGAACGTCGCCGCGGTGCACGACGTCGGCACTTTCGACGAGCGGGTCTTCGTCGCGATGGAGTTCATCGAAGGAGAGACGCTCTCCGAGTGGCTGCGCGGCACCCGCAAGTGGACCGAGGTGGTGCGGCTGTTCATCCAGGCCGGCAGCGGGCTGTCGGCCGCGCACAAGGCGGGGATCATCCACCGCGACTTCAAGCCGGACAACGTGCTGATCGGCTCCGACGGGCGGCCGCGGGTGGTCGACTTCGGACTGGCGCGCCATTCCTCGACGCCGACCGAGCTCCGCGTCAGCCGGCCGATCCCCGATGTGCCGGTGGATGCTTCGCTCAACTCGCCGATCACCCGCGACGGCGCGGTGCTGGGCACGCCTGGGTACATGGCCCCCGAGCAGCTGGCCGGGCTGCCCACCGATGCCCGCAGCGATCAGTTTGCCTTCTGCGTCGCGCTGTACGAGGCGCTCTACGGCAAGCGGCCGTTCGGCGGCACCACCCTCAAGGCGCACGCGGCCGAGATCGTGGCCGGCAAGCTCACTCCCATTCCCGCGGGCACCGAAGTCCCTTCGTGGGTGCACGAGGTGGTGCTGCGCGGACTGTCGGCGGAGCCCTCGAGGCGATTCGAGTCGATCGACGCGCTGATTGCCGCCCTGCGCCCTCGCGGGACCGGCGCCACCAGCCGCCGGGTGTTGGCGGGAGTCGTCGCCCTCTCGGTCCTCGCCGCCGCCGCGGTCGGCTACGGCGCGCTGGCCCGGCAGCGCCTCCAGCTGTGCACCGGCAGCGAGAAGCGGCTCAACAACGTCTGGGACAAGCTCACCCGCGAGCGCCTCAAAGCCACCTTCCTCGCCACCGGCGCGCCGTTCGCCCCCGACGCCTGGAAGGGCGTCGAGACCGCCCTCGACACCTACGCCAAGAGCTGGATCGGCGCCGCCACCGAGGCGTGCGAGGCCGCGCGGCTGCACAAGACCGACACCGAAGACGACTACCAGCTCAAGGTCGTCTGCCTCGAGTCGCGGCTGCAGCACCTGAAGACCATCACCCACCTGCTCGAGGCGGCGGACCGCGAGGTCGTCACCAACTCGGCGACCCTGGTGCGTGGGCTCGACCCGGTCGACGCCTGCCTCGATGTGGTCGCGCTCAACGCGCACGCGCACCCGGTCAACGAGAAGGGTCACGACAAAGAGGTGGCGCTGCGGCAGGGACTGTTCGAGGCCCGCGCGCTGCACGACGCCGGTAAGTACGCGCGCGGCATCGACACCCTCAAGGACGCGATGGTCGTCGCCGAAGGAGCGCCGCCCGCTGCGATCGCCGAGGCGCTGCTGCTGCTGGGCCGGCTCCAGGTGAAGGCCGGCCTGCCCAAAGAGGCCGAGACGACGCTGTTCAACGCCTCGCTCGCCGCCGAGAGCGCGGGAGAGGCCTCGCTGGTCGCCCGCGCTTTCAGCCGGCTGGCGATGGTGGTCGGCAGTCTCTCCAGCCGCTACGAGCAAGCGCACGCCTGGCAGCAGCTCGCCCAGGCCGCGGCGTTGCGGGTCGCCAACGACAAGGAAGTCGAGGCCGAGCTGTCGAGCAACTCGGGCGTGATCGCGCTCGCCGAGAGCGACTTCAAGCGCGCCCGCGACGAGTTCCAGAACGCGCTCACGCTTCAGGAGCAGACGCTGGGCCCGGACAACCCGGAGGTCGCCCGCACCCTCAACAACAAGGGCGTCGCGCTGACTCACCTGGGAAAGATCAAGGAAGCCACCGCCGACTACGAGCGCAGCTACGGGATTCACGTCCGCAACGTCGGCACCGAGCACCCGGACACCGCCGCCTCGATGAGCAACCTGGCGCTGATGTACCGGCGGCAAGGCAGGCTCTCCGAGGCGCTCAACTTCCTCGAGCGCTCCCTGGCCGTGCGCCGCCTCACCCTCGGCGACGAGCACCCCGACACCGCCTCCAGCTACCTCTCGCTCGCCAACCTTCAGGTGAAGCTCGACAAGCCCGAGCCGGCGCTGGAGAACCTCTTTCGCGCGCTGGCGATCCGCAAGAAGGTCTTCGGCCCCGACGATCCCCAGGTCGCGGCGGTGTACGACGATCTCGCCGCCTTCTACCTGGCGCGGCACTCGGGGAAGGAAGCGCTCGACAACGCCCAGCTCGCGCTGGCGATCGACGACAAGTCGGCGGGCCCGGCCAGCGCCTCCACCGCCGCCGCCCACGACAAGGCCGGACACGCCTTCATGCTGCTGGGCCAGTGGGACAAGGCGCAGGCCGAGCTGACCCAGGCTTTTCAGGCCCGGCAGACCCGGCTCGGCGTCGACAACCCGGAGATGGCCAGCGCCTACAACTCGCTGGGAGAGCTCTCGCTGGCGCAGGGCAAAGCTCCGCAGGCGCTCACCCAGTTCGAGAAGGCGCTCGAGCTGCGGCGCAAGGTCTCGAGCGAAGACAACCCGGCGCTCGCCTTCGACCTGCTCGGGATCGGCCGCGCTCAGCTATTGCTCAAGCAGCCCCAGGCGGCGGTCGAGCCGCTCTCGCACGCGCTGAAGCTGAGGGAAGCCAGCGAGGATCTGGCCGAGGTGGCGGCGGTCCGCTTCGAGCTCGCCCGCGCGCTCTGGGACGGCAAGCCCGAAGAGCGCGAGCGCGCCGCGTTCCTCGGGGGCCAGGCGCTCGCCACGATCGCGAGCGAGCGCCAGACCGAGGTGAGCAAGTGGGTGGTCGGCCACGTGCTGCCCGACGCCGGCGTCCGCTGAAGACATCGATAACAGGTAGTTAACGACTGACCGACAACTGGTGACTGGCCGGATTCAACGCTCCGGGGTTCAATCTGCGCATCAACCCGAACCCAAGGAGTCGATCATGAACCGCCCCGAAGCTCAGGAAACCCACAGCGCTGCCTGGGTCGCCCAGACCTGGATCTCCTTCGCGATCTCGGTGGGCGTCACCTTCCTCGGAATCTGGCACCTGCCGGCCGACCTCTGGGTGCGGTCGTTCATGGCGATGGGGGTGCTGTTCTCGGTCGGCTCGTCATTGAGCCTGGCGAAGACGCTGCGCGATCAGCACGAGGCCACCAAGCTGGTGCGGCGGATCGACGACGCCCGGGTCAGCAAGCTGATCGCCGAGCACGATCCGCTCCGCTCGGCCGCCTAGAAGAGCTCGTAGCGGGCACCGAGGAGGATCTGATCGTTGCGGCCGAAGTAGCCCAGAGGGCTGTAGGGAGAGCCCTCGAAGAACTCGGCCGCCAGCCAGACCTTGAGCCCCTCGACGCCCTGCCAGGTCACCTTCGGCGAGAGGGTGTAGCTCTTCTGAATCGGCTCGAACCCGCCGCGCAGCTCGACGACGAACCGGTCTTTCCAGAACCGGTAGCTGACGTTGCCGGCGAAGAAATGGAAGAACGCGGTGCGGGCCGCGCCCACCGCGGTGGCGGGCTCGATCAGCAGCAGCTGCTCCGAGGCGCCGACATCGGGCACTGCCATCCCCAGGTAGCTGATCGCCCAGAGCAGCGCCGAGTCCTGGGCGGTGCTGTAGCCGAGCACCCAGGTGAAGGCGGACTTGTTGATCGGCGCGAAGTTGGCGTCGAAGAAGGTCTGCCGCGGCGACCAGGTGAAGTCGACGTCCAGCTGCCCGGGGCCGATCAGCGTCGATCCCTCGAGCGACAGCAGGTGTTGGCGCAGGTACTCGCCGGTGAAGAGCGTCTGCCCGGCCGAGAGCCGGTTCTGCACCGACACCGCGACCGCGGGATCCACCGGCCGGCCCGTGCCCTGGGAAGCGAGCAGCGTCGCCAGCTCGGGATCCACCGTCACCTGCGGCAGCTTCTCGTTGATCCACGCCCAGCTCGCGCCCAGCTTGAAACGCCCGGTCGAGTGCACGCGCAGCGCGACATCGCCGAGGCCCGGCGCGGGCTGGCGGGTGATCAGCGCCGTCTCCTGAAGCCGGTCTTCCACTGAGGGGTCGATCCGCTTCGTCGGGAGCGCGGGCGCCAGGGCCGGCTGGAGAAAACCCTCGTCCTGCCCGTAGAGGACGAAGCGGCTGGGAGTGAAGAACGGGGCGTACGCCGCCATCCACGAGACCTGGCCGATCTCGCCCTGGGCGCGAATCGCGAACACCGGCAGCACCGCGTCGTCCGGGTCTTGATTGAACCCAATCCGGTAGTCCTTGGGGTTGAGCGCGTCGGCCGGCGCGAGCGCGGCGTTGGCTCCGAGGACGATCCGCTGGTTGCCGATTCGGACGTCGACCCGCGAGCTGTAGAGATCGACGAACGCCTCGCCCAGCGTCGGCTCGAAGATCGCCTTCGCGCGATCGAAGTCGCGCTGCGAGCCGGCCCGCAGCCAGGCCTTGCCTTCGAGGTACAGCCGCAGCCAGGACGAGACCTTCACGTCGGCGCCGAGCCGGGCGCGCAGCTGGCCGTCCCAGACGTTCTCCGCGAACTCGACGTGCCGCGGCGACTCGAAGACCGTGTCCACGCCCAGGGTCCCCTGCACGCTGCCGAACAGCTGCACCGTCGGCCCGGTGCTCGGCAGCGCGAACTGCTCGACCGCCGGGGCCGTGCCTGCGTCGGCGGGAGCGACCGGCACGAACTCCTCCACCTCCATCATCGAGGAAGGGGCTTCGCCGCCGTCCTCGGTCTGCGCCGCCACCGGCATCGCCGCCAGCAGCAGCCCGAAGACGAGCCTGTGAAGGCTGCTACCCACGCTCGAGCGCGCGCTCGGTGTAGGCGTCGTCCGACGTCGCCGCGTCCTCGAGCTTGAGCACCGTCATCTGCGTCTTGGTGCCGGCCTGGAGGTTCTCCATCACGCTCTCGGCGGCGATGGTGCGCTCCTTGAACGCCTTCAGCTTCAGGGTCCGATAGCGCTTCAATGGCTTACCCGCCTTGTCGGCGTACTCCGCCTTCATCAGCACCCAGGTCTTCTTGTCGACCCAGAGCTTCACGTCGCCGTAGGGCGACTCCTCGCCGCCCTTTCCGAGCAGCACGTAGCAGTCGCGCCCTTCGACCTTGTCGTCGGGCAGCCGCTTCATGTCTTCGTCGCGGGAGCCGTTGCTGGCGATGTCGGCGTACGAAAAGTCGGTGTCCATGAACGCCTTGCCGCGCTCGGTCTTGGCGACCTTGCGGACCCGCTTCAGCTTCGGAAGGTAGAGCGAGATGTCGTCGGCCTCGCCGGGCCCGCCCTCAATGGTGAGGAAAGCGACGCCCGCGACCGATGCCGGCTCGGAGAAGCGCGAGAGCGCGTGGTTCTTGCCGCCCACGTTCTTCGACGACGTGCTCAGCACCTGGTCCTTCGACTTGCCGTCCGCCGCGGTGGTGGTGAGCTTCAGGTCCGCCGAGAGGTTGACGAGGTTGAGCGCTCCCCGCTCGCGCGAGTTCTTCGAGATCTCAGCCGCCGTCTCTTCCGCCAGCGCGGCCGAGGCCAACAGCACCACGCACCCGAGAGTCAGTCGTTTCATTGGAGCCTGCTCCTTACTTCAGCCGTGCCGAAGGAGCGCGGCGCAATTGTCCTCAGTGAGGCGAGTCTGCGGACGGTTCGCGGGGAGAACCGCGAAACCACGCCGCGCCCGGGGGCATGCGGCTTGCCTCGTCACCTCTCGCGTCAAACCCGGGAGAAGCCCATGGCTCAACTGCTGCCTCACGACGTGGTCCCTGCCCTGCGCAGCAACCTGGCGTTCTCACCGGCCCCTCAGGGGCTGGGGACGGAGCTGCTGAGCGTGAAGAACGTCGCCAACGGAGACGAGTTCAAGCTGCGCGGCTTCGAGTACTCGATGGCCCGAATGCTCGACGGCCGGCGCACCGCCTCGGAGGTGGTCGAGGCCGCCGAGCAGATCGGCCTCCCGGTGACGATGACGGATCTCGACGGCTTCGTGAAGAAGCTCAGCGATCGCCACCTCGTCAGCGACGTGCCGGTGGTCCCCGATCGTGAAGACGTGCGCCCGTTCGAGGGCCGGGAGGCGTGGGACGAGAGGACGCGCCGCCTGTTCCGAATCGCGCTCCGCGAAGGCCGCGCCGGCAACCTCAACCGCGCGTTGATCAGCCTCGACTGCCTGCTCGCGCAACGGCCGGGGACACCGGAGGCGGTGCACCTGCGGGAGCGGATCGAACACCGCCAGCGCGCGGGCGATCCGGGCGCTCCGTTTCTCTCGGTGTTCGCCCAGGCCGAGCGCGACTGGCTGGAAGAGCAACAACAGGAGCCTCCGAAGGCACCTCCCGCCGTGGAGCCTCGCCGGCCGGGGCTGGTGATCGCCGGAGTCTGCCTCGCCGCGGGCGCGCTCGCCTTCCTCTCGACGGTGGTGCCGTTTCCTCACCAGGTGACGCGCCCCGCGATGTTGCTGCCGATCGCTTCGGCGCGCGTGACCGCTCCGCGGACCGGAAAGATCGACAGCGTGCCGGTGAGTGTCGGCCAGTGGGTGGACCGGGGCACGGTGCTGTTCAGCTACGACGTCTCGGCCGAAGTGCACCAACTGGAGGCCGCGATCGGCCGCCTCGACGCGCTCAACCGCGACCTCTACCGCAACCTGCCCGCGACGCCGACGGTGAAGGACGCGCGCGCCCGCTACGTTCGCGCCGAGGCGGCGCTCGCCAATGCTCAGAACCGCCTCGAGGAGGAGCGAATCCGCAACGGCGATCAGCTGATCGACGCTGAGGAGTCGCTCAACACCTCGCTCCTGGAGATCCGCGACGCGCGGATGTCGCTGGCCCAGCTGGTCCCCGAGTGGCAGCGCGCCCAGCTGACCGCGCAGCAGGCCGAGGTGCAGGATCTCGAGATGGAGCTGGCCGAGAGCGCGGTCACCGCTCCGCTCGGCGGGGTGATCTCGGTGCTCGCGGTGCAGCCGGGCGGCGACGTGATCAAAGGACTGGAGGCGGTGCAGCTTGACGATGGCCACCAGCTGCGAGCGATCGCGCTGGTCGAGCCCCGCGACCGCGGCTCGATCGAGGCCGGGCAACCGGTGGTGATCCAGGCCCGGGGGCGCGCCACCACGTCGACCGTGACGAGCGTCTCCGGCCGGACCGTCGAGGTGCGAGTGGACAACACCGCCGGCGCCTTTCAGACCGGCCCCGCCGAGGTGCAGATCCGCGGCAAGCCGGTGCCGCTGATTCGGTAACGGTTGGCGGGTCCCGAAGGTGTGCGAGGTCTCCACCGCGGGGGCACGGCGATCCTTGTTTTTGATATGCATTCGAGGCAAAAATTGCCTTCGATTGAAGATCTTAAACAAGACCGCTTGATCCCCCCTCGCCGGCCCCCCTTGCCTTCATCCAAGAGCGATCCCGCTTTTCGGCTCGAAGAGTTCGTCGCCGCACACGCAGCGACCGCCCACTTCAGCTGCAGCGCCCGCTGATGGATCCGAGCGGCGCGCCAACCTCAAGGCGTCGCTCGTGGTCGAGACGGACGATCCGAAGATCCAGTCGATGGCGAAGAAGATCCTCGGCTGCGAGAGGGACCGCCTACACCTCGGCGAAGCTGATCTCGGCTCTCGGTCGAGCTGCGTGGCCCTGAGCCTCGGCGCCTGGCGGACGTCTTCGACCACCGCCGTGCCACGGCCGCGACTACCTCGGCGGAGCGCTGATCGTCGCGCGGAGTCTCGACTCCGCCGCCCGGAGCCGCTCGTCGGCCGGCAGCTGGGCCCGGGCGCCGGCGATTCTCTCCAGCGCTCGGGGCACGTTCCCGCGGGCGACCTCACAGCGCGCGTCCGCCTCCAGCGCCCAGGGATCATTGGGCGCGTAGACCACCGCCGAAGCCGACGCCTCGCAGGCGCGCTCGATCTCTCCGGTCTGCAGCAGCGCCAGCGCCAGCTCCCGCCGGGAGGTCACGTCGCCCGGCTCTCCCCGCACCGCCGCCGACAGCGCATCCGCCGCGGCCGCCGCCTCGCCATCTCGCAACAGCGCGCTCCCAAGCCGCCCGAGCCCCGGTGGCGCATTGGGAAACAGCAGCGCCTGGGCCCGCGCCTCCCGCAGATCCTTCGGCTCGTCGAAGCGGATCCCCGCCACCATCGCCTCGGCGACGTGACCGTAGCGGGGGAACTCATCGGGAAAGGTGAACACCAGCTGGTAGACGAGATCGCCGCGCGGCACGAAGTACGCCGTGAGCCGGGTCGCGCCCTGCGGCTCGTAGAAGCGGCAGCTGATCTTCAACGCGTCGCGCTCGCCCAGCCGTGCCGTCACCGCCGGCTCGGGGACCACCTTGAACACCTCGGGCCCCAAAGCCACCGGGTTGAGCCGCTCGTCGACGAAGGCCTGGGCGCTGGCCGCCGCATCGGCCAGCAGCGAACCGTTGCCGACCCGCACCGCCTCCGCCGCGAAGCTGGCGCGACCCAGGCCCGGCAGGCCGTTGTACCAGGCGAGGCTCCCGAGCGGATTGGCGCCCTTGAGCCAGGACCGCGGCACCGGCACCGAGATCCCGAAGGTGTCGTCGCGCTCGAGCCGCAACACCGGGAGCGCTTCGCCCAGCAGCTGCTGGCCGAAGAGGACGAAGGCCAGAATCCCCAGCGACGGAGCGGCCCGCATCGCCGGGCTCCACCAGGGCGCCGGCTCGGTCAACAGCCGCGGGCGCATGAAGGCGGCGGTCAGCATCCCCGCCAACAGGCCACCGAAGTGGGCCCAGTTGTCGATTCCCCGCGAGGTGACGCCGATCAGCAACAGGCCGATCACCGTCGGGATCGCCGCCTCTCCCATCACCCGGCGGTACCGCGACGGAAGCAGCGCCCGGTACTTGATCCCGAACACCACCACCCCGCCCAGACAGCCGTAGACCATCCCCGAGGCCCCGATGCTCACTGCATCCGAGAGGAACAGCGACGCCGTCATCGTCGCGATCCCGCTGAAGACCAGCAGCCACAGGTAGTCGAGCGTCCGGTAGGTGTTCTCGAGCGCGCCCCCGACGTTGAAGAGCACGAACATGTTGAGGCCGATGTGGAGCGCGTCGCGGTGGAGGAAATTGGCCGTCAGCAGCCGCCACAGCTCTCCCAGGTCGGTCACCAGCGGACCGACCTTGCCGCCGAACCGCACCATGTCGTCGATGTCGAGCGGGCCGGTCCGCACCGTGTACAGGTAGACGGCGAGGTTGAGGAGGATCAGCGCCGAGGTGATCCACGGGAAGCGGGCGACAGTGAAGGTGCGGGAGAAGAACGCCCGCCGCGGCTCGTGCAACGACTGGTACAGCTTCAGCTCGCAGGCGAGGATGAAGCGGTCGCCGGTCACGGCCGGCACGCACACCAGGCACTGGGGCGAGACTTCTCCTCGGCGCACCCGGGCCTCGAACTCCGCCAGATCGACGTGTTCGTCCCCCGATTCAGTGCGAAGAGTGAGTGGCTGACTCATGCTTTCCCACCTATTGTCGCCGGTCCGCCTGACCGATGGACACGGGGTAGCTAAAAGCCGTCGTGATTTGGCGAGGATGGCTTTGTTGCGAGCCCGATTCTGGTGCTAGAAATCGAGTTGCGTGTTGAAGCTGATCATCGAAGACGACGAAGGCCGGAAGACAGTCGTCCCTTTTGTTCGGGATGAGATCACCATCGGCCGGCAGGAGGGCAACACGATCCGGCTCACGGAGCGGAACGTCTCGCGCCGTCACGCCCGCCTCGTTCGCCAGAACGGGCACGTGCTCGTCGAGGATCTCGGCAGCTACAACGGGATCCGGATCAACGGTGACAAGATCCAGGGCCAGGTGCCGGTACACGAAGGCGACCTGATCCAGATCGGCGACTACGACCTCGCCGTCCAGCAGGAAGGCCAGCAGGCCGCCGCTCCCACGGTTCCGCTGCCGCAGGTTCCGCCGGTGCACTCCAATGGGGAAGCAGCCGAGAAGGCCGCCCCCCGGATGGCAAGCAACAACAACCCTTCCTCGGCGATGACGGTGAAGCTGCCGGACCTGGGCGCGACGATGCCGTCGCTGCCGGTCGTGAGCGACTCGAGCGCGACGCTCGGGGCCGAAGACGACGAAGAGGGGCCAGAGGAAGCGGATCCCGATGACGTGCAGTCCGCCTCGGGCGAATCGGAGACCGGCCGCCGGCAGTCGACCGCGATCATCCGGATGGATCAGGTCGAGAGCAACCGGCCGCGGCAGATCGTCGACATCGACCCCACCGAGGCCCCCCGGCTGGTGGTGCTCAACACCGACTTCGCGGGCCGCGAGTTCGCCTGCATCCGCAGCGAGCTGAAGATCGGCCGCACCGAAGACAACGACATCGCGATTGATCACCGCTCGCTCTCCCGTACCCACTGCAAGGTCGTCCGCGAGGACACCGGCGAATGGCGGGTGGTGGACATGCAGTCCGCCAACGGGCTGATGGTCAACGGTGAATCCTACGCGCAATCGGCGCTGCGCACCGGCGACACGCTCGAGCTGGGCCACGTGAAGTTCAAGTTCGTCGGCCCGGGAGAGACCTTCACCCTCTCGGCCACCGCGGACGGCGTCTCGGTTCGCCAGGGTGGCTCGCGCGCGCCGATGATCGCCGTCGGCGCAGTCGTGGTCTGCGCGTTGGTCGGCTCCGCCTACTTTTTCCTGATCAGAAAGAAGCCGCAGCCGTACGTCGAGCCTCACAACATCGACAACCCGCTCCCGCCTCCGCCGCCGATCGTCAAGCCGCCCGAGCCGACTCCGCCCGAGCCGGTCGAGCTGACGCCGGAGCAGAAGAACGCCGAGCGCGAGAAGAAGATCTCGACCGCCACCGCCGCGATCGAAGCGGGCGACTGGGCAAAGGCGAGCGACATCCTCAAGACCTGCTTCGTCGGCGAGTCGCCCTGCCCCGACGCCACCCGGCTGATCGGCCAGATGACCGCCGAGAAGGGGATGAAGGCCGCGCTGGAGAACGCCGAAGCGGCGCTCGACGCCGGGGACCTCGTCAAGGCCAAGGCTCAGCTGGACCAGGCCGCGAGCGGCAAGCTGCTCCGCAAGCGCTTCGAGGCCGCGGCCAACCGCTACAAGAACGACACTGCCCGCGAGCTCGCCAACAAGACCGCGAATCCTCCGCCGAAGCCGCCCGATCAGCCCAAGCCCCCGCCGCCTGAGCCGCCGAAGCCTCCGCCGGTGGACAACAAGGTCGCCGAGGCCGCGGGCCTGCTCGACGAGGCGAAGGCGCTGATGAAGGAGAAGCAGTACCCGGCTGCCCGCTCGAAGCTCGAGAAGTGCGTCAAGGTGATGCAGAAGAACGCCGACTGCCACAAGCTGCTCGGCACGGTCTGGGCGAAGACGAACGAGTCTGAGAAGGGAGCCCGCGAGTACCGCGAGTTCCTCAAGTACGCCCCGCCGGATCACCCGGACATCGAGAAGGTGAAGCAGATCCTCGAGACGTTCGACCACCCGAAGTAACTCACGTGCGCCACTCTTCTTCGATCCGAGCTCTCGTCGTCGATGACGAGGTTGAAAACGCCGACCTGTTCAAGCTCATCCTTTCCCAGGAGGGCTACCAGGTCACCTCGCTCACCGACCCGACCCAGGCCGTCGATGAGCTGCGCGCGCGCGACTACCACCTCGTCGTGCTCGACATGATGATGCCGCAGATGTCGGGCACCGAAGTGCTGCGCGAGATCCGCAAGTGGGACGACGACATCGCGGTGATCGTCGCCACCGGCTACCCGACGGTGGACACCGCGGTCGAGAGCCTCAAGCTCGCGGCCAGCGACTACGTCCGCAAGCCGGTCGAGCCGGCGGTGTTCCTGGAGACGGTCCGCACGGTGCTGACCCGCAAAGGCATCTCGCGCGACCCCGAGGCGGACCTCCACCGGAACATCGGCCGCTTCATTCGCGAGGGCCGTACCCGCCAGAACCTGACCTTGAAGCAGCTGGCGCGGCGGACGGGACTGTCGGTCTCGCTGCTGTCGCAGATCGAGCGGGCCGAGAGCTCGGCGTCGATCTCTTCGCTCTACAAGATTGCGTCGGCGCTCAAGGTCCCAATGAGCGAACTGTTCGGCGAAGTCTGAGCTTTTTCCCGCGATCCGGGCCGATCTGTTCGTTGGCCGCTCCGGGCGGTGCTCATTTACATGCGGCGTAAACTGCGCTCCGTCCTCGCGGCCGCCTCCACCTCGGCCCGGCTTGCGGGAAAAGCTTCGTGGCTCGGGCTTTAGCGGCCGGTGAAGTTCGGTTTTCGTTTTTCCAGGAACGCCTGCCGGCCTTCCCTCGCGTCGTCGCTGTTGAACGCGGCCCGGCGGAGGAGCTCGATTTCGCGCTCGGCTTCGGCGGTCAGGCTTCCCTGACTGAGCCCGGTGAAGATTCGCTTCATTCCGGCGATCGCCAGCGGCGCGGCTGCCGCGAGCTCGCGGACCAGGTCGAGCGCCACTTCTTCGGCGAGGTCGTCGGGACGCAGCAGATCCAACAGCCCTGCCCGTTCGGCCTCTTTCGCGTCGAGCTTCCGGCCGGTGAGCAACAGCCACTTCGCCTTCGCGAGGCCTACGATCGAGGCGACTCGGCGGATTCCTCGGGGCGCGTAGACCACTCCCAGCTTCGAGGGCGGCAGACAGAAGGCCGCTCGGCTGTCGCCGATTCGGAAGTCGCAGGCACAGGCCAGCTCACAGCCGGCTCCAAACGCTGCGCCCGTCAGCAACGCCACCGAGGGCGCGGGGTGGGCCGCGAGCAGATCGAAGACGTCGCCCAACGCTTCGTCGGGAAGCGCTTTTTCTCCGATCTCGCTCAGCGCTGAGACGTCGTAGCCGGAAGAGAATGGGCCAGGGCCGGCCGCTCGCACCAGCCAGCAGCGGACTCCGACTGCTTCCGTCAGCGCTTGGCGCAGCTGCTCCAGGGCCTGACTGTCGAGCGCGTTCTTCCGCGCCGGGTTGCTCAAGGTCAGCGCCCGAACCCCGTCACCGAGGTCGGCGCTGCTGAACGTCGCCGCCACGCGGTTGGCTAACCCAACACGACGAGCACGTCGCCTTCGTTCACCGCCTGCGCTTCCTTGCAGCGGATCTCCTTCACCGTTCCGCCCTCGGTCGCCTCGACCGGCATCTCCATCTTCATCGACTCGAGGATCACCAGCGTGTCGCCGGCGCTGACCGCCTGGCCCACCTTGCACTCGATCTTCCACACCGTTCCGGTGATGTGCGCTGCGACGTCGGCCATGGGGTCGTTCTCCGGTGAAGAAAACTCACGCCTTCGCGTGGTTCTCGAGGAAGCGGGTGTTCAGGTTGCCGGCGCGGAAGGTCTCGTCGCGCAGGATGCGGGCGTGGAGGGGAAGGTTGCTCTTGATCCCCTGGATCTCGAAGGCGTCGACCGCGGCGGTGGCGCGCGCAATCGACTCGGCTCGGTCTTTCCCCGAGATGATCAGCTTGGCGATCATCGGATCGTAGTTCGGCGTCACCACGTCGCCTTCCTCGTAGCCGGAGTCGAGCCGCACCCCAGGGCCGGTCGGCGGGCGATAGACCTTCAGCGGACCGGGCGAGGGGAAGAACTTCACCGGATCTTCGGCGTAGATCCGGAACTCGAGCGCGTGGGCGGTGCGCTTGATCTCGTCCTGCTTGAGCGTCAGCGCTTCACCGTTGGCGATCCGGAACTGCCAGCCGATCAGGTCGACTCCGGTGGTCAGCTCGGTCACCGGGTGCTCGACCTGGAGCCGGGCGTTCATCTCGATGAAGTAGACCCCGCCGTCGCTGTAGAGAAACTCCACCGTGCCCGCGTTCGCATAGCCGAACGCGCGAGAGGCCTTGAGCGCCGCCTCGAACATCTTCTGCCGCAGCGGCTCGTTGGTGCCGCCCGCGAACAGCGGAGCGCCCGCCTCTTCGACGACCTTCTGGTGGCGCCGCTGGATGCTGCACTCGCGCTCGAGCACGTGGAGGGTGTGCCCTTTGAGGTCGCCGAGGATCTGGACTTCGATGTGACGGGGAGCCGGAAAGTAGCGCTCGAGGTAGACGCCCTCGCGACCGAACGCCGCGCGCGCGCGATCCGAGCAGGCGCGGAACACCTTCTCCATCTCGGCCGGAGTCTGTGCCACCGCCATCCCGATTCCGCCGCCCCCGCCCGCTGCCTTGCAGAGCACCGGGTAGCCGATCGCCTCGGCTTCTTTGGCGGCGGTCGCGACATCGGGAACCACCGTCGCGGTGCCCGGCACCACCGGCACGCCGGCCTCGACCACCAGGCGGCGGGCCTCGCTCTTGTCCTTCATCCGCGCCATCGCCTCCGGCGGAGGGCCGATGAACACCACCCCCGCATCGGAGAGGGTGCGGGCGAACTGCGCATTCTCAGAGAGGAAGCCGTAGCCAGGGTGCACAGCCTCGGCCTTCGTCTTCTTCGCGGCCGCGAGGATCGCCTCGGTGTTGAGGTAGCTGTCTTTGGCCGGCGCCGGCCCCAGCCGCACCGCTTCGTCGGCCTCGCGCACGAAGGGCAGCTTCTCGTCGGCGTCGGAGTAGACGGCGACGGTGCGGATCCCCATCGACTGGGCGACGGTGTTGATTCTCCGGGCGATCTCTCCCCGGTTGGCGATCAGGATTTTTCCGAACATGGGCGCGGCGACCGTAACGGGGCTCACCGGCACTGACAAACACAAACGGCCCAGCCTAGGGCTTGAGCTCTTCCATCACCTGTCCGGTGCGCGCCGTCAGCTCACCGGTGTGCTGCAGCAGCACGTCGAGCTCGATGAAGATCCGATCCACCTCGCTCTGACGCCGCGGGGCCGGAATGTCCCCTTCGTGGCTGAGGCGATCGAACAGCGTCCCGGCGCGCAGCAGGTGCTGGTGCGCGAGCAGCAGATCCCGCCCGGCCCGGCTGCCTTCCTTGGTGAACAGCACGCCAGTGACGTAGAGCCGGCCCACCGCCCGCTTGTTGCCGGTGAGCACCTTGTTGAGCCGCTCCCGGTACTGCTTCAGGCGGCGGCTGAGCCGCGCTTCGCTGAGGTTGACGACCGGGGCGGGTGCAGATCGGCGCGGCACGCCGATCACAAAACACGACCTGAGAAAAACAACAATGCCCGGCGACCTTCAAAAGGTGGCCGGGCATCGAGCACCGCTTGCGAGCGGCTTACCCTTCCGGTGCGGGCGCCGGAGCGTCCGCCGCGGGCATGGGCTCGGGCGCAGGCGCCGGCGCCGGTGCAGCCGCAGGGGCCGGCTCGGGCTCGGTCGCAGCAGCGGTGCTCGACATCGGCATCTTGAAGCCGACGTTGAGGCCGATCACCTGCGCGCTCCCGGCGTAGGTCCCGTTGAAGCCGGGGGCCAGGCTGTTCTGCGCGAGCAGCGCGACGAACTGGTACCCGAAGTCGACCGAGAAGCCGCTGTCGTGCTTCCAGCTGACACCCGCGCAGATCTTCACCCGGTTCGCATCGGGCAGATCCGGAGTCAGCGTCTGCGCCGGCGAAGGAGTCGGGTCGTAGACGAACCCGAGCCGCGCCGAGACCGAGTGGGTGATGTCGTACTCAGCCCCGAGATGGAAGCTGACCTGGTCCGTCCAGTTCTTCTGGAGCGGGTTGTTGAGCGCCGGGTTCTCGAAGTTGATCGCCAGCTGGGGGAAGTCCTGCCAGTTGGTGTAATGGAAATCGATCCCGAACCGCAGCCGCTTGGTCGGGGTGAAGCCGAAGCCGAAGTTGGCCTGCGCCGGCAGATTGACGTCGGCGGTGATCGTCTGGTCCTTCAGCAGCCCGGAGAACTCGACCGGGACGTCGCTGAAGTGCGACTGACCGGTGAAGCTCATCTTCACCGGGCTCCGGTAGGTCGCGCCGAAGGTGAGGTAGCTCTCGACGACGTCGACGATCACGCCCGCATTCCAGCCATAGCCCCAGGTCGCGCCGCCCAGCTTCACCGAGCCCTTGGTGTCGACGAAGTTCAGCGCCCGCTCGATCAACACCGTGCCCCGCACCGCGTCGAACCCAAACCCCAGCTTCAGGCGGGGGTGAATCCGGTAGGCGATCGTCGGCTGGATGTCGAAGGTCTGCAGCGACGAGCTGATCGCCTTCGAGTCGCCTTCCCAGTCCTTGGGCCAGGCAACCGAGGCCCCAAACGGAACGAAGAGGCCGACGCCGAGCGCCAGATCCTCGGTGATGCCGTAGACGACGTGCGCGTTGGGTGGCGGCAGCACCGACACCGGGGTGCTGGTGACGTGGCCGTCATCGGCGTGGGTGAAGCTGAGCATCGGGATGACCAGCGTCGCTCCGACCGAGACGTCGAGGCCCTTGTGCCCCGCCATCCCCGAAGGGTTGAAGTAGATCGACGAGGGATCATCGACCAGCGCCGTGACCGCGCCCCCCATCCCGGTGGCTTTCGCCCCGGCGACGTCGAGCTGGAAGCCGGCGGCCATCGCGGCCGACGAGAGAACCATCATGCAGGCTGCAGTGAGCTTGTTCATGGGGTCTGTGGGTTACGGCTGAGTTCCAGTGAGGAGGAAGGTGTCCATCTTGAACTGCGCCTGGGCGGTGAGGCAGCCGCTGAACGAGGGCGGGCCCATCGGATTGGCCGCCTCCGCCGCGCACGCCGCGTCTCCGCTCGGGTCGAGGAAGAACCCATGGCGCTTGCCCAGCGGGTAGTTCGCCGGCGGCTGGAAGAAGGTGGTGAACGGCATCGTCTGGCCCCGACTGGCGGCCACGAGCAGCTCGACGGTGGTCTCGTTGATCACGAACTGATCGTTCTGGATGTACTGGATGTAGACCTTGCGGGTCGCCGGCATCGAGGCGTTGACGCCCGCGTGGATGAAGTTCAGCGGATCCGCCGGGTCGACGATCATCCGCGCGAAGCCGATGAACTGATCGAACGCCGGCGTGCCGGGAATCAGCCCGAGCGTGCCGAGCAGCCCGAGGAAGCCGGCCCGCTGTGCCGCCAGCGTCGGCGACTTGAGCAGCAGGGTCACCTGGTCCGCCGCCGGAACGTTGAGCCCCATCCGCCGGAAGTCGGTGTTCACCGCGCTGCTCATCGCGCCGTTGAGCCCGCCCAGGCTCTGGCCGACGTAGTTGATGTTGGCGGTGTTGAGCACGGTGTTGGTGTCCGGCGCGCCGCAGGCCACCACCCCCAGCCGCTCGGCGAGGCTGGCGCAGGTGCCGGTCGGGGCGGCCTTCATCACCCGGATCAGCTGCGCGTTGTCGAGCGGCGCGTAGCGGAAGTTGTCGCGGGTCGAGAAGAGGTTGACGAGGTTCAAGTAGTTCCAGGCCGCGATCACCGGCGGGCCTCCTGCTGCGGCGCGCTTGAAGTCGCCGCCCTCGCAGAAGCCGGTCTGCAGGCACAGGCCCTGGCCGGCGCCGCCACAGGTGAAGTCGCCGCTGGTGCCGAAGGCGCACGCCGCTCCGGTGCCCGTCCTCGCCACGCAGCGGCCGGTCGGAGCGTCACACTTCTGGGTGACCGGATCCGCGCAGGCAGCGTCGTCCGGCAGCGCCGGGGTCTGCGAAGCGCCGAAGCCGGTGCAGGTCGAACGCTCGCCGTGGAAGATGGCGTCAATCGCCACCGTCGCCAGCCCGGCCTGCGCAGCGCCGTCGGCGTAGGCAAACATGTCGGTGCGGTTGCGCCCGAGCCCGTGGCCGAAGACCACGATCGGGAAGCCCGCCGCCGGCGGAGCGCCCAGCGGCGTGGTGATCAACATCGGCGCGCGGAGGAACTGAATCGCCGCCGGGTTGGGGTTGAAGGTGCCGCCCGGTCCGTTGAGCAGGAAGGGGAGCACGATCTCTGCCTGGAACACCTTGCCGATGTGCGAGTGCGGAATCTGCAGCGCCGTCATCTGCGCGAACGCCAGGGTGCTGATGTCGCCCACCGAGCTGGGGTACTTGGTCGGCGCGGCCGCGGGGACCAGATCGAGCTGGGCGGGGACGTTGGCGATCAGCTGCAGGTCAGAGACGGTGTGCTCGGTCTTGTAGCTGAAGGCGAGCGCGAGATCCGACCGCTTCAGGCCGGCCGCGTCGAGGGCGTCGAACATCGGCTTCAGCCCCAGGCGCGCGGGCTCGAGCGCGGTGGCGTTGGCATCCGACACCCCGGCGATCGCGCTCTTCCCGGCGGCGTCGAGCAGCGAGGCCTTGCTGCGCAGCAGCGCAAACGCCGGAGCGGCACTCACCCTGCGGCCCTTGGTGTCCTGCAGCTTGGTGGTGATGAAGCCGGCGTAGTTGGTCTTCTCGTCCAGCGGCGCCTGCGGCACCCACTGCAGCTGCTGAGGCGCGGGGATCAGCGCGCCACCGTCGGGGAAGAGGACGATCGAGCCGCCATCGGCGAGGGTCGACGACGCACAGTTGAGGCAGATCTTCACGGTGGGCGTCAGGCCGCCGGCGGCGAGCTTGACGAAGCCCGCGGTGCCACCGTCCGACAGCGAGAGCGGGTCGATGTTGTCCTCATCCAGCGCGCCGAGCGCGTCGGAGTTCTCAGAGATCGCCGGCGCAGTCGTCGAGAAGCCGTCGAGGGTGTTGAGCCCGAGCACCAGCTGGTGCGCCAGCCCAGTGCCGCCCGGATCCGGCAGCGTGACCTTGCCGGTGGCCGGGTTGATCAGCAGGTTGTTCGGGAAGGGGATGATCGAGTTGGCGGGATCAAAGGTGGCCTCCGGCTGATCGACGGTCGAGAAGACCCAGAGCAGCGCGAGGTCGATGCGGGGGACGCCGATCGCGTCAATCACCGGCGCGTAGCCCCGGCGCAGCCCTTCCAGCGCGACGGCCTGGCAGCTCGTCAGCGGCGCGGCGGTGATCGCCGGCTTGCAGTCCGCGGCGGTCTTTCCCATCGAGGTGACGCACTCGGCGTTGGCGGCGGTGAGGTCGTCGCAGGTGACGAGGCTCACGCTCGAGCGGGCCAGCGCCCAGATCTCGGTGCCCTCGACCGGCTTGCCGGCCAGATCGTGCACGCCGTCATCGCCGCCGACGACCACCAGGGCCAGCTTCTTGCCCTTGCCCCAGCTGCCATTCGGGGGAGCGAGGATCAGACTCTTGGTCGGCGCGTTGTACGAGGTGGCAACGCCGGGGACTTCCATGCCGGTGGCGAGATCGACGACGAAGACGTTGTCCGGGATCTTCGGATCGGTCGAGTCGGTCACGATCGACGCCGGGTCGATGTCGCCGCCCACCACGATCGCGTTACCGGTCGCAGAGACGGGGAAGCCGTTGAGGGTGTTGAGGTAGTCGGTGGTGAACTCCTGCTGCGCCGGCGAGCTGGTCGGGTCGACCGGAGCGTTGACCAGACCGGTGGCCTGATCGATCGCCAGGTCGTTCGGAGTCGGCACCTGCGGAGCCGCCGCGCCGCCGTCGGGCAACGGAGGCGGCGCCGGGTTGAAGAGCAGCTCGGTGTTGGTGGCGATCTTGAACTCCCACGCGATCGCGATGTCGGTGCGGGCGACCCCACCGGCGACGAGCTTGTCGAGCACCGGCTTGTACTTCAGGCGCAGCCCCTCGAGCTGGGTGGCCTTCGCGGTCTGGTCGGCGATGCGGGCCTGGGCGTCGTGGACGTCGGAAGGGATGATCTCGGTCGCCGCGACGCAGTTGGTGCCGCCGTCGCCTTCGCAGGTGAGCAGCGAGCCGGTGTTGCGCAGGAACGCCCAGGTCGGGCTGCCGACCACCGGGTTGCCGTTGCCGCCCTTGACGCCGTTGGCGCCGGCGATCACCGCGACCGCGTAGGTGTGGCCCGGCATCCAGCCGCCCGCGGGAGGCGCGATGTCGATCCGCCCGGGCACGGTCGCGTCGCCGGTCGAGCTGTAGGCGATCGACGACGGGGTCACTGCCGACAGCGCGTCGGTGACGTCGAGGACCTTCACCGAGCTGGAGGTGACGGTGGTGGCGTTCAGCTCACCGTCGAAGGTCGCCGTCGCTCCCGAGCTCGCCGGAAAGCCGTTGAGGGTGTTGAGGTACTTGTAGAACTCCTGGTCCGCCGGGGTGCCGACGATCGGAACCGCGAGGTTTCCGTTCGAGGGGTCGGTCGCGAGGTCGTTCGGGGTCGGGACCACCGGCGGCACCGCGGACGGATCGAAGCGGGCGGTGATCACGCTCGGCGAAGGCGTCTGGGGGATGTCCGGGGTACACGCGAGCCACGCAAGGCACACGATGGAGAGCGATAGCTTCTTCATAGGGAAATCCTTGTGCTGATGTTCCGTGGAAGGCGCGCCGTCTTAGCAGAGGGATCCCAGCGGCGAATGATTTTTTGGTCCCCGTCCGCAGCGGCGGGTTACATACGAAAGGTGGGGTTCGTTCTCGCTTACCTGCGGCTCTACGGGCGGTGCCTGAGCGACGCGTTCACCGGCATCGCGAAGAACCTCTGGACGTTGCTGCTCCCGGTGGCGCTCTTCCTCGCCTTCGCGTTCCTCTCGGTTCCCATCTCCGCGGCCCTGGGGCGTGCCGGCGGGATTCTCCTCAGCCTGATCCTGACCGCGATCTACAGCTGCTACCTCTACTTCACCGGCGGGGTGGTCGCGCACCGGACGATGACGCTGCGAGATCTCAAGGCCAGCTTCCTCACCTACTTCTGGAGCGTGATGGGCCTGCTCTTCGCGCTCTGGATCGCCGAGCTCGTGATCAAGCCGCTGCTGGGAGGGATGACCAACGGCCAGGTGATCTGGACCGGGCTTCAGCTGGTGGGAGTGATCATCCTCAACCCCGCTCCGGAGGTGATCTACACCAAGGGCACGCGGGGAAGCCTCGACACCATTCAGACCTGCATCAAGTTCATCCAGGACAACTGGATCGAGTGGTTCATCCCCAACGGGCTGATCCTCGCTGGCGCCTGGCTCCTCGCCACCCGGCTCCCGCCGTTTCCGGGTGACAGCTGGGTGCTCTCCCTGGCCGGCGCGGCGCTGTTCCATGTCTTCATGGTCTTCCGCGGCCACCTCTTCGAAGCGCTCGACGGCAGCACCCATCGGCAGCGGGTCTTCAAGTACGGCCGGCGTAGCTCCAGCTGAGCCACTCGTAGACTCCTCCGGGGACGTCCGTCACCGCGAGCAGGTCGGAGCGGGGCGCCTGCCGAGGGCGAAACGACGACAGCTCCAGCGCCTGACCTTCCAGGCGGATCCAGTGGAGCGGGCGCTCGTCACCCAGCTGTGCGATCAGCGCGTCGAACCGCCGCAGCGCCGCATCTGTAAATTGGTAGGTGCAGAAGCTGTGGAACACGGTGGCCACCACGTGCTCCGGTAGTCCCCGGACTGCGGCCTCGAGGTGATCGAGCGCGTCGCCGCGGATCAACTGTCTGGGCGTCCGGCGGGCCAGCTCGATCGCCTCGGGGAGCGAACCTGCGCCGCCCAGAAAAGACCGCAGCCAGAGCACCTCGTCTTCATCCTCGAGATCGATCGGATCGAGGTCGATGCCGATCCGCGTCGCGACTTTTGGCACCTTCGACAGATCGTGGGCCGGCGGCGCGCCGCGCCAACCCAGCCGCAGCCGCACCGAAGAGCCGAGCGCTCCGAAGGAACCCAGGCCGTCGTAGTCGTGGCGGTACTGGTCCCAGCAGAGGTTCAGGCCGGCGCTGGTCCCGACCTCCACCAGCCCCAACCCAGCCCCTGCGCTGCGCTGCGCGGCCAGGCAAAACGCCGGGAACAGCACCGCGCTGCGAAGCACGTCGTTGGTCTGGGTGCGCCCTGTCGCGAGCAGCTTCTTCAGCCGCGCCGCGTGCCCCAGGCAGTACTGACGAAACACCTGGTACTCGTCGGCCGTGAGCTGCTCGCTGCCGGGAGAGACGAGCTTCGGCCCGAGCGGATGCGCGCGCTCCTTGAGGAACAGGTAGCGAACGCAGGTGAGAAAAAAGTACGGCATGAAGCTGCCCGGCCGGGCGTGCGCCGCGAGCGCGAGCAGCTGAGGGTCGTCGGCGATCTGATGACAGAGCGACCACAGCGTCCGGTCGGAGTAGTCGGCGAACGCGCGCTGCAGCGCCTCAGGCTTCATCGACGGCTAATGATTCGGATTCGAGGGCAGCGCGAGGGCGAGGTACTTGTCATCGAGGTGCACGAGCAGGTCGAGCTCGCACAGCTCACCGAGCATTCCCTCCAGCCACTGCCCGTCGCCGTCGAACGCCTGCAGCAGGTCGTCCTTGCGCCGCGCGTCGGTGCACAGCTCGTACAACCGGGCCGCGCGGTCGTCGAGGCGGGTCATCTCCGAAGCGCCGTGGCGGCCGTCGTGAATCGTGATCGTGCCCCAGCCCTTGACGTAGGTGAGGCTGGGGCGGGGCCCGCTCTCCCACCGCTCTTTCCACGCCTCGACCCGCTCGAGGCAGTCCGCGTAGGCCTCGGGCGGCGGCAGCGAAGGGCGATCGTCCTCGAAGAAATACGAGATCTTCTCGAGGTCAAACTGAGGCGGGTAGATGAACCGGTAGACCGCGTCGGGGCGGAGCCGCTTGAGCCCGTGCTCCGCCGGACGCTCGAACATCGGCGAGCCGCGATCGGCACGCGCCGGCGCCATGCAGTACGGCGGCTGGAGGTGCGCCAGCTTGCCGATCAACTTCGCCTGCGTCGCGTAGTCCTCGGCGGTCTCACCCGAGAAGCCATAGAGCAGGTTGTACTGGTTATCGATGCCGTAATACGTCGTCCACTTCAGCAGCTCGAGGTTCTTCATCCCGGTGGTGAACTTCTTCATCAGCGTCAGCACGTGCGTCGACAGGCTCTCGACGCCGGGCTGAACCGACTCGAGCCCGCCCAGGCGGAGCAGCTTCAGCTGGGCGCGGCTGAGGTTGGGCCGGATCTCGTAGTGGAAGCGGAAGTCGGACTTCTCCTCTGCGAGCCGACCGAACAGCTGCTGCGCGTATTCGGGAGCGAGGATGTTGTCGATCGCCGAGAAGTGGATGATCCCGTAGCGGCGCGAGAGCGCCTTCACCATCTCGAGCACGTTGCCGGCGGACTTCTGCCGGAAGTCCATGCCCGAGCGATTGAGGCCGCAGAAGGTGCAGTGGTTCTTCATCCCGTACCAGCAGCCGCGGGCGGTCTCGATCGGCAGCAGCACCTCGAACCGTTCGTCCGATTGCTCGTAGCCGGTGGCGATCCGGGTGGAGAAGTACTCGTCGAAGTCGGGGATCGGCGTCAGATCGAGCTGCTCCAGGTTCGGCGCCCGGCCCGCGTAGACCAGCGCCTTGCCCTTGCGGTGCATCGCGCCCGGCATCCCCGTCAGCGGCAGCCGATTCGCGATCCGCTTCGCCAGCTCAGGCAAGGTCAGGTCGCCATCGCCGCAGTTGACGACGTCCACGTACGGACAGTGGTTGAGCACCTGCTCGGCGATCTCGTCTTCGAACGTCGCTCCGCCGAAGACGATCGGCAGCGCCGGGTACTTCGCCTTCAGCCGCTTCGCCAGCGCCAGCGACGCCACCATCTGTTGAAAGACGACGGTGAAGCCGACGAAGGCGTACTGGCTCCAGTCGACCGATTCGACGCACCAGTCGAGGAACTCGAAGGTGGTGGTGTGGCGGATCTTCAGCAGCGCGTCGATTGACGAGCCGCCCTTGCGGCAGATGTTGCCGAGGTTGAACTCGAACTCGCGCAGGTAGTCGGGCTCGGACGCAAAGTCCCCGAACGCTGCCTTGCCCCACAGCCACTCGCCGATCATCGACGGGTAGAGGTTGGAGACCGTCTCGTTGAGCTTCCAGCCGATCCGCTCGGCGAAGTTGAGGAACAGCGAGTACGGGTCGACCTGAAAGCCGGCCTGCTCCAGCGTCGGCTTGAGCAGCGCGAGCTGAAACGAGGGGAACTTCGCCGCCAGCGTCGGCATGCTCACCAGCGCGATCTTGTGTTGGCGCGGGGCAGTCACTTACGGCTCGCCCCGCAGGTTCAACAGCGCCGAGATCGCGTGCTGGACGAAGTCGAGGCGGACTTCGCTCGCCGTCAGTGAGCTGCGAACGCCGCCCAGCGTCGCCTCGGGGTGAGGGAGCACCGCCAGGTCGCGGGGCTGGTAGACGAGCCGGTCGAGGAAGTGGAGGCCGCGGCGCATCGCCGCACCGTAGCGGGGTTTGCCGGTGGCCTGGTGCACCGCGGAGAGACCCTCGAGGTAGACGACGCTCAGCGCTCCCGGGGCGTCGGACTGCTCGAAGTTCAAAAAACCTCCGTGCTGCAGCGACTGCGACGGGAGCGTCCAGTCCACCACCTCGCAGGCAAACTCGGTCCACTGCCGGTCGCCCGACACCCGGCCCCACGCGCAGTACGCCTGCGCCAGCCAGGCCACCGAGCCCCACGAGGGCCGCCCGCGGAACCGGCGCCGGTAGTAGCCGAGCGCGCGGGGGAGAATCTCACCGGCGGGGGTGAAGCCCGCTTCGGTCGCTCTCGCCAGCGCGAGCAGCACCTGGCCCGGGCAGTAGTCCTGCGCGTCCTCCGGTTCCGGCGCCTCGCGGTGGGTCTTTAGCTTCCCGTCGGCGCCGAAGCTCGCCCACAGCGCGCCCGCGAGCGACTTTCCCCGGCGCGCGTTGCCCAGCGCGCAGTCGGCGAGCAGCGCGAAGGCGACCTCCGCCACCGTCTGCTGTTGCCGCGGCCCTTTCGCCCACCAGCCGCCGCCGGCAATCGGCGCCAGCTTCAGCCGGGAGAGATCTTGGGTCGCCTGCCTTTTCCAACCCAGCCGCGCCTTCACCCACCCCCGGTGCGCCAGCCAGGCGGGCGCCTCCCCGGTCCGCTGCAGATCCGAAAACGGCTCGTAGCGCAGCACCGCTGGACCGCGGGTGACGTGGTGCCGCCCGAGGAAATCGGCGAGCAGCGGCAACAGGGTGTCGCGCTCCTGCTCGATCGAGCCGCGCGGCTCGAACGCCGGGAGCGCTCCGTCGAGCCGCCGCGCCGGCGCACCGTCCCCCAGCCAGCTGGTGCAGTCCCAACGCGTCCAGCGGTACGGCGCCTGCTCGACGCCGGCCTTGTGAAGCACGGAGCGGGCGAACCCGAGCGGCGAGAGGTTGTCGAGCACGCCCACCAACGGCAGCAGCAACCCGGCACGGGCGCCCTGCTCCACCTCGAGCGCCTGCTGGGCAAAGCGGGTGACCTGAGCGGCCCACTCCGGGTCGGCCTCGCCGATCTCCAGCGGGCTGCGCAGGAAGCTGAGACTGATCGCGATCTTCTCCGGATCGCGGCCGCGGACTCTCCCGAACCGGTCGTCGGCGGCGGTCTCGATCGCCAGCCGCTCGAGGACCGCGCTCGGCTCTCCGCGAACCCGAATGCCGGTGCAGCCGAGCAGCCGGCCGTGATCCCACGCGGTCAGATAGATCCACTGCACCGCCTCCGGAATCGGAGCGAGCCCAGCGACCGCCGGAGCGCGCAGCCCGAGCGTGGCGAGCAGCCTTGCCCGGGCGAAGTCGACCAGCGGCTGCACGTTCTGGCGGGCCTCTTCCCAAAGCGCTGGGCTCGCAGTCCGCGGAACGCCGGTGGGCTGCCAGACCTCGCCGGACTCCACCGCCTTGAAGACGTCGTGGCGCCACAGCTCGTAGGGCTCGTCTTCTTCCAGCCGCGCGTTGTTCAAGGCGGCGTGCCGGAACTGCCCCCAGGCGTCGCGAATGCCCGGCATCCGGGGGAGCGCTCCGCCCAGCCGGTCTCTGCGCTCTCGGCCGCGGACGACGATTCCGTAGCGGTCGTTGTCGAGCGCGCCGAGGGTGCACGGCTCGAGCGCTCCGAAGAAGGTCACCGCGATCGCGCACTGGCTGAGCACCTTGCGCGGGAGCTTCACCTTTTGCTCGAGCTCGACCGCGGTCTGGATCGCCGCGAGCACCACGTCCTCGGCCAGCGAGCCCTCGCGCTCCGAAGGGAACAGCCAGAAGCCGTTGCGGGCCGGGCGATCGTGGAGGTCGTCGCGCTTGCGGAGGCTTACGTAGGTGCCTCCCGCATGCGGCCAGGTCCGGTCGAGGCGGCGCGGCGCGCGGAGCACCTGGTGGTGTGCCAGCCATTCCTCGATCGCCAGACGCGCCAGGCCGCAGGCGTCGATTCCTTCCGGAGCGCCGCGCGTTGAACGCTTCAGCGCCGGAAACACCCGGGTCGGATTCTCGAGCTGCAGAGGCTCGTTGGGAATGTGGGGAGCCAGATCCGTCTCGACATCGAAGATCGAGAGGACGCGGCGGCCGGTGGCGCGCTCCACCCTGGCGACCCCCGTCCACCCGAAGCGGACCAGGCACAGCCCGCCCTCGACCTCGAGGCCCGCCTCGGCGAGGTGCCGCGCGCACTGGAGCATCGACCACCCGGAGCTGACCGAGTCGTCGATCATCACCACCGGCGCGCGCGGATCGTACTGGCCTTCGATTCGCCGGCGCGAGCCGTAGGTCTTGACCTCCTTGCGGACCAGCAGCCCCCGGTACTTGCCCTTCGAGGCGAGGATGATCGCCTGCATCAGCGGGATGCCGATCGTCCCGTAGGTGGCCAGCTGCCGGCTCTCGAACTTCGCCAGCTGCTCGAGCATCACCTGGCCAGCGAGCGCCGCTCCGCCGGCGGTCATCGAGAACCCGAGCGAGTTGAGCATCCACCTCGCCGATTTGCCGTCGACGTCGACGATCGGCTGCGCCGCCGAACGATGAAGGATGCCGTCCTGCGCCACCTTCTGGAGCAGGTCCGCTCGAAGCGCTCGCACCACCGCTGCCTACTTCGACTTCTTGTCGGTCTTGATCTCGCGCGCGATCTCCGGGCGGATCTCGTTGCGAATCTCGCGGGCGATCTCGGGCCGCACGTCGCGCGCGACCTCGGTGCGGATCTCCCGGGCCACCTCGGGGCGAATCTCGGGCTGCACGTCGCGCGCGACCTCGTTGCGAATCTCGCGGGCCACCTCGGGCCGGATCTCGGTGCGGATCTCTCGCGCCACCTCGGGCCGGATCTCGTTGGCGATCTCCCGGGCCACCTCGGGGCGGATCTCGGTGCGGATCTCGCGGGCCACCTCGGGCCGGATCTCGTTGCGGATCTCCCGAGCCACTTCGGGGCGAATCTCCGGCTGAACGTCGCGCCGCACCTCGTTGCGGATCTCCCGGGCCACCTCCGGCCGGATCTCGGTGCGGATCTCCCGGGCAATCTCGGGCCGAACGTCGCGCGCGATCTCGGTGCGAACCTCGCGGGCGATCTCGGGCCGGATCTCCGGCTGAACGTCGCGCGCGATCTCGGTGCGGATCTCGCGGGCCACCTCAGGCCGAATCTCGAACCGCGTCGACCCGGTGCCCTTCCCCGACTTCGGCTTCGACTCCGGCTTGGGAGCCTTCTTCGCCGACTCGGGCTTCTTCGCCGGGGCCTTCTTCAGGGCCTTCGGAGCCTTCGGCAGCTTGGGCGGATTCTTGATGCGCATATGGGTACGGCCCCCGGGGTCAGGTCGTGAGGTGGCGACAATCGCAAACCGCCTTCTGGGAGGCAAACCCCGTCCGCTCAAAGGCGGAAGTGGTGACTCACTTACGCCTCACTGCGCCGAGCGTTCAGTCTTCTTCGGCCACGAGGTCGAAGTCGGGGATCTCCTGGCGCATGTACTCGCGCATCCGGGTGACGAGCGCCGACTCGATCTGCCGCGCCCGCTCCCGGCTGACGCCCCACTTCGCGCCGACGTCGTGCAGCGTCAGCGGCTCGTCGGAGATCAGCCGGTTCTCGAAGATGAACCGCTCCTTGTCGTTGAGCGTCTTGGAGAACTCGCCCAGCTTGTCCTTGAAGACCTTCTTGAGCTGCTCGTTGCCGAGCGACTCTTCGACCCCCATCGCGTTCGAGGGCAGGCTGCGGTCGGCGCGGGTGGCCTTCGAGTCGTCGTCGGGATTGATCGGAGCGTCGAGCGACATCTCGTCGTGGCCCAGCCGCTGGTCCATCTCCACCACATCCTGCTCGCTGACGTTCAGCCGCTGGGCGAGCAGCTTCGGGGTCACTTCGAAGCCTTGCTTCGAGAGCCGCTCCTGCTCCTGGCGCAGCTTGAAGAACAGTTTCCGCTGGGCCTCGGTGGTCCCCAGCTTCACCATCTTCCAGTTGTCCATGATGTAGCGAAGGATGTACGCGCGAATCCACCAGGCCGCGTAGCTGGACAGCTTCACCCCGCGGCCCGGGTCGAACTTCTTCACCGCCTGCATCAGGCCGATGTTCCCCTCCTGGATCAGGTCGAGCAGCGCGATCGGGTTGCGGTGGTACTCGTGGGCCAGCTTCACCACCAGCCGCAGGTTGCTCGCCACCAGCCGGTAGGCGGCCTTGACGTCGCCGCTGGCCCGGTACTTTTCAGCGAGCGCGATCTCTTCTTCGCGGGTCAACAGCGGGTGCTTGTTGACCTCCGCCATGTACGCCTGGAGCGGATCCCGCCGGGCGATCTTCGCGTCGAGGTCCGCCTCCGGCACCACCGCCAGCGCTTCCACGGCGGGCTCGGCGCCCAGCTCTTGAACCTCGCCTTCGATCTCTTCGGGCTCGAGCTCTTTCTCGCGCGGGTTGACGTCCTCGACCAGCTCGGCGTCGTCGGCCTCCTCCTTTTTTCCGCGGCGGGTCATCGGCAGCACCTCAATAACGCAAAGGGGAGCGAAGGTGCATTGCTCGTGCTACAGCAAAGTCTGCAATGAGCACACCACAGAGTCTCCCGATGCCCAGTGGCGAAGCCGACCGCGACCAGGAATACGTCGCCGACGTGAGCTTCGATTCCCTGGGGCTGTCGACCGAAGTGCGCAAGGCCATCGCCGAGCGAGGCTATACCCACCCCACCCCCGTTCAGGCCAAGGCGTTCGCGCCGGTGATGGCCGGAAAGGACGTGATCGTCCGCTCCAAGACGGGCACCGGGAAGACGGCCGCGTTCGGGATTCCGCTGCTGGAGAAGATCGCCGTCGGCGAGCGGAAGATCAAAGCGCTGATCATGTGCCCCACCCGCGAGCTGGCGATGCAGGTGGCGGCGGAGCTGACCGAGCTGGCGAAGTACCGCGACGTCCACGTCACCGCGATCTACGGCGGCGCCTCGATGAAGGTGCAGGAAGACGCGCTCGAAGAGGGCAGCGCGATCATCGTCGGCACCCCGGGCCGGGTCTACGACCACATCCAGCGCAAGAACATGAAGCTCGATGCCTGCGCGTTCGCGGTGCTCGACGAAGCCGACGAGATGCTCAACCAGGGCTTCTACGAGGAGGTCACCCGGATCCTCGACTGTCTGCCGAAGACGCGACAGGTGCTGCTGTTCTCGGCCACCGTCCCCGAGGACATTCAGCGGCTGATCTCGAAGTACACCACCAACGCCGAGACGCTGTTGCTGTCGGGCGACGTCTTCACCGTCGATCACATCCAGCACATCAAGTACGAGGTCTCCGAGGCGTATCCCAAGCCGCGCAACCTCATCTACATGCTGGAGATGGAAGAGCCGGACAACGCGATCATCTTCTGCAACACCCGAAGCGACACCGAGCTGGTGACGGCGGTGCTCAACCGCAACGGCTTCGACGCCGAGATGCTCAACGGCGACCTGCCCCAGAAGGAGCGCGAGCGGGTGATGGCGCTGGTGAAGCGCGGAGAAGTGGCGTTCATGGTCGCCACCGATCTCGCCGCCCGCGGCATCGACATCTCCGACCTCGGGCACGTCATCAACTACACGCTCCCCGAAGACGCGGCGGTCTATCTGCACCGGGTGGGGCGCACCGGGCGCATCGGCAAGAAGGGCGTCGCGCTGAACCTCGTCTCGGGGCGGGAGTTCTCCCAGTTCTCGACGCTGGAGAAGAAGTACGGAATCGTCTTCGAGAAGCGGCAGATGCCCAGCCCCGAGCTGGCGGTGAAGATGTGGACCGACCGCCACGTGAAGGAGCTCAAAGAGGCGGCCTCCGGGTCGATCTACGAGGGGTTCCTGAGCCTGGCCAGCGACCTGAAGAAGCGGCCCGACGCCGACGAGCTGATCGCGCTGATGCTGAAGAGCTTCTTCAAGGAGCTGCGCAAGGGGAAGCTGCAGCACGGGCACGAAGAGCCGGCGCCCGCTCCGAAGTTCGAGAAGCCGCGCCTGTCGGAGAAGAAGTACGGCCGGGAAGAGCGCCCGCGCAGCCGCGGCGGCGAAGGTCGCCCGCCCCGGCGCGAGACTTCCAGCAGCAGTGAGCGCACCGCTCCCGAGCTGCGCGCGATCGAGCGGCCGGCCGCCTCACCCAACGTTCCGGCCGTGCCGCACGCGCCCGACCTGGCGACGCCCTCGGAAGCCAGCGCACCGGTCGCCCGCTCGGCGCCGACGGTGGCCCGGCCCTCGGCCCGGCGGCCTGCGTCCGGGGCCAAGAAGATGAGCGATCGCGAGTTGTTCGAAGCGCTCCAGCGCGGAGAGACGCCGCCGATTCCGGACCCGACCTCAGACGAAGCGTCGAATGAAGTGCGCGCGGTGCGCTCGACGCCCGTCGTCAGCAACGAAGTGCGGGCCACCCGCGAGCCGCGAGGCTCCCGCGAAGAGCGGCCTCGGCGCGAAGATCGCGAACGGCGGCCGCGGCGGGAGAAGACGGAGGTCGCTCCGCCGGCTCCGGGCCAGGTGCGGCTGTGGTTGAACCTGGGCACCCTCGACGGGCTCGACGGCGCGTCCTTGACCTCCGCGCTCGAGAGCGCGGGTGCGCCGGGCGGCAAGGTCCAGCGCGCCGACGTGCTGCGCAGCTTCAGCTACCTGTTCGTCGCCGAAGCCGACGTCGCCGGGTTCGAAGCGCTCGCCGGGAAGAAGCAGGGCGAGAAGTCGATCAAGATCGAGCGCGCGAGGAAGTAGCCCGCACCCGCCGAGCATCGGTGACTCGCTGCTGGGCAGCGCGGGGCCCTGCTCGTCCCTCGCTCGGCTCCGACTGACACCCCAGCGGGAGTCGGAGCGCTGGCGAGCACGTCACGCACTTACCCCGTTACCCCGTTACCCCGTTACCCCGTTACCCCGTTACCCCGTTACCCCGTTTGAGCAACCGGGCTCTTCGTTTACAGCTCTATCCGGGCACATGGTTGACACTCTCCGGGCTCAGGTTGACGGCGTGTGGGTGGGTTGTTGACGTTTGCTCCGCCGAAGCGAGCGCAGCGAGCGGAGGCGTAATTGTTTGGTCGAGGCGCCGCGCGGACTGTGAGCCGTTCAGCGGCGTCCTTTGTCCGTCGATGTAGCCGAGCGGCAAAGGACCGTAGAAGACGCGCCAACGGTCATCGTCGATAGGCTGAAGGCCGACTGGGGCATGCGGCAGCTTGCGGCTGACCTGGAAGCGCGTCTGCTTGAAGCTGAAGGCGCCATTGGGGCCGGTCCTTCGGACCGCGTAATCGGCCGGGTACTCGGGGTGCTTCAGCTCTGCCGGGAACGGGCGTTCCGAGGGTGTGTAGAGCGACGCTGGAGGCTTCTGCCCGAGCGCCTCATGCGGTCGCTCGCAATTGAAAATCGCCCGGAACTCGTCAAATGCGCGCTGCTGGGCCGCCAGGTCGAATTGGGCTGGCCGTGTCGCCTCGGCTTTCAGGGTCTTGTGCATCCGCTCGTGACTTCCGTTCTCCTGCGGACTGCTCGGGCGAATCCGCTCGGGCGTCACCCCCACCTGAATCAGCCAGATGGCAAGCGGGCAAAGCCCGCCCACCGACAGTGAGGCGAACGGGGGGCCATTGTCCGAGCGCAGCCGATTCGGGAGGCCGAATTCCCTGAAGGCGAGCTCCAGCGCTGGCTGCGCGCTCTGAAAGTTCTCTCGGTTCAGCCCTTCGCACTTCAGCAGGTATCGACTGTAGAGGTCGGTCACGGTCAGCGGATGGCATCGCTGATGGTTGCCCATCGGGAAGTGACCTTTGAAGTCCACCGCCCAGAGGTCGTTCGGTCCGGCGGCACCGTTCAGGTGGCCGCCTGTGTAGACCGTACGCAGGCGACGCCGCTTTGGACGAATCAATCCCTTCCGGGTGAGGATCTCTCCGATGGTGCTCTGGGCCGGCCATGCGACTCCCTTGTGCTCGCTCAAGGCGGCTAACAGCTTCTTGGGCCCCCAGGTCGGACGCTTCTTCCGAAGAGCAACAATCAGATCTTCAATTTCCGGCGGAGTCCGGTGCGGAATCGAGCTCGGTTTCCGCGGCATGTCGCCAAGGCTCTCAAAGCCTCCGACGCCGAAGCGCTCGAGCCACTTGTAGCCGGTCGGTCTCGAGATCCCGAATTGTCGACACAGCAGACTCAAGTTCGTTTGCTCCTGTTCGCCGTACAACACGACAAATCGTGCGCGCTCATTCATGGCGTCGGTTTCGGTCCAGGGCATTCACACCTGATGGCCGCCCGCGCTGAACCTGTAAACGATGTGCCCGGTACAACCTGTAAACGATGTACCCGGTTCGAACCGTTACCCCGTTACCCCGTTACCCCGTTACCCCGTTACCCCGTTACCCCGTTACCCCGTTCCGAGCTGTTTGATGTCCAGGGGAGGGTCGTGTCAGCCCCGGTCGTTAGACTCGCGGCAACTCGTTGAGGCCCCGGGGGAAACGGATGACGGACTGAGACTGGACGCGCGGCAGGTCGCCTCGATTGGCGGCGATTTGTCCAACTCGCCAAACCCCGCACCGCACGGTGAACGCTCGAGCTGTGCGAACCGCTCAGGCCATGGGCGCTTCGACGCTCGGGGCGACGATCGCTGTGCGGCTCCGGCCACCGGTGAGGCCCCAGGCCTGGAGCAGGCTGGAGACGCCGACGTAGAGGAACCCGAGCTGGAACAGCACCAGGAACGGCAGCGAGGTGTAGACGTTGTTGTCCCAGGCGAACCACACCGCCCAGGTGAAGTAGGCGCCGAACGCGAGCTCCACGTAGGGCATCCACGACGCCTTTCCGCGGTAGGACTTGTTGACCCGAATCATCTGCCGGCCTTCAGCGCCGGTCTTCGGAGTGCGGGTGAAGCCCGACTCCTGCTTGAAGAGCGCTTCGACCACCGCCTTGGCGTTGTTGATCGCCAGGCCAATCCCGAGGCTCATCAGAAACGGGAGGTACTTGATCCGCGCCCACCAGCCCAGTCCCAGCTCGCGCTGAGTGGCGATGTAGAAGAAGCACACCGAGAGCGTGGCGGCGATGCAGAACGGCAGGTCGAGAAACAGCGTGCCGTACAGGCCGTGCTCGAAGCGCACCACCATCGACATCGGCATCAGCACCGACAGCAGCACCATCAACAGGTACGCCATGTTGTTGGTGAGGTGGAAGAACGCCTCGCGCTTGACCGCGAACGGCAGGTCGCTCTTGAGGATCCGCGGCAGCAGCTTGCGCGCGGTCTGGATGCTGCCCTTGGCCCAGCGGTGCTGCTGGCCCTTGAAGGCGTTCATGTCGACCGGAACTTCGGCCGGCGAGATCACCTCGGGAAGGAAGATGAACTGCCAGCCCTTCATCTGCGCGCGGTAGGAGAGATCGAGATCCTCGGTGAGGGTGTCGTGCTGCCACCCGCCGGCGTCGTTGATCGTCTCGCGGCGCCAGATGCCCGCGGTGCCGTTGAAGTTGAAGAAGCAGCCGCTGCGGTTGCGGGCGGTGTGCTCGATGATGAAGTGGCCGTCGAGGAAGATGCTCTGGGCCTGGGTGAGAATCGAGTACTCGCGGTTGAGGTGGCCCCAGCGGACCTGAACCATTCCAATCTTCGGATCGGAGAAGAACGCGACCGTGCGCTGCAGGAAATCTGGGCTGGGGACGAAGTCGGCGTCGAACACCGCCACGTACTCGCCCTTGGCGACCTTCAGCCCCGCCTCGAGCGCTCCGGCTTTGAAGCCGTGCCGGTTCTCGCGGTGCAGGTAGACGATGTCGACGCCCTTCTGTCGCCAGCGCTCGACACACGCGCGCGCGATGCCGCAGGTCTCGTCGGTGGAGTCGTCGAGCACCTGAACTTCGAGCAGCCCCTGGGGGTAGTCGATCTTGCAGACTGAATCGATCAGCCGCTCGACGACGTACATCTCGTTGAAGATCGGCAGCTGGATCGTCACCGGCGGCGTCTTGCTCAGCTTTCCCTTCGGAGTCGGGAGCTGAAACTTGTGCCGGTAATAGAGATAGGCCATCCGATAGCGATGCGATCCATAAATGGAAAGCACGGCCAGGACGCCGAAGTAGATGGCGAGAAAGAAGACTTCTACGGTGCTCATCGCGTCGCGTCAGCCCTCAAATTCCCGTAAAGACGAAGGAACTTCCCCCCCTCCGGGGGACACGGAAGCGCCGTACATAAGGGGCACACGCCCCTTTAGTCAAAGCGTTTCGACGCGGACCTGATTGCTACGCAACTATTACGAATTGCGGGCTTATTTCCCGCCGGCCGCCCTCGAGTACACCGCATCGGCGATCAGCTGCGCCTTCTGCGATTCGGCCTGATCGGCGACGGAGCCCTCGAGGAAGATCCTGTCGCCGATGCAGGTGGCGTGGGCGGTGTGGAGTCCGGCGCGCTCGAGCTGGGTGTTGATCAGCCCGGCGACGACGGGCAGCACGCGGGGGTTGAGCTCGACCAGCAGCGTGACGTTCGGATCTCCGGCGACGAGGGCCTTGAGGCGGGCGAGATCCTCGACGCTGTCGACGGTGCCGTCGACGACGATGCGCGAGTTGTACTCGTCGACCTTGAGCGAAGGACTGACGCTTTCGTGAATCAACCGCGCGAGCTCGGTGGTGCGGCCGTCATCGACCACCACCACCTGGTTGCGAATGTGGCCGTTGGCCCAGATGGTGAGGCTGGTGCGGCCCTTCTGCTTGCCGAGCACGAGCACCTCTCCGCTGGGCAGCACCTTCACATCGGCGACGTCGTTGGGGCCGACGGCGATGCGGGTCAACCCAGGAATCCGCATCACCTCCTGGCCTCCCGGATTGAGCTTCAGCGGTTCACCCGGAGCGACCATCAGCGCCACAACCAGCAGAGCGGAAGCGAGCATGCGGCCATTCTACCGATGGGTGAGGTGCGCCCAACAGGCCCGGAGGTGTGCGGAGGTGGTCACCCCCACGCGAGCATCGCCGCGCCAGAGATGACGGCCGCGGTCCCAGTCCACTGGCGCACGGTGGGAGCCTCACCCATCTGCCACGAGAGCAGCAGCGCGAAGACGATCGAGCTGTTGCGCAGCGTAGTCGCGTGGGCAGCGCCTTCGGCCTGGAGGGCGACGAGGAAGAGCGCGTAGCTGCCAAAGCACAACACCGCGGCCAGCCCCAGCGTCTGCCAGCGCGAGCGCAGCAGCTCGAGCAGCCGCGGCGCCGGCACTCCGAGCGTTGCCACTGCCGGCAGCAGTCCGACCCCGAGCGAGAGCGCAAAGACCTGGAGCGGATCCGCGCCCTCGACGAGCGCCTGGCGAATGCACGGATTGGAGAACCCGGCGCCGACCCCGGCGAGCAGCGCCCAGCCAAAGCCCCCGCTGATCCGCAGCTCGCCCGGGCGCGAGCCGGCGGCCACCACTCCGAAGAGAACGAGCAACGACGCGAACGCGCCCAGCGCCGAGACCGGCTCGGATTGGAAGACGACTGAGAGCGGCCACACCCACAGCAGCGCGGTGCCTCGCGAGACGGAGTAGGCGAGTCCCAGCGGCGCGGCCTCGAGGGCGCGGGCGAGGCCGATGGCATACAGACCTTCGCAGAGCGCGGAGCCGAGCGCCCATTTCAGCGCCGGCGCCGGCATCCAGGGCGCGCCTCGAACGGCAACCGCCGCGAATGCCCCCGCGGTGGCGAGGATGAGAACGAGGATCGTCGAGGAGCGCACCTGCGCCTCGCGTCGCACCAGCGCGTTCCACCCTGCGTGCAGAAACGCCGAGGCGATCACCCACGCCACGGCACCGAACGCCACGGGTCAGCTGGCGCGGCGCTCTGCGGGAACGGCGGAGACGTCTTCGTCCGCTCCGACCTCGACGCTGTCGAGCGAGGCGCGATCGAGAATCTGACCGACCAGCTGGTCGAAGCTGACCCCGGCTTGGCGCGCGATCTTCGGCAGCAGGCTCATCTGGGTCATCCCGGGCAGGGTGTTGATCTCCAGCACCACGTCGTTCGCGGTGTCGCTGCAGAGGAAGTCGACCCGGCCATAGCCGCGGCACCCGAGCGACCGGTAAGCAGCCAGGGCCATCGCCTCGACGTTGTTGATGCGGGTCGGCGAGAGGCGGGGTGGAAGGTGATAGCGCGCTCCGCCGCCCTGGTACTTGGTCTGGTAGTCAAAGGTCGAGCCCGGGTAACTGATCTCGCAGCTGCCGAGCACCGTATCGCCGAGAATTCCGACGGTGACCTCGCGGCCCTTCACCATCCGCTCGACGAGGGCCTCGCCGCCGAACCGGCACGCCTGGATCACTGCGGGGGCGAGCTGCTCGGACGCGTGCACGACCGACAGTCCGACCGACGAGCCGCCGTGCGCCGGCTTGACCACGCACGGAAAGCCGAGGTCGAGATGCAGCTCGAGCGCGCGCTCGGCGTCGGCGCGCCGCACCGAGTAGCCGAGCGGAGTGGCGAGGTTGTGCTGGCGAAAGAGCTTCTTCGCGAACGGCTTGTTCATCGCCAGCGCCGACGCGAGCACTCCCGATCCGGTGTACGGAATGCCGAGCACTTCGAGCAGACCCTGAACCTTTCCGTCCTCTCCCATCCGCCCGTGGAGCGCGAGGAACGCGACGTCGATCTCCGCCGAGCGGACAGCCTTGTCGAGCCCCGGCCCGGCGATGATGCGGGTGACGCTGTGACCGGTGGACTCGAGCGCGGTTGCGATCGCCTCTCCGGTCTTGACGGAGATTTCACGCTCTTCGCCCCACCCACCCATCAGTACGCCGACTCGCTGTTGAGAGCTCATTTGTGTTTGTGGCCTCCTGACCGCACGCCGAATGGCGCGAGGTGGGCAAAAGCAGCTGTGATGCCAGCGGAGCGGACGCTACAGGCCTGTGGCGATCCGTCTAGTTTCCTGCGCCTCGAGCGCGGCCGGAGAGCGGCACCCCGCGGCGGATCCCCCACGGCGGAACACGACTACATCGGCGGCTCTAGTAGTTGCGGAGATCGTCGTCGTCCGACTTCTTCGGCTTCGAGTCGTCTGTCTTCTTCGCGTCGTCTGCCTTCTTCGCGTCGTCTGCCTTCTTCGCGTCGTCTGCCTTCTTCGCGTCGTCCTCCTTCTTCGCGCTGTCCGCCTTCTTCGCGTCGTCGGCCTTTTTCGCGTCGTCCGTCTTCTTCGCGTCGTCGGCCTTTTTCGCGTCGTCTGCCTTCTTCGCGTCATCTGCCTTCTTGCCGTCATCGAGCTTCTTGGCGTCGTCCGCCTGCTTCGCCTGATCCGCCTTCTTGGCCTCGTCGGCCTTCTTCGCGTCCTCAGCGGTCTTGGCGGCGTCGGCCTGCTTCGCTTGTTTGGCTTCTTCGGCCTTCTTCGCGGCCTCGGCGTTTTTCGCCTCCTTCGCCTGCCTCGCCTCTTCGATCTTCCGCGCGGCCTCGTCCTTCTTCGCTTGCTTCGCGCGCTTGGCCTCTTCGGCCTTTTCGGCAGCGGCGGCCTTCTTGGCCTCCTTCGCGCGCTTCGCCTCCTCCAGCTTCTCCGCGGCGGCGGCCTTCTTCGCCTCCTTCGCCCGCTTGGCCTCTTCCGCCTTCTCAGCGGCGGCGGCTTTCTTCTCCTCGGCCTTGCGCTTGCGCATCTCAGCCTTGGTTTCCTTCTTCGGCTTCTTCGCCTCCTCGGCCTTTTTCGCGTCTTCCGCCTTCTTCGCGTCCTCGGCTGTCTTCGACTCCTCAGCCTTTTTCGCGTCCTCAGCCCTCTTCGCGTCCTCCGCCTTCTTCGCCTCCTCAACCCTCTTCGCGTCCTCGGCCTTCTTCGCCTCTTCCTGCTGCTTGGCTTCTTCGGACTTTCTTGCCTCGTCCGACTTCTTCTCGTCGGCCTTCCGCGCGTCCTCTGCTGCCTGGCCGTCGTTCGACGACTTGCCCTCGTGCGCGCGGAGGCGTGGGCCCTCGGTCTTCCGCTCAGCGGAGGTGCCCTCGCGCGGCTGTCGCGATTCCACTGGCGCAGGCTCGGCCTGAGCGGCGGTCTCGGTCTTCTTCCCCCCGGTGAGGAGCAGAATTCCCCCGGTGATCGCTGAAGCAGCTCCGACCAGATACGAGACGTCGGCGGTGAGGGCGAAGGTCTGTCCCTCCGTGGCGATGTTCCGGCTGACCTGGCTGCTGACCTGAATCGTCTTCCGATATTCGGTCTGCTTGTCGCTCGCGGAGACCCCGCAGAACGCGCCGGCGCCGATGGCCACTGCCGCGACACCGAACAACACCACCGCGGCCGCGGTCCGGCCAGAGCCGCCAGCTTCACCCGAGCCAAAGTGGGTCACCGGCGCGTTGTGCTCGCGCGGGGCATCGGCCGAGAGTGCCGGATCCAGGAACGTGGTCAGCGCGGAGCTGTCGCCGATTGCGAGGGTTCCAAGGCGATAGGCGAAGTTGTGCCCGTCGTAAGCGTCCAGCCGGATCACCGTCACTTCGAGCCGGGCACCGGTGGTGCTCTTTCGAGCCATCAACAGCAGCGCCTGCTCAGCCTGCACCAAGCCAGCGAGCGCGCGGGCGGCGGCATCGCGCGGAGGTGTCTGCGGATTGCGCGCGATCTTCTCGAGAGCCGCGCTGACCGTCGGCGCAGTCTCGAGCGCCTTGAGCTTCACCAGCTCATCGCCCAGCGGGAGATCGTCGACCACCCGCGCCCAACCGGGCAGCGAGATCACCGCCAGGTGTTTGCCTCCGGCGAGTCCGGTGACCTTCACCGGCGAAGCTCCGCGGGAGACGCCGTCGATCCAGACGGCCGCTCCCGGAGGATCGGTGCGCACCGACAGCTCGCCGCTGGCGCGGGCGACGCTCCGGCGCTGGGACTCGATCACCTTCAGCAAGTCGGGCGAAAAGAGCGCCGCCGGAAAGACAGCCTTCGGAGCGACAGCGAGGATCTTCTCGAGCTCCGACTTCGCGGCGGCAGTCTCTCCGTTCGCCACCTGCGACGCGGTCTTCAGGACCCAGGACTGAACCAGCTTCTGAAACACCCCGGGGTCGGTGAGATCGGCGAGCCGCCACCCGGACATCGCCGCTCCGAACAGCTGGATCGCCTTCACCGCGTCGAGATCATCGAGCGCTCGCTGCGCACCGCCCATCGCCGTCTCCGCTTCCGCCGCACGCGTCGCCCGAGCCTCGGCGGCCGCCGGGTCAGCAAGGTCAGACGCCGGCACGACCACGAACCGGCCGGAAGCGGCGGCCGCGCGCTCGGCGGTTTGAGTCAGCCAACCCTGCTCAGCGGTCGACGAGGCATCGAGCGGCACGACGACGATCGCCAGCTTCGGTCCCCCAGGAGCGCCCTGGATCAACTCTGGAACCAGCTGCGCTGACGGAGCCGAAAAGGCAGGTCCCCCCGCGAGCGAGGCCGTGAGCAGAGCGATCAGGCCAGGCGTCGCGCGGTTGGACATCTGGGCGGGATGCTCCCCCACCGGGAGAGGGGTGACAACCCGCGAAGCGGTCAGCGTCTTACGGAGCCTTGGAGGCGGTGGCCTTTCCCGGGAGCGTCAGCCCGTTCAGATAGTTGAGCGAGATCCGCAGCTGGTAGTCGGTCAGCTTGTCGGTCGCGTCCCACGGCTTCAGATTCTCGGGGAGGTTCTGCTTGATCTTGTCCGGATCCGGCTCGGACTCGCCGTCGCCCTTGAAGTGCCGCTTCAGATCCTTCTCGCGCAGTTGCTCGGTCTTCGGCGCGGTCGGCCCCTCAGCCTCGCCGACCACGAAGTCCGGCGTAATCCCCTTCTCCTGGATGCTGCGCCCCTTCGGCGTGTAGTAGCGCGCGATGGTGAGCTTGAGGCCGGAGCCGTCCTCCATCTCGATCACCGTCTGCACGCTCCCTTTTCCGAATGTCGGCAATCCGAAGACGACCGCGCGCTGATGATCCTGCAGCGCGCCAGCGACGATCTCCGAAGCCGAGGCGCTGCCTGCATTCACCAACACCACCATCGGGTACGGCTTCTCGGTGTCGCGGTCCTTGCTCTTTTCCTCGGTGACGTGCCCCCCAGCGCGCCCGCGGGTGGAGACGATCGTCAGGTTCCCGGGGAGAAAGCGATCCGAGATCGCGACCGCCTGATCGAGCAGCCCGCCCGGGTTGTTGCGCAGATCCAGCACCAGCCCGCGCAGCTCCTTGCCGCCGTTGAGCGCGCGCAGCCGCTCGAGCTCCTTGAAGAGCGAGGCGTCGGTGCGCTCCTGGAAGTTCTTCACCTTCACGTGGCCGATCCCGCCGTAGAGCGCGCCTTCGACCGAAGCGATCCGGATGTGATCCCGCATGATCGCGAACTCGCGCGGGGCGCTGAAGCCGTCGCGCATGATCACCAACATCACCTTCTTGCCGGCCGGGCCGCGCATCTTCTGGATCGCACGGGCGAGCTCCATGTTCCGGGTCGCCTCGTCGTCGATCTTCAAGATCTGATCGCCCGACTTGATCCCCGCCCGCTGAGCCGGGGTGTCGTCGATCGGCGCCACCACCACGATGTTGTCGTTCTTCCGGGCGATCTCGATCCCCAGCCCTCCGAACTCGCCAGAGGTGTCGATCTTCATCTCCTTGAAGACGTCCGGCGGCATGAACACCGTGTGCGGGTCGAGGGTGTCGAGCATTCCGCGGATCGCGCCGTACATCAGCTGCTGCTCGTCGACGTTCTCGACGTAGTTGTTCTCGACGTACGAGAGCACGCGGGCGAACAGCTCGAGCTGCTTGTAGGTGTTCTCGCCGCGGGTTGGGTTGGGGACCGCGTAGGCAGGTCCGACCGAGAACACCAACATCCACACGAGAAAGAGGTGTCGACGGGGCATGGCTAGATTGTAGGAGGCAGCGCCCCCCAATTCACAACAACCCGCTGCGTCGCGCGAAGCCGCTGAGCAGCGCAACCAGCTCCTTCGGCTTTTCCATCTGGGGGATGTGGCCGAACCCCGCCACTTCACACACTTCCGCCCCCTTCGGGAGCCAGGCGCGGAAGTAGTCGATGCTCTCGTACGGCAACAATTTCTCGCTCTGCCCCCAAACCAGCAGCGTCGGCATTTGCAGGCTCTGCAACATCTGTTCGCTCACCACGTCCGACGGCTTGACCTCGGAGATCGCCGAGCGCACCGCCGGGCTGGCGTACATCGCGCGCAGCTGACTCGAGAAGAGCAGCAGCGGCAGCGGCGCGGAGTGAAACAGCCGGCGGGTCAGCGCGCGCGCCTGGGCAGTGGAGCTGATCTGAAACGACTCGAGCAGCGCGTCCATCCGCGCCTGCGGCACCCGGGCCCCGGCAGGAGAGACCAGCCCGAGCGCGACCAGCCGATCGGGCGCGTGGTGCGCGGCGAACAGACTCATCGCTCCGCCCAGCGAGTTGCCGACCAGAAACACCTTCTTCTTCACCACCTCATCGAAGAAGGCGACCAGCAGCTTCACCTGCTCCTCGAGCGGAAGCGGGCCGCTGGCCGGGAGCGGAGAGAAGCCGTTGCCGGGCAGGTCCGGCGCCCAGATCTCCTGGAACTCGCGCGCGAGCAGGTGGAACGTCTTGTAGAAGCCGTTCGCCGAGCCGCCCAGCCCGTGCAGCAGCACCACCGGCGGTCCCTTGCCCTCGCCCCGGACCCGGTAGGTGTGAATCGAGTGGCCGTTGATCAGCTTGACCGTGCTCTGCACCCCGCGGGCGATGAGCACGTGACGCAGCGCCTTGTTCGCGGTGAGCAGCAGATCCATGGGGTGACGTTAATCAGCCTCGAGCCACGGCGCGGGATCGATCGCCTGGCCCTGCTTGCGAATCTCGAAATAGAGAAACGCCCCCTTCAGGCTCCCGGTGTCGCCGACCGAGGCGATCTCCTCGCCCTCTTCCACTTCGTTCCCCGCCTCGACCAGGCTCTGCGCGAGGTGGGCGTAGAGCGAGTGGTAGCCGCCGCCGTGATCGATGATCACCAGGTTGCCGTAGCCCTTGAGCCACCCCGAGAAGGCCACCTTCCCCACCCCGACCGCGAGCACCCGGGCGCCGAGGGCTCCGCGGATGTCGACCCCCTTCTGCACGGTGATGGTGTTGAAGCGGGGGTTGACCACCTTGCCGAAGCCCACCTCGACCAGGCCGCCCACCACCGGAAACGGCAGGTGGCCCTTGCGCGAGCGGAACCCGGAGGTGGCCGAGCTCTTCATCTCGCCGACGAAGCTCGCCAGCTGTTTCTCTTCCCGCTCGAGCTCGGCGATCACCCGGCTGACGCGCTTCTGCTCGGCGTTGGTGGTCGCCAGCAGATCCGAGAACCGCGCGCGCCGGGAGGCCGCGAGCCCCTGCTCGAGCCGCACCGCCGCTTCGATCGTCTGGGCGCTATCGAGGAGGCGATCGACCCGGGCCGCGGTCAGGTGCTGGTAGCGGCTGATCTTCGCCAGCGCCTCGAGCTCGTTGAGATCGGTCTGCACCAGCGCCGACAGGCCTCGCTCGCGCTTGACGAGGGTGGCGAAGTCGCGCGCCGAGACCAGCCGGCTGACCCGATCTTCGCGCGAGAGCCGGTAGAGCGCCCTCAGCCGCGGCGTGAGCGCCCGCTCTTTTTCCAGGGCCGCCTCGTGCGCGGTGTCCGCTTCTCCCCGCAACAGCTGCGCGCGGGCCTGCAGCGCCCGGGCGCTCTTCTGCAGCGCCTCGGCCCGGGCCGAAGACTGCCGAAAGGATCGCTCGAGCCAGTCGAGCGCGGTGAGCAGATCGCTGCGGTCGCTCTTCAGCGAGTCGAACAGCGCCCGCTCGGCTTCGATCTTCTCGTTGAGCTCGATCTGCTCGTCTTCCACCGGCGCGGCAGCGAGCGCGGCCAGCACCACCCACGCGCCGATCATGTCCGCAGAAATCTCCGCACCGCGACCACGCTCCCCGAAAGACCCATCGCCACGCCGAGCGCGAGCAGCTCGAGCGCCAGCCGCAGCGAGACGAGGTGACTCCCCTTCGGCAACGCGAGAAAGGCCATCACCCCCGCGGCCCGGGGCGCACCCCAGGTCGCCAGCGCCCAGAGCGCGCCCGCGGCCAGCAGCGCCGAGAGCAGCCCCTGCACCATCCCCTCGAGGAGAAACGGCGCGCGCACGAAGCGGTTGGTGGCGCCGACCAGCTTCTGGATCTCGATCTCTTCCCGCCGGGCGTAGATCGCCAGCTGCAGGGTCGCGGAGACGACGACGATGGTGGTGAGGAACACGACCGCGAACGCCACCACGCTCGCCAGCTTCAGGCCCTTCGAGAGCGCGCCCAGCCGCTCCAGCGCGTCGGCGCCGTAGTCCACGCCATCCACCATCGGCAGCGCGCGCAGGGTGGTCGCGAGCGCCTTGAGCGAATCGGGATCGCGCAGCTGCGGCGGGAGCGTGACCTCGACGCTCCACGGCAGCGGGTTGCCGCCCAGCTCGGTCAGCGCCTGTCCCTGCGGCCCCAGCTGCTCGGCGAGCCTTCCCAGCGCCTGGGCGGGGCTGACCACCCGGGTGACGCCCGCCGTCCGCTGCGCCAGCGCCGCCTCGAGCGCCTTGAGGTCTTCGGGCGAGGTGCCGTCTTTCAAGTAGACGGTGAGCTCGACCTCGCCGCCCAGCGCGGAGACGAGGGTGTCGATCTGCGCCCCCGCGATGCGGGCGAGCCCGAAGCCGATCAGGGCGATCGCCAGCGAGGCGACGGCGATCACGTGCACGAACGGATCGCGCCACATCCCGCCGAGCGCGGTGCGCGCGAAGTAGCTCGCCTTGGCGGTGATCATCCCTGCACCATCAGCAAGGCGGCCTTGGCGCCCCGCTCTTCGGCGACCAGCGTCCCCCGCTCGAGCCGCAGGGTGCGCTTCTGGTAGCGCTCGATCAGCGAAGCGTCGTGGGTCGCCACCACCACCGTGGTGCCCCGGGCGTTGACGTCGCAGAGGAGATCCATGATCTCCACCGTCAGCGCCGGGTCGAGGTTTCCGGTCGGCTCGTCGGCGAGGAGGATCGCCGGATCGTTGACCAGCGCCCGGGCGATCACCACCCGCTGCTGCTCGCCGCCCGACAGCTTCGGGGGCAGGACGTTGGCCTTGTGCTCGAGGCCGACCCGCTTGAGGATCTTCAGCGCCTTCTGGCGGACCACCTCGCGCGAGGTGCCGATCACGTCGAGGGCGAAGCCGACGTTCTCCGCCACCGAGCGGTTGGGCAGCAGCTTGAAGTCTTGAAAGACGACGCCGATGTTGCGGCGCAGGTAGGGGATCCCCGACTCGCGCAGCCGGGCGACGTTCCGCCCCGCGACCAGCACCTGCCCCCGGGTCGCGCGCTCGGCGAGAAAGACGAGCTTCAGCAGGGTCGTCTTCCCGGCGCCGGACGGGCCGGTGAGAAAGACGAACTCACCCTTCTGAATGTCGAGGTTGATGTCGACCAGGGTGGGCGGGTCGTTTCCGAACGCCTTGGTGACATGGAACATCTGAATCATCGCGTTTGGCTACTTACCAACTTGCTAAGTACTAAGCCCCTTCGTGTACCCGACTCGCTACCAACTGCCGGAGTTGACCGCCCACGTGGTCGCGGTGCTCGACCGCCGCCGCGAGGGCTTCGCGGAGTGGACCCCGGAGGTCGAGGCGAAGCTCACCGAGGAAGCGAAGGCGGCGCTGGCCGAAGCGGGCCGCCAGTTCGCAGAGGTCGCCGACGACGCGCCCTATTGGAAGCGGCTGGAGCAGATCGTCCTCACCGCCGCGCTGCCCCGCTACTTCAAGCTCGCCGCCGCCGAGCACCAGGCGGAGAAGGGCAAGTACGGGCTGTGGCGCGGCGGAGATCTGATCTCCCGCGTCGCCTACGCGGCCGCGGGGCTGGTGGTGGCGGCGGTGGTCTTCCGCACCGGGCTGCCGAAGATGATCGAGCCGCTCCCATTGGCGTTCTTCATCGGAGGCCCGATGATCCCGGACCTGCAGGTGTGGTTCGCGAAGCGGCGCTACGCCGGCAAGCTCGCCACCCTGGTGGACGACATGCGGGACGAGGCGGCGGCGCGCGATCTCTACCGCCCGATGATGGAAGCCGGCCCGGCGAGCGTCGACGAGAGCGTCAGCGGCAGCAGCAGTGGCAGCACCGAACGGGTCCCGAACAACAAGCAGGGGGAATGAATGGCCGACCGTGACCGAGCAGTGGTTCCAGATTTCTTGCGGCGGCGCGCGCGCATCATCTGGCCGCTGGGAGCAATCGTGGTGATGAGCCTGTTCGGTTACGGCAGCTGCACCGTCTACGTCCGCCCCGGCCAGTACGGGATCAAGCAGGTGATCCTCGGCTCCGGGCAGGGCATCCAGCCGGACATCTACCCTCCCGGCTTGCACTTCCTCACCCCCGGCGCCGAGCGGATGCACACCTTCCCCGCCGACCTCCAGGTGCTGGAGATGAGCGACGCCGCGGCGGGCGATCACGAGCCGACCACCAACCTGCGCCAGGTGCCGGCGATCAAGATCCAGACCTCCGAGGGCTACACCGTCTCGGTGGACATCACCGTCCTCTACCGGATCGAGGATGCGTACAAGGTGATGACCCAGATCGGCCCGGGCCGCCTCTACGAAGACTCGGCGGTGATCCCCCGCGCCGAGCAGCAGCTGCGCCGCAAGTTCGGCGAGCTCGACGCCGAGCAGTTCTACCAGGGCGACTTCCGCGAGAAGGCGGCGATCGAAGCGCAGCGGCTGCTCACCGACGAGCTGACTCCGAAGGGGATCATGGTCACCCACGTGCTGGTGCGGCAGTACCGCTACGACCAGCGCTACCAGGCGGCGATCGAGAGCCGGAAGATCCAGGACCAGACGGTCTTCAAGAACCGCGCGGAGGCGATCGCCGCCCAGGAAGAGGCGAAGAAGAACACCATCGTCGCCACCGGCGCCGCTTCGGTGCAGACCGAGCTGGCCCGCGGCGAAGCCGAGGTGAAGAAGATCCAGTCCGAAGCGGATCTCTACAAGCGCACCAAGGAAGCCGAAGGCCGGCTGAAGGTCGAGCTCGCCAAGGCCCAGGGCACTGAGCTCGAGAACAAGGCGCTCCGGGTCGGCGGCAGCGAGAACATGGTCGGGCTGAAGATGGCGGAGACGCTCAAAGGGGTAGACGTGATCGTGCTGCCCAGCGACGGCGAGGGCGGCACCAACCCGCTCGATCTCAACTCGATGCTCAAGCGCTTCGACGTCCGGGGGGAATGATGAAGACCTTCACGCTGCTGTGCTCGGCGACGCTGGTGCTCTCGGTCTCCGGCTGCACCTGTCACTCGACCGCCGCCAACGAAGTCGGAGTGCTGACCCGGAAGGTCGCTCCGTTCGGCAAGAAAGGGGTTCAGCCTGAGGTCTACGCTTCGGGCGGCACCTACTTCTTCGTCTTCGGCACCACCGACTGGGCGACCTTCGAGACGAAGCTGCAGAACGTGCGCATGACCAAGGACAGCAAGGACGACGTCGAGTTCAAGACCACCGACGGAAATGACATCTCGGTGGACGTCACCGTCGCCTGGCGCATCGACCCCGCCAAGGCGTCGCACCTGCTGATGAAGGTCGGTGACAACACCGAGGACATCGAGGCCCGGCTGGTGCGCCCGGGAGTGCGCGCCTACGTGCGGGACGCGCTCAACAAGCTCAACAGCGAAGAGTTCTACGAGGCCGACCGCCGGTTCAAGGCGGCGGAAGAAGGCCGGGTGCTGCTGTCCGACGCGCTCAACCCGGAAGGGGTGATCGTCGAGCAGGTGATCCTCGGCGAGCACCGGTTCAACCCGGAGTACGAGGGCGTGATCAAAGAGAAGAAGCTCGCCGAGCAGAACGCCGAGAAGCTCAAGTCCGAGGCGCTCGCGGCGGCGGAGGCGAGTAAGCGCAACCTCGAGGCGGCCAAAGGCCAGGTGGCGCAGCAGATCGCCCAGGTCTCGGGAATCCTCGCCCAGACCAAGCTCGCAGCCGACTCGTCGCTGATCCAGTCCTCGAACGAGGCGGAGGCGATCCTGATCGAGGCCCGCGCCAACGCCCAGGCGATCGAGAAGCGCAACGCCGCGCTCGCCGGAGCGGGCGGGAAGACGATGGTGAAGCTGAAGATCGCCGAGGCGCTCCAGGGGAAGCGGATCGTGCTCGTGCCGTCGGCGAAGGGCGCCAACATCCAGACCCTGGACGTCAACCAGCTGGTCACCAAGTACGCGACCGACAAGGCGCTCGGCGAGAAGTAGTAGACTCCCGCTTCCGCAAAGCGAGGGGACTCGATGACCGTGACCAGGATCGCAGGTTCGAGGCGGGCAGCTGTCGAGAAGCCGGCGCTCAAGAAGCCCGCCGCCGCTCCGAAGCGCCCAGCGACGGCGCGGAAGGACGGCTTTGTCACCCGCGGCCTGGTCACCACCGCGGGCACCACGAAGGCGACCGCGGCGAAGACCAGCTACCAGCTCGACGCCAACGCCGCCTACTTCCCGGACCTGATGAAGCTGATCGGCGGCGCCAAGCAGTCGATCGATCTGGTCCAGTACAACTTTTTCAGCGAGTCCGGAGAGAGCAAGCAGGTCGTCGACGCGCTGATCGCGAAGAAGAAGGCCAACCCGACGCTGCAGGTGCGGGTGTTCCTCGAGGGAGACCACGGCGACGCGGCCGCACGCAACCTGCTCACCCAGGCGAAGCTCGCGGCGGCGGGAATCCAGGTGGTGCTCGACTCGAAGAACCTCGTCACCCACGCCAAGGGCGTCTGCGTCGACTCGCGCTACGTGCTCGCCGGCTCGCACAACCTGACCAACACCTCGATGACGCAGAACAACGAGACGACGCTGAGCTTCGACTCGCCCCCGATGGCCGCCGCGTACGAGAAGTACTTCGGCCAGCTGCTCGCCGATCCTTCCACCCTGCATCCGGGGTCGACCACCAGCGGCAAGGTGACGATGCTCGCCGACACCGCCTGCTACGACGCGTTGATCAACGAGGTGCGCTCGGCGACGAAGTCGATCGACGCCTCGATGTATTACTTCAACGTCTCACCCAACGATCCGAAGGCGACCGAGCTGGCCAACGCGCTGGTCGCGGCGCAGAAGCGCGGCGTGCACGTGCGGCTGTTCCTCGAGCAGTCGAGCGGCACCTTCGCGCCGGAGATCACGGTGGCGAACCGGAAGGCGGCCGCGTTCCTCAAGGCCAACGGCGTCACCGACGTGCACTTCGACTCGCCGACGCAGATCTCCCATCAGAAGTTCCTCGTCCGCGACGGCAAGGAAGTGCTGATGGGCTCGTCGAACTGGTCGACCGACGACTTCGATCACCGGCACCAGGTGAACTGGAAGCTGCGCGATCCGAAGCTGGCCAGGCAGCTGCAGGATCTGCTCACCAGCGAGATCGCCGCGGCGTAGCGCTCAGGCGGCGAGCGCGAACCGGAACACGTCGACGTCTTCGACGCGGCGGATCTTCCCCGCGTCTTCGAGGACCTCGAGGTTGCCCAGCACCTCGGAGAGCATCAGGTACAGCCGGCCCGGATCGACGCGCGGAAACACCACGTGCACCAGCTCGTGCACCGTCGCCGGCCCCTGCCCCATCTTCTTCAGCAGCTTCTCCTGGCGCCGCTCGTAGAAGGCGAACAGCCCGTCGAGCAACGGGCGGTGATTCTTGAAGCTTTCGCCGTGGCCGGGGAGCACGCAGTCCAGCTCCAGCGCATACACGGCCCGCGCGGACTTCATGTACGCGGCGAGCGCGCGGAACTTCTCCGGCCCTTCACCGGTGGTCAGATCCAGCAGCGGGTTGGGCGAGACGCGGGCGAGGACGTGATCGTCGGCGAAGAGCAGCTTGTGCTCGGCGCTGTAGAGGCAGACCAGGCCCGGGGTGTGGCCGGGCAGGTGCAGCACCTCGACCGAGAGGTGCTTGAAGTCGAAGCGCTGGCCGTGCACCAGCGGCTTCACCCGCGCCGGGTCCACCTGCCGGGCGTAGGTCTTGTTGCGGCCGGCGGCGTCGAGCATCGCGTCGAGGGTCGCGCGCGGCACGCCCAGCCGCATGAAGTACGGAAAGCTCTTCTCCAGCTGTTTGTTCCAGCGCCCTTCCCCACAGACCTTCTCGAGATCGGCGGGGTGGAGCCAGATCGTCGCTCCGGTCTGCTCGGAGATCTCCTGCGCGTTGCCGTAGTGATCGATGTGCCCGTGGCTGACGATGATCTGCGAGACCTTGGAGCGCTCGAGCCCGCGATCGGCGAACTGCTTGCCCAGCGCGGCCTTCGCCTCGTCAGTGGCGATTCCGCAGTCGAAGAGGGTGAGCGTGCCGTCGGCGTTCTCGATCACGTAGACGTTCGCCGGGCCGCCGGCCTCGACAAACGGCACGGGAACCGCGAGCCGGTAGATGCCCAGCCCCTTGAGAAACGATTCGTCGACGGGAAGCGCGGCTTCCTCGGTCGCGTAGATGACGCTCACTGCCTGCTCCGGCCGGTCAGCGGGCGGCCTTGATTCCAGTGCGCAGCTCGGGGAGCGCCTTGAACAGATCGGCCACCAGCCCGTAGTCGGCGACCGAGAAGATCGGCGCCTCGGGATCCTTGTTGACCGCGACGATCACCTTGCTGCCCTTCATTCCCGCCAGGTGCTGGATCGCTCCGCTGATGCCCGCGGCGATGTAGAGGCTCGGAGCGACCACCTTCCCGGTCTGCCCGACCTGAAGATCGTTGGGAACCCAGCCGGCGTCACAGACCGCGCGAGAGGCTCCGACCGCGGCGCCGAGCTCATCGGCGAGCGCCTCGATCTCTTTGAAGTCGCCTTTGGTGCCGCGACCGCCGGAGACGACGATCTTCGCCTCGGTCAGCTCGGGCCGGGCGCTCTTCACTTCCTTGAAGTCGACGAAGGTGGTCGGAGAGGCGACCGCGGCGGGCGCGAAGGCCTTCACTTCTCCGGCGCCGGCCTTGGCCGCGGCATCGAACTCGGTGGCGCGCACGGTGAAGCACTTCTGCGCCGAGGAGAGCTTCACTTCCGCCAGCACCGAGCCGGCCCACATCGGGCGGGTGAAGGTGACGTCGGCGCCCGCTCCGCCAAAGCCCATCACGTCGCTGGCCATCGCCGCCTTCAGCCGCGCCGCGACCCGGGGCAGCAGATCGCGCCCGACCGCGGTGGAGGCCGCGCCGACGTAATCGGCCTTGATCGACGTCGCCAGGTCCGCCAGCGCGGGCGCGTACGTCTCGGCGAGGTAGTTCTGCAGATGGGCCGCGCTGCCGGCGTGGACCACTTTGACCCCGTGCTCCTTCACCGTGTTGGCGAGGGCGGCGGTGTCTTTTCCGAGCACCACCGCGTGGAGCTCGGCGCCCGCCTTGGCGGCCAGCTGAGCGCCGGCGGCGATGGCATGGAGCGAGGCTTTGCGGAGCGATCCGTCAGGCTGAGTCTCGGCGAAGATGAGGACGATGGGCATGGTGGCTGGCTCCTTTCAGATGACTTTCGCTTCGGCTTTCAGCTTCTGAATCAGGGTCGCGACGTCCGGCACTTTGATCCCGGCCTTGCGCGGCGGAGGGCTCGACATCTTCGTCACCGTCAGCTTCGGCGCGACCTCCACCCCGAGCGCGGCGGGGGTGAGCTCCTCGATCGGCTTGCTCTTGGCCTTCATGATCCCCGGCAGCGAGGCGTAGCGCGGCTGGTTGAGTCGCAGGTCGGTGGTGACCACCGCCGGCAGCTTGCAGTCGAGGGTGTTGAGGCCGCCGTCGACCTCGCGCACCACCCGCACCGACTTCGAGTCGGCGCTCAGCACGATCGCCGGCACCTTGTTCTTCTCGGCGTCGGACTCGAACGACTCGACCTTGGAGGCGAAGGTGGCCTGGCTCCAGCCCAGCCACTCGGCCATGTACTGGCCGACCTGGTTCTGGTCGTCGTCGATGCTCTGCTTGCCGAGGATCGCCAGGTCCGGCTTCTCTTTCTCGGCGATCTTCTGCAGCAGCCCGGCGATCGCCATCTGATCCAGCGGGCCAGCGTGGTTGACCCAGACCGCCCGGGTCGCGCCCATCGCCAGCGCGTGGCGCAGCTGCTCGTGCACGTCCTTGGTGCCGATGCTTGCCACCACCACCTCGCCGCCGTGCTTGGCGACCAGCCGCAGCGCCTCCTCGACCGCGATCTCGTCGAAGGGGTTGATCTTGTACTTGAGGCCTTCGCCGACGATCCCGGTGCCGTCCGGCTTCACCTTGATCTTCGACTCCGGGTCTTCCACTCGCTTCGCGGTGACGAGAACTTTCATGACGGCCTCAGGTAGAAATTGACGCGGTGCGTGGTGCGCTGGTTGACATACAAATCAGCCCCGGCGGAAGCAACAACGATCACGACCGGAGCAGCTCGCGGGCCATCACCATCCGCTGAATCTGGCTGGTGCCCTCGTAGATCTGCACCAACTTTGCGTCGCGCATCAGCTTCTCTACTGGGTACTCCTTGCTGTATCCATAGCCGCCGAAGACCTGCACCGCGTCGGTGGTGACGCGCATCGCGGTGTCGGCGGCGAAGCACTTGCCGTAGCTGGAGACGAGGGTGTTCTTCTGGCCGGCGTCGAGCATCCACGCGCTCTGGTAGGCGAGCAGCCGGGCGGCGTGGGTGTCCTTCGCCATGTCGGCGATCATGAACTGGATCGCCTGGAAGTCGGCGATCGGCTTGCCGAACTGCTGGCGGCTCTTCGCGTACTCCACCGAGTGCTCGAGCGCGGCGCGGGCGATCCCGACGGCGAACATCGCGGTCAGCGGCCGGCTGTTGTCGAGGGTGGCCATCGCGATCGAGAAGCCCTCGCCTTCTTTGCCGATCCGGTTCGCGACCGGGACGCGAACGTCTTCGAAGTTCAGGGTGACGGTGTTGGAGGCGCGCTGCCCCATCTTGTTCTCGTGCTTGCCGACGGTGAGCCCCTTCGGGCGGCCCTCGACGACGATGCACATCAGCCCCTTGTGGCGGGCGGCGCGGTCGGTGGTGCAGAAGAGCGAGTACTGGTCGGCGTATTCGCCGTTGGTGATCCACTGCTTCTGGCCGTTGATCACGTAGTGGTCGCCGTCGCGCCTGGCGGTGGTCGAGAGGCCGGCGACGTCGCTGCCGGCCGACGGCTCGGTCAGCCCGAAGCTGGTGAGCAGGAACTTCTCGGTGAACGGCTTGACGAACTTCTGATGCTGCTCCCTGGTGCCGCCGATGATGATCGGCAGCAGCGCGAGGTCGTTGGCGATCATCGAGGTCGCCACGCCGGCGCAGCCCCAGGCGAGCTCCTCGGCGACCAGCACCTGGCCCAGGTGCGACAGCCCGATCCCGCCCAGCTCCTGGGAGATGGTCATGTTCATCAAACCCAGCTCCCAGCCCTGTTTGATCACCTCTTTGGGGAAGGTCGAGGTCTCGTCCCAGTGCGCCGCCTTGGGGCGGACGAGCTCCTTGGCGAACTTCCGGGCGGTGGCTTGAAGCGCTTTTTCGTCGTCGGAGAGGTCGAAGTTCATGGCGAGCCGCGTCTACCACAAGCCGCCCGCGTCGAGGCTGCGGCCGGGTATACTGGCTGCTCGCGAAAACGAGGGGAGCAACCACATGTCACAGCTGTTCGGTCGCAGGGTCCTTGCCGGGTTGTCGGTCGCCGGTGCGCTGGTCGCGTGCGGCCCCCCTGTCGGCACGGCCGATCTCTCGATGCGGTTCAACCCCGGCGCGATTGACGATCAAGGGCAGCAGGCAGAAGTCCTGGTCCAGGCGGTCAACGAAGCCGGCCAGCCCGGCTCGGGCAGCGTCACCATCTCGGCTGCGGCCGGAAACCTGAAGGCGTCTGCCGCGACGGTCACCCTCGATTCCAACGGCGAAGGAAGTGCGATCTTCACCTGCGCCGCCGCCGCCGATCCCAACTGCAAAGGTCAGGTGAAGGTCACCGTCGACTGGGCGCAGACCAAGGGCACCGTGACCGCCACCAAGAACATTCAGGTCGGGCCGGTGCTCTCCGGAACCGATGGGGGCTCGGATGCGGGCACCCCCACTTTCAACGAGTGCCTGGCCGTTCCCAATGAGCTGGTCATTCTCGGGGGAACCGGCCCGTGGCCCGCCCGCACCGAGGTGACCCCTCCCGCCTCGTTCTCGAGCGTTCAGGGGCCCACCTACCAGATCTACATTCAAGCCGGTCCCTGGTCGACGGTGTTTGTCGCCCCCAATCGGGTCACGCTCACCGTCGGGCATTATTACAACGCGGCCCTGGCCGAAGACGCCACCTACGATCAGACCGGGCTGCGTGTCGGCCGGCTCGGACTGGGCTGCAGCACCGTGTCCGGTAACTTCGAGATCGAACGGTTGACGAGGTTCATGGACGGAGGAATGTCGGAGTTCGCCGCGACCTATGCCCAGAAGTGCGACGGCGCCGATCAAGTGACCGGTTGCATTCACTTCACCTCGCCGCTCTTACTGCCGGGCGGCTCCTCCGACGGCGGGTCTACCAACGGGGTGTCACTCGCCTTGGAAAAGCCGACGCTGGTGGTCGGAACCGCCGACAAGCTGGACGTCACCGTCACCGTCAAGACCCCCACTGGGGCCCCGGTGGTTGGCACGTCGGTCGATTTCGCGACCACGCTCGGTTCCTTTGCGATGGCCTCGGGAACGCTGACGGTGTCGGGAATGACGGACGCGGCGGGAATCGCGAAGGCCACCCTCTTCGTCGCCGGAGCCTCCACCGGCACCGCGGTCGTCACCGCCACGGCGCTCAACACCCCCGTTACCGGTTCGGTGGGGTTCGTCAGCGTCGCCAGCATCGTGGTCCAGCCAGATCCCTCGGTGAAGTCCGCCCTCGGGACCCAGGCGGGAGGGCGGGAGACCACCACCCCGGTGTTGTTCAAGATCCTCGACGCGAACAACCAGCCTGCCAGCGGCGTGGGGGTCACCTTCGCGATCGGGCCCGGGAGCCCGGGCGGTGCCACGGTGACGCCGGTGGCCACCTCGGCCCCGACTGGCGTGGTCGGCACCACGCTCCAGTCCGGAGACTCCGTCGGCCCTGTCTCGGTGGTCGCAACCGTCACCGCCACCATCGGCCAATCGAGCCCGATTACCGCCACCGCGACGATTCAGATCACCGGAGGCAAGCCGTCGTTCCGCGGGCTGACGGTGGACTGCGCGAAGAAGAACCTCGCGGCGCTGACCAAGCCGGGCACCGCCAACGGCGTCCCCACCCGCTCGCTGATCACTCAGTGCAGCGCGGGCCTGGCGGATCGCTTCGGGAATGTGGTCGGGCTGCCGACCCCGGTGTCCTGGTTCGCCGAGCGAGGGACGATCACTCCCGCGCTCTCTGCCGCAACCGGCCTCGCGATCTCGCCCTACGACACCACCTCGAACTTCCTTCCCAACGACACCACCCCGCTGGCCTCGCCTGCCGAGCCGTCCAACGGCACCAAGAACCCGCGTGACATGCTGATCTCGATCATCGCGGTCGTCGCCGGCGAAGAGGAGTTCAGCGACGGGAACAGCAACGGAAAGTGGGATCCCGGCGAGTGGTTCCTCGACCTCCCCGAGCCGTTCGTCGACGAGAATGACAACCAGCAATGGGATCCGGGTGAGGCGTTCATCGACACCCAGCGGCTCAACTGCACCACCGGGCTGGTCGAGCCGCCCAACAACAAGTGGGATCCTCCCAACGGCTGCTGGGACAACAACACCCAGATCTGGGCCACCACCCACGTGATCTGGACCGGCTCGCTGACCCAGCCGATTCAATTTGCGCAGCCGCCGCCGTGGCTGGTTCCGGCCAACACCGTGCGCCAGATCCCCTTTACCTGGGCCGACCCGTGGTTCAATCCGATCGCCAACGAGGGGGCGACGATGACCGCAACCTTGATCGGCACGCGCGGCTCGGCGGTCGTGAGCGCCCCCGGTCTCCCCGGTGATGGACTGGGGCTGTCGATTGCCTACGAGAAGGTGGAGGCGACCGAGAGCGCCGCCGGCTCCGGGATCTTCACCCTGTCCGGGATCTGCGACACCTCGAAGCCGAATCCGACCAACCCCTTGACCCGGTGCCTCTCGCGCTACCGGTTCACCGCCTTCGGCACCGGCAACGCCGCCCAGCTGCAGCTCACCGGAGGCACCCCCCAGCCGCTGCTGCCCGACGGAGGCACCCCTCCGCCGACTCCGGCGATCATCCACATCACCGGCCAGAACATGTTCTTCACGCCGGCCAGCGAGGACGACCCCGCGAACTTCGAGTAGCGACCGGGGCGCCGGAACGTTGACGCCTCTCGCTGGGGCTTCGATACTCCTCCTTCGGCCGGAAGTTCTTCGAAGGGAGCGTTCCTAAAATGTCGCGATCGTTCAACCGGGCGGCGCTCGTCGCCGTTCTTTCTGCCGGTCTGATCTGGGGCTGCTCGGGCGGGGACATGGGCGTTGCCGACCTGGCGATCTCCTTCAACCCGGGCAGCATCGACAACCAGGGACAGTCCTCGACCGTCACCTTCACCGCCACCGATGAGCTCGCCAAGCCGGGCACCGGCAGCGTCAACGTCACCAGCGCGGCGGGAAGCCTGGCAGCCGGCCAGAGCCTGACGTTGGACAGCGACGGAAAGGCGACGGTGATGTTCAGCTGCCCCGGCGGCGCCGACGCCGGCTGCAACGGGTTCGTGAAGATCTCGGGAGACTGGTCGCACAAGGGCGCCAGCGTGACCGCCTCGAAGAACATCGTGGTCAAAGCCGCGGACGCCGGAATCGACGGCGGGTCTGACGGCGGGTCCGACGGGGGCGTCAAGGATGCGGGGATGTTGCTGGCCGACGGCGGGTTCGCCTTTCCGGTGGCGCTGACGCTGCAGAAGCCGTCGCTCGTCGTCGGCACCGGCGACAAGACCGACGTCACCGCCACCGTCACCGACGGGCTCACCGGCGCGCCCCAGGCGGCCACGCCGGTCACCTTCGGAACCTCGCTCGGCTCCTTCGCAGCCACCGCTGGCACCTCGACCGTGATGGTGACGACCGACGCCAACGGGGTCGCCAAGACCACCCTGTTCGTCGCGGGCGGCAGCGCCGGGACGGCAGCCGTTTCCGCTCAGGCGCTCGGAACCACCGCCGGCATCAACGTGCCCTTCGTCAGCGTCGCGAGCATCGTCGTTCAGCCCGACCCTTCGGTGAAGTCCACGCTCGGGACCCAGGCCGGCGGCCGCGAGACCACCACCCCGGTGCTGTTCAAGGTGCTCGACGCCAACAACCAGCCGGCGAACGGAATCCAGGTCACCTTCACCATCGGCTCGGGCAGCCCCGGCGGAGCCTCGGTCACCCCCAGCGCCGCCTCGAACATGTTGGGGATCGTCAACACCACGCTCCAGTCCGGTGACGTGGTGGGAGCGGTGTCCGTGGTCGCGACCGTCACCGCCACCGTCGGACAGCCAAGCCCGATCACCGCCACGGCGACGATTCAGATCACCGGCGGCAAGCCGTCGTTCCGCGGGCTGGTCGTCGATTGCGCCAAGAAGAACCTCGGCGCCCTGACCAAGCCCGGAAGCGAAAACAGCGTCCCCACCCGCTCCCTGACCACGCCCTGCTCTGCCAACCTCGCCGACCGCTTCGGCAACGTGGTCGGTCTGGCCACTCCCGTCTCGTGGTTCGCCGAGCGCGGCACCATCACCCCTTCGACCTCCGGGCCGAACGGAATCGCCGTTTCGCCGTACGACACCACGTCCAACTTCCCGCCGAACGACACCACCGCGCTGACCTCTCCCGCCGAGCCCACCAACGGCACGAAGAATCCCCGGGACATGCTGATCTCGATCATCGCGGTCGTGTCCGGCGAGGAGGAGTTCAGCGACAAGAACAGCAACGGCAAGTGGGATCCAGGCGAGTGGTTCCTCGATTTGCCGGAGCCGTTCGTCGATGAAAATGACAACCAGCAGTGGGATCCGGGCGAGGCATACATCGACACGCAGCGGCTCAACTGCACCACCGGCCTGGTCGAGGCCCCCAACAACAAGTGGGATCCACCGAACGGCTGCTGGGACAACAACACCCAGATCTGGGCCACCACCCACGTCATCTGGAGCGGAACGCTCGCCCAGCCGATCGCGTTCGCCCAGCCGCCGCCCTGGTTCGTGCCGGTGAACACCGTGCGGCTGATCAACTTCACCTGGTCGGATCCGTGGTTCAACCCGATGGCCAACGACGGCGCCGCAATGGGCGTCACCCTGACTGGACTGCGGGGTTCGGCAGTGGTGAACGCGCCCGGGCTGCCCGGAGACGGCCTGGGCCTGGGGATCGCGTATGAAAAGGTCGAGGCGACCGAGACCGCCGCTGGGTCCGGCGTCTTCACCGTCAACGGTATCTGCGACACCTCGAAGCCGGGCCCGACCAACCCGCTGACCCGCTGCCTGGCCCGCTACCGCTTCACCCAGTTCGGCCGAGGGAACAACGCCCAGCTGCAGTTGACTGGCTCGACCCCGCAGCCGCTGCTGCCCGACGGTGGGGTCGCTCCCCCGACCCCCGCCACCATTCACATCACCGGGCAGAACACCTTCTTCACTCCCGCGAGCGAAGACAACATCGCCAACTTCGAATAGGCGCCCGGGGCTCGCTGCTTCAGCCCGATGAGTCCTCGCGCGACGCTCGCCTACGCCAAGAAGGTGCTCCGGACTGAGAGCCGGGCGATCGCTTCGCTCGAGCACCGGCTGGACGGCGACTTCGTCCACGCGGTGGACGCGATCCTCGGCTGCCGGGGCCACGTGGTCGTCACCGCGCTGGGCAAGCCGGGCTTCATCGCCCAGAAGCTCTCGGCGACGCTGGCGTCGATCGGCGTGCCCTCGCTCTACCTCCACCCTGCTGAAGCGGCCCACGGCGACCTGGGGCGGGTGCGCAAGGGCGACGTAGTGGTGGCGCTGTCGAACTCCGGGTCGACTCCGGAGCTGCTGGCGCTGCTGGGTCCGTTCAAGCGGCTGGCGGTGACGCTGGTGGCGATCACCTCCGATCCGGCCAGCGAGCTGGGCCGGGCCGCAGATTTTATCCTCCACATCGGCGCGATCGACGAGGCCTCTCCGCTGGGGCTGGTGCCAACCGCCTCCTCGGCGGCGCTGCACGCGATCACCGACGCGCTGGCGATGTGCGTCGCCCACCAGCGCGAGCTCACCACCGAGCAGTACGCGCTGCTCCATCCGGGCGGAAAGCTGGGCCGCAGCGTGCTGCGCGTCCACGAGGTGATGCGCGAGGGCGATGCCCACCCGCTGGTGCGCGACACCGCGCGGCTGTCGAAGGTGGTGGTGGTGATGACCAACACCCGCGGCCGCCCCGGGGCCGCCAACGTCGTCGATGCCAAAGGCCGGCTGGTCGGGATCTTCACCGACGGAGATCTCCGCCGGCTCGCCGAGCGCAACCGCCTCGACTTCGCCGTCAAGGTCCGGGACGTGATGGGCAAGAATCCCCGCTGCGTGCAGCCTTCGGAGCTGGTGCTCACCGCCGCGGCGCGAATGCGCGAGGCCCAGGTCGATCAGCTGCCGGTGGTCGATGCCGAGGGCCGCGCGGTGGGCCTGCTCGACATCCAGGATCTCCTCGCTGCCCGGGTGGTCTGACCCGTCACTCGCCGAAGCGGAAGATCACTTCCACACCCGGAAACCAGAACGCTCCGCCGCTGCCCTTCGGCAACGGCAGGGACACCTTGTTGTCGAAGTCCAAATAGAAGGTGTGCCACTGGAAGAAGGTGCCTTTGACGAACAGCCCCAGCGCGATGAACTTGGTGAAGAACCACTCCGCGTTCATTCCCCACTGGAGAATCAGCCCGTCCATTCCGAAGGTCTGCCCGGCGATGCCGTAGCCGACGCCGAACAGCATCGAGACATCGAGTGGAATTGGCCGCTCGGCCTTGTTCATGAACACCAGCTGCAGCGGGTGCCAGGCAATCACCCCGGTGCCGAAGCCCGCGCCGCCGCGGTTGCTGTTGAAGACGTTCCAGCCGGTCGCGACCACGTTGAGCTCAATCGAAGCGTGGCCGAGGATGTTGTACCCAATCCGCAGCCCGAGCGTGTGGCCGCCGGTCGGCCAGTCGCCGCCGGTGCGGATGTCCGAGTTGAAGCGCGTGCCGCAGCCGGGGCACTGCAGGCCCAGCTGGCTGTCGATCGCCTGGGTGTCGAGCATCCAGATGCCCGGCCCGTACTGGAGGCCGAAGATGCCTCCCCCCGACGAGAACTTCGGGCCCGACGAGGCGTGCGACTCGGCCGACGGTTCGGGCGGAGGCGGAGGCGGCGGGAAATCTTCCTGCACCGCATCGCGCGGCGCCGGGCCCGCCCAGGCCGCGAGGCTGTTAGAGAGCACCAGAACGATTAAAAGCGGTCGCATCGTGGAGAGCGGTGCGGCTGCGTAATAGAAAGCTCGCGTCATGTCGATTACCCAGGAAACGTTTCTCACCGGCCAGAACATCGACTTCATCGAAGCGATGTATCAACGCTGGCTCGACGACCCGGGCTCGGTGGATGGCAGCTGGGCCGAGCTGTTTGCAGCCAACGGGGGAACCGGCCGGCCCCTGATTATCGACGGACTCAAGCTCAAGGCGCCCACCAATGGCAACGGGGCGCGCATTTCGGCCACCGCCGCTCCGGCCGCGACCGCCGAGAGCATCGACCTGCAGAGCAAGGTGGACCAGACCGTCTTCAGCTTCCGGCTGCGCGGCCACCTGCTCAGCCAGCTCGATCCGCTCGGGGCGCAACGCAACCCGCTGGAGCACTTCTCCGACGTGGGGATGGTGAGCGCCGCCCACTTCTCCGAGGCCGAGCTGCGCTCGGTGGTCGCCAGCCAGGAGGCGTTCGACGAGCCGCACGTCACCGTCCGCCAGGTGATGGAGCGGATGCGCCGCACCTACTCGACCCATATCGGCGTCGAGTACATCAACATGCTCGACAGCGACCGCCGCCGTTGGCTGATGCGGCGGATGGAGCACAGCGAGAACCGCACCGACTTCACCCTCGAAGAGCAGCGGCGGATCCTCCTCAAGCTCACCCGCGCCGAGACCTTCGAGACCACGATCCACACCAAGTTCCAGGCGGCGAAGCGGTTCTCGGCCGAGGGCGGCGAGAGCATGCTCCCGATGCTGGAGGCGATGCTCGAGGTCGGCGGCGCGCTCGGCGTGCGCGAGGTGGTGATCGGGATGCCGCACCGCGGGCGCCTCAACGTGCTCGCCAACATCTGCAACAAACCAGCGGACGACTTTCCAGCACAGTGGGATCCGAAGCTTGGAATTCACGTGACTTGAAGTCGCGGC